>OGRQ01000010.1_pt1 | contig 218607 bp, 195 predicted proteins | sample 1553521 | NCBI WGS metagenome assembly OGRQ01 (sample SAMEA2580088, study PRJEB22360) | human gut metagenome | biome: human gut; feature: human-associated habitat; material: faeces | place: Denmark | collected 2008/2010
TTCACATTCAGCCCCCGGGCACCTCCCATGTCGCCGGCCGCCTGTCGCAAACATCGTGTTTGCTCCACCCTGACTTTTTACCACAGGTTAAGAAAATATCAACACTCTCCGACAGACATCTGCCTGAGGGCTTTCTGCCACTTCGGGAGTTCTGTTTGTATTCAAAACGCCAATTTCTACGAAAAAAATACAAAAACATAAGATTTTGCTATGTAAAAAGTCTCTATTTTCGCTACACAAGCAAAATAAAGAAATTCCGTACAAAAAATCCTGATTTCGGAACTTTTTTGTACGGAATTCGTTGTTTTGGGGCTTTTTGCACCAAACTAACTTGCTATTTATTTTCGTTCTCCTTTTCTTCCGGATGGAAGTCTGCGAAGGTGGAGCGGTTTGTCAGTTTTCCAAACATCCAGGTGTAGATCCAGATGAGAAGAGGGATGGCCACGGTGGCTAGCAGGCAGGTGGCGAATAGCGCGTGGCTGGCGGAGCTGTCGAAGATCGCCGCAAAAAGCGTCACGACATATAAAAGCACCAGCAGAATAATTCCAATGATCGCGAAGATCTGTTTGGAAGTCATTTTTGTTTTCTTGTTTTGTGTATTTTTATCCTGTGACATTTGTATTCCTTTCGTTATTCCCATTCATAATTCACAAAAGAGCGTAAGTGCCGGTGCGGTTCGTGGATCTCAAAGGAGCGGAAGTGCCGGTGCGGTTCGTGGATCTCAAAAGAGCGGAAGTGCCGGTGCGGTTCGTGGATCTCAAAAGCTGCGGGAGTGCCAGAACTGTCCGTGTGCCTCAGGGATTGCGGAACCGTCAGAGTTATTCGTGATTCTCAGAGGTCTCGGAACTGTGTTCCACATGTTCTTCGTTGGGTTCTGGAATCGTCATCAGTACCTTGATGATACGGTTCTGGTCGATACCCTGTACCTTCAAGTGAATACCGTTCTCCAGGGTAACTTCCTCACCATCCTCCGGCAGACGATCCAGACAGTCGATGATCAGACCGCCGATGGAGTCATAATCTTCACTGGTCAGATTTGTTCCAAGAACGTCGTTGATGTCATCCAGCTTCATGCTGCCTTCCACCAGATAAGTATCTTCTGACATCTTCTGGATCAGTTCTTCCTCGTCCTCATCGTATTCGTCACGGATCTCACCGACGATCTCTTCTAACAGATCCTCCAGAGTGATCATACCAACGGTAGCACCGTATTCATTCAATACGAAAGAGACATTGGTGGTCTTTTCCCGCATCTCATACATGAGGTCTGCGATTTTCTTGTACTCGTAAGTATAGTAAGCATCACGCAAAATGTTTCCCACATGGAAAGCACTCTGATCCTCCGTCAGGATAAAGTCCTTGATATTGATCAGACCGATAATATTGTCCTTGTCATCCTCATAGACCGGAAGCCTGGTATACATGGAATCCCGGAAAACTGCCAGGACATCGTCATAAGTAGCATCCAGACTGACCGTTACCATATTGATGCGTGGAATCATGATATCCTTGGCGTGGGCATCGGAAAAATCGAACACATTGTAGATCAGCTTGCGTTCCTCGGATTCGATGACACCGTCCTCATGACTGACGTCCACGTAGGTTTTCAGCTCGCTTTCAGTCATGGTGCTGGCTTTTTTGTTGGGATCGATATGTAACAGCTTCATGATACCGTGGGACAGCAGATCCACAATGAAGATGACCGGCGTGAGCACCTGCATTAGAAAATAGATTACATTGCAATATGTCAGGGCCAGCTTCTCAGAATACAGTATTGCCCAGGTCTTGGGTACGATTTCGCCGCAGAGCAGCACGACAATGGTCAGAACACCGGTTGCGATACCTACAGCCAGATTGATTCGCATAGCTAATGTTGTTGCCAGGGAAGATGCAGTCAGATTGACAATATTGTTGCCGATCAGAATGGTACTGATCATTTTACTGTAATTGTCCAGAACTTTGTTGACGCGTGCAGCACGTTTGCTGCCTTCCTCTTCCAGGGTACGCATCCGTACACGGTTGACCGTGGACAGCGCAGTCTCGGCAGAAGAGAAAAAGCCGGATAGAAAAATCAGAATTACGATAGAAACAAGTTGTATGACACCAGAGGTATCCAAAAAAGTTCACTCCTTCTTAAATAATAGTAGTAGGCATAAGCCCCATTTATAAGTTATTAAGCAACAATATACAATAGGACAGGAATAGTTGTCAAGTTTTCCGAATGATTTGAATATACATTTTACATAGGTAAAAAGGAGGAGCAACATGGAAAAAAGAGGCGAGAGAAAAGAAGGGGTTCCGGTGCTTGCACTGGCAAAATGTCTGCTGGCATCCTATGTGCTGACACTGTTGCTTTTATGTCTGTTGGCACTTTTATTGTATAAATTGCATCTGACGGAAGGAATGGTGACCATTGCAATCTCTGCTATTTATGTCGTAACTACCTTTATGGCGGGATTTTTGGCAGGAAAAAAGATGGAGACGCAGAAGTTTCTTTGGGGAGCACTGCTAGGGGCAGCATATTTCGTGATACTGGCGGTGGTATCCGTATTGATCAAAACGCCGGAAACTGCATTGGGCAATTCCTTCTGGACCACAATGGTATTGTGTGTGGCCGGGGGGACACTGGGCGGAATGTTAGGGTAAAATACAGAAATGGACAGGAATTTAACGGTTTTTGAGAAAAAAAGCTTTTACAAATGCCAAATACATGATATAATGAGCAAAAGTGAGTTGCGTGTCTGTATGTTTATATACACGCTGGCGTCTATAGGCGCTTTGAAATCATAAGGAGGCTATTTTTAATGAAGCATATTAAGACTTTAACAACCAGAGATTTAAAGGAATCCATGAAAAAGGGCGGCTGCGGCGAGTGCCAGACTTCCTGCCAGTCTGCATGTAAGACTTCCTGCACTGTAGGAAACCAGAGTTGTGAAAAGATTAAATAATCTAAGAAAATGAGAAGAGACTAACGTAAGCAGCGATTCAGGTCGCTGCTTATTCTCTGTTAACTATTCGGAGCTGGATATGACAGCGTACTCTTTGTCGGATGCTTGCATACGTAAGAAGATACGTCCGGCAAAATACGGCGAAGTAACCACATGAGCAAATAACATGCAGGCATGTTATTCAGGAGAGTCCGGAGGACGATTTTGCGAATGGGGTTCCGAATAGTTAATGTTAATGTATTTTAAGCAATAAGAAGTAGAAAGAAGAGGAATAGAACTGTGATACACCAGTATAAGAGCAACGGCTATAATATCGTTATGGATGTGAACAGTGGTTCTGTCCATGTGGTAGATGATATTGTGTATGATATGATTCCGCTGGTAGAGCCTCTGGTGACAGAAGGTATCAAGGATGCGGACACCCTCAAGGCTGCTGTACTGAATCTTGCAAATATCCCCTATCCCCAGGAAGAGATCACCGAAGCGGTGGACGAGGTCCTGGAGCTGGAGAAGGCAGGACAGCTGTTTGCTCCCGATATTTATGAGAATTACATTTTTGATTTTAAGAAGCGCCAGACCGTAGTCAAGGCACTGTGCCTGCACATTGCCCATGACTGTAACCTTGCCTGCAGATATTGCTTTGCGGAAGAGGGTGAGTACCACGGCAGAAGAGCGCTGATGAGCTTTGAGGTCGGCAAAAAGGCACTGGATTTCCTGGTAGCCAATTCCGGCAACCGTGTGAACCTGGAAGTGGATTTCTTCGGCGGCGAACCACTGATGAACTGGGATGTGGTAAAGCAGCTGGTAGAATACGGCAGAAGCTTAGAGAAGTCCAACAATAAAAAGTTCCGTTTTACCCTGACTACCAATGGTATCTTATTAAATGATGAGATCCTGGAGTTCGTGAATAAGGAAATGGGTAATATCGTGCTGAGTATCGATGGACGTAAGGAGATCAACGACAAGATGCGTCCTTTCCGTGGCGGACAGGGCAGCTATGACATCATTGTTCCCAAGTTCCAAAAGGTAGCGGAGAGCAGAGACCAGATGAACTATTATGTGCGTGGTACATTTACCCACAATAATCTGGATTTCTCCAAGGACGTTCTGCATCTGGCAGATCTGGGATTCAAGCAGATCTCCGTGGAGCCCGTTGTGGCACAGCCTACGGATGATTATGCCATCAGAGAAGAGGATCTTCCGATCTTAAAGGAAGAATACGATAAACTGGCAGTAGAAATGATCAAGCGTAAGAAAGAGGGCAAGGCTTTCAATTTCTTCCACTTTATGATCGATCTGCAGGGCGGCCCCTGCGTAGCCAAGAGACTCTCCGGCTGCGGATCCGGCACTGAATATCTGGCGGTTACTCCCTGGGGAGACTTATATCCCTGCCACCAGTTCGTGGGTAACGAGAAGTTCCTCATGGGCAATGTGGATACCGGTGTGGTAAGAGATGATATCCGCGACGAGTTCAAATGCTGTAATGTCTATGCAAAGGACAAGTGTAAGAAGTGTTTTGCCAAGTTCTATTGCAGCGGCGGATGTGCTGCGAACTCCTATAATTTCCATGGCAATATCAATGATGCGTATGACATCGGCTGTGAGCTGCAGAGAAAACGTATCGAATGTGCTATCATGCTGAAGGCTGCGGAAGCAGCAGAAGCTTCAGAAGAATAGAAAGGACAAAGGAAAGATGAAAAAAAGTAAAGCAATCATCATTCTGCTCTGCGCACTTCTGGTCCTGCTGGGTGTCGGCTATGTGGATCTCTATGGCGTAGATGCGGAAGGAACTGCCAGTGCTTCAGACATCAGTCTGGGACTGGATCTGGCCGGTGGTGTCAGCATCACTTATCAGGTGGTAGGCGATGAAGAGCCGGATGCAACGGATATGGCAGATACTATTGCCAAGCTGCAGAAGCGTGTTGAGAATTACAGTAAAGAGGCTATTGTATACCAGGAGGGTACCGATCGTATCAATATCGAGATCCCCGGTGTAACAGATGCCAACAAGATCCTGGAAGAACTGGGACGTCCCGGTTCCCTGTATTTCATTGCAGAGACAGACAAGGACGGCAATGCGAACTACTCTATGCAGGCAGTGACCGATGCACAGGGCAATGCAAGCTATGCGTACGCTCTGAATAAGACCATCGATGAACTGAAGGCAGATGGATCCATCATGCTGGAGGGTACGGATGTCAAGACTGCTACCGCAGGCTCTATCAAGGATCAGACGATGGGCAATTCCACCTATGCGGTAGACCTGGTAATGACGGAGGAAGGTACTAAAAAGTTTGAAGAGGCTACCAGAAATGCTTATGAGAAGGGCGAGACCCTGGGTATCTATTATGATGGATCCTTTGTAAGTGTTCCTTCCGTAAAAGGTGTGTTCTCCGATGGTAATGCACAGATCTCTCCTATGAGCTCCTATGAAGAGGCAGAGAGCCTGGCTTCCACTATCCGTATCGGTGGGCTGAGGCTGGAGCTCGAAGAGCTGCATTCCAAGGTAGTTGGTGCACAGCTGGGAGTGGAAGCAATCTCCACCAGTTTAAAAGCAGCTGTGATCGGATTTATCGTAGTGGCTGTTTTCATGATCGCAGTTTATTTCCTGCCCGGATTTGCTTCTGTTATTGCACTGGGCATTTATGTGGCATTGGTAGTACTTTTGCTGAACGGCTTTGACATGACCCTGACCCTGTCCGGTATCGCAGGTATCATCCTGTCCATCGGTATGGCAGTGGATGCCAACGTTATCGTATTTGCCCGTATCCGTGAGGAACTGGCAACCGGCAAGACTGTTAAGAGTGCCATGCAGATCGGTTATGACAAGGCACTGTCCGCTATCATCGACGGTAATGTGACTACCCTGATCGCAGCAGCAGTGCTGTGGCTGTTAGGACCTGGTACCGTAAAGGGCTTCGCACAGACGCTGGCACTTGGTATCGTATTATCCATGTTCACTGCACTGGTAGTGACCAAGTATATCATGAAAGCTTTCTATGCACTGGGATTAAAGGATCCCAAGTGGTATGGTGTAGGTAAGGAACACAAGACCGTGAACTTCTTAGGCAAGAAGGGAATCTTCTTCGGACTGTCTCTGGCAGTGATCCTGGCAGGATTTATTACCATGGGTGTCTACAAGATGAACACCGGTGATGCACTGAATTACAGCCTGGAGTTCAAGGGCGGTACTGCAACTACTGTCACTTTTGATAAGAGCTATACGCTGGAAGAGATCAACAGCGAGATGGTACCTCTGATCGAGAGCACCACCGGCAGTGCAGTTCAGATCCAGACCGTACAGGGCTCCAATGAAGTTATCTTCAAGACCGGTTCTCTGGATGTGGATCAGAGACAGGCACTGAATCAGATGTTCGTGGATAATTTTGGTGTGGATGAGACGCTGATCACCTCCGAGACCATCAGCTCCACCATCAGTAACGAGATGAAGTCCGATACGATCCTGGCGGTAGCAGTAGCAATCATCTGCATGCTGATCTATATCCGCTTCCGTTTCAGCGATATCCGTTTCGGTGTCAGCAGTATTGCCTGCCTGCTCCATGACGTGCTGGTAGTGATCACCTTCTACGCACTCGCAAGAGTATCCGTCAGCAATACCTTTATCGCGTGTCTGCTGACCATCGTAGGTTACTCTATCAACGCCACCATCGTAATCTTCGATCGTGTACGTGAGAATATGGCAGTTATGACCAAGAAGGATGATCTGCAGGATGTTGTAAACCACAGCATCACCCAGACACTGTCCCGAAGCTTATTTACCTCCCTGACCACGCTGGTAATGGTAGGTGCGTTGTACATCTGGGGTGTGACCAGCATCCGTGATTTCGCACTGCCTCTGATGGTAGGTATCATTTGTGGTGCTTACTCCTCTGTATGTATTGCAGGTGCCCTGTGGTATGTACTGAGAAAGAAGTTTGCGCCGAAGGCGAAATAAATAATCAAATGTAAAAAAAGAGAGAGGGAAGCAGCATTCCTTCTCTCTTTTTGTTATGACTCGCCACGATATAAGCATCAAAGTAGGAGGCTTTTGACCCCGATATCAAATATATGGACATATGGGAAAAATAGATACAATTAAAACAAAATATCAGAGCACATATATAGAATCGAAAAACGGTTCAAAAAATTACAGTGCGGAGAGATAGAAAGATGAGTGCAGGATGGGGATTGTTTATTTCCATGGTGATTTCCGGCCTGGCATCTTATAAGGTAAGAAGTGCAAACGGAAAAGCAAGAAAGAGAAAAAGCAGGAGATTATTCAGAAGAGAGCGCAGGAAATTTTTCCCGAATTCTTTTTCTCTTTTCCCGTGCCGGAACAGAAAGATACACTTTACGGCCTCATAGAGTGCAACGCATAAAAAATAGGCACTCCATTGAAAATGAAGAAGTAAAGTAATGGAAGAAAAGGACAGGAAGAAAAAGACTTCCAAAAATAAGTCATTCGGAGGAATTTTACAGCCACAGACCCTGCATTTCCCATGATTCAGGAAGTAAGAAAGGATGGGAATCTGATCCTTCAGGGCTATCTTACTGTTGCAGTTCGGACAGTAGCAGTGAGCGGAATTGACCGGGAGCGTACTTCCTTTAAGTAAACGTAAGATGTCTGTGGTTGCATATGCAGATAAAATATAGAAAGCAAAGATAATAAAAAAATGTACTATTAAAGCCTGCATGATAATCTCCTGGATTTTCAATGATATCTTAATTTAAATTACCATATTCCTGACAAAAAGAAAACAGAAATCTTAAAGCCTGTTTCCATAAGAAAACAAGAAGCCTCAGACATCATGTCTGAGGCTTCTTGGCGCTATCGTTTCGGGATCTTACGTTGTTAATGGCAATTACATACTGATTCAGGATCTGCATTGCCGACTCTCTGGAAAAATCGTCCAGAGAATTCAGCAATTCCAGAGCGGTATCTGTCTTAAAATCGTTATTTTTCCCGAGAATAAAATAATCTGCCGATACATTCAGTGCAGTACATATTTTATACAGGGTTTTAGAAGTGATACTCTTTTTGCCGCTTTCCACTGCTGCAAGAAAGCTTTCGGAAATATCACATTTTTCACTGAATTCTGCTCTGGTCATTTGAAAGGCCTCACGTATCTCCCGGATTCGTAACCCTACGAGCAAATTGTAGTCCTTATCTGGTTCCAATACTATCACACGCCTTATCTACCATTCTTTGCTTTGTTTACAGTTGAATTTTACACTTTTCCAATATTATACGTTCTTAGTGTAACAAATAATCGTTACAAAAAATATACTCTATAGGATATGATGATATACTCTATAGAATTGACAAACGGAAAAAACGGGTTTATGATATAAAAAGATTTCAATAAAAAAGATTCTTAATATTTGTGGTGAGGAGAGGACATATGATACTAAAGATAGCAATCGCAGATACTAACGAAGAGTATGTAAAACGTATACTCAGTGTATTGGAAGAATATGAGGATCTGAATCTCTCTGTGTTCACAGATGAAAATACCTTGGAACAGGCTTTGATGTCGCAGAAGTTCGATGTGCTGCTTTTTGATGCCAGTGTGTATGATGGACATGCGGACGGCGGAAAAAGGTTCCTTCCGATTCTGCTGCTGGATGAAACGCAAGGTGTCGCATCACAATTTCAAAAGACTAAGAAAATCCGTAAATACCAGCGGATCAGCAAAATTTATCAGCAGATATTAGAGGTGTATGCAGAGGTATGCGGTGACACCGGAGTGGTGGCCGGGCAGAAGAAGACCTCTGTGATAGCTGTATATTCCCCTGTCGGTGGCGCTGGCAAGACAACGACAGCACTTTGTGCTGCCACAAAATATGCTGTACAGGGCTTACGATGTCTCTATCTGGGACTTGAGGACATCGGTTCGGAGGAATGCTATCTGCCGGGATCCGATGTGAGGGGTGTCTCTGAAATTGCGGCATGTCTTGGTGAAAACATGAACTTTACCATGAAGATCCAGAGTCTGCTTCAGACCGGACAGAACAATCTTTTCTACTTGAATCATTTTGAAAGTCCTAATGATGTGTACGAACTTTCCACGGAGGATCTGAAGGAACTTATGGAAGTATTTGAGAAGAGCGGATTGTTCGATGTGATCGTTGTGGATATGAGCTGCAGCATGGATGCTAAAGCACAGGTGGTGTTTGAACTGGCAGACCGGATTGTGGTCGTAGAGAAGACCGACAGGATCGCATCTGCTAAGATGACCGGCTTTTTGAATCAGATGCATATTATTAATGCTTACGGCAAGAAGATGGTGCGTCTTTTGAATTTCTATACGGGAAGAGAGAGCACGGTTCCCAGTGAGATTCCGGTGATTGGCAGAATAAATGCGGCACAGAATCCGGAGCCGGGACAATTTATTGCAGCGGCAGCGCAGGATGCCTGCAGTAATTGTCTTTTACAGCTGTTATAACGTCAGCTTACTTTTGTATATCAGTGGGAAACCACAGAAAATACACGGTTGAGGGGCAGAAGAAATGAGAGACTTTTTTACAGAAGAGATAACACAGATCAGGGAGATGGTGAGCAGAGATCCCAGCTATTCCGAATTGTCGGATGAACAGTTAAAAGATCGGATCAATGCCATGCTGGAGTTAAGGGTGAAGCAGTGTGAAACAGTAGATCCGGAGACTGCAGCCTATTATTCTTCTATTTCCTTTAAAGTCAGAAAGAGTCTTGCAGATACGGTATTTGAGTCAATTCGTGGACTGGGTATCTTGGGCAAGATTATCTCGGATAAATCTATCACGGAAGTTATGATCAACGGTTATGACTGTATCTTCGTCGAGAAGGCAGGAAAACTGCAACAAATTCCGGATAAATTTGAAAGTCAGGAGCGACTCCGCAATATTATCACAAAATTTGTACAGGACATGGGCAGAAGTGTCAACGAAAGTAACCCTATCGTAGATACCAGACTGGCAGACGGATCCCGTGTTAATGTCGTCCTGGATCCCATCGCATTAAACGGACCGATCGTTACCATCCGCCGGTTCCCGGAGGAGGGCATGACGATCCAGAAACTGATCGGCTATAAATCCATTACGCCGGAGGCGGCGATATTCCTGGAGAAACTGGTAAGAGCCAAATACAATATTTTTATCAGTGGCGGTACCGGTTCCGGTAAGACGACATTCCTAAATGCGTTATCCAATTATATTCCCTCCGATGAACGTGTGATAACGATTGAGGACTCTGCCGAGCTGCAGATCAGAAATGTTCCCAACCTGGTACGACTGGAGACCCGTAATGCCAATTCCACCGGTGCAGGTGCTATCACAATTCGTGACCTGATCAAATCCTCCCTGCGTATGAGACCGGAGAGAATCGTTGTCGGCGAGGTCCGTGGTGCGGAGGCGCTGGACATGCTGCAGGCTATGAATACCGGTCACGATGGATCATTGTCCACCGGACATGCCAACTCTGCACAGGATATGCTGAGCCGTCTGGAGACCATGGTACTTAGCGGTGAGGCCGGATTGCCGCTGGAGGCGATCCGACAGCAGATCGCTTCGGCAGTAGACATTATTATCCATCTGTCGCGTATGCGTGATAAGTCGCGTAAGACCATGGAAATCACAGAAATCGTCGGACTGGAAAACGGCAGGATCATTATGAATCCGTTATTTAAGTTTGAGGAGGACGAGAACACAACCGTCCGGAAAGTGTCCGGTTCTTTGAAGCGGACGCACAATAAAATGGTACACCCTGATAAATTCATTGCCAGTGGTATCTATGATTATCTGGCAGATGTGGAGGACGAATCATGAACAATAAAATGCCTGTCTATTATAAATGCAACATGAGCAGGATGGAACATATTGCGGTCTATATAGGGGCAAGCATTCTGGTCTCAGTGGTGGCATATCTGTTCTACCATTTGATCCCTATCTCCGTTGTGATCGGGTTCCTTGCCGGATTCTATCTGGAGAAAATGTATGCGGACAGTACCATCGGGAAAAGGCAGAAGGCGCTTCGCCTGCAGTTTAAAGATTTCCTGGGTTCTATGAGTGTGGCAGTCCGGGCCGGTAATGTGGAAGTGGCTGCTGTAAAATCTGCACTGGAGGATCTGAAGCTTTCCTATAGTGCCAAGGCGGACATTGTAAAAGAAGTTGAAAATATCATCCTGCAATATGACAAAGGTGGTATAGAGATGAAAATTCTCTTTCAGGATCTGGCGGACCGGAGTGATATAGAGGATATTCGGAGCTTTGCAACGATTTATAGCGTTATTGAAGGGAAAAGCGACCGCTTTGGGGATATTCTGACACAGACAGAGGAGGTCATCCGGGATAAGGTCGAGATCGAACAGGAGATCGAGACCACGATCACTTCGGCAAAGTCGGAAACTATGGTAATGCTGATCATGCCTATCGTTATTGTGGTGGCAATGTCCAGTATGGGAGGCGGGCTTTTGGAGTCCCTCTTCACGACCTTGGTGGGGCATATTTGTGCAACGGTGGCATTGATCATCTTTGGAATATCTTATGTACTGGCGGTCAAGAGCAGCAAGATTGAAGTATAGGAGGAAGTGAAATGTTTATCTGCATGATATTGGCAAGTGTCTTTTTTGTAATATTTGCTTTTTTCTTCCTGACAGCAGGGGACAATCTGGCAAAAGCATTGATCGTCTGCAATGTGGAAATTCAGACAGAGACTATCAAGAAGACACAGATAGAGATGAATCTCCTTGCCGAACAGATTAAAAAAAGCGGACAGCAGGATAAGAAAAAACTGAAACAGGGAAAGGCACTGAAGAAAAAACAGGACGAAGCAAAAAAACAGCTGGAGATTCTCAAAAAAGGAAAAATCAGTACGCTGGATATTATTCCGTTGGCAGGATATCGTATGATCCAGCTCTTCGGCTGGGACGGAACCAGTGATGTGGTGAAGAAGCTGAATCGGAAATGCATTCAGTTCAAGGAGAAAAAGGAAGCAATCAACTACACCTATTATCTGCTGGCCTCCCTGATGGGCAATCTTCTTCTCGGGGTTGTGGTGCTGTTCCTGGGAGCAGGTTTAGGGTTTGCCATGAAAATGGGAAACCGGAGCATTATTATCGGCGTAGCATGCTTTGCGGTATTTGCGCTGATGGGATATCTTCCGTATGACAATGTCACCCAGGTGGTTACAAAGCGCCAGGAGGATATTTCCAGACAGTTTCCCCAGGTCATGTCCAAACTGACCCTGCTTACGGTGGCAGGCATGGAGGTCAGTCAGGCATGGAAGCTGGCCAGTGTCAGCGGAACAGGGACACTCTATGAAGAAATGGCCCGGGTACTGTTGGACTTTGACAATAATGTATCTCCGGTGGAAGCGTATTCCAGATTTATTACAAAATGCAATAATGCCTATACAACGAAACTGGCAACGGCGATCATCCAGAATACTTCCAAGGGCAATTCGGAGATTGTAAGCCTGTTCCGGCAGCTGAATGATGAAAGCTGGCTGGAGCATAAGCACAATGCCAGAAGAATGGGAGAGAAGATCCAGTCAAAGCTGCTGCTCCCCACAATGCTTATGTTCGCAGGAATCATTATTCTTATTATCGTACCGGTAATGAGTGGATTCAATTTCTAGAAAAGGGACAGTTTATGGGAAAAGCAATAAAAAGAATAGTCAGGTGGACGTTGATTTTACTGCTTGTACTGGCCGCAGTCAATTACTATCCGAGAGCAAAGGAATTTGTCGAAGATCTCTGGGATATCGGTGTGGTGGAGACGACGGAAAGCATAAAACTGGAATGAAAAATTAAAATGAAGAATGGTTATTGTACCGGTGTTAAGTGGCTTCGGTATCAGACATCGGATGATAATAAATGAATGAAAAAACACAGGAGGAATGTTAAATGTTGAATACATTAGATCGTTTTTATATTGGTGCCAAAATCCGCATGGCAGAATTCGCAGATCAGTTCAAGAAGGATGAGACAGGAGTTTCCTCTATCGTAGCTACGGTTCTTCTGATCCTGATCGTAGTTCTGCTGGCAGCTGTTTTCTGGGATAAGATTTCACAGTGGTTTAATGATACCTGGGATAAGATTATGGAACAGAACGATACGATTAAGTAAAGACGAAATGCATGGATGGAGGACATAATATGGGGAAATGGATCAAAAATGAAAAAGGACTTGCGGTAGTTGAAGCCACTCTGCTGCTGCCTTTCTGCTTTATTATGATAATTGCCCTGTATTATGCCGCCATCTTTATGTGCCAGAGGGTCAATCTGCAGGCAAATGTGCAGAATGCTTTGATTTATTATAAAAATACAGACTCAGACAATTTTGTGACGGCATCCCCTGATATGGCCTACGAGAAAGCTGAGGGAACGATCAGTGCCGTGGGAAGCAGCTATCAGGCTCCGGAGTATGATTATTCCAAGTCGTTTCCGTACCGTTTTTTAAGCTTCAAGTTTAGTGAAGACGATTTTCAAAGTTTTTTCCGTTCCATGGTGGGATATATGTTTTTTGACAACGGAGAAAATGTGCAGATAAGTGCAGACAGTAAGAACTATATAGTATATAAGACGATTACAGCCACGGCGACCCAGAACGTGAAACCGGCCATCAGCCTGAAAATGGTGGGAGGCAGTGACACAATAACGATCTCGGCAACGGCAACGGCGGTAGTGACAAACGGTGATGATTTTATCCGGAATACGGATTTTGTAGTAGATGTAGTAAGCAAGACGAAGCTGGGACAGAAGGCTTCCGAACTAATAGATAAAGCCTGGGATTTCTACGGCAAGTTTAAAGAGAAGTTTAATATCAGCTAAAAAGGGAGAGAAGTATGGAGTTATTTTTAAAAAGATCAAGGGGTTCCATAACGGTTCTGGTGACTCTGATTCTGGTTCCCACTATATTTTTTACAGGTTTCTTTACGGATTTATCAAGGCTGAAGCTCTGTGGTAACCAGGCGGTCATGGCTGCGGACAACTATGGGGAGACCGTACTGACACAGTATGACAACCTCTTAAAGGAATTGTACGGACTCTTTGCAGTAACACAAAATGAGGATGGACTGAAGGCTCTTGATGACCTGCAGGACTATATGAAGACTTCTTTTGATCCTTCTGCCAACGGAATCAACTGGAATCACCTTGAGGCAGTACAGGATTTTGCAGGACTTAATGAAGTGGAAGGCTTTATGCCGTACCGATCGGCCACGGTGGAAATGAGTTATGAGTTTCCCGAGAATGCAAATCTGGGGGATAATGTCGTTCTGGCAACCCAGGTGGGCGATTTCATGCGGTTCCGTATTGCAGAACAGCTGGTGGAGGAGAATACAGATCTTCTGAGTATGTTGGAAACCGTATCCAATATGGAAAAGGATGCGGAAGCAATTGATGCGAAGACCGATCTGGATGAAAAGGTAAAAGAACTGCTTGAACTGACAAAAGAGTACTATGATATTTTAAAGGATATTGCGGAATATCCAAATTATGTGAATGGTATTAATGAAGCATACCAGAAGTGTAATAGCGAAATAGAAGACATATTGGCATCGGATGCATATAAGCATTATAAAGATTACATGAATGAGGATTCCAGCGCAATTGAAGCAGCGCTGAGCCGGAGAGAAGAAGTGGAAGACGCTGAAGACGATGATGATTCTACAGAAGAGACCGGAACAGATGGATCCACAAGTAAGGTAGAAACTCCTGCAAAGCCTAAGCCGGCACCATTGACGGACGAGGAAAAGAGGCTTTGTGAGATTGCGGATGCCTACAACAATGATTCTGAGGCCAGAAAGGATCGTCTCGCAAAGAAATTTGACGATGCAATTGGCATGATTAAGGATGCTGCCCAAAAAGATCCTATTCATTTCGGAAATTATCAATCTAAGATAACGAGCCTGCTGGACAAGGCGTCGGAGATCACTGTGAAAGGACAGGAGGTTGAGACACTGGAAGCCCAGCTTGATGAAATACTGAAAAGTGATGATATAACAGATAAACTCAAAAGTGGCCTGCAGAGGGATCTGGATGAGATGAAGGAGCTCCTGGGCGGAGATCAGATTCAGACTTATGCTACGATTGCAAACTATATCGACACGAAGGATACCTCGGTCAACGGTGAATATGAAGCACAGGTGGACAAAATTGTTGAGAAACTGGAAGAGGTAGCAGATACCTACCTGGAGCCGAATGAATATGAAGGAGAATTTGAACCACCGCTGGATGCGAAAAAGTGGTCGGATTTTCAGGACGTTGAAAGACAGAAGAAACTGTATGATGAACTGGTAGATACCTTTGGCAGGGGTGGAGACGAAAAGGAAGGAAATAAGAAAAAAGATCAGGCAAATAAAATGCTGGAGGATGCCCAAAATGCTCTGAAGGATGAAAGCTTTGTCACGAATGCGAGGGATATTCCAGAAAGCTTCGGTTATGGGTCTGTCGGTAATGAAGCGGGATTTAAAATGAAGAGCATGATAAAGGATGCTAAAAAGCTTTTTTCTGCAAATGGATTTAAAAGTGCAGGCAACCAGCTTTTATTAAAGGTATATGCCGTGCAATATGACTTTGGAATGTTTTCCAGCCGTGTTACCAATATTAAGACCGATGACGAGGAAGATCAGGAGCCTGCTGTTTCCCTGACGGGCTATGAGATGAGCAAAAGAATTAATTATCTCTATCAGGCAGAGCTTGAGTATCTTCTCGGAGGCAACAATTCTTCCAAAAAGAATCTTGAATCCGCAAGAAATAAGATACTTGCAATACGGGCGGTGGTGAATTTTACCGCTACTTATTCAATCAGTGAGATCGATGAAGCAATTACAGTAATTCAGGATGCCGCAACGGCAGTGAATCCGCTTCTGGGTGCGGTAGTCGGAGGTGCGCTGCGGGTGGCAGTGACCGGTGTAGAGACCGCTGCGGACTGGAATGAGTTGAAAAACGGAGAGAGTGTTATATTGATCAAAAATGAAATGGGAGATCTGACAGCACTGGATACGTTTGCCGGTCTGTTAGATATAAAGGATACGGATTTAGGGGAAGAATCAAAAGACAAGGATGGAGATCTATGCCTGAATTATGAGCAGTATTTGAAACTGATGATTGTGTTCCTGACTACCACGGACGAGGTCATGAACCGGACGAGGAATCTGATCGAACTAAATGTCAATGCCGCAGATGCGGGGCTGGGAGAGAATGATGATCTGACGGATCTGACCTTTCATATGAAGGACGCACATACTGCGGTGGATGCAACCTGTACCGTACATCTTGACTTCCTTGTGATGCCGGACGGCTTTGCCAGAAAGGCAGCGGCCAGTGAAGATTATGACAGTCTGATGGAATTCGAAAAGAACAGTTACAAATTCACGGTGACAAGAGGTTATTAAATGAGCAGCTTCAGCAAGTATAGGAAAGAACTAAGAAAACAATTGAAAGAGGAACAAAAAGGAATGATGGTTGTGGAGGCTGTCATTACCTTTACCATATTTATCATGGTGGTGATAGCGATCATCTATCTCATCAATGTGTTTGTCATACATAATAAGATCCAGTTTGCCATGAATACGGCGGCACATGAGTTGGCAAGTTATTCCTATCTCTATCAGGCACTGGGAATCCGCGGGGCAGAACAGCAGATAGCGTCAGACGGTGCATCCTATACGGGACCCATTGATGATACGGCGACGCAGGTGGTGGATACATTGAACAAGATCCAGACACTCAGCGGTGATATCTCCGGAACAGCGGAGAGCGTCAAACAGCTTGAGGTATCACAGGAATCCATCTCAAATGCCTATAATTCAGCAAAGCAGACTTATGAAGATGGTATGGCAACCGTGGAATCTACCAAGAATTCTGTGCAACAGGTGACAGATCTGTTCAGTGATCCGCAGTCACTGTTGGTCGGGGTGATTTATATGGGAGCCTCCGGGGCTTCTTATGCCGTGAAATCTGTCGGAGCGCAGGCAGCGGCCAGCGTACTGACCAAACAGCATCTCGGCAGTAATGCGGATGAAATATTAAGAGCTTATGGTGTCAAGGATGGTGCCTCCGGGTTGGATTTCTCCGGCAGCACCATGTACTGCGACGAAGACAAGAAAATGATAGATTTCGTGGTACAGTATGACATTGATATGAGTTTTATTCGATTTGTGGTACCCAAGGATATCCATGTGGTACAGAGAGTTACGGTTCCGGCCTGGCTAGACGGTGACGGCAGAACCTATAACCCCTAAGGATGGAGGAACAAAATGCTGTGGTTTAGTGCGGTATTTACGGCAGGTATAGTGACGGTAGTTTTTTACGGACTGCAATATATTGTGGAACAGAAGATGGGGGTGGAGCTGCGGCACAGCGGAAAATGGATCACGGATCTTACAGTGATTCTGACGCTGATCATTACCTTTGCAGGAACCCTTGCAGTGGGCGTGGTCAGGCTGCCGCAGCTGGGGATGGCACGATACCTTCTGACGGCAGTGCTGCTTTGCGGACTTGCCGTGCTCACTGTGACGGACTATAAAAAGCAGACGGTGCCAAACAAGATCATCCTTCTGTTATTGCTATTGTGGACGGCAATCGTTGGCATTGCATTGATCGTTGATGTGGCGGCGGGCTTCGAACTTTTGTGCCGGGCACTGGGAGGAGGACTGATCAGTGGACTGATCTTTTTGCTTTGCTACCTGTTCTCCAGAGGACAGATGGGGGCCGGAGACGTAAAACTGGCATTTGTCATGGGATTGTATCTGACCGGTGAGAGGATCATAGGGGCTATTTTCTATGGAACAGTGCTTTGCTGCGTTTATTCGATCATGCAGCTGTTACGAAAAAAGTTAACGTTAAAAAACGGAGTTCCAATGACTCCGTTCTTATACTTGGGTACTTTGATCACATTGTTAATTCAGTAATTATGAGGCAGAGGTATTGTTATGAAGACAAAGAAGATGTTGTTGATCGTGATTATTGTGGCGGTGCTGGGAGTCAGTTGGCTGCTTGCCATCCGTACAGCGTCCGGTATTGAGGTGATTAAGGAGCAGCGGAATCTGGTAAAGGAAGCGGATGAACTGGCAGCAAGGAAAATTTATGTCAGAGCTATTGACCTTTATAAAGAAGCATTGGCGCAGGATTCCAAGCTTACGACTGAGATTCAGGCGAAGCTCCTTGTTTCTTATCAAGGCTACGAGGATATGAATTCTTATGTGAAGCTGGTGGAGCAGCGGAATCTGGCAGGAACGGCTACGGAGGAAGAATATTGGAATGCTGCAGCGTATTATGCCAGAAGATCAAAATGGTCAGAAGCTGTTACACTTCTGAAGGCGGGCATCGAGAAGACCGGCAGTCAGTACCTTGCGGATTATCTGGAAGAAATAAGATATCCTTATAAGGCAAAGGTTACGAGATATCAACAGATTCTTCCTTCGGCAGACAACAGCCGGATGGCTGCTTTTGACGGCGTGAAGTGGGGATATATAGATGGCGGCGGCAGTGATGTGCTGGACTTTATCTATGACAGTGCTACACATTATGGTTCGGGCGGATTTGCGGTAGTGTCCATAGACGGAACCTATTATGCAATCCTTTCTAACGGTGACTGGTATGGCGCAGATGACGGTACCACTTATGACAGGATGACAGATGTTCTGGGAGTCAGTGGGAAGAGAATTCTCGGTAAACGCGGAGATACTTACAGCTATTACGATTATGATTTTGCTCCGATTGCGGAAAACTATCAGTTTGATCGTATGAGCGGAAATGCCTGTGGTGTGGCTGCAGTTTCAAAGGGAGGAAAATGGGGAATTATCAAAGACTCCGGGGAAACGGTAGTGGACTATATTCTGGAGGATGTGGCTGTGAATTCTCTTGGTAATGCTTTTGCCGGGAACCGCGCCATGGTGAAGGAAAACGGTGCATGGTATCTGGTGGATACAGAAGGAAACCGTGTCAGTGAGAATTCTTATGCAGATGCAAAGGCACCGGAGTCCGATGGTTACATAGCAGTGGCAGATGCAACCGGAAGATGGGGATATATTGACAGAGAGGGAAATATGGTCATTGATTACCAGTACAGTGATGCGAAATCTTTCTCGAACCATCTGGGTGCGGTAAAGAGTGTGAATGAATGGGGCTACATCAGTGAAAAAAATAAAATGATCATTGAAGAAAATTATGAGGATGCAATGCCATTCCATAACGGTATAGCCCAGGCAAAACTGACAGATAGTGTGGCTTTACTGACATTGAAGTACTTTGAAGAATAAGCAGAAGGAGTGAAGAACAGATGAAGGAAGAAAATTTCTCCCTGCAGAGCAGCCTGGAGGGTAATTATCTGAACATTGCTTTGCCGTTGGCGGCAGAGGTGGATGAGATTGCAGTACGTGTAATGGAGGAGGATTGTCCTGATTTTCTGATTCCCTTCCGGATCGTAACTGTCAATGGCAGTACCAATTTGCGTTATAAGCTGATCAATACCATTGCACTTGCCTATTCGGACCGCAATCTGAGTAAGCAGCAGTTTGTAAAATTGTTTATGGACTTGCTGACACCTTTTATGAAGGGAAAGGATTGGTTCCTGGACTACCATAATCTCTGTATTGATCCCAGATATGTGTTCATCAATAAGATGAACAACGGCGTAAGTCTGATCTATGTACCGGAAGACAGCTATCGTTACAGTGATGAGGAAATTAAAAAATTTTTCAAAAATTTGTTTACAGAGATCACCATTGCGGATGATCCCGGATTCCAGGTAACGATGTTCCGGTATTTTGGAAATGAGGATGCTAACCTGGCAGATCTCTATCAGATTCTCTTACAGGAGCAAAAGAAGACGGGAATGGGGCAGACGGCCGTACCGCAGTATGCCGCACAGACTACAGCACCGTCTCTGACACCGGGAGAGACAGCAGCACAGACCAAAACAGTATCGCAAAACAGTACTTTTCAGACCACTCCGCAGAATGCCGGAAATATGTCACAGGCGGCAACGGCATCGGCAGGCAAACCGACAGAACAGCATGCGAAAAGCGGAGGAAAGTTCTCTCTGTTTGGCGGTAAGAAAGACAACGAACCGAAAAAGACAGCGGATCCGGTAACTGCTGCGGCACCTGCGCAAAATGAAGATCTGTTTGCAGGGTTTGGCTACATGAGTGACTCAGACGCTGCTGTAAATGCTCTGTTCGGGGACAACTCCAAGAAAAAGAAGGAGAAGGAAAAAAAGGAGGGGGGAGGATTTTCTCTGTTCGGCGGTAAGAAAAAGGAACAGAACACTATTCCCACAGCACCTGCACAGGCCACCACTGCCCGTCTGCAGAATACTTTAGCACAGCAACCCGTCATGCAGCAGGCACCTGTACAGCAAATGGCGACAGGAGGATTCTCTGGTGGTGGATTTCAGATGATGTCTGCAGCAATGGATGAGAGCACAGAGATCGCCGGAGAAGATTACAGAGGTGGTGCCTGTCTGGAACTGATCGAATCTGCGGTTCCCGGGGCAATTCCCCGGATCTCCCTGGATTTTGCAGGCTCCTTTATTACCATCGGGCGAACCTCTTCGGATGAAACCCAGCCGGATGTTGCTTTCAGCAAGGATTTCAGCCGCATTGGAAGAAAGCATGCCAGAATTGAGAGAAGCGGCAGCGGATACTGCATCATTGATCTGGGATCTGCGAATCATACATTGGTAAATAATCAGGTTCTGATCCCGAATCAGCCATATCCTTTGCCGGATGGCGGTGAAGTTACCTTCACAACGACAAAACCGGTAAAATATAGAATCCATCTGTAAGGAGAGGGAATATGAGGTATGTTGCCGGATGTAGGAGCAATATCGGCAGGGTACGTGAGAACAATCAGGATGCAGTAGCACTTCGTACCTTTGAAAAAAAAGGAAAAAATTTTATTGTTCTGGCGGTCTGCGATGGTGTTGGCGGTCTGGAGCATGGTGAAATGGCATCATCTATGGCGGCTGCAAGAATTGAAGCGTGGTTTGACGAGATCACGGAGTGGCTGGATCCTGCCGAAGCAGACGGAGAACTTTTATTTTCCCATATGAAGGATCTGGTGGAAGAATGTAATACACTTGTCAGAGAGTGTCGGGTCGCAAGAGGAATGGAGATGGGAACGACACTTTCGCTACTTATGATTTTTAGGGACATCTACTACATTATTCAGGTAGGGGATAGCAGGGTTTATCGTTATAACCGTGGACTACTGGAACAGCTGACGGTGGATGCCAGTGTAACCAGGATCAAAAACGGACAGATGAAGACTTATCTGGACAACTATCTGGGAAAACAGGAGGAGCTCTGGTTCACCAGTACGGTGGGAAGAGTGACGCAAAGAGATCTGTTTGTAGTATGTTCTGATGGCTTTTATCATCTGCTGTTGCCGGAAGATCTCCGGGAGTATGAGAGAAAGCTTCGTAAGGTCAAAAAAGTGGATGAGGCATGCGAAGAATTGATTGAGCGCATGATGGATCGGGGAGAAAAAGACAACATTACCGTAGGTATTGTGGCGGTAAACGGATAGACAGACCCGGAAAGGATGGCAGGATAATGCATGGATTGTCACAGACAGATGCATGGCTCTACGGAGGAATTGCCCTTATGGTACTGGCAGTTCTTGTGGGACTTGGGTGCATAGTGGTCTTTTGTATTACCGGTAAGAGAATAAGAGGCAAACTGGAGAAGGAATATGGAAAACCACAAAATAATAGCAGGTCTTTATGAAATTGATGAAAAAATCGGTGCCGGTGGAGGCGGTGTTGTCTATCTCGGCAGACATATGCGTCTTCATAAGCTTGTGGTTTTAAAGGCGGATAAGAGATCACTTTCCACGAAGGAAGAGTCTCTCCGAAGAGAAGTGGATATGCTGAAAAATCTTCGGCAGACTTATATTCCGCAGGTATATGATTTTGTACAGCAGGACGGTGTGGTCTATACCGTAATGGATTATATCGAGGGGGAAAGCTTGGATAAAGTCCTGGCACGGGGAGAGAAGATTCCACAGCCGGATATTGTGAAATGGTCCTGTCAGCTCCTGGAGGCATTGGACTATCTGCATCATCAGGGATCCCATGGAATCCTGCACGGCGATATCAAACCGGCCAATATTATGTTGCTGCCAGACGGCGATATCTGCCTGATCGATTTTAACATCGCACTGGCTCTCGGAGAGGATGGTGCGGTCAAAGTTGGATTCAGTAGAGGCTACGCATCTCCGGAACATTACGGTGCGGAATATGTACAGGGGAGCCGTATGGCTGGAATGCCTGCCATGCCGGTATCCCAGAAGACTTCGCAGGCTGTGGCTGACGATGACAGGACGCTGGTGGACGCTGACCGGACGGAAGTGGAAGATGATGATAGAACCCAGGTGGATCCGGATGCCACGGAGGTGGACGGAGGGGATCTGTCAGTAGCCAGGACGGATTCACAGGTATCATTTTCCGCAGGTAGCGTAACGAGGAGCCAGCCCGGTGTGCTTCTGGATGCGCGATCGGACATCTATAGCCTGGGCGCAACGCTGTATCATCTGTTAAGCGGCAGAAAGCCGGCACAGAGAGCCAGTGAGGTAGTTCCGCTGGGGGCTTCGGACTGCAGTATTGCTGTGGCGGAGATCATTAATAAGGCTATGGCAGTAAAGCCTGCAGACCGTTACCAGACAGCGGAAGAGATGCTGAAGGCTTTCCGGGAGCTTCACAAGAAGGATTCCCGGATGGTGCGTCATAAGAGAAGGAGGTTTGCTTCCGCAGCGGTACTGGGAGTACTGTTTCTGGCAGGAGGAGCCTGCACCTTTGAGGGAATGCATCAGAAGGAACAGCGACAGAAGGCTTTAACCATGGCAGAATATTCTGCGGATCTGTTAGCACAGGGAGATGTGACCGGGGCGGTCCAAGAGGCCTTGGAAGCAATTCCCGACAGAGAATCTGTATTCACGGCACCGCGCACAGCACAGGCGCAGAAGGCTCTGACCGATGCTCTGGGGGTATACAGTCTTGCTGACGGCTATAAGGCATATGATACGATAGAACTTCCGGCAGCCCCTTTTGATATGGATCTGTCCCCGGAGGGAACCAGACTTTGTGTGGTCTATGGATATGAGGCGGCAGTGTATGATCTGGCAAGCGGAGAGAAACTGGCCGGAATACCCATTGCCCAGTCTGCCCTGGCAGACTGCCTGTTTATCGACGAGGATCATATCCTGGTGGCGGCTGCGGATGGAGTGGAGAATTATGAAATAGCGACGGGCAACGTGCTCTGGACTGGAGAGAAAGCCACTTTTATTACAATCTCCGGAGATGGCAAAACGGCAGCCTGTGTAAACAGAGAGGATTCCAAAGCGATCCTGTATGATACAGAATCCGGAGAAAAGATGACCGAGTGTGATTTTGAAGGCCGGCAGCTGCGGGTAGTGACCAATGATATTCTGGCAGATCCGAAGGACAATATTTTCGCCCTGAATCAGGATGGCAGCCTTCTGGCAGTCAGCTTTTCCGATGGTGGCGTGGAGTTGTTCGATCTTCATGACCCTGAGGAATCCCTGATACTGTATGATACTTCGGATTATATACATATGGAGGGAGGATTCTCCGGAGATTACTTCGCGTATGCGGTGAGAAATGGCACAGATAATGTCTTTGGTCTGGTGGATACTGTGCAGGGGATCAGCCTGGGAGAGAATGCGGCGCAGGATCCTTTTTATCTGAAAGCGGATGAAAACGGAATCTATCTCGCAAATACGAATCTTCTGGTACAGATCACTCCACAGGGAGAACAGTTGGAGCTGGCTTACACCAATAATGTGAATATCAACGCCTTTGCCATAGGAGAGACTTATGCCATGGCGGCCTGTGAGGATAACAGTTTTTCCTTTTATGACAGTGGGGCACATCTTTCTTCCCGAGAGACCGGAGAGAATCTGTTTGACTTCCTGGAACTGGGCAATACCTATGCCGTGGCGGGAAGCCGCAACGATCCGACGCTTCGCATCATGAAGCTGGAGAATTACGAAGATACCATTCTGCTGACCTATGATGCCCGTTATGTACATGACGAGGCCCGGATCAGCCAGGATGGCAGTACGGTAATGCTTTTTAATAATGATGGATTTCGGATCTATGACAGATCAGGAAAACAGATCACAGAAGTCCCGCTGCCGGATGCGGATTCAATCTATGACCAGCAGTTCCGGAAGGATGCGGAGAATTCTTATCTGGAGGTCATCTGGTATGACGGCACCGTACGGACTTACAGTGCGGCAGATGGCGCCATTCTTTCCGAAGAACAGAAGGAGGCTCCCGGAAAGGATCTGTACGAGGAGTTCTATACAGAGGATTATCGTGTGGCTTCGTCCCTGCATGCAGCACCGGTTGTCTATGACGCTGCTTCCGGCAGAGAACTGGCAACATTGGAGGAAGAGGGATATTTGACTTATGTGACACAGCTGGGAGACATGCTGGTTACCGAATATATCAGTACGGAGGGAGATCGTTACGGTCTTCTGTTAGATTCCGATTTTGAGATACTGGCAAGGTTACCCGGTCTTTGCGATGTATGGAACGGTAGTTTCATCTTCGATTATGAATCAGGGAATTTGCGGCAATGCCGCTTATATTCCATCCAGGAACTGATCGTTCTTGGACAGAACTATATAGAATAAGCCGAAAGGAGAGTTCATCAAATGAAACATTTGAAACAGGGTATAGCAGCGTTTCTGGCAGCGCTTCTGATCATGCCTACATTGCCAGCAGCCGCAGAAGGAACAACAGCAGCGGCTGCATCAGAAGCAGATCAGGTATGGTTCAATACCGGCAATCTGGCAGTCAGTGTTATCGATCCGTCAGTGTCTGAAAATGAAGCATATCAGAGCCAGTGGATGGATTTGTTCGCTGAGGATGGTAGTTATACCATCAATATTCCGGAAGAAAATCCGTTCTTCCCTTATGAGGTACAGTTTACCTGTAACGGAGAGACCACAAATGAGTGGTTTATGAATCCGGAGGATACTGTTGAAGTAGGAGGACATACCTTCCGTGTATCAGCCTATTTTGATAATACAGCTGTAACACAGATGAGCCTGAAAGTGGGAGGACAGGAGGTTACCGTATATCCGGAGGAAAAAGCATTTACGAATGATGGAAACGGTGTAGCGGAGCAGTCTTTACTTCCACTGACACAACGCTATTTGACCGTGGACTTAACAAAATTTACTCCGGTAGAGTTGACACAGGTATCAACAGCATCTGTTTTTACCGGCGCAAATGCATTAACATCCACTGACAAAATTGCTTGGACGTACAGCAGTGACAATTATACGGTTACTCAGTCTGCGGACAATCTGAATCTGAGTAAAGGTACTTATTTTGGAACAAGTACAACATGGACGATGATTGTTGGATCTGCGGATCAGTTGGATCTGGATAATATAAAGTATTATGTAAATGTGAAGCATACAAGCACGGAAAAATGGTTACAAGCTTCAGTTTATACGCAGGATAGTACAGGAAAAAGGAGCGTGGCCAGAACACCAAAAGCAACATATTATGACTACGATACTGTTAGGCTATCGATAAATTATGAAACATATACGACTGATAAATATCTGGGACTTCAGATAAACCCTGATGTGTTTGGAAATCCTCAGTACGCTTCATTGAAAGTATATGAAGGCAATTTTGAGACAGCGTCGGAAGCAATGCAGGCAAAGGATATTACATCTCAGATCATGCCGAATGATATGGGAGTACTTAATGCCGGTTACCCATGGAATGGAGATTCTTGGATCCCCTGGATTACTTTTGTATCTTTTGATGCGACAGGAACAGTAACCGGATGTCTGCCGGTAAGAATGCAGATAACTTCTTGGGCCGGAGATGTCAGAGGGGAAAGTTTATGTAATCCAAAGGAAACAACTTATCCAAGTGTATATGATTCGAGTTCCAGCTCAACGAAATATCTGGGAGAGATTGGCGATATTCCGGCATATGAACAGAATTGTGTTTACACGATGACAAAATCGTATCCGACAAATGGTACCTATGCGTTGACGCTTAGATATGATATATTGAATGATAATGCAGTTGAATATGTGCAGGCAGCTTATGCCGGAGTCTATAACAGCATACAGGAAGCACAGGCGGCGGGAGCTACTAACATTAAAGACAGTCTTTTTGCTACTGATAGAAAGAATGGATATCAGGCGGACTATAGTAAGGGAGTAACGTTTACTGTCTTTGTCCAGCCTACGGGGACAAGTAATAAGGAAATCTGGAGATACACCGCAACCACACAGGAAGCAAAATCTGACGCCGGTACTAATTTAGGTCAACAGCTGAGCAGTTCTACGGCAGTGCAGTTTAACGGACTGAATGATAAAGATGGGAACCCCATTGCGTGCTATACTGTTAAAAGAAGCGACGATTCTTACGGGGAATATAACTATCATATGATAGTTGTTCCTGCAGGAACAGACCTTACCAGAGTGGCACCTGTTTTTACAACGGAGAAGAGCGTAAAACTGTATGCAGAAGGAAGTAATTCTCCTGAAGTAAGTGGAGAAAGCTATCATGATATCAGCAGTGGTATCTTACAATATACTGCATCTGCAGAAGACGGCGTGGAATCAAAGAACTACTGGCTGCAAATTATAACTGCTACGGGAGATAAACAGGATTTGTTTATCAATAGTTTTTCTGATCCGGCATCACATACCGAAGTTAAGGACGGTGTTATTTATTCTACCAGAGAAGTGATGATCGATTCCTACCATAATAATCGTCATGACATTTTTCTTGCAAACAGAAGTACGCAGGCAATTCAGAATATCAAGACAGAGTTAGTGTCTGATACTTTGCAGATGGATGAGTATTGGAGCCTGACGGGAAATGAAGAGTTGAAAGGTGCATCCACTGCACAAAATCCTGAAAATATTGCAAAGATTCGTTTGAAAGCGAAAGATGGAGTAGAAGCCGGTACAGAAGTATCCGGAACACTGACCATAAAATCCGGTGATAAGACTCTGATCGTTTTGACACTAACGGGTATTGTAGGTGATCCTGTTATAACCACAACAGATATTCCTGAGGCAGTCAAATATATCCCTTATGGAACTATGATTCAAAATAATAATAAGTACAGTTGGAATAAGGTGGAATATCAATTAGTATATGGAGAACTTCCGGAAGGTATGGAGTTAAAGGCTAACGGTGAAATTTATGGTGTACCTCAGGAAACCGGTGAATATACCTTTATGGTTCGAATGAAGAATGGAAGTCAGTTGAATAGATCCAGCTGTTCAAAAATGTATACATTGATGGTTCTGGAGAATACAGATCAGAACGTTGAAAATGCGACAGATAAAGGATACGAATTAAAAGAAAGAATTATGCCGGTTATTGATTTTAGTTCTCTTCGTAGTAGGGAGGAACAGGTAGAATATACGAAAACGCATAAGACTGCTATGGTGTCCAAAGGTGTTTTTGCAGAATATCAGGCGGTATACTTAGATGGTGTGAAGTTGACAGAGGGTAAGGACTACACGGCAGAATCCGGAAGTACTCGTATTACGTTGACTTACCAAACATTGATGAAGTCTGTAGGAACACACACAATCGCAATTGAATTCCGTGAAGAAGGTACAAATAATCTGAAGCGTGCTGCACAAAACTATAGATCAAATCAAGCATTGGGTGAAGACATCGGCAATAATAATGGTACAAATAGCAATCTCCAAAATGACGATGATTCTGAAACCCCTGAATCAACCGGTGGTGTAGTGGTAACCGCAGGAACGATCCGGACCATCACCTATACGGTTCAGCCTGGTGATACCTTGAGCAAGATCGCTAAGAAATATCTGGGAAAGGCTTCTCTATGGAGAAAGATTTACGAGGACAATAAGGCTACCATCAAGAATCCCAATGTGATCCGTGTTGGTCAGAATCTTGTGATCAACCTTCCCGGTACCGTTACGGCCGTATCGACGACAGCAGCCGTTTCCACCAATGCGAATACTTATGTGGTACAGCCCAGAGATAATCTGTGGAAGATCGCAAAGAAAGTATATGGACAGGGATTTGCATGGAGAAAGATTTTTGATGCAAACAGTAATACAGTTTCCAATCCAGGAAACATTCATGTAGGTCAGGTACTTCTCATTCCCTGATAATAAATAAGAAGTGATTACATTGAAAAAGGAGCCTCAATGCAGGCTCCTTTTTCTAAGTGGGTGCGCCTAGCGGTGCACGTTTCTAACCAGTGTAAGTCCTGTGTTATGCATTCTGTTGTAACTCGGCAAGTTTTCTTTTCAGAGCTTCGATCTCAGCGTCTTTGGCGGCATTATCGGCAGTCAACTTATCATTATCAGCCGTCAAAGTATCAATCTTCTTCAACAGATACTGTTCCTGAAGCTCTGCGTCCATTCGTGCCTGACAACGTTGTCTGACCATATCGTCCGCATTCAGATTATATAAAGTCTTTGTCACTTCCATAAGGTATTCATCGTTTTTTGCAGTCATAAGAATTTCCTCCCAATTCCTTAGTGTAATTAATAGTTGCTTGAAAAAATGGCGAAACGCCGGATGTAAGAAATTTAAAATAGAAATTGAATTGACTATAGCATAAAAAGAGAAGATGAACAAGAATTTTTATGGTACAATGTAATGAGTCTCAGGGAAAAACAATCGGCTGTGAAGCAGAATGTAGAGTGCGAAAGCACGAATACGTGAGCAAAATTATGAAAGTGGGAAAAGTATGGAAAAATGGTATGTAGCCGCAAAAAAGGCAGATTTTGATAAATGGGCGAAGGAATTTAATATCAGTCCGGTGACGGCGAGAATCCTAAGAAACCGGGATCTGACGGAAGAGAGTGAGATACAGAAGTTCCTCTACGGGAAACTGGAAGATTGTTATTCTCCCTGGCTGTTAAAGGATATGGATAAGGCAGTGGAGGAAATTCTAAAAGCGGTAAGGGAAGGGCTGCATATTCGGGTCATCGGGGATTATGATGTGGATGGAATCTGTTCTTCCTATATTCTGACCAAAGGTTTTCAGATGCTGGGGGCTCAGGTGGACACGGCGATTCCCCACAGAATCCATGACGGCTATGGATTGAACGAGCATCTGATAGAAGAGGCCAAAAGAGAAGGTGTCGGTATGATCGTGACCTGCGATAACGGAATTGCAGCGGCACCCCAGATCGCAATGGCAAATTCTCTCGGCATGCGGGTGATCGTTACAGATCATCATGAAGTTCCATATATAGAAGAAAACGGAGAGCGGAAGGAACAGCTGCCTCCGGCGCTGGCAGTGGTGGATCCCAAGAGAGCAGACGATACGTATCCTTTTTCCGGCATTTGTGGTGGCGTGGTAGCACTGAAACTGATCCAGGCGATCACGGAAAAGACAGGAAATCCGGGACTTGTAAATATTCAGGAGGAGTTACTGGAATTTGCAGCACTGTCTACCGTATGCGATGTTATGGAGTTAAAAGATGAGAACCGCATTCTGGTGAAGGAAGGGTTGAAGCGTATCCAGAAGGGATATAACGAAGGCTTGAAGGCGCTGATGGAAGTGAATGATATTGCGCCAGACCGGCTGAGCGCCTATCATCTGGGATTTGTGCTGGGACCCTGCCTGAATGCCACGGGAAGACTGGATACTGCCAAACGGGCATTGGAACTGCTGCAGAGCTTTACCAGGGCGGATGCCATGACTGCGGCGAGAGAGCTGAAAGACCTGAATGAGAGCCGCAAGAACCTGACAGTACAGGGAATTCAGAGAGCGGATGAGTACATTCAGGAACATCATATGGCAGAAGATAAAGTTATGGTGATCTATCTGCCGGAGGTACATGAGAGCATTGCCGGTATTATTGCCGGAAAAGTCAGAGAAAAATACCATCATCCGGTCTTCATTCTGACCAAGGGAGAAGATGGAGTTAAGGGTTCCGGACGATCCATAGAAGCCTATCACATGTATGATGCCATGACGCAGGTAAAAGAGTATTTTACCAAGTACGGCGGTCATAAGCTGGCAGCAGGCCTTTCCATGCGAGAAGAGGATATTGAACCGCTGAGAGCTGCTTTGAATAAAAAATGCACTTTGACGGAGGATGATTTTATTCCGAAAGTACATATCGATGTAGCAATGCCCATGGGGTATGCGGATGATGCGCTGGCGGGAGAGTTTGCCCTGTTGGAGCCTTTCGGCACCGGGAATCCACGTCCTTTGTTTGCCCAGAAGGGGCTGGTCTTCCAGGCGGGCTTTAAAATGGGTGCCAACAAGACCTGTGCCAGATTCCGGGTGAAGACACCGGAGGGTACGACACAGACGGTGGTATTTTTTGGAGATCTGGAGAAACTGGGAGCTTTCCTGGATGAAAAATATGGTGTTGGAAGTGAAGAGGCACTTTATGCCGGGAAAGGGAATTTCCCATTGTCCGTGGTATATCAGGTCAGCCAGAATACCTATAAGGGGAAAACGGAAGTACAGTTCGTCATGCAGAACTATTGTTAAATTTTTTATTTTTTGAACACAAAATGGACACATTTTCTCTGTAATATGTATTTCAGATAGTTGATGAACTCACTATCTCCCCCCCTCATAAGAAATCGAAAAGCCTTAGGTACGATGCCTGAGGCTTTTTGGTGTCCGGAGAGAAACTTACCGCAGTTTATAAAACCTCAAGACACATTTTAGAATTAAGTTAGAATTCGTACACACTCTGTACACATTTACCCTGTAATATGTATTTCAGATAGTTGATGAACTCACTATCTCCCCCCCTCATAAGAAAATCGGAAAGCCTCAGGCGCAACAGCCTGGGGCTTTACGATGTCTGGAAAAGCAAAATAGTTTCTGATAATGCTTGACACCACCCGAAAGTTATGGATTATAATATAAAAATATGGATGATGCCAGGGTCAAAAGGTCTAAGCCCACATGAGCTTGCTCATAGGTGGGTGAAAGACCTTAGGACCCGCCCCGATATGAGCATAAAAGTGGGATGATAATCCCACGATATGCGAATATTGGGTAGGATTGTGGGAGTGCGTAGCACGGAACAATCCGTAGGCATCAAAGTCGGGGGCTTTTGACCCCGACATCATATAGATAAAAATTATAAAAATATAGAAGGAATAGCAGCACAAAAATGAAAACACAGATTTACGAATGGAGACAGGCACTGAAAAATATTACCTTAAAAAATTGTGCCATAACTTTGTTGGGAAGTTTTATTCTGGCATTTGGATTATATAACGTGCACTCCATCTCCGGAGTAACGGAGGGTGGTGTGCTGGGAGCCACGTTGCTGTTGGAGCATTGGACAGGAATCTCTCCGGCGTTTACCGGAGGGATTATGAATATTTTATGTTATATCCTGGGATGGAAGCTGTTAGGCAAGGAATTTATCGCCTATTCGGCTCTGGCTACCGCAGGATTCTCAGGAACCTATAAAATCTGCGAGCAATTTCCTCATCTGTGGCCGGAACTGGCAAATATGCCCCTTCTGGCAGCACTGGTGGGAGCATTGTTCGTCGGTGTCGGTGCCGGACTGTGCGTGCGCATCGGCGGAGCCCCCAGCGGAGATGATGCCCTGGCCATGAGTATTTCCCATGCTACCGGCTGGAAGATCCAGTGGGTGTATCTGATGTCGGATCTGATCGTACTGGTAATGTCCTTAAGCTACATTCCGGTGAGACGTATCGGATATTCGTTGTTTACCGTGCTTATGTCCGGACAGCTGATCGGCCTGATCCAGAACTTCGGAAGTGCATCCCACAGTGATGCGGAGGGTCTTGCGACTTCCAAGTGTGAAATTATGGATTGATCTGGTAAATCTGAATTTCTCCGTTGTCAAAGATACAGGGCCAGGCGGAGCGGAAGTAGTTTTCATCGACAGCGTAACTTGCCCGTTCCCAGGAAGAGACTTCAATATAATCGATGTCGTAAGTACGGATCAGATCAGCAGAAACAGCGGGAGTCTCATAAATTGTCCGGAAATCTTCGTGATATTCTGTGTGATAGAGACCGTGCATTGCCAAAAAGGTTCCCGCCCCGTTTAACACATTGCGCCCTGCAAGGGCGGCAATTTCATTTACATGCCTGTTGTTGGTAAGAAAACGGGATGTGGGAGAGGTATTTTGCTCGACGAATGCTGCAGCTTCCACCTGTGCGGAAGAATAAGCGGTATAATCGGATATTACCTCTCTGCACAGGGTCAGAACGGCAGAAAAGGTGCAAAGAAATACCATGCCGATCATGCAGAGGTATCGTGAAGAGGCTTTTTTCAGAGAACGCAGGAAATCAATTCCGTAATCGGCACTGAGGCAGCAGACAAATATATAAGTTATATATAATAGTTTATTATTGTCATATGTGTTAGGGGTGAAGGAAATGATTTCCACAACAAACCACAGGAGAAATGCCCCGGACATCACATCAAAATCTTCTTTTTTACAATGAATCATGGCAGGGACGAACCATAGCAGGATCGCACCCCAGTTTTTCAGATAAAACCACAAATAAGTATCGCCCTGATTTCCCCAGTTAAAATGCCCCAGCAAAAAGCCGGATTGCGTTGTCTGGCCAAAAGTCCATTCCAATAACTGCGGAAGTGCAAGAAGCAGAAGCACACCAAAGAAAACTCCCCAGGTGGTCAAAAACTTCTGCAGTGTATCATTGTTTGTACTTTTACCGGAAAAGCACCGGTACAGTAAGGACAGACCGTATAGCACGAGGGATGCCGCAACAAGGATGCCAAAACGAAAGAGCAGTACAGGTGCAACGGCAGCAGAACTTTCGTTCAGAATTTCCAGAAGAATCATACAGGTCACGAAACATCCGAGCAGAACGGCTCCCGGATGCTCTACCGGGGAAGTATTATGCGGCACGGACCGGTAAAGGCACAGCAACATCCAACAGGCACTTAAGATCAGGATGGCAACGAAGGAATGGGTATGGATCATAGGTAATGCCCCTGCCAGGATGCCGGCAGGGAGAAAACATTCTTTTTCCCCGTTCCGGATGGCCCGAAGCAGCAGCCAGATGGCACAGAACAGGACCGCATAGCCAAAGAGTGTTGCACGCTGTGGCAGGAGCATATCTGCGATGATATTGACCCAGCGGATATTCCGGTCGACCAGATTGGTGGGGGTAGTGTAATAGCCGGTAAAAATATCACTGAATTTATAACCGCCTTCTCTGCTCCAGTCAATGAAATATACGAAGCCAAGACCGCCGTTATAGAAAAATAAGACCCAGGCAGCCAGAGATTTGGCGCGATCATGGAACAGAACATCGGCAATGGCGTAAAATCCCGTTATGACCTGGAAAAAGGCAAAATACATAGGGAGCATATAAGCATAGCGCAGGGATGCACCAAACAGGTAAATACTGGAAGAAATACTGTCGCACAGGAAAGGATAGCAGAGCCTATCCCAGGGAGAGATGGAGTAGTAAGGAGGGAAGGTCTGTTGATTGGCAATACTTGTAATGATTCCCAGGTGCATCTGCAGATCCCCATAAGTACACTGCCCCACATGAAGCCCGTCGTCTTTCGGCAGGATGGTGTGGGTGGATAACAAAATACAAAACAGAACAAAGGTACCGCCTGCCAGCAGAAGAAAGGCATAATTTCTGCGCAACAGCTGCCGGTAGTCTTTGTCGGGAGCAGTCGAAGATACTGCCGTGGCAGGATGGTAAAAGACATATAGCAGGACCAGACAAATGACTACGAAAAGCAGAGCCATAATATGAGCTGTCATGGAAAAACCGAAGAAGAAGGCAAACAGAGCAGGAATCCACTGCAACAGAACAGAGCCGGATACACTGCCGGTCAGCAGATGGAACAGAAGTCCCTTTTTAGGAAAAATACGTTTTATGTACAGAAACCCCACACATTGAAATAGAAGAAAATAAAGTGTGCCAAGGATATTTCCGAATGCAGATCCATAGAAACCGTTCATGAGAATTCCCCCTTAAATAAAAATCAGTAATATTATACCATTGCTTCGGAAAAAGCAAAAGATGCAACTAAATTTAAGGGTGGTACATTCTGAGAAAAAAGAGTAAAATAAAATACAGTATGTGAAAAAGATTCCTGAGAGAAAGGCGGATACCTCTATGGAAAAGGATAAGAATAAAATGGAAAACAAGAAATTAACAGAGCTTCTGGAGCACTTGGAATATGAGCTGGTACAGGGAACACTGGACAGAGAAATCCCTGCGGTGGTCTATGATTCCCGCAAGGTCGTTCCGGGATGCTTATTTCTCTGCATCGGCGGAGCAAATTTTGACGGTCATGATTTTGCTGCACAGGTGGCAGAGCAGGGAGCCGGAGTACTAGTGGTGCAAAAAGACGTGGAACTGCCGGAGAATGTGGATGTGACGGTGATCAAAGTAGCGGATACCAGATATGCCATGGCATTTATTTCTGCGGCCTGGTTCGGCCATCCGGCAGAAAAGCTGAAAGTCATCGGTATCACGGGTACCAAAGGTAAGACAACGACCACCTATCTGGTAAAGTCCATTCTGGAAAATGCCGGCTATAAAGTGGGACTGGTGGGAACCATCGAAGTGATCATCGGAGACGAACATATCCATGCCAACAATACCACCCCGGAATCCTATCTGCTGCAGGAGTATTTTGCCCGTATGGTGGAGGCAGGACTGGATACGGTTGTGATGGAAGTATCCTCTCAGGCGCTGATGCTGCACCGTACGCAGGGCTTTGTGTTCGATTACGGTATTTTCACGAATCTGGAACCGGATCATATCGGTCCCAACGAGCATGCCAGCTTCGAGGAATATCTGCACTGCAAGGGATTATTGTTCAAACAGTGCAAGGTAGGTATTGTGAATGGTGACGATGAGCACTGGCAGGCAGTGACGGAAGGACATACCTGCACACTGGAGAGCTTCGGAATGGGAGAGCACTGTATGCTCCGGGCGGAAGAACGGAAACTGGTGCATAAGCCCGGAGAACTGGGCGTGTCTTTCCACGTAGCCGGACTGATGGATTTTGATGTGGAAGTGCCCATGCCCGGCAAATTCAGCGTGTACAATGCGCTGGCGGCTATTGCCATCTGCCGTCATTTCAAGGTAGATGAGGAAAACATTAAAAAGGCGCTGTTGCAGGCAAAGGTAAAAGGCCGTATCGAGATGATCAAGGTATCCGATCAGTTCACCCTGCTGATCGATTATGCCCACAATGCCATGGCACTGGAGAGTCTGCTGACCACGTTGCGGGAATATGAACCTCACAGACTGATCAGCCTGTTCGGCTGCGGAGGCAACCGTTCGAGACAGCGTCGTTTTGAGATGGGAGAGGTCAGCGGCAAGCTGGCGGATCTGACCATCATTACCTCCGACAATCCCCGTTTTGAGGAACCACAGGATATTATCGACGATATCAAGACAGGTATGGCAAAAACGGATGGAAATTATGTAGAGATCTGCGATCGTAAGGAAGCCATCACTTATGCTATCGAACACGGAGAACCCGGAGATATTATCGTGCTGGCAGGCAAGGGACATGAAGATTACCAGGAGATCCGCGGGGTGAAGCATCCCATGGATGAGAGAGATCTGATCCGGGATATTCTGGCGGAAGGACATATTCCGGGATCTGCAGCAAAATAATGAGGAAAACAGATTGAATACGTTATATGCGGATATCATTGTAGATATCTCCCACGAAAAACTGGATAGAACCTTTCAATACCGGGTGCCGGAGAGTCTGCGGGGCAGACTGGAGCCGGGAGCCTGTGTCATGATCCCGTTTGGCAACGGCAATCGTCTCATCAAGGGTTACGTGGTGGCTTTGGGGGAAACGTGTCAGTTCGCTCCGGAGAAGATCAAGGATATCGCAGGAATGCCGGAAAAAGAGACCGGAGTGGAGGACAAAATGATTGCTCTGGCTGCCTGGATCCGTCGGAATTACGGCTGTACCATGATCCAGGCGCTGAAGACGGTACTGCCGGCAAAACAGTCGGTAAAAAAGCTGGAACACAGACAGCTGGTACGTCTGATGAACAGAGAAGAGATTTTGTCATTATTAGGAGAATGTGAACGGAAAAAACAGGTGGCCAAAGCAAGACTGTTAAAAGCCCTGTCAGAACAGGAGACGATTCCCTATGAGTGGATCACCGGAAAACTGGGGGTCAGTGCAGCCACGGTAAACAGTATTGTAAAAAGCGGCGCGGCAAAACTGGTCAGTTCCGAAAGCTATCGCAATCCGGTCAAAATGCAGTCCGTAGAGGCAGTGCGTAATACGCTGAGTGAGGAACAGCAGACCATCGTTACGGAAGTGTTTGCGGATTTTGATGCCGGAAGGAGACAGACCTATCTGATCCACGGCATCACCGGCAGCGGCAAGACGGAAGTATACATGCGGCTGATCGGAGAAATGATCGCGAGGGGACGGCAGGCTATTGTGCTGATTCCCGAGATCGCCCTGACTTATCAGACACTGCTGCGATTTTACCAGAGATTCGGTGATCGGGTCAGCGTGATGAATTCCACGTTATCCCCCGGGGAAAAATACGATCAGTGCGAACGGGCCAAAGCTGGAGAAATCGATGTGATCATCGGCCCAAGATCCGCACTTTTTACGCCGTTTCCAAGTCTTGGCCTGATCGTTATGGATGAGGAGCAGGAGAACAGCTATAAAAGTGAAAGTACTCCGAAATATCATGCCAGAGAGACTGCGCTGGAAGTGGCAAAACTGTACGGGGCCAGTGTAGTGCTGGGTTCAGCCACACCTTCCCTGGAGGCCTATTATCGTGCCGGTAGGGGAGAATACCGGCTGCTTCAACTGACAAAGCGGCTCACCGGCGGGGAACTTCCCACGGTGTACACGGTGGATCTCAGACAGGAACTGCAGGAGGGTAACCGTTCTATTTTCAGCAGAAAATTGCAGGAACTGATGACAGACCGGCTGAACAAGGGCCAGCAGACCATCCTGTTTTTAAACCGAAGAGGCTACGCGGGATTTGTGTCCTGCCGTTCCTGCGGTGAGGTCATGAAGTGTCCGCACTGTGATGTCTCTCTCTCGGAACATAAGGGAGGAAGGCTGATCTGTCATTACTGTGGTTATACACAGCCGATGCCGAAGCTTTGTCCCAAGTGTGGATCGAAATATATTCTGGGATTTAAGGCAGGTACCCAGCAGATCGAGGAAAAACTAAAGGAGCTGTACCCCGGTGTGCGGACGTTACGCATGGATGCGGATACCACCCGGACGAAGGACAGCTATGAGAAAATATTATCCTCCTTCGCAAACGGGGAAGCGGACGTGCTGATCGGCACCCAGATGATCGTCAAGGGACATGATTTCCCAAAGGTGACACTGGTGGGGATCCTGGCGGCGGATCTGTCGTTAAATGCGTCGGATTACCGGGCGGGAGAGCGGACTTTCCAGCTTCTGACCCAGGCGGTGGGCCGGGCTGGCAGAGGGGTGCTCCCCGGGGAAGCGGTGATCCAGACCTATCAGCCGGATCATTACGCCATTACCTGTGCTGCGGCTCAGGATTACGAGAGCTTTTATCAGGAGGAGATTCTGTATAGAGAGCTGTCCGGCTACCCGCCGGTGGCTCATATGCTGGCAGTACAGATCTACGGGAAAGAGGAAGAAAATGTAAAACAGCTTGCCCTGAGACTGACAGATGTGGTAAAGTCTAATATGGACTTTTTGTCAGGAAAGCAAAAAGAACAGTCCAATAAGAAGATACAGGTACTGGGACCTGCCCCTGCCAACATCAGCAAGATCAATGATATCTACCGGTATGTGTTCTATGTGAAGCATGCGGAGTATGATGTCCTGGTGGAAGTAAAGGACAGACTGGAGGAAACTCTCAGACAGTGGCAGTCCAGACAGATGAGTATACAATTTGATTTTGACCCGGTAAGCGTGTTATAGGAGGTAAAGAACTGTGGCAATCAGAAACATTCGTGAATATGGGGATGAAGTACTGACCAAGACCTGCAAAGAGGTCAAGGAGATGACACCCCGGACCAAAGAACTGATCGAGGATATGTTGGAGACTATGTACGATGCCAATGGCGTAGGGCTGGCGGCACCACAGGTAGGTGTCCTGAAGAGAATCGTGGTGATCGATACCACCGGAGAGGATCCGTATATTCTGATCAACCCCCGCATCGTAGAGAGCAGTGGAGAGCAGACCGGACAGGAAGGGTGTCTTAGCGTACCCGGTAAGTTCGGCATCGTAACCAGACCCAATTATGTGAAAGCGGTAGCACTGGATGTGAATATGAAGCCCATCGAAGTAGAGGGAACAGAATTGCTGGCCAGAGCCATCTGCCACGAACTGGATCATCTGGACGGTCATCTCTATGTGGAAAAGGCGGAAGGACCGTTGCAGGATATGACCTACGAGGATGAGGAAGAAGAGTAAGCTTTCCGGAAAGGAGACAGACTATGCAGATCGTATTTATGGGAACTCCCGATTTTGCCGTGGGAGCGCTGGAGGCACTGATCACACAGGGCCATGAGATCACCGCAGTGGTGACCCAGCCGGACAAGCCAAAGGGCAGAAGCAAAGAATTACAGTTTCCTCCCGTGAAGGAATGTGCGGTAAAACATGGCATTCCTGTATTCCAGCCCCGTCGGATCAAGACACCGGAAGCCATTGAGGAACTGAAAAAATATCCCGCAGATATTTATATCGTGGCGGCGTTCGGACAGATCCTGTCTCAGGAGATTCTGGATCTGCCGAAATACGGATGTCTGAACATCCATGCATCCCTCCTTCCGAAATACCGCGGGGCATCTCCTATCCAGAGAGTGATCATCGACGGAGAGGCCGAGACTGGTGTGACCATCATGCAGATGAATGCGGGACTGGACACCGGCGATATGTTGTACCGGAAGAAAATCCCCATTACTTCGGAGGACACCTTTGAAACTTTGCATGACAAGCTGATGGTGCTGGGCGGGGAAGCGATCACCGAGGCACTGCCTCTGCTGGAGGCAGGCAAACTGGTACCGGAAAAGCAGGATGATACCAAGACCTGCTATGCGGCCCTGATCACCAAAGAGATGGGAAAGCTGGACTTTACGAAAACAGCGGCAGAACTGGATCGTTTGATCCGTGGACTGACTCCCTGGCCCAGTGCATATACGCATTATCATGGAAAACAGCTGAAAATCTGGAAAGCCATTCCTATGGCAACTGCGCATAAGGAAGCACCGGGCACGATTCTTACGGTGAATAAGGATTCCTTTGAAGTGGCTGCATCGGGAGGCTCCTTAAAGGTGATGGAACTGCAGCTGGAAGGTAAAAAGCGTATGACAACTCACGATTTCCTGCTGGGGGTAAAGGTACAGCCGGGAGAGCTTCTGGGCGAGCGTTAGGATACGACGAAACGAAAAGCAACGATCGGGTAAGCGGTGTTGACAGAAAGGAGACTTTCGTATGTACGGTGGCTATTACGGATATGGTTATTATTGGGATCCTACTTATTTTCTGGTACTGGTCGGACTGGTATTGTGTCTGGGTGCCAGCGCACTGGTGAATTCCACCATGCGCAAATACAGCAAAGTCCGGAATATGAGAGGATTGACGGGAGCGGAAGCGGCCCGCAACATTCTCAACAGAGAAGGCTTATACAATGTACAGATCGAGTGCCTGAACTCCGATGACGGTGATCATTACGATCCCCGGACGGATACGGTGCGACTGTCTTACAACAACTTTAACGGAACCTCGGTGACCGCGGTCAGTGTTGCGGCCCATGAGTGCGGACATGCCATTCAGCATGCCCATGGCTATGCCCCCATGAACATTCGTGCTGCACTGGTGCCGGTGGTGAATATCGGAAGCAATTTAAGCATTCCCCTGATCTTTTTAGGAGTACTGCTCAGCTGGAACCAGACATTGATCCAGCTTGGTATCTGGGCATTTGCGCTGACCGTTATTTTCCAACTGGTGACACTGCCTGTGGAATTCAATGCTTCCCGCAGAGCTATCGTGAAGGTGGAAGAATACGGGTTATTAGGCAGTGAAGAAGTAAGCGGCGGCAAAAAGGTGCTGACGGCAGCGGCTCTGACCTATGTGGCAGGAGCGGCCTCCTCCGCATTACAGCTGCTCAGACTGATCCTGCTGTACGGCGGCAATCGCAGAAGGAGAGACTAATCTTGAGTGATCATGCAACGACCGATACAAGAGAGATTATAGTGGAGATCCTGCTCAGTCTGGAAAAGGGGCAGGATTTTTCCCATAAATTGATGAAAGCGGTTCTGGATAAATACGATTATCTGGATCCCAGAGAGAAAGCGTTTATTAAAAGAGTCACGGAAGGTACGATAGAGAGACAGCTGGAGCTGGACTATTATCTGGATCGGTTTTCTTCTGTTCCGGTCCGGAAGATGAAGCCTCTGATCCGCTGTCTTCTTCGCATGAGTACTTATCAGATCCTGTATATGGACGCAGTTCCCGACAGTGCGGTGTGCAATGAGGCCTGCAAGCTGGCGGCCAAAAGAGGCTTCCGTACCCTGAAAGGCTTCGTCAATGCGGTGCTGCGTAATATTTCCCGCAGCAAGAAACAGATGCCGTTGCCGGATCCCAAGGATACGGTGAAATATCTGAGCATAAAATATTCCATGCCGGAATGGATCGTGAATCTGTGGCTGCCTGCATATGGCAGAGAAGGAACGGAAACACTTTTAAAAGGACTCCTTTCCATTCATCCGGTATCCCTGCGGTTCTCCACGGAACTGACCGAAGCGGAGAGAGAGTCACTGGCGGAGAAAATTGAGAAAACCGGTGTACGTCTGCAGCAAAGCAGGGAACTTCCTTATGTGTATCTGGCACAGAATCTGGAAAATGTAAGTGAACTTCCGGGCTTTGCGGAAGGCAAATTTACCGTGCAGGATGCCAGCTCCGCACTTGCAGTGGAAGCGGCAGGTATATGCCCAGGTAATACGGTCATGGATCTGTGTGCGGCTCCGGGTGGCAAGACGATCCTGGCGGCGGAATTTGCAGGGGAAGCAGGCCACGTCGTGTCCCGTGATATATCTGAATACAAGACGGACCTGATCCGGGAGAATCTGGAGCGCATGAACCGTAGGAATGTGGAGGTTCAGGTGTATGATGCCACGGTGCATGATCCGGAGAAGGAAAAATATGCGGACGTGGTGCTGATGGATGTCCCCTGCTCTGGTCTTGGTGTTATGGGAAAAAAGAGAGATATCAAATATCATGCCACACCGGAAAGCCTGCAATCCATCACAGAACTGCAAAGGCAGATCGTGGCAGCCGGATGGCAGTATGTGAAGCCGCACGGTGTACTGCTCTACAGTACCTGCACGATCCACCGCGGGGAAAATCAGGAGATGGCAGTCTGGATCACAGAGAATTTCCCGTTTGTACTGGAAGAAGAGAGACAGCTTCTGCCGGGAACGGATGAGACCGACGGATTCTATTATGCAAGACTGCGCAGAAAAGCGTGAGAGATAAGAAGTAAGAGAACGAAAAATGGATACGAAAAAAGATATCAAATCCCTGAATCTGGAAGAATTGAAAACAGAGCTGGAGAGCATGGGAGAGAAGGCCTTCCGGGCAAAGCAGATGTATGAATGGATGCATGTGAAGCTGGTCAGGAGCTTTGATGAAATGACCAACCTCTCCGCAAAATTCAGGGAGCAATGTAAGGAAAAATATGAATACACCTGTGTAAACCCTGTCAGAATACAGGAGTCCAAGATCGACGGAACGAAAAAATTCCTGTTTGAATTATCTGATGGCAATGTGGTGGAAAGTGTCTGGATGCAGTATAAGCACGGCAACAGTGTGTGCATTTCTTCACAGGTGGGATGCCGTATGGGCTGTAAATTCTGTGCGTCCACGCTGGACGGACTGGAACGGAATCTGACTCCTTCCGAGATGCTGGATCAGATTTACGCCATTACAAGACTGACGGGGGAGCGGGTCTCCAATGTGGTAGTCATGGGCACTGGGGAACCGATGGATAATTATGACAATATTTTGAAATTTCTGCATCTTCTGACCGATGAGAACGGTCTGAATATCAGCCAGAGAAATGTCACGGTGTCCACCTGTGGAATCGTGCCCAGAATGCGGCAGCTGGCGGATGAAAAGCTGCAGATCACACTGGCACTGTCCTTGCATGCCACCACCGATGAAAAACGAAGAAAACTGATGCCCATTGCCAACCGGTATTCTATCAAAGAGTTGATGGAAGTCTGTCAGTATTATTTCGAACAGACCGGACGAAGGATCACTTTCGAATACAGTCTGGTGGGCGGTGTGAATGATACGGAAGAGGATGCCAGGGAACTGATCGCCCTGGCGAAGCCGTTGTGCTGCCATATCAACCTCATCCCGGTCAACCCCATTAAAGAGCGGGATTATGTGCAGTCGGATACGAAGCACATTCAGGCATTTAAAAATAAACTTGAAAGTAAGATGATACATGTTACAATTAGAAGGGAGATGGGCCGGGATATTGACGGAGCCTGCGGACAGTTAAGACGCCGTCATACGCAGGAGGCGAAGAACCCGGGGGAACTCTCACAGGAGGAAGTTTGACGTGCTTAAGACGTTTTCCATAACCGATATCGGAAGGAAAAGAAAAGTAAATCAGGACTATATCTATACCTCTGAAAAACCGGTGGGAAATCTGCCGAATGTATTTATCGTGGCAGATGGTATGGGTGGTCACAATGCGGGAGACTATGCGTCCAAGGTAACGGTAGAGACCATGCTTGCCGAGATGGAGAATTCTTTTGAGAAGAATCCCACCCTGATCTTCCGCAAAGCCATTGAGGAAGCCAATGATGTGATCCGCAAGAGAGCCAGCGAGGATGAAAAGCTGGAAGGAATGGGGACTACGGTTGTGGTGGCATCCTGCATGGGCAGATTCTTACAGGTGGCCAATGTAGGAGACAGCAGACTCTATGTGGTGGGCAGCAAGATCCGCCAGATCACAAGAGATCATTCGTATGTAGAAGAAATGGTACGGATCGGAGAACTGGATCGTGCCGATGCAAGGAACCATCCGGATAAAAATATTATTACCAGAGCGGTAGGGGCGGAAGACAAAGTGGAGCCGGATTTCTTTACCGTGGAATTACAGGAGGGTGAGATCGTCCTTATGTGCTCGGATGGTCTGACAAATATGCTGGAAGACGAGGAAATCCGCATGATTATCAGCGGAGCCAGAGACCTTGTGGAGAAGGCAGAGAGCCTGGTGGAGGCGGCCAATGCCAACGGCGGCAGAGACAATATCAGTGTGATACTGATCGAGCCGTGCGCGTAAATTACCCAGCTTTTTTGGAAATGGAGAGCAAGTATGATCAAAATCGGAATGATGATCGGCGATCGCTATGAGATCCTGGAAAAAATCGGAACCGGCGGTATGTCAGATGTCTATAAAGCAAAATGTCACAAGCTGAACCGCTATGTGGCAATCAAGGTATTGAAGCAGGAATTCAGCGAAAATGCTAATTTTGTATCCAAATTCCGGATCGAGGCACAGGCGGCAGCAGGACTGATGCACCCCAATATTGTCAATGTCTATGATGTCGGGGAAGAGAACGGAATCTATTATATCGTCATGGAACTGGTAGAGGGTATTACCCTCAAAAAGTACATTGAGAAGAAGGCTAGACTGTCTTACAAGGAAGCGGTAAGTATCGCCATCCAGGTAAGCATGGGTATTGAGGCTGCACATAATAATCATATTATTCATCGGGATATCAAGCCGCAGAATATTATTATCTCCAAGGACGGCAAAGTCAAGGTGACGGACTTCGGTATTGCCAAGGCAGCTACCAGTAATACCATCACTTCTAATGTCATGGGAAGTGTACACTATACTTCTCCCGAGCAGGCCAGAGGGGGGTACAGCGATGAAAAGAGTGATATCTATTCGCTGGGTATCACCATGTTCGAGATGCTGACGGGAAGAGTTCCTTTCAACGGGGAGACTACGGTTGCCATTGCCATCAAGCATATTCAGGAAGAAATGCCGTCTCCGAAGGAGTTTGTACCGGAGATCCCTTCCAGCGTAGCCAGTATTGTACTGAAATGTTGTCAGAAGTCTCCGGACCGCAGATACCAGAATATGGCAGAACTGATCGCGGATCTGAAGCAGTCCCTGATCAACCCGGAGGAAGATTTCGTGGTGAACACCGATCCGGATATGGAAGGTGGTACCCGGATGATCTCCGATGAGGATATGGCGCAGATCAAACGAAAAGTCCCTTATCAGGGAGGACGGGAATACGAAGAACCGGATCATGATGAGACCATGCGTCTGCGTTCCGATACCGAAGCCATGTATGAAAACGATGAGGATGGCGAAGACGAGGATAATTACGACTACGACCCCAAGATGGAGCGCGTGACCACAATCCTGGCAATTGTAGCCGGTGTGGTGATCTGTATTATCCTGATCGTTCTGGCAGTGAAGATCTTCGGCGGCAAAAATGAAGGAAGCAGCGACTCTGACTCAGGACCGATCATTACGACCGAAGAGACGGATGCCACAGAAGTGGAAAAGGTCTCCATGCCGAATGTAACGGGCATGAAGGTAGAAGATGCAAAGAGCACCCTGACCAGTCTGGGAATCCTCACAGAGGTGACTTATGAAGAGTCCGACACGGTAGCGGAAGGTGTTGTTATCAATACAGATGTCAGCGTGGGAGCACAGATCGATAAGGGCAGCAAGGTAACCCTGAAAGCCAGTGCAGGAACTCAGGGTGTGGAAGTACCCAATGTGGTGAATCTTACTTTTGATGAAGCCAATACACAGCTGGTAAGCAAGGGATTCCTGGTCAACAAGACAGAGAACTATTCCGATACGGTAGAGTCCGGCCGGGTGATTTCCCAGACCCCCTCCGAGGGCAACAAAGCACCAAAGGGCAGTGTGATCACTGTGACAGTAAGTCTGGGTAAGGAAGATACCAAGATCCGTGTGCCGAATCTGATCGGTCTGTCCGAGCAGGACGGCACGGTAGAAGCCATCGAGGCAGGACTGACCGTAGGCAGTGTGAGCTATATCTACAGTGACGAAGTGGGAGAAGGCATGATCTGTTACCAGAGCTATTCCCATGGCTCCTATGTGGAGCAGGGAACTTCCATTGATATCAAGGTCAGTCAGGGAGCTCAGAAGGTGACTTACAAGTGTAATGTCAGCATTGCGGCACCGACGACTTCGGAAGCACCCGGCTATGTATCGGGAATGGAAGTCAGCATCAAACTGGTGACGGATGACAATAACGTACTGCTGGATACCAAGACCAGCACTTTCCCGGTAGCTACCAATTTCAACGGTATGACTGCCTCCGGTGGTACGCTCACCATAACGTATCAGGTGACAAGCGAACCGACCACCACAACGAACCCGGATACCGGGGAGCAGGTGACGGTTCCCGGAACGACAGAAGACCGTTCCTTTACCAGAAGAGTTGAGTTCGTAAAGGAATAAGATCAAAGGCGGGAAGCTATGAAGGGCAAGATTATAAAAGGAATCGCCGGGTTCTATTACGTCCATGTAGCGGACGATGGCCATACAATGGGCACGGTGTACGAATGCAAGGCAAAAGGAGTCTTTCGCAAGGATCACAGAAAACCCCTGGTCGGGGATGACGTGGAGATGGATGTCCTGGATGAGGCACAGAAAAAAGGAAATATCAGGGAATTGCTTCCCAGACACAGTGAACTGATCCGTCCGGCGGTAGCTAATGTGGATCAGGCGCTGGTGATCTTTGCCATCACGAAGCCACAGCCGAATTTTAATCTGCTGGATCGTTTCCTGGTCATGATGCAGCAGCAGGACATTCCCTGCATTATCTGTTTTAACAAGCAGGATATTGACGAGGAAGGCAAAAAGGAAGATTATCGTGCCATTTACGAACAGGCGGGATTCCGTACGATCACGGTCAGCGCAGCCAGACAAGAAGGGATAGATACCATTCAGGAGCTGCTTCGCGGCAAGACCACTACGGTGGCGGGTCCCAGCGGTGTCGGTAAATCCTCTCTGGTAAACTGCCTGCAGTCCGGCACAGTGATGGAGACCGGCTCCATCAGTGAGAAGATCGAGCGGGGAAAGCATACTACCAGGCACTCCGAACTGATCTCCATTGCACAGGATACGTATATTCTGGATACCCCGGGATTTAGCTCTCTGGGGTTGTTTCGGTTGGAGAAGGAGCAGCTGGCGGAATTTTATCCGGAGTTTGCCCCTTTTGAAAAATATTGCAGATTCGGAGGCTGCTCCCATATCTCTGAGCCGGTATGCGGTATCAAGGCTGCTGTGGCAGAGGGAGAGATCCCGCAGATACGTTATGAGAACTACTGTCTGCTCTATGATGAACTGAAAAATCAGAGAAAATATTAATTATGAGTGAAGTGCAGAATAATCTAGGGGAAAAATTCAAAGAGACCATTACGGAAGCGATGAAGACCGGAGATTTTCATGCGTTGAACACGCTGGTGACGGATACGGTCAACGATGCCTTGCGGGAGGCGGATTTCCAGGCAAATCTGTCCAGGGAAGCCACGGAAAAAAAGGTGTGGAATTCCCAGCGCAGCTGGCAGGATAAAAGGCGGGAGGAAGTCAAGACCGAGGCAGAGATCCAGGCAGAACGGCAGCAACGGGAAAAACAGCAGGAGGAGCGCCGCAGGCAGAACGAAGAATGGCACCGGCAGCGCAGAGAGCGGGAAAAGCAGTGGGAAGAACAACGGAAGGCTCAGGCAGAGCAGAACCGTGCACGGAATCAGGCACAGCCGGTGACACCCAGAAAAGCTACTGCGGCAGAAATGACTTCTCTGGTCAAAATGGAAAAGAAGGGAAACGTGTCCGGAACATTGTGCACTGTGTTCGGCGGGATCGGACTGGGGTTCAGCGGACTGGGACTTCTGGTACAGCTGTTACTGGCAGCTTTTCAGGCAGCATCTCTGAGTGCGGCAATCCTTCCGGGAGTATTGTCTCTGGTATTTTTAGAGATGATATCTTATGGCAACGGACAGCGCAGAAGATTAAAGCGTGCGGAGAAATATCTGGAGCTGTGCGGCACCAAAATGTATGGTGTGATCAACGAAATGGCCCGCTATACCGGAAAAAGTGTCCGCTATGTCAGAAGGGATCTTCGTAAGATGTTAAAAGCCGGAATGTTTCCGGACGGACATCTGGATGATAAAGAGACCTGCTTTATGCTCAATAATGTGATCTACCGTCAGTATCTGGAGACGGAGAAAGCCTATCTGGAGCAGAAGAAGAGCAGTGAGCAGGAAAAAAAACAGAATACAGCGGACACCGACACACAGGATACGGAGCAGAGCCGCAGAGAGCAGGAGCTGCACAGTATGGTGGCAGAAGGAATGGAATACATCCGTCATCTGCGGGATCTGAATGACAGGATCGAAGGAGAAGCGATCTCTGAGAAGCTGTACCGGCTGGAAAATCTGTTGAAGGAGATCTTTGACCGAGTGCAGGAGCATCCGGAGCAGATGCACCGGATGCATAAACTGATGGATTATTACCTGCCTACTATGTTGAAACTGGTGGAGCAGTATGCGGAATTTGATGAGATCAGCAGCCCGGGAGACGATATTCTCGATGCTAAAAAAGAGATCGAAAAGACACTGGATATGATCAATCAGGCATTTGTTACATTGCTGAACAATCTGTTCCGGGATGCAGCCTTTGATGCGTCAGCGGATGCACAGGTATTGCAGACGATGTTGGCCAGGGAAGGGCTGACGGAATCGGATTTTGTAAGAGAAAAAAGTGTATGACAGCAGGAAAGCAATGCTGATGGTAAATAAAAAATCATGAGAGAGTATGGAAAGGCGGGGTTATAAGTATGAATATGGATCTGGATGCAGCAACAAAAGAGGCACCTACCCTTACACTGGATCCCTTTGCGGAGGCAAAGGCAGAGATCGTGGAGAAGAAGCCGGAGGAACTGGTAGAGGAGCAGGCTGTTCCGGAGATGGAACTGACACCGGAAGAACAGAAAATGGTAGATGATTTTGCGGGACAGATCGATCTGACCAATACCCAGGCGGTATTGCAGTACGGTGCGGGGAGTCAGAAAAAGATCGCAGATTTCTCTGAGACAGCACTTAGCAATGTCCGGACCAAGGATATGGGCGAGGTTGGACAGCTGTTGACGGATGTAGTGGCACAGCTCAAGGATTTTGATACAGAGGAAGACAAGGGATTCTTCGGCTTGTTTAAAAAGAGCGGGGATAAGCTGAGTAATCTGAAAGCAAAGTATGATAAAGCGGAAGTGAACATCAGCAAGATCTGTGATGCCATGGAAAATCATCAGGTGGTGCTGCTAAAAGATGTGGCGGTACTGGACAAGCTGTATCAGCTGAATCTGAATTATTTTAGAGAACTGTCCATGTACATTCTGGCGGGTAAAAAGAAACTGACACAGGCGAAAAATGTGGAACTGCCGGAACTTCTGGAAAAAGCACAGAAGAGCGGACTGCCGGAGGATACGCAGGCTGCGAAGGATTTTGCAGCAATGTGTGAGAGATTCGAGAAGAAGATCTATGATCTGGAACTTACCAGAGCCATTTCTCTGCAGATGGCACCCCAGATCCGACTGATCCAGTCCAATGATATCGCTATGTCCGAGAAGATCCAGTCCACACTGGTGAATACGATCCCTCTGTGGAAGAGCCAGATGGTCATTGCCATCGGTCTGGATCATGCCACCGATGCAGCCAAGGCACAGCGTGCAGTATCGGATATGACCAATGAACTGTTGAAGAAAAATGCAGAAGCACTGAAAGTGGCAACCGTGGAGACAGCGAAGGAATCAGAGAGAGGTATTGTGGATATCGAGACCCTCAAGACCACGAACCAGACACTGATGACCACACTGGATGAAGTCATGAAGATCCAGGAGGAAGGCTGTGCCAGAAGACAGAGCGCAGAGGAAGACTTACAGCGGATCGAAAATGAAATGCGGGATAAGCTTCTGGAGATGAGCCAGTCATCCCATACATGATTTTTACATAATTTTAAGCAGAGAAATCTTGACGAAACAACCAGAGGAAATTAAAATAAAATGTATGTAGGTTAATTAACGGAAGGAGCAGGAAACAAATGAAAAAACTGGAAGAAATGCTAAGGGAGAAAACGATTAAAAATAAGCTTTCTTTTGTGTTCCGCATTATGGACGTTTTATATGTGGTGCTGGCACTGGTGGCAGTTGTGGGATTGATACAGTCAAAAAACTATGTGGGAAGCGTAATTGTTGTGATCATAGTTGTATTAGCTATTGCATTTAATGCAGCTATGTCAAAGATGCTTGCCAAAATGTTGGTAGAGCCTATTGAGAGTCTGGTAGTGGCATCTGAGAAGATTGCTTCCGGTGACTTTGAGATCGGCACTCCTTATGAGTCCGAGGATGAGCTGGGACGCTTATCCGACAGTTTTGAGACCGCAGCCGGTATTTTGAAAAAGGTTGTATCAGATCTGCAGGATATTGTAGAGCATTTTGCTGAGGGTAATTTTGATGTACATAGCAACTGCCCCGATGCGTATGTAGGACAGCTCCGCAATGTACTGGATGAACTGGATGATATGGTGAACAAGGTCAGTGAGACTATGCACGGTATTCAGGGATCTTCCGAACAGGTGTCTGCCGGAAGCAATCAGCTGGCTGTCAGTGCACAGGATATTGCAGAAGGTGCTACCAGTCAGGCTGCAGCTGTTGAAGAACTGGTGGCTACCGTAGAAGAAGTAACGAATCAGGTAATGGAGAACACCAAGTCTACCGATATCGTTCACGATAAGGCAAAACAGGTAGGTATCGAGGCAGCCAACAGCCAGCAGAAAATGGATGAGCTGGTAGATGCCATGAAGAAAATCGATACCACGACCCAGAATATCGAGAAGATCATCGCAGATATCGAGAATATTGCATCCCAGACCAATCTGCTGTCTTTGAATGCTTCCATTGAGGCAGCAAGAGCAGGGGAAGCCGGAAGAGGTTTCGCAGTCGTGGCTGACCAGATCAGACAGCTGGCAGAAGAGAGTGCAAATTCCGCAGTAGAGTCTAAGAAGCTGATCGAAGAATCCATGAACGAAGTAGGAGTGGGTAACAGGGTTACCAGGGAGACCAACGAAGCAATGCAGAAGGTTATGACCGAACTGGATCAGATCATCCAGGAGGTTGCTAATATCCGTACTGCATCCGACAGACAGGCAGTATCTGTCAGCAACATCAAGAAGGGTGTGGAGGACATCAACGATGTTATCCAGTCCAACTCCGCAGCAGCAGAGGAGACTTCCGCTACCAGCGAGGAGCTTTCCGCTTCCGCTACTACTTTGAACGAGTTGTTAGAGCACTTCAAACTGCGCGGTTAATCGGAGGATGTTTTCCCAAGATCGTAATAGAGAGAACAGAAGAACCATAGCTGAAACCACAGCTGTGGTTCTTTTCATATCGGAGGAGTAATGAGTAATAAGGAAATGCTTCATAGAAAACAATATAGGATAGCGGCGGTAGTGGCCGGTCTGGCGCTTGCAGTAAGTATGACAGCCTGTGGTGCACAGAAAGGGACTGAGGGGACGGAAAGCGTGGAAACTATGGAAAACGTGGATCCTGTGGTTCCCGAGAGCGTAGTAGCATCCGTGGAGACAACAGAAAATGAGAAAAACGCAGAGGAATTCGGTAGAGAAACGCTGGCGGAAACGTCTGTGCCGCAAGGGGCGGCGAATAGTGCAGAACATGAAATGGTGACTTCGGGGACCGACAAAGTTCCCGGGGGAGAGGCTGCGGTGTCGCAAAGCGGTATGCCGACAGAGGCCGCAGGCAGTCAGACAGAAACGGTAGCCGGTCAGCCGGAGGCTATACAGAATCAGCCGGTGGAATATACCGACTTACAACAGATCACTCTGAATCCGGACTGGGAATATGCGGATCATTCGAAGATAAATACCGGAGCCGCAGTACTATACCGGGCACCAGAGGAGTCCGGAAGCAAGGGAATCATTATCGGAGTGAATGCGGGACATGGCACCGCCGGTGGGGCCAAAGTAAAGACGCTGTGCCATCCGGACGGTTCGGCCAAGACTACGGGAGGCAGTACGGCAGCGGGAGCTACGGAAGCTGCGGCAGTGTCCGGAGGCATGACATTTCAGGACGGGACACCGGAGCGAACGGTTACTTTGCAGATGGCACAGATTCTGCGGGACAAACTGTTGGCCTCCGGCTATGATGTACTGATGCTCAGGGACGGAGAGGATGTGCAGTTGGACAATGTGGCCAGGACCGTGATCTGCAATAACGTGGCAGACTGCCATATCGCACTGCACTGGGACAGCGGTGACGGCAAGAATTACGACAAGGGATGCTTTTACATCTCTGTGCCGGAAGTACTGAAGAGTATGGAGCCGGTGGCATCCCACTGGCAGCAGCACGATGCTCTGGGAGCGGATCTGGTGGAAGGGCTGCGGGGACAGGGAGCAACGATCTATGGAAAAGGAAACATGAGCATTGACCTGACCCAGACTTCTTATAGTACGATCCCTTCCGTGGATATGGAACTGGGAAATGCATATTCCGATCACAGCGATGCTATACTGGATCAACTGGCGGAAGGATTGCTGCAGGGGATTAACGTTTATTTTCAACAGCAGTAAGATTGGACAGAGCGGCAATGCATTGATCGGAGATGAACTTCAAAAGAAATCCCAGCACTGCCATCAGCAGCAATTCAACGAGAAACAAACCTAAAACACCCACCATACCGCGCATATAGGGAATAGCCCTCGGAGTGATAAAATAGATAATGATATGGTGGACCAGAAATACTTCATAAGAGTAGTTACTTATCGTACGGAGAAATCGGCCGTGTCCTTTTTCGAGAACCGGTTCCAGGCATGCAGCGGAAATCCAGAAGGCAACGGCCAGTATCGTTATTTTCAAACCGGTGCTGATGGGAAGTGCAAAAGGGCACAGAACAAAGAAAATCACCACCGGCAGGGATAAGAAAATCCATTTAGGATTGAATTTTTCATGATAATAACCAATCATCATACCGATTACGAACTCGTAGCCCTTCAGGAAGAAGTTCATATGGATGGGGACGGAGAAATCGTAATGAAATAAAACAATCAAATAAATCCCGGTAGCGATGATAAAAAAGAACTTTTCACTTTTTATCATAAAAAATCGAAGCAATGGAAAGATCAGATACAACAGAATAAGACATCCCAGAAACCATTCTCCGATGGTAAGGGAAAAGGTGCTGATCCCGTGCATGCTGACCCAGGAATCCATTCCAAGAAAAGTAAAAACAATTCTCCACGCAGGAATTCCTTCAGGAAAAATATTGTGGACGGAATGGCTCTGGAAAAGGAGAAACAGGAAATAAACAATGTAAAGTATATAAAAGGGAATCAGGATGCGCAGAAATCTTTTCTTATAATATTTTGCGAGGCTGAAGTTCTCCTTCGCGGTATAGGAGAGACTGGCACCGGATAACATGAAAAATACAGCAACACCCAGGGTTGCCAGATGCATATTGCTGTTGGAAAACAGAGGATTGAGTCTCTCTACAGGACAGATTCCGGAGAGATAGAGCTGAAAGAGCAGATGATAAAAAATAATGAAGCAAAAGCAGGTACATCTAAGCAAATCAAAATAACGTATTCTTTTCATTAATTTTTCCTCTTTGGTTTATGATATTGCATATTATAGCATATTTTTATTTCGAAAGAAAAGTATTTAGGTGTTTGAAAAAAACACATATTATGCTATAATTTTAGATTATATTGTTCAACTAATAAACAGAAAGGCAAAAATTCCGTTTATAGAGGGATTTTTGAACGGGTAAAGATAAAATGAAGCTGGGTATCGTAGGTCTTCCCAACGTGGGAAAGAGCACACTTTTCAATTCCCTGACCAAGGCGGGAGCAGAATCCGCCAACTATCCCTTCTGTACCATCGACCCTAACGTGGGTGTGGTAACAGTTCCGGATGACAGACTGAAAGCACTGGGCGAGATGTATCATTCCAAGAAGGTAACTCCCGCAGTGATCGAATTCGTGGATATCGCAGGTCTGGTAAAGGGTGCCTCCAAGGGTGAGGGACTGGGCAACCAGTTCTTAAGCAATATCCGTGAAGTGGATGCTATCGTACATGTGGTAAGATGTTTCGAGGATCCTAATGTCATCCATGTGGACGGCAGCGTGAACCCTCTGCGTGATATCGAGACCATCAATCTGGAGCTGATCTTCGCAGATCTGGAAGTACTGGAGAGAAGACTGTCCAAGGTAGTCAAGGCAGCCAGAATGGACAAGACCTATGCCAAGGAGCTGGCACTGCTTGAACGTATCAAGGAGCATCTGGAGAGCGGTAAGATGGCAAAGAGCCTGGATGTTACCGATGAGGATGAACTGGCTCTGTTAAAGGAATACAATCTGTTGACTTATAAGCCTGTGATCTATGCAGCCAATGTAGCCGAGGATGATCTGGCAGATGACGGCGCATCCAATGAGATGGTGGCAAAAGTAAGAGAGTTCGCAGCCGGTGAACACAGTGAGGTATTCGTGATCTGTGCACAGATCGAGGAAGAGATCTCCGAGTTGGATGATGATGAGAAGGCAATGTTCTTAGACGACCTGGGATTAAAGGAATCCGGTCTGGAGAAACTGATTAAGGCAAGTTATCATATCTTAGGTCTGATGAGCTTCCTGACTGCAGGAGAGGATGAGACAAGAGCATGGACCATCAAGATTGGCACCAAGGCACCTCAAGCAGCCGGCAAGATCCACTCCGATTTCGAGAGAGGCTTCATCAAGGCAGAAGTAGTAAACTACAAGGATCTGCTGGAGCAGGGCTCTCTGGCCGCTGCCCGTGAAAAGGGTCTGGTCGGCATGGAAGGCAAGGATTATGTAGTGCAGGACGGCGATGTGATCCTATTTAGATTCAACGTGTAATACTAAGATCCGCAATAGACAGATTACGAGACTGCTTGCAGGCAGAGTAATCTGTCTATTAGCGGATCAAACATACATGAGCAAGTAGGGCGATAGCCCGGAATGCGAATGTATGTGCCGGATTCGGGAGCGCAAAGCGCGGAGAAGCCGGATAGTATATGCACATGAGCAAGTAGGGCGACAGCCCGGAATGCGAATGTATGTGCCGGATTCGGGAGCGGGAAGCGCGCAGAAGCCGGATAGTATATGCACATGAGCAAGTAGGGCGATAGCCCGGAATGCGAATGTATGTGCCGGATTCGGGAGCGCGAAGCGCGCAGAAGCCGGATAGTACCAAGAAAGGAAATAAATATTATGATGAATGCAGGAGATATTGCATTTCCCCATTTAGGCATTTACCTGGAGAATGTTCCCAGAAGCTTTTCCATATTCGGTTTCGAAATTGCCTTTTACGGCCTGATCATCGGAATCGGGGTACTGGCAGGCATTCTGATGGCAGTACACGAAGCGAAAGTGAGCGGAGAAAATCCGGATACGATCTGGGATTTCGCCATTTATGCCGTGATCTTTTCCGTGATCGGAGCCAGAATCTATTACGTGGTCTTTGCCTGGGACTATTACAAGGACAATCTGTTAAGCATCTTCAATACCCGTAACGGTGGTATGGCGATCTATGGCGGTGTGATCGGAGCATTCCTGACACTGTTCATTTATTGCAGGATCAAGAAGATCAACCCGTTCCGGCTGGGAGATCTGTGTGTGCCGGGGTTGATCCTGGGACAGGTCATCGGCCGCTGGGGTAACTTTATGAACCGTGAAGTATTCGGGGAATATACGGACAATTTTCTGGCCATGCGGCTTCCTATCGAAGCTGTGCGCAGCCGGGATATTTCTCAGAATGTAGCAGCTCACATTATCGAGGGGACCAATTACATCCAGGTACATCCCACTTTCCTCTACGAGAGCCTGTGGAACCTGATGATCCTGATCCTTATGCTGGTGTACCGCAAGTACAAGAAATTCGATGGAGAGATCTGTCTGCTGTACTTCGGAGGCTATGGTCTTGGCAGATTCTGGATCGAAGGTATCCGGACAGATACCCTGTTTATCCCCGGAACGACCCTCGCCGTATCACAGGTATTATCCTTGTGCATGGTGATCTTCGCAGTGGTGACGGACGTTGTGGTACGTATCCGCCTGGAAAAACAGCCGAAAGTGGAAAAATATTAAAAATTTTTAAAAATTTATTAAGAATATCGAAACAGGAGCAAATACATAGATATTGTGTTTGCTCTTATTTTTATACCAGATATTGTAGTAAAAAGCGCCTTTGCCGTATGACAAGGCGCTTTTTTACGTGGAGCTGTCGAAAAAAGCCACTTGATTTCTCTTGTAAAATACCCTATTTTAGTATAAAATCATAATAAAAGTGGGAGAAAGTGGAGGTAAGTGCCACAAAGTGGTAGATTTTTAGAAAAATGACCTCCTTTTCGTGGCAGTCCCCTTTTGGATGAATGGTGGTGAGTGCGATGTTTATGAGCGAGTACAACCATACGTTAGATACGAAAGGCAGGTTGATCATTCCGGCGAAATTCCGAGAAGTCTTAGGAGAGGAATTTGTGATTTCCAAGGGAATGGATGGCTGCTTATTTGTGTATGCCAACGATGACTGGAATGCTTTTGAACAGAAGCTGACCTCATTACCTCTGATCAATAAAGAAGCAAGACAATTTGCCCGTTTCTTCCTGGCCGGTGCAGCTACGGTAGAAGTGGACAAGCAGGGAAGAATCCTGTTGCCGGCACACTTGCGAGAATTCGCTGGACTGGAAAAGGACGTGGTACTGGTCGGCGTCGGCAGCCGTGTGGAGATCTGGAGCAAGGATAAATGGGAGAATATGAACTCCGATACCGATATGGATGAGATCACCAGCGCCATGGAAGGACTGGGACTGACCATTTAACGGGTGAAAAACGTGACCGAGAAAGGATGACCGTCGTGGAATTCAATCATTATTCTGTGATGCTGCATGAGACCATTGAACAACTGAATATTAACCCGGACGGCATCTATGTGGACGGAACTTTAGGTGGAGGAGGACATGCCTACGAAGTATGCAGCCGCCTGAAAAACGGACATTTCTACGGCATTGATCAGGATGATGCAGCAATCGCGGCAGCATCCGCAAGATTGCAGCCGTTTGGAGATAAAGTGACCGTGATCCGCAACAATTATGTGAATGCAGTGGAGGCCCTCAGAGAATATGGTGTCACCGGCGTGGACGGAATCGTGCTGGATCTGGGAGTATCTTCCTATCAGCTGGATACCGAAGACCGAGGATTTTCCTATCGGTTTGATGCCCCTCTTGACATGCGGATGGATCGCAGGCAGACCCTGACAGCGAGAGATATCGTCAACAATTATTCCGAGATGGAACTGTATCACATCATCCGGGATTACGGTGAAGATCCTTTTGCCAAGAATATAGCGAAACACATTGTGAAAAACAGGGCAGACAAGCCCATTGAGACCACCTTTGAATTAAATGAGATCATCAAAGCCGCAGTCCCGGCAAAGATGCGACAGAACGGACATCCTTCGAAGCAGACTTTCCAGGCAATCCGTATCGAATGTAATCAGGAACTGGAAGTACTGAAAAAGGCGCTGGACGAGCTGATCGATCTGCTGAATCCCGGCGGAAGGTTCTGCATTATTACCTTCCATTCCCTGGAGGACCGGATCGTGAAGAACGCATTCCGCAGGAATGAGAATCCCTGCACCTGTCCACCGGAATTTCCGGTGTGCGTATGCGGTAAGGTCTCCAAGGGAAAGGTGATCACCAGAAAACCCATTCTTCCCAGTGTGGAAGAACTGGAAGTAAACAGCAGATCCAAGAGTGCAAAGCTCAGAGTATTTGAGAAAAAATAAAAGACTTTAGTAGTGAAAGCGGGGAGAAAGAGTATGGCACAGAGAAGAAGAGTAAGCAATACTCCTTACATATATGATAATACAGCAAGAGACTTACAGATCCGCAGGCAGATGGAGGAGCCTCGGAGACAGATGTCTCATGAGACGAGAAAAAACAGAGAAAAAGCAAGACATATGAGCATCGGCTACGTCACCTTTCTGATGGGAGCATTGATTGCCTGTGCCTTCTGTCTGGTAAATTATATCCAGATGCAGTCGGAACTGACCACTAAGATCACAGAGGTGTCCAGAATGGAGAGTGAGCTTAACTCTCTGAAACTGTCAAATGATGAAGAGTACAGCCGGATCACCAGCAATATCAATCTGGAAGAGATCAAGAGAATTGCCATCGGCGAGCTGGGAATGACCTATGCTGCCGAGGAACAGGTGATTACCTACGCAAGCAGCAGCAACGACTATATGCGTCAGGCGGATACCAGCCAGAACTAAGTCTGGGAGGCAGAAAGCGTGAAGGAACAGAAGCCTAAGAAATTTTCCATAAAGATGCAGAAAAAACTTTTATGCCTGTATGCCCTGATCATACTGGCATTTATTCTGCTGTCTGTCCGACTGTCTTGGATTGTGAAAGCGGATGGAGCAACCTACGAAAAACAGGTTTTGTCACAGCAGAAATACGACTCCGTGACATTGCCGTTCCGCCGCGGAGACATCGTGGATACCAAAGGAACGAAACTGGCAGTCAGCGAGAAAGTATATAATCTGGTCATTGATTCCTATGTAATGTTAAGCCGTGAGACTTATCTGGAACCGACGATGGAGGCGCTGTCCGCAAATTTCCCGGATCTGGATATGACGGCAGTGAGACAGTATGTGATCAGTCATCCGGATTCTTCCTGGTATGTCCCTCTCAGAAGGCTGACCTATGATCAGATCAGCGGTTTTCAGGCGGCAGCACTGGAGGACAGCAAGATCAAGGGCGTCTGGTTCCAGGAAGAATACAAGAGAGTCTATCCCAATGGTTCCCTGGCGGCGGACGTGATCGGATTCTCCAGATCGGACAACGAAGGACAGTACGGACTGGAAGAGTATTACAATGATGTGCTGAACGGAACCACTGGAAGAGAGTATGGATATCTGAATGATGATGCCAACCTGGAGCGGACCATCAAACCGGCCGTGGACGGCAATACGATACACAGTACCATTGATGCCAATATCCAGGGTATCGTGGAAAAATATCTGAAACAATTCAACGATGAGCATAAGGATGCGGTACATCCAGGTAACGGTGCGGAAAATGTGGGCTGCATTATTATGGAGGTAAATACCGGTAATATTCTGGCCATGGCAAGTTATCCGACCTATGACCTGAACGATACCAGGAATACGGACGCCCTTTTGGGATCCCGTAAGATCGAGATGGTGACCAATGCCAACGGTTATGATGTTCTGACCAAGACAGATACCTATTTTACGCAGGAAGACATTGATGCCTTAACGGATGACGAATTGCTGGACAACCTGAATTACCTGTGGAAGAACTATTGTATCTCCACTACTTACGAGCCGGGTTCCACAGCAAAACCGTTTACTGTGGCGGCAGCACTGGAGAGCGGTGCTATCACCGGCAACGAGCACTATCAGTGTAACGGATCTCTGGAAGTCGGCGGACATACGATCAAATGCCACAGCTACCGTTCCGGCGGTGAAGGTGATGTATCGGTACAGGATTCCATTGCCTGGTCCTGCAACGTAGCGCTGATGAAGATTGCAGCTACTTTGGGAAAAGAAGAGTTTGCCAAATTTCAGCAAACCTTTAACTTTGGATTAAAGACTAACGTGGATCTGGCAGGAGAAGCGAGAACGGCAAGCCTCCTGTTCCCGGTGGATCAGATGGGCAGTGCCGATCTGGCTACCAACAGTTTCGGACAGAACTTTAATGTAACAATGATCCAGATGATCACGGGATTCTGTTCCCTGATCAACGGCGGTTACTATTATGAGCCTCATATGGTGGATAAGATCACCAATTCTAACGGCGCAACAGTGGAAAACATAGAGCCCAGAGTACTGCGTCAGACCATTTCCGAGAGCACCTCGGCGAAGATCAGACAGTACTGCCGGGCTACCGTAATGGAAGAGGGTGGCGACCGCAGAACCGGTAGAACCGCAAGACCTGCAGGTTATGCCATCGGTGGCAAGACCGGTACTGCAGAGACCATTCCCCGTAAAAACGGTGAGTACGTAGTATCCTTTATGGGATATGCACCGGCGGATGATCCCCAGATCGCTATCTATGTGGTCGTGGATCGTGCCAATGCATCTCCGCAGGATGATGCGAAGTTCGCTACTGGAATCGTAAGAAATGTACTGACAGAAGTGCTGCCTTACCTGAATATTTTCATGACAGAAGAACTGTCTGAGAAGGAGATCCAGGAGCTGGCAGAAAAACAGATCGAGATCACCAATCAGTATACCCAGAAGCCCGAGGACGGTGAAGATCAGAATAACGGTGACGGAACCGGTGATGGACAGACCGGAGACGATCAGACGGGCAGTGGAGATGGAACCGGCGACGCTCAGGGCGGTGATAATACAACGCCTTCCGAGGATTGGAGAAATTATCCGGTGGATCCGGCCACCGGTTATCTGGTAAGCCCGATTGACGGTGGACTGATCGACCCTGTTACGGGAGCGGATGTCGGCGGCGATGATTCCCTGGGGGACAGCCCGGTCAACAATAATCTGCTGAACCAGCAGAATGAATAGTAAGGTAATCTGACGAATAGCCTCACAGCAAGAGCAATAAAATGTAAAAAGCTCTTGTTGTGAGGTTTTTTTATGGCAGATCATCAGAATCGTTTCTTTCATCGGAAGAAGATCATGACCATATTTTTCGTATGTGCGGCAGTGCTCTGCGGACTGTTGGGAAGACTATTGTATCTGATGGTATGGCGGGCGGAATATTATGAGGAAGCGGCCACAAGGCTGCACGAAAGAGAGCGCAGCATCAAGGCGGCGAGAGGACGGATTCTGGATCGCAACGGGGTCGTGCTGGCGGACAACAAGATGGTCTGTACAGTATCGGTGATCCACAATCAGATCGAGGAGCCGGAGCAGGTGATCGCCATACTGGTGAAGGAACTGGGAATCTCCGAGGAAGAGGCCAGAAAGCGGGTGGAGAAATATTCCTCCATCGAGCGGGTGAAAAGCAACGTGGATAAGACCGTGGGAGACCGGATCCGGGAATATGATCTGGCCGGGGTAAAAGTGGACGAAGATTACAAGAGATATTATCCTTACGGGGATCTGGCCAGCAAGGTGCTGGGTTTTACCGGAGGAGACAATCAGGGAATCATCGGACTGGAAGTGGTATATGAAGAGATCCTGCAGGGGGATCCGGGAATGATCCTGACGATCACGGACGCCAAGGGGATCGAGGTGGATACGGCAGGGGAGCGTCGGGTGGAACCGGTGCCGGGCATGGATCTTCGTATCAGCATCGACCGGAACATCCAGGAGTATGCTACACAGCTGGCGGCGCAGGCCTGTGCCACCAAGGAGGCGGACAGTGTTTATATAGTGGCTATGAATCCGCAGAACGGCGAGATCCTGGCTATGGTGAATTATCCGGAGTTTGATTTGAATGACCCTTATACCTTACCGGAGCTGACGGAAGTGAAGGAGGACGGCAGCGTTGTGGCGGTGGACCCGGACACACTGACGGCGGAACAGAAACAGGAAAAGCTGAATGCCATGTGGCGAAACGGCTGTATCAACGACACCTACGAACCGGGATCCACCTTCAAGATCATCACGGCCGCTGCGGGACTGGAGGCGGGAGTAGTGACCCCGGAAAGCACTTTTTCCTGTCCAGGATTTATCATCGTGGATGACCGCAGGATCCGTTGTCACAAGATCGCCGGGCATGGCAGCCAGACTTTTGTACAGTGCATGGAGAATAGTTGTAACCAGAGGGTCTGGATCTGATGCTGGGGTGCGAGTGGGGAGAAACAGGGAATTTCAAAACGGTGGTTTGTAATTTTGTGAATTAGGCGGTATAATAAATGAAAAGGAGAACGGCGAAGTATGGTTAGACTATATACCTCAGGCAAATATTTTAAAGACAACGAAATCATCATAGACAATGATTCTTTTTTTAATAACAATGTATCTGCAAAAAGCCTTTCCGAAAATTCTATTAAGGTCATGGAAGAAGTTGACCATGCAAAGCTATTGGATCAGAATATCGGGAAAATAGAAACTCCTTACGGCATTACTGGTATTCAGGACTTGTCAACGGGGTGCAAAACCATATTGAATTGCATTTTTCTGCAAGAGAACCAGAAGGTATATCCGACAGTCAGAGCGATTAATGCAACGGAATGCGGAAAGAATGCGTTAGAGCAGCTTTTCTGTTATATTGATAAGACTAATATGGACATAGGAATCGTCCTGGAGCATGAGGATGAAATATATGAATGCGGTAACAGAGAGTATTTGATCAACGATTCCGAAAGAATAACAGACTTACTTTTCATGGTGTAGTTTATGGGGAGGTAACATGCAACAGTGTTATGATTGGCAAAGCAATGTTTTGAAATTTACGGATGTAAACGGAAATAAATATAACTTAAAATTCCGGGGAAATAAGACCATAGTGCATGGGGATAGTGCAACGGGAAAATCTTTACTGTGCACTATGTTGAAAAGCTACATCAACGATAATAATAATGCCAGCTTTAAGCCGTATAATGCTGACAATATTTTTATTGTATCAAAGGATAATAAGGACAAGCTTTCCTTACAAAAGGGTAAGCTTATCATAATAGACAGAGCAGAGCTTATACTGGATGAACAGATGGTAGAAATTATCAATGCGGACAGAGGGGACAACAGATACCTGATATTTTTAAGAAAACCTATGGGAATCGAGTTGTCACCGAACTATTTCGGGACGTTGTGCAAGAAGGATGGGGAACTGCAGTTGGAATATGAGTGTTATGTACGGGGGTGGGCATAATTGTTGTATATCATTACAGAGGATTCAAATTCAGCCCGTGATTTCTGGCAATGTGTAGCCCAGACATTCAGATCTGTGGATTCCTTTCTGTTAGTATCATTTCCAATCGGGAGTGATGGACAGACTGCTTCGGGGAATACAACCTTAAAGGCGCAGGTGTTAAGCATATTTCCCAAATTGCAGGCAGGAGATAAAGTATTTGTAGCGGTTGACTGTGTGGCAAACAATACCAAAGGGTTTATTGCACATGACTTTGTGAAATGGGGAACCAGGCTGTGCATGAAAAAAGGCGCTGAGTTTGTTGCTACATCCTATTGGTGCTTTGAGGATCTGTACCTTTCCTATGACGAAGTCTTAGCGATGTACTTGAAGAACCCCGTGGCAGAAAATGTGGTCATTGCTGCATTACAGTATGTACATGATAATTTGCAAAATGGAACAGATTATTTTGATACCAGTCGTGAGATTCAGAACTTTATTGATTTACATAACAGCGCAGGAAAAAACAGAGAACACTTTGCAAACGAACTGCTGATGGAGGTAACAAGGGCATTAAAAGGGAACGGTCATTTTGCTATAACGAAATCAGTGGGAGCGTTCCGGAAATCGGCGGAATGTTGGTTGAGAGATTGCAGTGACATAAAAGAAAAAATGGCACAACAGCAAGTGATAAATATATGCGATAAAAAGTGTGAATACTGTTGTAAAGATAAGGGTACCGTAGATAAGCTGATAGATTTAGACACAAGATCCATTTGCAAGGACAGCGGTTACCAGCTTCAGCAGATTTGAAAAGGTGGATACAAGGAAAGCAACCTATTCCTGGCGAGAGGCGGTTGCTTTTTTTTGATGTTTATTTTTCTGAAATATACACCAAAATTGCCAGGGTCAAAATTGGTTATTTTGTAGAGGGCATGAGGCTTCTACATCATCACTAATCACCCTATAAAATCTCTGGCTATTCTCGCCACTGCCAAAACATTTTCCCAGCGTTATTGTATTAAATGTAAGGAGGACAGAAAAGAAAATGTCCGAAACAAAATAGTAAATGCGAAACGCAGGAGGAAAAAATTATGTGCAGAAAATTAGTAGTAACCAACGAGATCTTTTTAGGAACAAGAGCAATCTGTTATGAAGCCTACAGCTTACCCAAGGGGGAAGTCGTGGAACTGACAGAGAAGCAGATCAAAGATGCCTTGAAAGGCATTACCACGGATGAGGTTTATGGTCTGGAGTTATCCGAAGCAGGGGAACTGGTAATGGATAAAAAGACATTTTTCACCACCAACATGATGAAGAAAATCCACACCAACACTTTAATTCCTATGGTCGAGGAGGACTGTTTAGCCAACCTTTTCTATATTGTGATCGGTACACATAAGGAAAAGGGAAATACCATGTATGATGTGATTTCCTCCCGATATGAGAGAACCAGCTTCACGGAGGAAAAAGTAAAAACGCTGTTGGATATGCATATCATCAGTGCCGGGGCGAAACTGGAAAATGGTGCGGTAGTGGTGGCATCTTTGGAAAAACCAACAGCACCTGTGGCGGATGGAAAACAGAAAGAGGATAAGGAGAAGTCGGACACCCTGTAATGGGGTGTCCGTTTCTTTTCGGAGGGCAGCAGTATGAAAGTATATGGATACACGAAAGATAAGCAAGGAATCATGGAAATAGAAAATTCTCTCAAGGCAGAGCAGGCGTTTGTCGGAGGTCTGATAGAATGTACGGCGTTGACAGAAGAGATAGACCTGATCTGCAATGAAGAGGGGTGGCTGATAGGACTGGAACCGAGGGTGGCAATACCGGAGAGCGAAACGATCATAGCCGGGGATTGTTTTATCTGCCGCCATGACCGCAGAGGTAATTTTCAGAGCATCAGAGAGGAAGATATCCCCCTCATAGAATCAAAAGTACAGTACATCACTGAGGAAATGTTACTCAGGCTGGCTTTATTAAAATATTTTGGAATGCTGTAAGCAGGAGGTGTGAACATGGAGATAGAATTTATCATGCAGATTTTAAGTAATCAGTCAATGTTTAATTTTGCATGTTTTATGTTTATCTGTTGTGCATTCGTCTGGTTATGCGAGAAAGCCAGAAATTATATAATACGACTGATTCAGTATATAACAAAAAATATATAATTTTCAAAGGATCCTGCCTATGCAATTTGTAGGCAGGGTTCTTTTTGTTTCCAGACCAATTATCTGACAAAGGTGGTATAGGAAGTCAAATATTTTAATTTTATTTTTGATAGTTTTTCGGACATTTGACTGCATAGTGTTTGAAATGTCTGAAAAAGTATAGTTTTCAGGTGATTGGGAGGACAGGAACATGACAGATGCAGTAGAGAATCAGTATATTGAGATGGCGTATGCCAGAGTTAGTTCCAAGAATCAGACATTAGCAAGACAGGAGGCTTCGATTTTGAATGCGGTGCCTGATTTGAAAGCAAAGTATTTTTACAAGGATAAATGGACGGGAAAAGAATTTGACCGACCAGAGTATGGCAGGCTGAAGGAAAAGGTAGAGGAACTTACGGAAGTAAACCCTGACATCAATCTTCGATTGACGGTACGCTACCCGGAAGAGGAGGACTGAGAAGATGGCACAGAACACCACAAGCAATAGAGGATACGATGACACTGTATATATTCCCAGACAACAGCGTCTGCGTCCCATGATTTTAACGAGGAAAGTACAGCAGTTTTATCTGGTTTACCTGTGTTTCCCCGATGGCAGCGAAATGCAGATCGCCGCTTATATGATGCCAAACGATGGCAACTGGAGGGCGAATGATGCCTTTTATGACAGTCTGGTACAGATTTACAAAAAGCGGATCAGAGGTCTTTCATAACAATGCTTTCCCGGCAAGCCATGGTGCAGTAGTTCCATTTCTGTACCATGGCTTTTTTCTTTCAACACTTCTCAAGCATAAATCTTTTTATATTAAAATCCAATTTTCAAAATTTAATATAAATAACTGTCAAATGAGAAAAACGCAATTCCGATAAAAAATATTTTTGTGAAAAATACAGGAAAATTCCTGAAAAAAGTTAGGTGTGCGGAGAAAAAGAAAAGTCAGTGTCTGAAAAATCCGTTTATCACCTTTTCCCGACTGGTTAGTAATTTCCCCACCCATCAAAACCTACACCCATCTACCATGTGATTTTTTAATCGCAGACAAAGCAAAAAACAGTAATAAAGCATTTCAGAAAAATATTTTCAAGTTTTCCACGTAGCATTTCCATGAATCCACCAGCACCATCCGAACAAGTGGTGAAAGCACTGTGAACCACAGGAGCCAATCTGTCATGTGACCCGACATTCTCATTTTTGGAAGTAGTAGACCATTTTCAGACTGGTTGTTAGTTTTCTAAAGCGCAATAGTCACTTATTTTCTTCCGCACTGACCTTTTATCACTTTTCACCCCGACACGTTCACCAATTTCCCCACAGCGTTCCCCCTGATCGCATAGCGTCCCCACCCGAGAACAGTTTATTTCCGAACTACCTTACATCGTCCCCACCGAAGCCATACCCGTAGCGGTAACAGCACACCTTTTGAAAACGGAACGCATTTGTATTGCGCGCTAGATTAAATAAATTAAGAGGTATATTTACTTGTTAAATAATTAACGATGCACTGCTATGAAAGAATAAAAACATTCGGAAAATAGCGGAAATAATCTTGCATTTTGTGTAGGTCAGCGTTTCAATGGCATACACTGGTAAAAACCTCGTTCGGAGGATGGAATGGCAACTGGATCTGGCGCTAAGAGAGCAGCAAAGAACCGGGAGGTTTCCTTACGGAAGGAAACAGAGGTGCAGTGTGGAATTGTACGGTTACTGTACGAGGACGGAAGTTTATCAGAGAAGGAATATGAGGACATTGTAGAGTTGTTGTATGCAAAAGAAAAAGGAGGAAAACAGAAATGAGCGAGCTTTCAAAATTTTCGCCGCAGACACGGGTGGCAATCTACAACCGGGTGTCTACGGAGAAGAAGGTACAGATGGAGGCACTGGATGTGCAGGTGGCATACACGAGGAAACTGGTGGAGGACAATCACCTTACGATCGTGGATCAGTATATAGAGCCGGAGACCGGCACGGAGGCGGAGCATCGTCTGGAATATCAGCGGATGATTCGGGACATTAAGGCGGATCGGATCGATCTGGTGGTTGTGAAATGTTCGGACAGACTTTGCAGAGATCAGGCGGAATGGCACAATTTTGTGAAACTGCATCTGCAAAAGAAGTTTCAACTGTATTTTTATCTGGATGACCACATCTATGACCATGAGAGGGACGATATAAAATATTCTGTGCAGGCCATCGTGGATGCAGAGCAGAGTAAGATCACTTCCAAGAAAATCAGAGATATTCACAGCAACAGACAGATCTACGCCACGGGTTCCAAGGCACTGCATATATGCAGACCCTTATACGGCTGGGATCGGAATGTGGAGTTTATCGACGAGAACACCAAGCGTGTCTGGTGGACAGTCAACGAAAAGGAAGCCACAGAACTTCGCTACGCCTTGTCACTGGTGGAGCAGGGGATAGGCTTTTACCGTTTAGCCAACATCATGTATGACCGAGGGGTGCGGAGCAAGGGAACCACAGGGTACCACAAGATGCCCTCTGTGCGTATTGCAGCGAATACATGGAAGAAAATGCTGACCTCTCCGATGTTGCATGGAGACTGCATTTTACATAAGGAAGTCAGCAACTTCTACACCAAGGAGCGTGTGAAACTCCCGCAGGAGGACTGGATCTATAAGGAAAACGTGATTCCTCCCATCGTCAGCAGGGAATACCATGAGAAGATCGTTCAGATCATAGATGCAAGGCGGTTCCAGATGGGGTGCTGCAAGGGGCTGGCAGGTACCTACAAATGGAGTAACCGACTGGTCTGCGCAAATTGCAAGAAGCCATACTACAGAATGCACTACAAACTTAATTCCGAAAAAGTCATCACGTGGAAATGCAGCGAGCAGTTTCAGAGAACCCGAAGCGCCTGTGACAACATGGTGATAGCGGAGAAAGAGTTAGAGAAGCAACTGGCGGCAGCACTGAAAGAAAAATATGCCTACCTTTTCCATATCTCTTCCGGTTTAATCAACGATACGATTCATACCATTGAAAAGGCATTATGCAATTCCGACAATGGAAAGAAACTGAAGGCACTGGAAACCCAGCGTGAACTCCTTTTACGGAATAAGGATGTATTGTTTCATAAGTTAATGAACGGAGTGATTTCCGATGAGGACTTTGGAATCTACAAGGACAGACTGGAAAAGGAACTTCGGGAACTGGAAGAAAAGATAGAGGGACAGAAAGACGGGGAGAAGAGTCTGGCGGATCAGTACCGCCGCTTACAGCAGATCCGGGATACCATAGAAAACAAAAATTATAACGAGCAGGCGATTCTGGAAATTCTCTATGGCTGTGTGGAGGTCATAGAGATTCATAACAACGGGGATATGGATGTCACCATGAGCAAGGAACTGATGCGGAGTAAATTTGAACTATACAGCATTGTGGAATCGGATTACCGTTTATTCTACTTTTCCTTCACCTACAAAAAAGAAACCATCTATGACCGCAACCGGAAAGCCTACAACGAGAAAATACTGGAACTGATCCGAAGTGAAAAATACATTACGATCCCACAGATGGCGGAGCGGCTGGGGAACACCTACAGCTATACCTGGCACAGTATCCAACAGTTAAAGGAGCAGGGCAGGATCGTTTATATCAAGGAAAAGTTCGAACATAGCGAATGCTATTGGGAGGTGGTAGAGTAGCCAGCACGTTAAAAAAGTATGCCACCAACCCGAACTCTGACAGTAGTTCCAGACCCCTTGTAACCCGGCATTGATTTCCGTCGGCCTACGGCTCGGTGTGGACAATTACTACCATTATTTTGAACAGTTCGGCCTAAAACAGCGCACCGGCATCGACCTGCCGGGGGAAGCTGGGACTATCATGCATAAAAAAGAGGATATGGGAAATGTGGAGCTGGCTACCGTGGCTTTCGGGCAGTCTTTCCAGATCACAGCAATCCAGCTGCTGACCACGGCGTCCTCCATTATCAACGGCGGCAACCGGATCACGCCACATTTCGGGATTGAAGCGTTGACCCGGGACGGGGAGGTGGAAGAGACCTTTTCCTATCCGGTGCAGACGGGGATCGTCTCGGAGGAGACTTCGGCTACTATGCGCTACATTCTGGAAATGGTAGTGGCGGAAGGCTCCGGCAGAAACGGTCAGGTACAGGGCTTCCGCGTCGGCGGCAAGACTGCAACCAGCCAGACCCTGCCCAGAGGAAGCGGACGTTACATATCTTCCTTTATCGGCTTCGCTCCGGCGGATGATCCCCAGGTCATCGCCATTGCTATTATCAATAATCCCCAGGGCATCTACTACGGGGGGCAGGTGGCAGCACCGATCATAAGGCAGCTGTACGAAAATATTCTGCCCTATCTGGGACTGGAGAAGACCGAAGAACCGGAGGAGACAGCGGAGTCCGGGGAGTGATGGCGGTCGCAGACTTCCCCAGGGACGATGTCGAAAACAATGGAAAGAAAAAGGTTCCGGCGGATGAAAATTTGACAAAATCCGCTGATGCCACCCTTTATAATGTTTCTGAAGGAGGGGTGTGATGCATTATGAACTCTACTTAGACAGTCTGTTCCTCCTCAATTTCGGGATGAATCTGCTGCTGCTTTGCCTGGTGGATCACAGCATGGGCCACACTGCCACGTGGTACCGGCTGCTTGCGGGAGCAGGGGTCGGAGCGGTCTGGTATCTGTTTCCTTTTTTATGGAAAGGAACAGCCGCCGGGAAGCTGTTGCTTTGTTTTCTGCCGGGGACAATACTTATGCTGTATGTGACATTTCACATTCGCAGCCTTGGGACGTTGTGGAACTATTTCCGAAAACTGATGCTGTCCACCTTCCTGATCGGAGGCATTCTGGCGGCACTGCTTCGGGGATTCCCGATGGGAAGAAATTATCTGCCTGGGATCGGTATGACCCTGGGAGTCGGAGCATTCTCCGGCTGGATACTTGTGTGGGGGCGCAAAAAGGAAGCGGAACAATCCTGCTATTGTGAGGTAGTGTTACAGGGAGCGGAGGGACCGTTGCGCATTCATGCATTGGTAGACTCCGGCAATACCCTGACCGAACCTATCAGCGGAGCACCGGTATCGGTGCTGGACGCACGGATATTTTATCGGCTGTGGCCGGAAGGACTGCCTGGATTCCGGGTGATTCCTTATCACAGTGTAGGGAAAAAGAGCGGGATCCTTAAGGGATATCCGGTGCCGCAGATGACGCTCATACAGCAGGGTGTGGAACGAGAATACAGAAATGTATACCTGGCAGTGAGTGAGGAGGAGATCGTAGGAGAAGAGATCCCGATGCTGTTACCTCCTGCGCTGTTGCAGGAGACGAACAAAGCACGAAGGAAGAAGGAAAAAATAAAAGAGCCGGACGATCCGGCAAGGCACAATGTGGCAGATAGGAGTAAATATGGTCTTAAAGATAGCAATACCGGGAAAAATGCAGTTTAAAATGATGCGCAGGGAGCCTTATCTGCTGCACCGGAAAGGAGATGTCCACTATATCGGTGGCGCGGAGGTACTGCCGCCGCCCCTGCCCAGTGAGCAGGAGAATCAGGTGATCGGTGATCTGGGGACGGAATACGAGGATGAGGCGAAAGCCATCCTGATCGAACATAACCTGCGTCTGGTGGTCTACATAGCCAAAAAATTTGACAACACCGGTGTGGGGGTGGAGGATCTGATCTCCATCGGCACCATCGGGCTGATCAAGTCCATCAACACCTTCAATCCGGAGAAAAATATCAAGCTGGCAACCTATGCTTCCCGGTGCATTGAAAATGAGATACTGATGTATCTGCGCCGGAATAACAAGACGAAAATGGAAGTCTCCATTGACGAGCCGTTGAATGTAGACTGGGACGGCAACGAGCTGCTGTTGTCGGATATTCTGGGGACGGATGAGGATGTGATCTATCGCGGTATAGAGAATGAGGTGGAGCGGAAGCTTCTCATGAATGCCGTGAGCAAATTGTCCAAGCGGGAGAAGACCATCGTCAGACTTCGGTTCGGACTGGGGACAGTGGACGGACAGGAGATGACCCAGAAGGAAGTGGCCAATCTGTTGGGAATCTCACAATCCTATATTTCCCGACTGGAGAAAAAGATCATGCGGCAGCTGAAAAAGGAGATCAGCCTGCATATTTGACTTTGCATTCGGGACGGATACATGATACTATATAACATGTGCAGAATTGTGGGAGCTGCGTGGCAACAGAGCAGTTCGTGAACCATATAATACAGACAGGATAGTTTTCAGGTAACGGAATCGGAAGTAACCAAAAAGGACAAATACATGATACAACGTGATGATATATTATCAATGGAATATTTAAAAAAGACGGAATTCACCGGATGCCACCAGGGGATGCGTTACCGTCTGGAGCAGACTGAGGATCCGGAAGGCGGCAAAAAGCTTCTCGTGACGGTCTGGCCGGAGCCCTTTAACTTTTTAAAGACACCGGAGGAGAAGAAACAGAGGGCCATGTTCTCCTTTGACGAGGATGGAGTGGTGGATGCGGTCGGCTGGATGAACGACAGATTATTTGAGAACAAAAAGCTATGGGACGAGGCGCCTTCCCGCTGGGACACTTACCAGATGTAAAACGGGAATTTTAAGAGACAGATATAGGATGAAGAAAGAATGATTTGGAAATATATAATAAGGGATCTGAACGGTGCCATACAATATCTGCCCTATGGTGTGATGGCCGGTGCCGTCATGGGACTGATCCTGAATGCAATGAATGCCAGGAGGGAGCGGAAGGGAAAAGAAGCCTTTCCGATGGCAGGTCTCATGGTGTTTTCTTTGTACCTCATGATCATACTGGTGATCACTTTTTTCTCCAGAGAGGATGGCAGCCGGAACCGTGCCATGGATCTGGAGCTTTTCTCCACCTGGGGGATCAATACGAGAAATAACGCCTTCGTGGTGGAAAACGTGCTGCTTTTCATCCCGTATGGCTTTGCATGCCCCTGGGCATTTCCCTGGCTTAGGGGATTTTTCAGGAACATCTTTGCGGCTTTTGCGACCAGCCTGGGAGTGGAGACTTTCCAGCTCATTACCGGCAGAGGTTATTTTCAGATCGATGATATCCTGACCAATGTGCTGGGAGGAATCATCGGATACTGGATGTTTTGGCTGGTGTATCATACGTTACAGAGAATACGAGGATCAAGGTCTATGCGGTAAGATAGCCCCGCATAGCTTTCAATGCATTTTTTTCGAGACGGGAGACCTGGGCCTGGGAGATGCCGATCATATCGGCGACCTCGGTCTGGGTCTTTCCTTCGAAAAAGCGCAGAGAGATGATATGACGCTCTCTGTCGTTCAGACGTTTCATGGCTTCACTGAGGGAGAGATGTTCCACCCACGTCTCTTCCTTATTTTTTTTATCACTGATCTGGTCCATGACGTAGAGGGTGTCACCACCGTCGGTGTAGACCGGTTCGTAGAGGCTCATGGGATTCTGCATGGCATCCAGGGCATAGACGATGTCCTCCTTGGAGATACCTACCTCTGCGGCAATCTCTTCCATGGTGGGCTCCTTCAGATTTTTCCTGGTCAGGGTATCGCGGGCGTAGATTGCCTTGTAGGCGGTGTCCTTCAGAGACCGTGAAACACGGATGCTATTGTTATCCCGTAAAAATCTGCGTATCTCACCGATAATCATTGGAACCGCGTAGGTGGAAAATTTTACACCCAGCGTGGAATCAAAATTGTCGATGGCCTTGATCAGACCGATACAGCCGATCTGGAACAGATCGTCCACATTTTCCGCACTGCCGGAAAAGCGTTTGATCACGCTCAGGACCAGACGCAGGTTGCCTTCGATGTAGGTCTCTCTGGCGGCGGTATCTCCCTCCCGGATCTTTGCGAAGAGAGCTTCCTTGTCCGCTGCCTTTAGCAAAGGCAGTTTTGCTGTATTGACACCGCAGATTTCTACTTTTCCCTGTACCATAGAGACCTCCCAAGTTTTCTGAATCGTTGCTGATTTTTGATAACTACAGTATTCACAGGAGAGTCAGTGACTATACCGGCAAGAAAGATTTTCCAGTTTTTCCCGAACGGGAAGCGGAGCGGTATCATATAATAAATAGAAAGAAAACGGGAGGAGCAGAGTATGCTTTTTTCCGAGTTAAAATGCAAAGATGTAATCAATGTCAGAGACTGTAAAAAGCTGGGGCATGTATGTGATCTGGAGTTCGATGAGTGCAGCGGATGCATCTGTAAGATCATGGTGCCGGGATGCAACCAGTGGCTTTCATTTCTGCGCTGTGAGCCGAATATCGTCATCCCGTATAAGGACATCAGACAGATTGGACCGGACATAATTTTAGTTGACATTAACTGCTGAATCTTCTATAATCTTAACATAAATAACACGTGGTTTTTATAAGGAGGATGCCTATGAAATGTCCGTTCTGTAGCCATGAAAATACCAGAGTCATCGATTCGAGACCGGCGGAAGATAACAACTCCATTCGCCGCCGTCGTGTATGTGATGAATGCGGCAAGCGATTCACCACTTACGAGAAGATCGAGACGATTCCGCTGATCATTATTAAAAAGGATAATAACAGAGAGGCCTATGACCGTGCCAAGATCGAGGCAGGGGTGCTCAGAGCCTGTCATAAACGTCCGGTCAGCGCACAGCAGATCACGACTTTGGTGGATGAGGTGGAGAACGAGATTTTCAACAGGGAAGAACGGGAGATCCCCAGCGGCACCATCGGTGAGCTTGTGATGAATAAGTTAAAGGATCTGGATGCGGTCGCTTATGTGAGATTTGCTTCGGTCTACCGAGAATTCAAGGATGTGAATACCTTCATGGATGAGCTGAAGAGTGTTCTCAACGATAAGAATCACAATTAAAATCAGAACAGGACTTCTGTATTTACGGAATAGCACACCTCCGTCTGCCCGGCATAAGTTGGACAGGGAGGTATTTTTATGCGATAAATTCAGAAAACTGTGTTTTGGCGGAAGAAACGGTACAGACAGAAAAAATAGATTCCGGCAAGTACCAGCTGGCTGACCAGAATCCCCCACAGATATCCCTGCATACCGATCACGGGAATGGCAAAAAATACGAACAACAGCCGGATTAAAAGGCAGACCACGTTGGAGAAAAAGATCCGTCCCGCCATGCCAAGACCCTGCAAAATGCTGGAGAGCGTGGTATCCAGATACAAAAAAGGACAGATGAATCCCAGCGTCACGATGAAATGCCCGGCCAGTTCACTGTGGAACAATTCGGTTCCCATCCAATCCCCCAGAAAAAGAAAACCGCACAGACAAAGAAAGCCCATGAGACTGCAGTATTTTACGGTACGCAGAGTGTCGTTCCATACGGCTTCCCGGTCACCTTTTGCATGATTTTCGGAGATGGTGGGGAGGAGAAGGACCGCCACGGAACTGGTGAGAGCATTGGGAAAAAAGATCATGGGCATGGCCATACCGGTGAGTACGCCGTATACACTTAAGGCTGTGGTGGTATCATAACCGTAGAGCAGAAGTTTCTGGGGAATGGAGACAGCTTCGATGCTCTGCAAAATATTCAGAACGATACGATTGGCGGTCAGGGGCAGTGCCATGCCCAACAGATCCCGGTAGACCGCGGAAGAAGGACAGATATTTTGCAGGGAAAGAACAGAGGCATCCGGATACAGGTGTATGTACAGGCAGATCAGAGCGATCAGCATGGACAGAAGCTCGCCGACGGTCAGACCTAAGACGGCCGCATTGATGGAGGGGGTGCGCCCCTCAGACAGATCGGCTCCGGTGACGAGAAAGACACAGCCGACTCTGGCCAGCTGCTCCAGAAGCTGCGTGAGGGCAGGAACGGAAGCTTTCTTTTTTCCATAGAAATAGCCGTTGATGCAGGCATGCAGCGCGGCAAAAGGAATAGAGAAGGACAGAATCCGCAGCATGGATATGGTACGGGCTTCTTTTAACAGGAAGATTCCTATGGGTTCTGCGACGAGAAACAGGACAGCATTGACTCCAAGGGACAGAGGGAGCGTGATGCTTGACCCGGTCAGCAGCGTTTTCAGGTCATCGGAACGCCGCCCCGCAGTATTGGCGGCAACGAATTTGGAGATGGCGGTCTGGTAGCCGGCAGCTGTCAGGGAAAAGGAGAGAGACAGTGCGGGACTGAGCAGCTGATAGATCCCCATTCCTTCTTCTCCGAAGAGCCTGGACAGGTAGATCCGGTAGAAAAAACCGATGATGCGGGTGATAAGACCGGTGATCGTCAGAATCAGAGTACCGAAGATCAGAGGATGACGTTTGGCATGCTTCATAGCTTTTCGTTGGATCCTTTGCAGATAAAAGATCTTGCAAAAGTATATTCCATCCACCTTGTTGACAGAACTGCGCGGTGAATGCTATCATGAATAACAGTGAAATAAGCATGAAAATATGCGGAAATGAGGCAATATGATATATTTAGATAATGCAGCAACTACCAAAACGGCACCGGAGGTCGTAGATGCGATGCTTCCGTACTTCAGTGAATACTACGGCAATGCCAGCACCATCTACAGTCTGGGTGCCGAGAGCAAGAAGGCCATGGATCATGCCCGCCAGACCATCGCAGACAGTCTGGGTGCAAAGCCGGAAGAGATCTATTTTACTGCCGGCGGTTCCGAGTCCGATAACTGGGCGCTGAAAGCTACCGCAGAAGCCTATGCTTCCAAAGGAAAACATATCATTACCACGAAGATCGAGCATCATGCCATTCTCCATACCTGTGAGTATCTGGAGAAGAGAGGCTTTGAGATCACTTATCTGAATGTGGACAGAGACGGACTGATCAGTCTGGACGAACTGAAGGCAGCCATTCGCCCTGACACGATTCTGATCAGTGTAATGTTTGCAAATAACGAGATCGGTACCATTGAACCCATTGCCGAGATCGGTGAGATCGCGAAGGAGCACGGTGTATTGTTTCATACCGATGCGGTACAGGCGTATGCACAGGTTCCCATCAATGTGGATGAAATGCACATCGACATGCTCAGTGCCAGCGGCCACAAATTAAACGGCCCCAAGGGTATCGGCTTCTTATATATCCGCAAGGGTGTGAAGATCCGTTCCTTTGTACATGGCGGAGCACAGGAGAGAAGCCGCAGAGCCGGTACAGAGAACATTCCTGGTATCGTGGGACTGGGTGCTGCTGTAGAGCGCGCTATGCGTATTATGGATACCAAGACCCGTAAGGAGATCGAACTGCGGGATTATCTGATCGGACGTCTGGAGAACGAGATCCCTCACTGCTGGCTGAACGGTCACCGCACGAAGAGACTTCCGAACAATATCAACTTCTCCTTCCTGTTCATCGAAGGAGAATCCATGTTGATCATGCTGGATATGAAGGGCATTTGCGCTTCCAGCGGTTCCGCATGTACTTCCGGATCTCTGGATCCTTCCCATGTACTGCTGGCTATCGGCTTAAAGCATGAGGAAGCACACGGCTCCTTGCGTCTGACCTTATCTGAGGAAAGCACGAAGGAAGAGATGGACATCGTGGCGGAAGAAGTGAAGAAAATCGTACAGAGACTGCGGGATATGTCTCCTTTATATGAAGATTTCCTGAAAAGCCAGAAGAACAACTAAGTGAGAAAGAAGAGGATAACAGATACATGTACAGTGAAAAAGTAATGGACCACTTTCAGAACCCCAGAAATGTAGGGGAGATCGAGGATGCCAGCGGCGTAGGTACCGTGGGCAATGCAAAGTGCGGAGATATTATGAGAATGTTCCTGGACATTGACGAGAACGGGATCATCCGGGAAGCAAAGTTCAAGACCTTCGGCTGCGGCGCTGCCGTAGCTACCAGCTCCATGGCTACCGAACTGGTAAAGGGTAAGACCATTCAGGAAGCATTACAGGTAACGAACAAGGCTGTAATGGAGGCTCTGGACGGACTGCCGCCCGTAAAGGTACACTGCTCACTGCTTGCAGAGGAAGCGATTCATGCAGCACTGTGGGATTATGCAGAGAAGAACCATATCACCATCGAAGGACTGCAGAAGCCCAAGAATGACATCAGTGAGGGCGAAGAAGAGGAAGATTATTAAGATCTATGAAGAAAAAAGTAGTAGTAGGCATGTCCGGGGGAGTAGATTCCTCCGTGGCAGCCATGTTATTGAAGGAACAGGGCTATGACGTGATCGGCGTCACTATGCAGATCTGGCAGGACGAAGAGGAAGCAGCCAAGGAAGCCAACGGCGGCTGTTGCGGACTGTCGGCGGTGGATGATGCCAGAAGAGTAGCACAGAGACTGGAGATTCCTTATTATGTCATGAACTTTAAGAAGGAATTCAAATGCCATGTCATGGACTATTTTGTGGCAGAGTATTTAAGAGGCCATACCCCCAATCCCTGTATTGCCTGCAACCGTTATGTGAAGTGGGAATCCCTGCTGCAGAGAAGCCTGGAGATCGGGGCGGATTATATTGCCACGGGACATTATGCGAGGATTGACAGGCTGCCGAATGGCCGTTTTGCCATCCGTAATTCCGTTACCGCAGCCAAGGATCAGACCTATGCGTTGTACAATCTGACCCAGGAGCAGCTGGCACATACCCTGATGCCGGTGGGTGAATATACCAAGGATGAAATCCGCGTCCTGGCAGAGGAGGCGGGACTTCCGGTGGCGCATAAGCCGGACAGTCAGGAGATCTGTTTCGTGCCGGACAATGATTATGCTTCCTTTATTGACAGAGAAGCCGGCGAAAAGGTGCCGGGACCGGGCAATTTTGTCACGGAGGACGGCAGGATCTTAGGCCGGCATAAGGGCATTACCCATTATACACTGGGACAGCGCAGAGGACTGGAACTTCCTATGGGGGAAAGAGTGTTTGTCACCGCCATCCGTCCCGAGACCAATGAAGTCGTCATCGGTTCCAATCAGGAACTCTTTACGGATAAAGTGCTGTGCGATCATGTGAATTACATGACAGTGGAAGATCTGACAGAGCCCACCAGAGTATTGGCGAAGATCCGTTACAACCATAAGGGAGAATACGGAACTCTGACAAAACAGCCGGACGGTAAAGTGCTCTGTACCTTTGACGCACCGGTACGCGCCGCAACACCGGGACAGGCCATGGTATTTTATCAGGATGAGCATGTACTGGGCGGCGGAACCATTATTCTGTAGGAAAGCGCTCAAAGAGGAGGTCTCTGCGTCCTACGGATACAAAGATTTGTATAGCGGAAAAGATCGGGATCACTATTGTTACAATAGTGGTCCTGCATTTTTATCACGGCGTATGACAACAGTGGCACCGACGTGCATATAATAGTAGAAAGCTTTTAACAACAGCAGCAGGAGTGTTTATGGATTATCGTTTTTCATTTCAGAGACCTATGAGAAGAAGCAGTTTCGGCTCCATGAAGGGAACCATTGTGGATCTGGTACCGGCAGGACAGGGTGGCCGCAGAGCCGATGGATGCCTTTTGTTCGCTACAATCGAGGATACGGACGGCAACACGGTGAACTTTTTCATCAACCCGGATACGTATGTGGTGGATTTCACTACACTGTCGGTGGGAATGATGGCAACCTTCTGGTATCGCAATGATGCACCCATGCCTCTGATCTATCCGCCTCAGTATACCGCAGTGGTAGTAGCGGAGGATCGGAATGACCGGTATGTGGATGTGAGCTACTACAACAATTCACTGACTAATGAGGAGCAGACATTGCAGCTGAATCTGGATGGCACTGTGGATGTGCGTACTGTGAACAACCAGTATTTCCAGGCGAGTCCTGCCAATCACAATCTGGTAGTCAGCTATGCTTCCTCCACGAGAAGCATTCCGGCCCAGACCACCCCGGGTACCATCGTGGTGCTGTGTGACAGAAACTGCGGTTAGGCAGACAAAAGAGGACAGTTGTAGTCCATTGACCTATTGAGATTTTTGCAAAAATGTTATACCATAAAATAATCCCCTATAGAATGATGTCGGGGGCAAAAGTCCCCGACTTTGATGCCTACGGATTGTTCCGTGCTGCGCACTCCCACAATCCGCCCCAATATTCGCATATCGTGGGATTATCATCCCACTTTTATGCTCATATCGGGGCGGGTCCCAAGGTCTTTCGCCCACATATGAGCAAGCTCATGTGGGCTTAGACCTTTTGACCCTGGCACCATAGAATATACCCATGGCTGTCTGTGCGCAGTGCAGGCAGCCTGTAAGGGGGAGATTACTTATGATCTGGCAGAACGAAAGAGAAAAGAGGACATTATGGGTAAGAAAAAGCAGATGCGTTCTGAAGTAAAAGGGAATGTGAAAAACAGTATAGGAAGAATTGCGTTTGCAGCATTGGCTGTGCTCTTACAGATCGGCTGGATATTGATATTGATGATCAAACTGTATCAGTATTCTTCAGTGATCTCTCTGCTGACCAGCCTGTTTGCGCTGGTAGTGGCGCTCAGGATTTATGGAAAACATACCAATGCCGCATTTAAGATGCCTTGGATTATTGTAATATTGGCATTTCCTGTATTCGGTCTGTGTATTTACGGATTGTTCGGACATAAAGAGGCTATGCACAAAATCATCCGGAAATTTGAGGGTGTGGATGCACAACTGATTCCTCTGAATGCTCAGGATGAGACAATATTGCAGCAGCTGGAGCAGGAAGATCCTCTGATGGCAAATCAATGCCATTATATCTGGAAGTATGGTAATTATCCGGTGTATGACGCAACAGCTGTGAAATTCTATCCGGAAGCTTATCTGGGATATGAGGAACAGCTTAAGGAGCTGGAGAAGGCAAAACACTTTATATTCCTGGAATATCATGCCATAGAGGAGGCAGAGGCTTTTACACGGCTGAAGGATGTATTGGCAAGAAAGGCTGCCGAGGGCGTGGAAGTCCGTATCCTGTACGACGATGTGGGCTGTATCGGCTTTCTGGATAAAAGCTTTATAGACCGCATGAATGCCATTGGTGTACAGTGCCGGGTATTTAACTATGTAGTGCCTTTTTTAAATATTTTTATGAATAACCGCGATCATCGTAAGATCATGGTCATCGACGGAAAAGTGGGATTCACCGGTGGATATAACCTGGCGGACGAGTATTTCAATATCACGCATCCTTACGGTTACTGGAAGGATACCGGAGTGAAGCTGACCGGCAGAGCGGTACAGAACTTTACCATGATGTTCTTGGAAATGTGGAATGTTATGGGACAGGCGGACACGGATTATGAAAAGTATCTGAAGGCGTCGCAGGAAGGTGTGGAAGACGGAAATGTGCAGAAGGCGTCCGGCTATGTACAGCCCTATGCGGATTCTCCTCTGGACGGAGAGCCGGTGGGAGAGAATGTCTACCTGAACCTGATCAAGACAGCGAAAAAACGCCTCTATGTGGCAACTCCTTATCTGATCATCAGTGATGAGATGACGAGAGAGCTGGGACTGGCGGCAAAACGTGGCGTGGATGTACGGGTATTTACCCCCGGTATTCCGGATAAAAAAGTAATCTACGGTGTGACCAGATCCTATTATTCCGGACTGGTGCGCCAGGGTGTGCGGGTTTATGAATATACCCCGGGTTTCCTGCATGCGAAGCAGATGCTCTGCGATGAGGATACGGCGACCGTCGGTACCATCAATATGGATTACCGGAGCCTGTATCATCATTTTGAAAACGGTGTGTGGATGCACGGCTGTGATGCCATCCGGGATATTGAGGCGGATTTTGATAAGCTGATACAGGATAGTGAGGAAGTCACCGATAAATACCGGGATGGAAGGAAAAATATGGCAGTGAGAGGCTGGCAGTGTATCATGCGGCTGATCGCGCCGTTGCTGTAACAGACATCATAACGGAAAGCTGGAGATTACGATGAAAATACTGGTCAGTGCCTGTCTGCTGGGCGAAAACTGTAAATATAACGGGAAAAATAATTACAGCGAGCGTGTGGCAAAATATCTGGAAGGGCATGCGGTGATCCCGGTATGTCCTGAGGTGCTGGGAGGACTTCCGACCCCGAGGGATCCGTCGGAGATCGTGAGCGGCGAGGTCATAAACTGTAAAGGCATAAATGTGGACAGGCAGTTTCGGGAAGGCGCAGAGGAGGCTCTGCGGATCGCCAAAGAGAATGGCATCGATCTGGCAATCTTACAGTCACGAAGTCCCAGCTGCGGCGTAAAGCAGATTTATGATGGAAGCTTTACCGGTAAACTCATCCCCGGACAGGGAGTATTTGCACAATTGCTGGAAAAGAACGGCTTCCGGGTGATGGACTGTGAGGAAATATAATGGCAAAAATATTATTGTTTGGCGTGAGTACACAAAAAGACCGGGCTGTGCGTGTGGCAGCGGAGAAAATAGGTGTGGATGTGACGGCGGTGAACCGCAGGGACTATGGACAGAAGATCGGAACACTGGCGGAAATCAGCGGTTTTCATAAGAATGGAAAAATATATAACGGTCCTGATTTTGCAATGGAAATGCTGGTGTTTTCCGGAATGGATTCGCAACAGGTGGATGCATTCCTGGCAGAATATAAGGCAACCGGCTTACCACCGGTTGCCCTGAAGGCGATTGTGACACCGTATAATGTCTCATGGACAGCGGATGCGTTGCTTCGCGAGCTGATGAAGGAACACATTCAGCTTGGAGGATAGGGAATAAAGAAAATTACAGCTTGTGATATTCCGGGCTGCGCTTTTCGTAGATTGTGTAATATTTGAAACCGCACAGCTGCAGGATCTCGGAGGCAAGATCCAGATAGGATCCCACATCCTGAGGTTTGTGGGCATCGGTTCCTACGGTGATGATCTCACCGCCCAGCTCATGATAGCGGCGCAGAACATCGGTACAGGGATGAGGCTGTCTGAGACCGTAGCGGAAGCTTCCGGTGTTCAGTTCCAGACCTTTTCCCTGCTGCACTAAAAGCTCCAGGATCGGATCAATGGCATCCTTATATTTGTCATAGGAATAGTTCTTGTCCTTGGTGGGAGCCACACGGACGATATAGTCCAGATGTCCCAATACATCATAATCGTCATGGCATTTCAGATTCTCCAGTGTCTCTGCAAAATAAGCCCGGATGGCTTCTTCCTCGGAGGAGAATTTCTCGAAATATTCCGGATAATAGGGATCCATTCCTTTGCAGAGATGAGTGGAGCCGATGACGAAATCAAAATCATAGGCGGAAATAAAATCTTCGTTGCGGTCGGCCAGATGAGGCTGCAATCCCAGCTCCACGCCGAAGAGGATCCGCATTTTCCCTTCATATTTCGCGCGGCAGCGGAGCACGTCGTACAGATAGGAATCCGTATTCAGTAAAAAGATCGTTCCCGGTCCTTCCTCGGTGCGGGGATAATCAAAATCGTTATGCTCGGTAAAACACATGGTCTCCAGTCCCAGAGCGAGACCTTTATCGATCATCTCCGGCATGGGAGCCTGGGAATCTCCCGAAAAAGAAGAGTGAAGATGACAATCTGCTTTGATAGACATATTTTTCATCCTTTCTGGTTATCATAATACGAACCTATTATAGCAAAAATGAAGGGAAAAACCATAGCATTTCTAAACAAACTGTAAAATTTACCACAAAATCACAAATATTTTTCATTTACATCTTGAATTATAATCAGGAATTAGGTAAAATGTCTTTGCTGATAAAATTTTGACAATCTGTGAATAACGGAAAGCCAAAAGATATAAAATTAAAATTTTAGGAGGAAACTAAAATGGCAGTAAGAGTAGCAATTAATGGTTTTGGCCGTATTGGTCGTCTTGCATTCAGACAGATGTTCGATGCAGAAGGATATGAAGTAGTAGCAATCAACGATTTAACCAGCCCTAAGATGCTGGCACATCTGTTGAAGTATGATTCTTCTCAGGGTGTTTACAAGTATGCAAGCACCGTTGAGGCTGGCGAGGACAGCATCACCGTTAACGGCAAGACCATCACCATCTACAAAGAGGCTGACGCAAGCAAGCTTCCTTGGGGTGAATTAAAGGTTGATGTAGTTCTGGAGTGTACCGGATTCTACACCTCTAAGGAGAAGGCTTCCGCACATATCACTGCCGGTGCTCGTAAAGTTGTTATTTCTGCTCCCGCAGGTAACGACCTTCCTACCATCGTATACAATGTTAACCACAAGACCCTGAAGCCCGAAGATACCGTTATCTCCGCAGCTTCCTGCACCACCAACTGCTTAGCACCTATGGCTAAGGCTCTGAACGATTGCAGACCTATCATGAGCGGTATCATGACCACTGTTCACGCTTATACCGGTGACCAGATGATCCTTGACGGACCTCAGAGAAAGGGCGATCTGAGAAGAAGCCGTGCAGGCGCTTGCAACATCGTTCCCAACTCTACCGGTGCAGCTAAGGCAATCGGCCTGGTAATTCCCGAACTGAACGGCAAGCTGATCGGCTCCGCTCAGCGTGTTCCGACCCCTACCGGTTCTACCACCATTCTGGTAGCAGTAGTTAAGGGCGCTGTAACCAAGGAAGAGATCAACGCAGCAATGAAGGCTGCTTCTACCGAGTCCTTCGGTTACAACACCGATGAGATCGTATCTTCCGATATCGTAGGCAGCACCTACGGTTCCATCTTCGATGCAACTCAGACCATGGTTGCTCCTATGGAAGATGGCAATACTCAGGTACAGGTTGTATCCTGGTATGATAACGAGAACAGCTACACCTCTCAGATGGTTCGTACCATCAAGTACTTCAGCGAGTTAGCATAAGCCGACAGGCGTTAACGCGTAAAGACCTATCAGGGTCCGGTCTTACAAGGACCGGGCCCTTTTTAGATACTAAAATAATTGGAGGTTAATACCATGGGATTAAATAAGAAATCTGTAGATGACATTAACGCAAAGGGAAAGAGAGTCCTGGTAAGATGCGACTTTAACGTTCCCTTAAAGAATGGTGAGATCACTGACGATACCCGTATCGTTGCAGCTTTGCCTACCATCAAGAAGCTGATAGGCGATGGCGGCAAGGTAATTCTTTGCTCTCATCTGGGTAAGGTAAAGAATGGCCCCAACGAAGGCGAATCTCTGGCACCTGTTGCCAAGAGACTGTCCGAGAAGCTGGGCAAAGAGGTTACTTTCGTAGCTGACTACAATGTAACCGGCGAAGCAGCTACCAAGGCTGTTGAGAACATGAAGGAAGGCGACGTTGTTCTGCTTCAGAATACCCGTTTCCGTGGCGCAGAAGAGACCAAGAACGGTGAGGAATTCAGCAAAGAACTGGCTGACCTGGCTGATCTGTATGTATGTGATGCATTCGGCTCTTCTCACAGAGCACATGCTTCCGTAGCAGGTGTTACCAAGTTCATCACCGCTAAGGGTGGTCAGAACGTAGTAGGTTACCTGATGGAGAAGGAGATCAACTTCTTAGGTAAGGCTGTAGAAGATCCCGTAAGACCTTTCGTAGCTATTCTGGGCGGTGCAAAGGTTGCAGACAAGCTGAACGTTATCTCCAACCTGTTAGAGAAGTGTGATACCCTGATCATCGGTGGTGGTATGGCTTACACCTTCTTAAAGGCAAAGGGATATGAAATCGGTAAGTCTCTGGTAGATGATACCAAGATCGACTACTGTAAGGAAATGATGGAAAAGGCTGAGAAGCTGGGCAAGAAGCTGCTACTGCCTGTTGATTCCGTAACCATCGCTGATTTCCCTAACCCGATCGATGCTCCTGTTGAGGTTCAGGTATATGATGTTACCAACATGCCCGCAGACAGAGAGGGATGCGATATCGGACCCAAGACCGCAGCTCTGTATGCTGAGGCTGTTAAGACTGCTAAGACCGTTGTATGGAACGGACCTATGGGCGTATTCGAGAATCCTACCCTGGCAGCAGGTACCATCGCTGTAGCTAAGGCTCTGGCTGAGACCGATGCAACTACCATTATCGGTGGTGGTGACTCTGCAGCAGCTGTTAACCAGCTTGGTTTCGCTGACAAGATGAGCCACATTTCTACCGGTGGCGGTGCTTCCCTTGAGTTCCTGGAAGGCAAAGAGCTTCCCGGCGTGGCAGCAGCAGACGACAAATAAATAGAAATAATAAAGCTTTCCCACGGAATGTATTCGAACCTGCCTGCAGGCACAGATGCATCCTGTGGGAAACACAATATAAGAAAAGAAGAGGTGTATGATTATGGCAAGAAAGAAGATCATTGCCGGCAACTGGAAGATGAATATGACTCCCAGCCAGGCAGTAGAGCTGATCAATACATTAAAGCCCCTCGTAGCAAATGATGAAGTAGACGTACTTCTGTGCGTTCCCGCAATCGACATCATTCCCGCTATGGAGGCAGCAAAGGGTTCCAATATCATGATTGGTGCGGAGAATATGTATTTCGAGGAGAAGGGTGCTTTCACCGGCGAGATTTCTCCCGCAATGCTGGATGATGCAGGCGTGAAGTATGTGATCATCGGACACTCCGAGAGAAGAGAGTACTTTGCAGAGACCGACGAGACCGTGAATAAGAAGGTTCTCAAGGCTTTCGAGCATGGCATTACTCCCATCATCTGCTGTGGTGAGACTCTGACGCAGAGAGAGCAGGGTGTTACCATCGACTTCATCCGTCAGCAGATCAAGATCGCATTCCTGAACGTAACTGCTGCACAGGCAGCAACGGCTGTCATCGCATACGAGCCTATCTGGGCTATCGGTACTGGCAAGGTAGCTACTACCGAGCAGGCACAGGAAGTATGTAAGGCAATCCGTGAGTGCATCGCTGAGATCTATGATGATGCAACCGCAGCAGCTATCCGTATCCAGTACGGCGGATCCGTATCTGCTTCCAGCGCTCCCGAGCTGTTTGCACAGGCAGACATCGACGGTGGTCTGGTAGGCGGCGCTTCCCTGAAGGCTGACTTCGGACAGATTGTTTGCTACAATAAATAACAGATTCTTTCAAAAGAGTCACAGGACCCGTGATGGTGGATTCCATTACGGGTCTTTTATTATACCGCAACCTGCCGCGGCGCCGAGATGGCGGGCATCGGAGATATCACCGGTACACTGGAACCCGGCAAATGCGCGGATATGATCGTGGTGGAGAAGAATCCGTTAGAAGATCTACGGGTGCTTCGAAATGTGGATATGGTCATCGTACAGGGAAAAGTGATCCGTGCTCCCAAGGTGAAGAAAAAGCAGATCGTAGAGACGGAGTTGGACAAATTTCTGAATTAGAATGGAACGGCAATGTCTGTTTCCGTAGAATAGAATTGTATTCTGATGCGTGAATATTGTATAATAAAAACTATGCAGGACAGGAAACCTCCGCTGCATAGTTTTTATTTTTGACAGATTATGGGAAATTATAGGAAAAAGAAAATGACATTTGAAAAATTAGAAAAAAACCTCATGGATGTGGTTCTGGAGGAACAGGCAAAATTAGGCTTCCGCAGAGAGAAAATCCGCCTGTATTATCCGTTATCTACACTGAATCACTTGCTGGGTACACAGGATACGGCGGAACAGATGGAAGTTACACTGGCCGGACAGCCGGAGAGCATGACAATAAAGCTTGGAAAACTGGCTGTGAGCCGTAAGGGAGACCGTTTCTGCCTCTGTATTCCGGAGGAAGGCAGTGCTTATGTCCATGAGCATTTTGCAGAGAAGGGATTTATCTATGAACTGATCCGCCTGATCGGGCAGCATGACTGTAAGATGGAGGATATCCGACAGTTATTTTTGCGGTACAGTGAGAATATTTATGTGGAAGAGATGCGGGGCGAGGACTTTGATGTCATGATCCGTTTCCCGGAGGAAATGGGAGATCCCTATTGTTATTGTTTTCGGGATGAAGGGTGCCATGTGATCTATCACCGATTCCTGCCGGAGGATTACGCAGACCTGATGAAAGCATGAGACAATCATGGTAAACGAACGATAAGAAAAGATTATGTGTATTTTACGATATGGAAATACGATGGAATCTATGGTAAGATAAAAAGGTTCTACGAAGAAAAATGTCGTAAAAGGCAGAAGGCGAGGGGTAAAATGATCTTTAGATGTAAAAACTGCGGCGGTAATGTAGTTTACAGCCCGGAGAGAAAGAAGATGTTCTGTCCTTTCTGTGAGAGTGAGGACAGCGAAGAACGCGAGGACGGTGTGATCGAGACAAGCGGTGAGGAAAACGGCACTGCGGAAGGAACGGTCCAGGCAGCGGGAGCCGGACAGCCGGTCAGCAGAATGGCAGCAGCCGAGGGTGCTGCGCAGAAAAAGGTGACAAAGGTATGTCCCAACTGTGGTGGCGAGATTCCCATGACGGTAAACACCTCCGCTACACAGTGTCCTTATTGTGACAATTATGTGATCGTGGATGATCAGATTTCCGGGGCCTACACACCGCATATGCTGATTCCATTCCATATGGGCAAGGAAGTCTGCAAGAAGCTGATCCGTGATAAATTTGAGAAATGTATTTTTGCACCGACGGATTTTCTGTCGGAAGTAAGAATGAACGGTATTTACGGTGATTATGTACCGTTCTGGTTCTACGATTACAATACCAACTGCACGTTCCACGGTGAAGGTACCAAGGTGCGCAGCTGGACGACCGGCAATACACAGTATACCGAGACCTCATATTATGATATTGTCCGTGATATGGACATTGATTTTGTCAAGATTCCTGTGGATGCTTCCGTGGGAATGCCGGATGATGTCATGGATCTGATGGAGCCCTTTGATTACAAGGAACTGCAGGAGTTTAAGCCAGAATATCTGTCTGGATTTCATAGTGAACGCTACAATATGACTTCCGATCTGGTGGAGAGCCGTGCCAAAGCCAAGATGCAGGAGGATGCACAGAAGATGCTGCATGACAGCTATTCTGGATATTCCAGTGTCCGCAAAATGGGAGAAAACATCAACGTGACGGACAGTTCTGTAAGTTATGGTCTCCTGCCAGTATGGAAGTATGACTATAGCTACAAAGGCAAAGAATATCCTTTCTATGTAAACGGACAGACCGGTAAACTGGTAGGTACTGCACCGATTTCCAAAGCAAAGGTGTGGGCTTATGCGGGAACACTTGGTGTGACACTGGCGGCAATTCTATGCATGGTGAATGCAATCGCCAGTCTGGTGTAGAAATTATGAGGGAAGGATAACGGGACAATGGAAAAAGATATTAAGAGAGAGGCACTGAGACGGTACCTCAAATATTTTAAGGTATGGTTCATTATTGCCGGCATATTGGCGGTGATCACCATAGGAGTGGCAGTCGTTCATCTGCTTACACCGAAGACTGTCCGGGGCAACAGCCAGGATCCCACAGAGCGTGTGTTTGACTATGCGGATATGCTGACAGACGAAGAGGAGCAGAGCCTGCGGGAATATATAGCAGAGTGTGAGGAAAAGATCCAGGCGGACATCGTGATCGTAACGATCTCCGAATCCGTAGAGTATGATCTGCAAAATCCGGGTCTTGCGGAGGCATTTCATGCGAAGGAAGTCGGCAGTACCGACTGGAGTACAGCCATGAGAGATCTGGCGGATAACTTCTATGATTACAACAATTTCGGTTATGACAAGGTACACGGCAACGGAGTTCTGCTGCTGGACAATGCCTATGAAGGACAAAAGGGAAGCTGGCTGTCTACCTGTGGAAATGTCTATGATTATTTTGGCGATTACGAGATCGACCAGGCCCTGTACGCAGTGGATGATTACATAGACGAAAGCCCCTACAAAGCGTATAAGAATTGTATCAGTTATGTGACCCGGACCATGGAGGAAAGTAAGGAAAGCATGCCGATGACCTTTTCTCCCTGGATCCTGACAGGTCTTGTCGTTGCACTGATCTATGCCGCAGTGAACCTGCATCAGAGCAAAGCAAAGGATACTACTACGGTCAATCAGTATCTTGATGGCAAAAAGCCCAAGATCAACAATACCAGAGACCAGTATCTGCGTAAGAACGTGGTGACCCGCAGGATCGAGACCAGCAGTAGCAGTAGCGGACACAGCAGCGGACACAGCGGCGGTCACGGAGGAAGTCATCGGAGCAGCAGCGGTGTCAGCCATGGCGGCGGTGGCCATAGAAGATAAAATAACAAGTTCCATTCCTGGAACAAGAGATCCGGCGTATCGGGTGCAGACAGACACTCATACGCCGGTTTTTTCGTTTTACGGAGGAAGGAGCGACGGCGGGAAACAGTAGTGGAAAATTTTTCCATGGGTTGACAGGAAGCCTGCAGACAGGTATAATCAGACTTGCGATGTAACAATTCTGTAATATATTTGTAAAAGGATTTTAAAGAAGAATTTATGATAAAACATACAAGAGAAAAACAAGTAAAGATCGTAGCCACCGGCCTGGCATTGTGTATGCTGGCGGCACCGCTTTCCGCTTCCGCTGCAGAAAGCAGTGTCCTCATGGCATCCGGCGGTGTGGCTTCTGTCCTGGAGACGGAGCGTACACTGGAGGAATACATCCAGATCGCACAGGATGCCCAGGGAGCTTCCTGGGGCTATACCAATATCGGTGTGGCCAATGTGGAATCCGGTAATCTGAATGTGAGAGCGGTATCTTCCACAGACGGTAAGCTGGTAGGTAAGCTTCCCAAGGATGCGGCCTGTGAAGTGGTCGAGACCGTAGATGACTGGGCACATATCAAGTCCGGTGAAGTGGAAGGTTATGTCAGCAAGGAATTCCTGCTGACTGGACCGGAAGCCAGAATCCGAGCCATGGAACTGGTTCATACGGTAGCCATTGCCAATACCGATGGCCTGAATGTACGTCAGGAGCCCAATACCACCAGTGAGATCGTGACTCAGGTGGGACAGGGAGAAGAGATGGAGTATGTGGAGACCGGTTCCGACGGCTGGGTGAAGATTTCTATTGACGGCGAGGATGCTTATGTATCCCAAGATTATGTCACAGTGGAAGAAAAGCTGGATACCGCCATCACCATGACAGAGCTTCTCTACGGACAGGGGGTATCCGATGTCCGCGTAGATCTGGTAGAATATGCAAAACAGTTCGTAGGTAACCCTTATGTCTGGGGAGGCACCAGCCTTACCAAGGGTGCGGACTGCTCCGGTTTTGTTCTCAGCGTATTCAAGAAATACGGCATTACCCTGAGCCATTCCTCCAGAGCACAGGCCAATGAGGGCACCAAGATCAGTGCATCCGAGCTAAAGCCCGGTGATCTGGTATTCTATGGTAACGGCAAGGGTAATATTAATCACGTAGCTATTTATATCGGTGGAGGACAGGTAATTCACGCCAGCAGCCCGAAGACCGGTATCAAGATCAGCAGCTATAAGTATCGTACACCTGTGAAATGTGTCCGTGTCATTCACGACTGATAAAAAGCATTGCTTTCGCAAAAGGGCGGGGCAATGCTTTTTTGTGTACAAATCGAGTAGGAGACAGCCTGCTTGATTATTCGAAGATATGCGCAGGATCTTTCTTTTACAATTGCGTTTCCCAGGGAAGTATGATACTATTTTTGTATACATCAGCGGTCCCTGACAGGAAAAAAGGGGGCTTCGTACAGAGACGAAAATGGGTGAGGAATATGCGGAAAGTAGCTTTGATCACCGATGGCTGGAGAAGGTTGTTTACCTATGCCTGGCCGGCAGGTATTTTGCAGAGAATCAAAGAGAGGGACGAAGAAGTAAATTTATATATTTTTAACAGTACTGGCAACTGGAGCAGAGATGCTGGGTACAACAGGGCAGAATATAATATTTTTAACCTTCCGGATCTGTCAGAGTTCGACGGCATTATTCTGGAATTGAACAATATCAGCTCTCCGGCAGTGCTGGCGGAAGTGATCCACAAGGCGAAGCAGTCGCACCTTCCGGTAGTCTCTATTGCCAACGAGCTGGAAGATTTTTATTATGTGGGTATTGACAATTATTCTGCCATGAAGCAGGTGATCGCACATATGCATGAGGTGCATAACTGCAAAAAATTCTGGCTGCTGGTGGGGGCTGACAGCAATTATGAGAGTAGCTGCCGACTGCAGGGAATGCTTGACTATGCCAAAGAACACAAGATCAAAATAGATAAGAATGACATCTGGTACGGCTCTTTTGACTACAAGAGCGGATTGGAAGGCTACAGGCATCTGTGGGATACTCACAAAGAGCTGCCGGATGCTATTATCTGTATCAATGATAATGTGGCTGTAGCGGTATGCGAAGCGGCGGCCCAGATGGGATTTACAGCACCGAAGGACTTCCGTATCACAGGCTTTGACAACTTCGACAAGGCCGGATTTTACACGCCGAGTATTACCACTGTGGGACATATCAGAGAGGAAGCTGCATACAAGGGAATGGATATTCTCCTGAAAATCTGGGCGGGAGAAAGTGTCCCCCGGTACAATTTCACCAATACTGAGATGCTGTGGCAGGAGAGCTGTGGCTGCGGCAAAGGAAGCAGCAGGGATGCCAGAGCCCATCTGAAGGATCAGATCATGTACAGCGTGGAAAGTGAGGAATTCGACGAGGAAGTCCTGTCCATGGAGGCAGAGATGATGCAGTGCAATACCGTAGAGGAAATGATGTACTGCATTCCCCAGTGCATTCCGTCCCTGAAATGCGATGCCATGTATCTGGTGCTGGACGATCACCTCAATGCCTATAAAAAAGAAACGGAGAAGAGTATTCATCTGGATGCCACCCCTTCGGACGAGGGATTTTCCTTGCATGGTTATCCGAGACAGATGCAGATGACCTTTGCATACGAGAGGGACCAGAGACTGGATCTGGACAGACAGGAAGTGGATGGCATCTTCCCAACCTTCGATTATCCGAAGCCGGGACAGGACTTTTTGTTCCTGCCGTTACATTTCGGAGAGCGTACCGTTGGCTATGTAGCTATCCGTAATGCGGTATACCTGATGGAGAAACAGTACCTGTTCCAGATCATGAACGCACTGACCCGCTCCATGGAGAACCTTCACAAAAAAGAAATGTTGGCCTATATGAACCGCAAGCTGTCTTCCCTGTATATTATGGATACGCTGACAGGTATGTATAACCGTATGGGCTACCAACAGCTGGGAGAGGAGTCCTTCCGTATTTCCGGTCTGAACAAACGCAAACTTCTGATCTTGTTCGTGGATCTGGATCGTCTGAAATACATCAATGACACCTTCGGACACGAGTATGGGGATATGGCCATCTGCGCTGCAGCCAGAGCATTGATGCAGTGTAGCAGCCGGGACGCTGTGCCGGCCAGAACCGGCGGTGATGAATTCGTCCTGATCCAGAGTTACCAGTCCGATGAGGTTTCCAGAGAACTGGTGCTGCGCATCCGCAGAACACTGGAGGCGGAGGGAAAAGCCCAGAAGCTTCCGTTCCCGTTGTCCATGAGTATCGGAACTGTCGTGACGGATCCGGAATCCGCACTGTCTTTTGCAGATTATGTAAAAATTGCAGACAGCCGGATGTACGAGGAAAAGGTACAGAAGCGGGCCGCAAGAAAATAGAAAAATATATTTACAACCGATAGAAACTATGATATATTGAAATAGTATGATTAGCCGATGCCCAGATTACGGACACTCCGACCTTAGTCTTGGTATCTGGCGTTTAAAAAACAGGAGGAAAAAGAAATGATTTCTAAGGAAAAGAAAACAGCCATCATGAACGAGTATGCAAGAACCCCCGGTGACACCGGTTCACCTGAGGTACAGGTAGCAGTCCTGACCGCAAGAATCCAGGAGCTTACCGAGCATCTGAAGGAGAACCCCAAGGATCATCATTCTCGTCGTGGTATGCTGAAGATGGTAGGTCAGAGACGTGGTCTTCTGGAGTACCTGAAGAAGAAGGATATTGAGAGATATCGTGCATTAATCGAGAAGCTTGGCTTAAGAAAATAATGCTGACTGGTGAGCGGGGTCTGCCGATTACATCGGCGCTCCGCTTCTCTTGTTTCTCATTACATCCATATGCACGGTGAAAATCTAATTCACCGCGCCTGAAAAGGTAACACACGGGATGGAAGTGAGCCCCGAGACCGCTGAAAAGATTATGTTGCGGATCATGGGAGCGACATGGAATTTTCAGTAGTTTCGGTAATCCTCCAGCCCGTAGAATAATAATTCATATCGTAGCGTGGCACCAAAGATAACAGTCACAGTACGATGGATAGGAGGAATTTATGTATCAAAGTTACAAGATGGATCTTGCAGGCAGACCTCTGGTGGTTGATATCAACCGTGTAGGTAAGCAGGCAAACGGATGTGCATTCATGCACTATGGTGATACCACGGTTCTCTGTACCGCAACCGCTTCCGAGAAGCCCAGAGACGGTATCGATTTCTTCCCTCTGAGTGTAGAGTATGAAGAGAAGATGTACGCTGTGGGTAAGATCCCCGGCGGTTTCAACAAGAGAGAAGGAAAGGCAAGTGAGAATGCTATTCTGACCAGCCGTGTCATCGACAGACCCATGCGTCCCCTGTTCCCCAAGGATTACCGTAATGATGTAACCCTGAACAACATGGTAATGAGCGTGGATCCCGAGTGTCGTCCGGAGTTGGTGGCTATGATCGGTGCAGCTATCGCTACCTGCATTTCCGATATTCCTTTCGATGGCCCCTGCGCTATGACCCAGGTAGGCATGATCGATGGCGAGTTCATCATCAATCCCAGCCAGGAGCAGTGGAAGAAAGGTGATCTGAACCTGACCGTTGCTTCCACCAGAGAAAAGGTGATCATGATCGAGGCAGGAGCGAACGAGATTCCTGAAGCAACCATGATCGAAGCAATTTATAAGGCTCACGAAGTGAACCAGACCATCATTGCTTTCATCGACAAGATTGTAGCAGAAGTAGGCAAGAAGAAGCATGAGTACACCAGCTGTGCAGTGCCCGCTGAAATGTTCGAGGAGATGAAGAAGATCGTATCTCCCGCTGAGATGGAAGAAGCTGTATTCACCGATGATAAGCAGACCCGTGAGGAGAATATCCGTGTAATCACCGACAAGCTGACCGAGGCTTTCGCTGAGAACGAAGAGTGGCTGGCTATCTTAGGTGAGGCAGTATACCAGTATGAGAAGAAGACCGTTCGTAAGATGATCCTGAAAGATCACAAGCGTCCCGATGGACGTGCAATCACACAGATCCGTCCTCTGGCAGCAGAAGTAGACATCATCCCCCGTGTACATGGTTCCGCTATGTTCACCCGTGGACAGACCCAGATCTGTAACGTATGTACTCTGGCACCTCTGTCCGAGCAGCAGAAGATCGATGGCCTGGATGAGAACGAAGTAAGCAAGAGATATATGCATCACTATAACTTCCCTTCCTATTCCGTAGGTGAGACCAAGCCTTCCCGCGGACCCGGAAGACGTGAGATCGGTCACGGCGCTCTGGCTGAGAGAGCCCTGATCCCCGTACTGCCCAGTGAGGACGAGTTCCCTTATGCAATTCGTACCGTATCTGAGACTTTTGAATCCAACGGATCTACCTCCATGGCATCCACCTGTGCTTCCTGCATGTCCCTGATGGCAGCAGGCGTACCCATCAAGAAGATGGTAGCAGGTATTTCCTGTGGTCTGGTAACCGGCGAGACCGATGACGATTTCGTTCTGCTGACCGATATCCAGGGACTGGAAGACTTCTTCGGAGATATGGACTTTAAGGTAACCGGTACTACCGAAGGTATTACCGCGATCCAGATGGATATTAAGATCCACGGTCTGACCAGACCTATCGTAGAAGGCGCTATTGCGAGATGCCGTGATGCAAGACTGTTCATCATGGATACCTGCATGAAGCCCGCTATCTCTGCTCCCAGAACAGAGGTTGGCAAGTACGCTCCCAAGATCATCTCCATTCAGATCGATCCCGACAGAATCGGTGATGTAGTAGGACAGCGTGGTAAGACCATCAATGAGATCATTGCCCGTACCGGTGTGAAGATCGATATCACCGATGATGGTAAGGTATCTATCTGCGGTACTGACAAGGAAATGATGGATAAGGCTCTGGAGATGGTGAAGATCATCACCACCGATTTCGAAGAGGGCCAGATCTTCAAGGGTAAGGTAGTCAGCATCAAGGAGTTCGGTGCATTCATCGAGTTCGCACCCGGCAAGGAAGGCATGGTACACATCTCCAAGATCGCCAAGGAGAGAATCAACCGTGTAGAAGATGTTCTGACTCTGGGCGATGTAGTGACTGTAGTATGCCTGGGTAAGGATAAGATGGGCAGAATCAGCTTCTCCATGAAGGATGTAGCACAGCAGTAAGCTGTAAGAACGCAAGGCATAAGAATATAAGATATAAAATAAGAAAGGATCGCTGCATAGTGTACTGTGCAGAGGTCCTTTTTGTGTATACGATGAGCCAGGTACAGATTTGTGCTTGCACAAGAATCGGTATTTGGCAAATGTACATCATCGAGCTTTTAAGCGAGATGGTGTATAAAGTATATGAAACGGGCGGAAGACAGTCAGCCGGATCTGCCTGGAATGAGGCAGCAAGAAGTGACATTTGAAAAAGGGCACAAAAAAAGCACCTACATGACGGTATAGGCGCTTTTGTATGTCTTAAATTCTGTACCAGTGCAAGAAAAATTAAGCCATTCCGTTGACAGCTTTGCTCAGACGGGAAACCTTTCTTGCAGCGTTGTTCTTGTGGTAAACGCCCTTAGAAGTAGCCATCTCGATGGTCTTGGTAGCAGCGGTTAATTCAGCCTTAGCTGCTTCCTTGTCACCGGTCTCGATTGCAGCGTATACCTTCTTGATAGCGGTCTTAACGCCGGATCTGATAGCTTTGTTTCTGTCAGCTCTTGTGCGGGATACTAAAATTCTCTTTTTTGCAGATTTAATGTTAGCCAAGTCGTACACCTCCATAATGTATACAATAAAATTATAATTTACAAGAAATGTTTCACTTTAGCCAGACACGGAAGACTAACGTAAACATACTATTGTAGTTTAGACAATCTGGGAGCTTTTGTCAATACATATTTTGCGGATTTTTGTAAAAAATGTATTGATAAGAAAGGCAGACAGAGGGTGAAAAAATGGAAACTTTTCAGATCAGAACAGACCTGGCCCTGGAGGCAAGAGAAAGTGTCAATGAAGAGGAAAGCAAACTGCGGGGTGTGTCGGTGGACGAGCACTATGAGGAAGAGACGGATATCCGCATTACCAAGGTGACCATCGATACGAAAAATGCGGAAAAAACACTGGGAAAGCCCATGGGTGTCTATGTGACCATGGAGGCACCGGCCATGGTGGAACCGGATGACGATTACCACAGGGAGATCTCGGAGGCGTTAGCGGAGGAACTTTTGAAAATGATGCCCGGGGAAGCGGAGGAACTGTCGGTATTGATCGTGGGGCTGGGAAACCGGGAAGTGACGGCAGACGCTCTGGGACCGCAGGTGGTGGACAATCTGCTGATCACCAGACACGTGGTCAGAGCCTACGGCAAAGCAGCCTACAACTGTACCCGTATGAATCTGGTCAGCAGTATTGAGCCGGGGGTAATGGCGAAGACCGGTATGGAGACGGCAGAAATCATAAGCGGTGTGGTGAAGGAGACGCAACCGGATGTGCTGATCGTGGTGGATGCGCTGGCGGCCCGCAGCACCAGAAGATTGAACCGTACGATCCAGATCACCAATACCGGCATTCAGCCTGGCTCCGGCGTGGGCAATCACCGCAATGCCCTGACCGAAGAGACCCTGGGCGTACCGGTAATTGCCATCGGGATCCCCACGGTGGTGGATGCCGCCACGATTGTGGGAGATGCACTGGAGAAGCTGATGAGCGGGGAAAAGGAGTTCGATGCGGTCAAATATATGGGACAGCATCGCATGGCTTTTGCAGAACTGAACAATATGTATATGACCGGAAAGGATATCGATTCTGTGATCAAACGGGTCAGCTACACGGTCTCCGAGGGAATCAATATTGCCATGGAAAAAAACTGGGCGTAACTGCATATATATAGGGTAACAGTTCATGAGTTGAGCACCGGATTACGAGCAAAGGTAGTCACGAAGTGACGTAAGAGCAGGTCAAGGCGACTTTGCGACTGACGCGGGCTGAACTGTCGTAACAAAAAAAAGTGCGGAAGGAGAGCGCGGACCGTGAAGAATCCGAAAAATACTGTCTGGCGGATCGCACTGTTTTTGCTGACAGTTGTCTGTGGGCTTTTGATGGCGGATCGGGGAGAAAATGAGTTTCCGGTATTTGCCTGTTCCGAAGCTTTGTCAGGAGAAAGCGGCAGTACCGGATTACTGCTGCAGCAGAATATGTGGGAAGTAGTACCGCTATTAGGCTATGGTATTGTGGAGCAGCAGGGGACACAGAATCCGGAGGAGGATGAGACTACCTGCCGGACCCTGACCACCGAAGATCTGATCAGCGAAGAACTTCTCCTTCCGCAGCCGGAGGAAACGCAGCAGACGGCCCTTATCCCGGAGAGTGTGGAGGCGACAGCCGGGACTGCATTGAGCAATTTTCGTCCGGCGGTACAACAGGTGCAGATTGACCGCACACAGCTTGCGGATTATGAGACACTGGTACGGAATTTTTATGCCATAGATGCCAATACCATGGCAGGCAGTGATCAGTTATCCGTGGAAAAACTGCTGGGAATGGATATGACGTTGCCACAGGAAGGTGACGGACCACAGATCCTGATCTATCACACCCATTCCCAGGAGGCTTTTGCGGATTCGGTTTCTGGAGATGTGAACACCGGTATCGTGGGAGTGGGAGAGTGTCTGACCAAGATCCTGACAGAACAATATGGTTACCGGGTGCTGCACAATACCGGTCAATATGATGTGGAGACCAGAGACAATGCGTATTCCCGGGCACTTCCGGCAGTGGAACAGATCCTTGCGGAGAATCCCTCTATCCAGGTGATCATCGATCTGCACCGGGATGAGGTGGCGGAAGAGACAAAGCTGGTGACGGATATTCAAGGGAGACCCACGGCAAGATTTATGTTCTTTAACGGTCTGAGCAGGACCCGCAAGACGGGAGATATTGACTACCTGGCCAACGAGAACCAGGAGGCCAATCTGGCGTTTTCTTTTCAGATGCAGTTGAAGGCGGCGGAGTATTACCCGGGACTGACCCGCAGGATCTATCTGAAGGGCTACCGCTACAATATGCATCTGCGTCCCCGGACACTTCTGGTGGAACTGGGAGCCCAGAACAATACTGTGGAGGAGGCCATAAATGCCTGTGATCCTCTGGCACATATTCTGGATATGGTGCTTAAGGGAGAGTAGCGATACATAAAAGCAGGATAAGACAACGAATCGAAGTAAAATCATAGACAAGAATGCGGAATTTATGCTACAATCGTTAGATGCAAGAATATGTCAGGAAAGGACAGTAGTATGGCAGTAATAGATCAGAGCAAAATCCGCAATTTTTGTATTGTGGCACACATAGATCACGGCAAATCCACCCTGGCGGACCGTATCATTGAGAAGACCGGTCTGCTCACCAGCAGAGAGATGCAGGCACAGGTTCTGGACAATATGGACCTGGAGAGAGAGCGTGGCATTACCATCAAGGCACAGGCCGTGCGTACCGTATATAAAGCACAGGACGGAGAGGAATACATTTTCAACCTCATCGATACTCCGGGCCATGTGGATTTCAATTATGAGGTCAGCCGTTCTCTGGCGGCCTGCGACGGCGCCATTCTGGTGGTGGATGCGGCACAGGGCATTGAGGCACAGACACTGGCCAATGTCTATCTGGCACTGGATCATGATCTGGATGTTTTCCCGGTCATCAACAAGATCGATCTGCCCAGCGCAGATCCCCAGAGAGTCATTGAAGAGATCGAGGACGTCATCGGTATCGAGGCACAGGATGCTCCGCTGATCTCCGCGAAAAACGGCATCGGTATTGAGGAAGTCTTAGAGCAGATCGTGAAAAAGATCCCATCCCCCAAGGGGAATCCGGACAACCCTTTACAGGCACTGATCTTTGACTCTGTATATGATTCCTATAAGGGTGTTATCATTTTCTGCCGTGTCATGGAAGGCACAGTGAAAAAGGGTACCATGATCCGCATGATGGCTACCGGAGCGAAGGAAGAGGTCGTGGAGGTCGGTTATTTCGGAGCGGGACAGTTTATCCCCTGTGACGAGCTTTCTGCCGGAATGGTAGGCTACATCACGGCTTCCATCAAGAATGTAAAAGATACAGCAGTGGGTGATACCGTAACGGACGACAACAATCCCTGCGCAGAACCTCTGCCCGGTTATAAAAAGGTACAGTCCATGGTATATTGTGGATTATATCCCGCAGACGGTTCCAAGTACCCGGATCTGAGAGATGCGCTGGAGAAGTTACAGTTGAACGATGCGTCCCTGTTCTATGAACCGGAGACTTCTGTGGCACTGGGATTTGGCTTCCGGTGCGGATTTCTGGGACTTCTGCATCTGGAGATCATTCAGGAACGACTGGAGAGAGAATACAATCTGGATCTGGTGACTACCGCCCCCGGCGTTGTCTATAAGGTGCATAAGACCAATGGGGAAGTAATTGAGTTGACCAATCCTTCCAATCTGCCGGATCCCTCCGAGATCGAATATATGGAAGAACCGGTGGTAAATGCAGAGATCATGGTGACTTCCGAATTTATCGGTTCCATCATGGAACTGTGTCAGGAGCGCCGCGGCAAATACCTCGGCATGGAATACATCGAGGGCACCAGAGCGTTGTTGAAATACGAACTGCCCCTGAACGAGATCATTTATGATTTCTTTGATGCTTTAAAATCCCGTTCCCGTGGTTACGCATCTTTTGATTACGATCTGAAGGGTTACGAGAGATCGAATCTGGTGAAGCTGGACATTCTGATCAACCGCGAGGAAGTGGATGCCCTGTCCTTCATCGTCTGTGCAGATTCCGCTTACGAGAGAGGACGTAGGATGTGTGAAAAGCTGAAGGACGAGATTCCCAGACACCTCTTCGAGATTCCTATCCAGGCAGCCATCGGCGGCAAGGTCATTGCCAGAGAAACGGTAAAGGCCATGCGTAAGGATGTGCTGGCGAAATGTTACGGCGGTGATATTACCCGTAAGAAGAAGCTGTTGGAGAAGCAGAAAGAGGGTAAAAAGCGTATGCGTCAGTTCGGCAATGTAGAGATCCCGCAGAAGGCATTTATGAGTGTTCTGAAGCTGGATGATAAAAACTGATGAAGTAATTGAAGGAGCAATATGAATAAAAAGGAACTGGAATTATACATTCATATTCCCTTTTGTGTAAGAAAGTGCAGCTATTGTGATTTCCTGTCTGCCCCTGCCACGGAGCAGACAAGGGAAGCCTATATGGCTGCACTTTTTGCAGAGATCGGGGGAAGAGCAAAAGATTACAGTGACCGTACCGTGACCAGTATATTTATCGGAGGAGGTACGCCGTCGTTGTTGTCCGGGGAACAGATCGGGCAGTTGATGGACCGTATCAGAGAGCAGTTCGCAATGGCACAGGACGCGGAGATCACCATGGAGGTGAATCCGGGGACGGCCAACGCAGAGAAACTTCGGAATTTTTACACGGCAGGAATCAACCGTCTCAGTATCGGTATGCAGTCTGCCCAGGCAGAAGAACTGAAAAATCTGGGCAGGATCCATGATTTTGAAGGCTTCTGCCAGGTGTACCGGGAGGCCGTGGAGGCAGGATTTACGAATATCAATGTGGATATCATGAGCGGACTGCCGGGACAGACGCTTGCAAGCTATCGGGACACGCTGGAAAAGGTGCTGCACTTAGAACCCATGCCGCAGCATATCTCTGCCTACAGCCTGATCGTGGAGGAGGGAACCCCTTTTGCGGCCATGGCAGAGAGGGGAGAATTGCCCTTGCCGGAGGAAGAGACGGAGCGTGCCATGTATGAGGAGACCATAGAGGTGCTGGCAAAGTATGGGTTCCATCGGTATGAGATTTCCAACTATGCCAGGGATGGTTATGAATGCAGACATAATGTGGGCTATTGGATCCGCAGGGATTACCTGGGATTCGGTATCGGTGCGGCATCCCTTATCGATAATGTGCGGTTTCAGAACGAAAAGAGTCTGGGAGCTTATCTGGCACATCCGCTGGAAAGCAGGGAAGAGGAGCAGACACTGACGGTACAGGACCGGATGGAGGAGACCATGTTTCTGGGACTGCGGCTGACAAGAGGAGTATCCTGTGTGGATTTTGCAGAACAATACGGCAGGACTGTGGAGGAAGTCTACGGAGAAGTGATCGCACGGAATGTGGCGGATGGTCTTTTGACCGTTACGGAGAGGAAAGAGAACCAGAAAAAAGACCGGTTCCTGGCACTGACAAAGAGAGGGCTGGATCTGAGCAATTACGTGATGGCGCAGTTTTTATTCTGAGGAACGTGGGAGACTGACAGGCACTTGTGGACAGAAAATCACATAAACTATCATAAGCAACTGTCCACGGAGGGATTTTTTGAAGACCTTTCAGCAGCCATTAACCGCAGGAGAAGAAGCATATTATATCCGCTTGCTCAGGGAAGGTACCGTGGAAGAATCCAGACAGGCCAGGGAGATCCTGGTGGAGAGGAATCTGCGCCTGGTGGCACACATTGCCAAAAAATACCAGAATGTTGAGGAGGACATGGAGGACCTGATCTCTATCGGATGTATCGGACTGATCAAAGCAGTGAATTCTTTTGACTCAGGAAAAGGAAGACTGGCTACCTATGCCTGCAGATGCATTGATAACGAACTTCTGATGATGCTGCGGAGCCGCAAAAAACTTTCCAGGGAAGTCTCCCTGTATGAACCTATCGGACAGGATAAGGAAGGAAATGCCATCCATCTGTTGGACGTGATCGAAGAGAAGCAGAAGGACGTGGTGGAGGATCTGGAGCTTGACAGAAATATCAGGCGCCTGTTCCTGGCTCTGGACCACTGTCTTACGGAGCGGGAGTATCGGATTGTGGTGATGCGCTATGGGATCCTGGGCTGTAAAGAACACACACAGCAGGAGGTGGGAGATGTTCTCGGAATTTCCAGAAGCTATGTCTCACGCATGGAAAAAAGAGCATTGCATAAGCTGGCGGAGGCTCTGCGTGAGGCCTAAACATCACCTTGTCAATTAAGGAACACTGTGATATATTTATTTCTATAAGTGACTAAAGATAAGGGGGGGACAGGGATGCATTTTGTAAGAACGGAAGACTTGAAGACGGGAATGCGTCTGGCAAGACCTGTTTATAATAAGAAGAGTATTCTTTTGTTTGACAGAAATTCCCTTTTGTCATTACAGGCAATAGAAAGTATTCGTAATTTCGGATTGATCGGTGTCTATGTACTGGAACCGGCAGAACCGCTTCCACCCCTGACTCAGGAGGACCTGGAGTTCGAACGGTTTCAGATTCAGGCGGTCAGTGCCATCGAAGAGGAACAGGATCGTATCCTGAAGACCAGAAAGCAGAACCGTACCCAGTCCATCGCAGATATGGTCATCCGCAATTACGGACACTTGGATGAGAAAATCAATTTCTACCAGAATCTGAGAAGCCGGGAGGATTATTTCTCCAGACATTCCCTGAACGTGGCAATACTCTGTGCCATGGTTACCCATGTGATGAATATCAGACGGGAAGAACAGTATCATACCGTATGTGCTGCCATCCTTCACGATATGGGAAAAGTGAAAAAACATGATGACGTGTATTACGGGGCACCTTATACCAGAGAGGATATGCTGCGGAACTGCGAGACGCAGGAAGAGGCCTACGGTATCATCGAGGAGGCTTTTGCCACCGACGGATCCGGCATCCGCAGGATCTGCCAGCAGGCAGCCGGAAAACAGCTGGACCTGTTCCCGGAAGACGGAGAGAAGAGCAGGTATAAAATGCTGGCCGGAGCCAATGTATTGCTGGTGGCGAACCGTTATGATGAGATCACGGCCATGACATTACAGGGAACGGCACAGTCTGAGGTGAAGGCTCTTCAGGAACTTCTGGAGCACCCGGAGGTATATGATCCGGAGACGGTACGGGCATTGATCCGTTCCATCAATATCCTTCCGCCCGGTGCCAGCGTGGAACTCAGTACGGGAGAGAAAGCACTGGTATTGAATGAAAATGAAGAAAGTGTACTGCGGCCGACAGTGGTAAGCTTCCGGGATAACAGTATCCTGGATCTGTCCCTTCCCGGGAATGAGGACATCCAGATCGTGGATGTCATGAAGACCATGGACAACCGGTACATATTCAATAAATAGTGAGGAGCAATTATGCCAACAATCGAAGAAATACTCAGAGCCGCCAAGGAAGCGGGAGCAAGTGATGTACATCTGACGGTAGGTATCCCACCCAAAATGCGTGTAAACGGCAATCTGATCACCATGGATTATCCCAGGATGCTTCCGGCAGACACGCTGGAAGTACTAGTCAATATCATGACGGAAGTGCAGAGAGAACGTTTTGAGGAACGGGGAGAATACGATATGTCTTTCTCTATTCCCAACTGCGGACGTTACCGTGTCAATGCTTACAAGCAGAGAGGTTCCGTGGCTCTGGCGTTCCGACTGGTAGGAACCGTGGTGCCTTCTCCGGAAGAGCTGGGTGTACCGGAATCCGTGGTGGAACTATATCAGCGCAAACGTGGTCTGGTACTGGTCACCGGACCTACCGGAAGCGGTAAATCCACGACGCTTGCCGCCATCATCGACAAGATCAACAACAACAGAGATGCCCATGTCATCACTCTGGAGGACCCTATCGAGTATCTGCATCAGCATAAGATGTCCATGGTCAACCAGCGTGAGATCGGCATAGATTCCAATAATTATGCCAATGCTTTAAGAGCGGCACTCCGTGAAGATCCCGATGTCATTCTGGTCGGAGAGATGCGTGACTTCGAGACCATCAGTGTAGCTATTACGGCAGCGGAGACCGGACATCTGGTATTGTCCACCCTGCATACGATCGGTGCAGCCAGCACCGTAGACCGTGTGATCGATGTCTTCCCACCACATCAGCAGCAACAGATCCGTGTCCAGCTGTCCAACACACTGGAAGCAGTCATATCCCAGCAGCTGATCCCGACAGCGGACGGCAAGCACCGTGTGGCAGCTTTTGAGGTCATGCATGCCAATCATGCGGTCCGCAATCTGATCCGTGAGGGCAAATCCCACCAGCTGGCCAGCGTCATGCAGACCAACCGGAAACTGGGTATGATCACCATGGATGAGGCTATTGTTCAGTTGTATTTTGAAGGCAAGATCGACAGGGAACATGCGATCCAGTTCGCTCAGGATCCCGACAGCATGGAAAATAAAATTTAAAGGAATGATCCGGAACCGGCTATATAGGAGCAGACCAGACGACGCAGCGGAAAGCGTACGGTTTTGTGAATCTGTAGTGAGGTTCCGGAGGATTTTTCACCAAAAGACGTTTTCATTTAAAATTTCTGATATTAATTCTAAGAAGATTCCGGTAGTTTCACTGCCCTTTTGCGGGCTCTTATGATTACCCATTGTATGAATTGTTTTGTTAAGTCTGATTATTTTTGTCAGATTCATTCGTTTTATCTGTTTCTGTTTTGTTTCACTGTTATTTCCATAATAAATAAAACATTTTAAAGGAGGTATTTTATGTTTACTACAGTTTGTTCGGCTGCAGTCTATGGTCTGCAGGCATATCTGGTCCGCGTGGAAGTGGATCTGGCAGGGGGACTACCATCGTTTCAGCTGGTGGGGTCGCTGGGGAGTGAGGTGAAGGAATCCCGGGAGAGGGTGAGTGTGGCCATGAAAAATTCCGGTTTCCAGATCCCACCGGCACATATCACAGTAAATCTGGCTCCGGCAGGCCGACGTAAAGATGGTACCGCCTTTGATCTGCCTGTAGCTGTGGGACTTTTGCGGGATATGGAACTGGTACCGGAGGAAGCGCTGCAGGATACATTGTTTTTGGGAGAACTGGGCCTGAATGGGGAGATCAAGAAGGTGAAGGGTGTACTTCCCATTGTTCAGGAGGCGGCAAAAAGCGGTATCCGAAGGGTGGTGGTGCCCGGAGAAAATGCCATGGAGGCTGCGGTGATACCGGGGATCACGGTCTGGGGTGTGAACTGTCTGAACGATCTGCTGGCGGCACTGAACCATCCGGAGCTGGAAACTGAAAAAGTGTATCAGCCGAGGATCCGGGCGGAGGACTTGCTAAGGGAAGGAACTGGACAGGATACGGGAGATTTCCGGGAAGTGGCGGGGCAGGAGAATGCTAAACGGGGTGCCGAGATCGCTGCGGCGGGATTCCACAATCTGTTGATGATAGGGCCGCCCGGGGTGGGAAAATCCATGGTCGCCGGGCGAATCCCCGGAATCCTGCCGCCTCTGACACTGAAAGAAAGTCTGGAGGTGACAGGAATCTTCAGTGTGGCGGGACTTCTGCCGCCGGGACAGGCACTGATCACAAGGAGGCCTTTTTATGCACCACACCATACTGTGACACAGGCAGCACTGATCGGCGGGGGAAGCGGCATCCCAAGACCTGGTATGGTATCGCTGGCCCATCGGGGTGTACTGTTTCTGGACGAGCTTCCGGAATTCCGGAAAAACGTGCTGGATGGCATGCGACAGCCTATGGAGGAGCGTAAAGTGCAGATCGCCAGAAGTGCCGGGATGGTCACTTATCCGTCGGACTTTATTCTGGTGGCGGCTATGAATCCCTGTCCATGCGGGTATTATCCGGACCGGAATAAATGCCGCTGTACCCAGCCCCAGATCGAGAAATATCTGGGAAAGATATCGGGACCGATTTTAGACCGGATTGATCTGTGTGTGGAACTGCATCCCGTGGATATTCTACATCTGCAGAAAACGAAAACGGAAAAAAGCAGTGAAGATATGAAGCGGCAGATCCGGCATGCAAGAGAACGGCAGGCGGAGCGTTTTGCAGGAACGGATTGCCGTTTCAATGGGGACATCCGGTCTGCACAGGTGGAAGAATATTGCCCGTTGGGAGAGGAGGGTCAGAAAGTCATGGAACAGCTGTATCGTACGCTGCAGCTCAGTGCCAGAGTTTATCACCGGATTCTCAAAACTGCCCGAACCATAGCTGATTTGGAGGACCGGGAAGAGATCACGGGGGAACATTTGCTGGAGGCGGCGTGTTATCGACCTTCGGAGACGTATTGGAATTAATTGTGTGCCGGAACCGGGTACATTAAGTGTCCGGCAAGAAAAAGGGGCCGGTACGAAAATCACGGAAAACGTGCGGGCTGTGTGAAAACAGGGAAAGGGACAGGTATGTTTATGGCGGAGGAAGAGAGAAAATATGCATATTTTTTGTGCAGCACCTATACAATCGGGGGCGTGCGGGCAGAACGGCTGCTTGCACGCTTCGGGTCACCCCGGGCGGTATATGAGGCGGAGGCAGAGGAATGGAGGGAGTGCGTGGGCAATTCTGCGGCGGAAGCCTTGGAACGGCAGAAGAAAAGCGGAGAGTGGGAACAGGAATATGGACAGCTTTCGGAACAACAGATCCACTTTCTTTTGCGGGAGGAGAAAGGATTTCCCGGGAAACTGGCAGAAATTCCGGATCCGCCTTACGGCATTTTTTACCGGGGAAAACTGCCGGATGAGAACGAACCGGCGGTGGCGGTCATCGGTGCCAGAGAGTGTTCGGAATACGGCAGATATGTGGCCGAGGAACTGGGACAGTATCTGGGAAGAGCGGGAATACAGGTCATCAGCGGAATGGCCCGGGGGATTGACGGGATCAGCCAGCAGGCAGCGTTATCTGCGGGAGGAACTTCCTATGGTGTGCTGGGATGCGGAGTGGATATCTGTTATCCCGCACAGAATCGAAGATTGTATGAAGAACTGTTGGAAAAAGGGGGATTGCTCTCCACCTATGCGCCGGGAACAAAGCCGCTGCCCCAGTATTTTCCACCAAGAAACCGTATTGTCAGCGGACTGTCGGATGCTCTGATCGTCATTGAGGCCAGACAGAAGAGCGGGACGTTGATCACGGTGGATATGGCACTGGAACAGGGCAGGGACGTCTATGTGGTGCCGGGCAGGCTTACGGACAGGCTCAGCGACGGCTGCAATCATCTGCTGACGCAGGGAGCGGGAGTGTTTTTATCTCCGGAGAGTTTTGCAGAGGATTTTTTGCGGAGCTGGGAGGAAAAACAGGGACTTTCCGCAGATGGCTCCGGAGGAAAGAACAGGCGGAAAAATAATAGGGAAACCGGCAGAAATACGGCAAAAGTAAAATTGCCCAAAGAATCCCTGCAAAAGATCTTGGAATGTCTGGAACCTGTGCCAAAGACATCGGAGACGCTGTTGCAGGAACTTTGGGAGAAGGGAGAATATACGGACATTTCCGCACTGAACCGGGCACTGATGGAACTGGAACTTTTGGGATATGCCAGACAGAACAGTCCGGGACATTTCAGCACTTCTGCGAATTGACAAGGCTTTCGGAAAAGGGGTATAGTAATAGACATATGAGAATGACGAGAAAGGTCAGGTGCCCTTATGAACGATAAAGATACTTACAGAATGCATACCAAAGTAATACAGATCGGAGACCGGAAGATCGGCGGCGGCAATCCTATCGCCATCCAGTCCATGACCAATACGAAGACCGAGGATGTGAAGGCAACCGTAGAGCAGATCCTGCGTCTGGAGAGGGCAGGCTGTGAGATCATCCGCTGCACAGTACCGACGCTGGAGGCGGCAGCAGCTATCCGGGAGATCAAGAAGCAGATCCACATTCCTTTAGTGGCGGATATCCATTTTGACTACCGTATGGCACTGGCAGCCATTGAGAACGGTGCCGACAAGATCCGCATCAATCCTGGGAATATCGGAAATCTGGAGCGGGTAAAGGCTGTGGTAGATGCAGCAAAAGAGAGGAATATCCCGATCCGTGTGGGAGTGAACAGCGGTTCCCTGGAGAAGCCGTTGGTGGAAAAATACGGTGGAGTGACTGCGGAAGGTATTGTGGAGAGCGCACTGGACAAGGTACACATGATCGAAGATCTGGGATATGACAATCTGGTCATCAGTATCAAATCTTCGGATGTGCTGATGTGCGTGAAAGCCCATGAACTGCTGGCAGGCCGTACGGTGTACCCTCTGCATGTGGGCATTACCGAATCCGGTACTGTGAACAGCGGTAATATCAAGTCAGCCATCGGTCTGTCCCTGATCTTAAGCCAGGGCATCGGTGACACCATCCGGGTATCCCTGACAGGAGATCCCGTAGAGGAGATCAAATCCGCAAAGCTGATCCTGCGTACATTAGGATTGCGCAAGGGCGGCATTGAGGTCGTATCCTGTCCCACCTGTGGAAGAACCCAGATCAATCTGATCGATCTGGCCACTAAAGTGGAGAAAATGGTAGAGGATTACCCGCTGGATATCAAAGTGGCTGTCATGGGCTGCGTGGTAAACGGCCCCGGAGAAGCAAAAGAAGCGGATCTGGGAGTTGCGGGCGGTATCGGAGAAGGTCTGCTGATCAAGCATGGCGAGATCGTAAAAAAGCTTCCGGAGGATCAGCTGCTCCCCGCCTTGAAAGAGGAATTGGATCATTGGAGTTAAAATAAATGAGTAAACCGTTTTTTGAGGTATTTCCTTCGTTACAGTTGAATACGGACATTCGTGACCTGATGGGGCAGACAGAAGTGGAGAGAGTCTCGGCGACAAAACGCAGAGACTTTCTTCGGGTGTACTTAAAAAGTACCCGCCTGATCCAGAAAGCGGACATCTGGACCACGGAACAGGAGATCAAGAAGCAGCTGTTCCCTCAGGCCAACCTGACAGTGAAAATATACGAAAAGTTCGAATTGTCTTCCCAGTACAATCCGGAAAAGCTGATGGATATTTATAAGGAAAGTATTCTGGAGGAATTCCGGGAGTACAGCCATATCCAGTATAATGCCCTGAAGACGGCGAAAATCGAGTATCCTTCGGAAAATGAAATGCTTTTAACGCTGGAAGATACGGTATTAAATCACAGTATGGAAGGGGAGATCCTGCAGATTCTGGAGAAGATCCTGGTGGAACGTTGTGGATTCTCCGTGAAGATCCATACGGCTTATGTGGAAAAAGAGACCGGGCGTTTCCAGGAGGAAGAGGAAGCAAAGATCCGTCTGAAGGTGGATGCCATTTACAGTCGTACGAAAGGCAGAAGAGAAGAAGGAGAGCAGACTGCATCGGCGGAAGGAAGCGGGCAAAGTACAGCACAGGATCCGGAAACCGGCAAGGCTGCAGAGACCGCACAAAAGCCGAAGACCGAGAATGCCGGTGGCGTGACCAAGAGCTTTCAGGGTGGCAGCCGCGGTGAATTCAAGCGTGGAGAATTCAAAAAGGGCGAGTTTCGTAAGGGTGGTAACTTTGAAAAAGGTGCGTTGAAGAGATCAGACAATCCGGATGTCATCTACGGGCGTGATTTCGAAGAAGAGGCCATGAAGATTGAGGAACTCATCGGAGAGATGGGTGAGGTGGTCATCCGCGGTAAGGTACTGTCCGTGGATACCCGTGACATCAAGAACGAGAAGACGATTATTATTTTCAATATCTCTGATTTTACCGATACTATGACCATCAAGATGTTCGTGCGTACCGAGCAGGTGAAGGAAGTGACCGGGGACATCAAGCCGGGAGCTTTCTTAAAGGTCAAGGGAATCTGTATGATGGATAAGTTCGATCACGAGCTGGCCATCGGTTCCATTGCGGGAATCAAGAAGATCCCTGATTTTACCAATACGAGAATGGATACCTCCGCCAGAAAGCGTGTGGAGCTGCACTGTCATACAAAGATGAGTGATATGGACGGTGTCTCCGAGGCCAAGGACATTGTAAAGCGCGCCTACAAATGGGGACATCGGGCCATTGCCATCACGGATCACGGCGTGGTACAGAGTTTTACCGATGCAAACCATGTCTGGGATGACCTGTGGAAAGCGGAAAAAGGCAAGCGGAAAGAAGCCGGAGACGAGAATCCGGACAAGCAGGATTTCTTCAAGATCATTTACGGTGTGGAAGCCTATCTGGTGGATGATCTGAAAGAGATAGTGACGAATGATAAGGGACAGAGTCTGCATGAGGATTATGTGGTATTCGATATCGAGACCACGGGATTTTCCCCGGTCAACAACCGCATTATCGAGATCGGTGCGGTAAAGGTATCCGGTGGAGAGATCGTGGATCGTTTTTCCACCTTTGTCAACCCGGATGTGCCGATTCCCTTCGAAATCGAGAAGCTGACCAGCATCCGGGACGAGGATGTTATGGATTCCCCCCAGATCGACGTGATCCTGCCGCAGTTTCTGCAGTTCTGTGAAGGCTGTATCATGGTGGCTCACAATGCCAGCTTTGATATGAGTTTCATTATGGAGAATTGCAGAAGACTGGGCTATCCGCAGGAGTTTACCTATGTGGATACCGTGGGCATTTCCAGAGTACTTTTGAAGAACCAGTCGAAGCATACGCTGGATGCGGTGGCCAAGACCCTGGGGATTTCCCTGGAGAATCATCACAGAGCCGTGGATGATGCGGAGTGCACGGCCCATATTTTCGTGAAATTTATTAAAATGCTGGAAGAGCAGGACATTCATAATCTGACGGAAGTCAATGCACTGGGAGCTTCCAGTGTGGATGCCGTGAAGAAGATGCCCTCTTACCATGCCATTATTCTGGCGAAAAATGATCTGGGGCGTATCAACCTGTATCGTCTGGTGTCCCAGTCGCATCTGACCTATTTTAGCAAACATCCCCGGATTCCCAAGAGTCTGGTGATGAAGTACAGAGAAGGACTGATACTGGGAAGTGCCTGCGAGGCGGGAGAACTGTACCGGGCACTGTTGGACGGACAGTCGGATGCCCAGATTGCCAGACTGGTGAAATTCTATGACTATCTGGAGATCCAGCCCTGCGGCAACAACAAATTCATGATCGCTTCGGAACGTGTGAGGAATGTAAATTCCATTGAGGATATTCAGAATATCAACCGGAAGATCGTGTCCCTGGGAGAACAGTTCCACAAGCCGGTAGTGGCTACCTGTGATGTGCATTTCCTGGATCCAGAGGATGAGGTCTACCGCCGTATCATCATGGCGGGACGAGGATTCGATGATGCGGATGATCAGGCACCATTGTATTTACATACCACGGAAGAGATGCTGGAAGAATTCTCTTATCTGGGAAGTGATAAGGCCGAAGAAATCGTTATTACCAATACCAATATGATTGCAGACATGATCGAGACTATTGCACCGGTGCGCCCGGACAAATGTCCTCCGGTCATTCCCGACAGTGATAAGACACTGACGGAGATCTGTTATAACAGAGCCCATGAAATTTACGGACCAGATCTGCCTCAGATCGTAGAGGCGAGACTGGAAAAGGAACTGAATTCCATTATCAAGAACGGATTTGCCGTAATGTACATCATTGCGCAGAAGCTGGTATGGAAGTCGGTGGAGGATGGATACCTGGTAGGCTCCCGTGGATCCGTAGGAAGCTCCTTTGTGGCGACTATGGCGGGAATCACGGAGGTTAACCCCTTGAGCCCCCATTATTATTGCAGCAAATGCCATTATGTGGACTTTGACAGTGATGAGGTTAAGGCCTATGCCGGTAAGGCGGGAATCGATATGCCGGACAAGGTATGTCCGGTGTGCGGAGAAAAGCTTCACAAGGACGGATTTGATATTCCTTTCGAGACGTTCCTGGGATTCAAGGGAGACAAGGAGCCGGATATCGACCTGAACTTTTCCGGTGAGTACCAGTCCAAGGCTCATAAATATACTGAGGTTATCTTCGGCGCGGGACAGACCTTCCGTGCCGGAACCATTGCAACCCTGGCAGATAAGACGGCCTTCGGTTACGTGAAGAATTATTTTGAAGAACGTGGCATTCACAAGCGGACCAGTGAGATTGACCGTATTGCTTCGGGATGTACCGGAGTACGACGCAGTACCGGTCAGCATCCCGGTGGTATCGTCGTACTGCCCTTAGGACAGGATATCAACTCCTTCACCCCGGTGCAGCATCCTGCCAACGATATGACCACGGATACCATAACCACACACTTTGATTATCATTCCATCGACCACAACCTGTTGAAACTGGATATTCTGGGACACGATGATCCTACCATGATCCGTATGCTTCAGGACCTGACAGGGAGAGATCCTCTGACGATTCCCTTAGACGGACAGGATGTCATGAGTCTGTTCCAGAATACGGATGCGCTGGGCATTACTCCGGAGCAGATCGGCGGAACAAAGCTGGGGGCATTGGGTATCCCGGAGTTTGGTACCGATTTCGCCATGCAGATGGTTATCGATGCCAAGCCCAAGGCATTTTCCGATCTGGTGCGTATTTCCGGCCTGTCCCACGGTACCAACGTATGGCTGGGAAATGCACAGGATCTGATCATGAGCGGCGTGGCAACGATTTCCACCGCCATCTGTACCCGTGACGATATCATGCTGTATCTGATCCAGATGGGTGTGGAATCGGAGAAGTCCTTCAAGATCATGGAGGCCGTGCGTAAAGGCATGGTGGCGAAGGGTAGATGCGCCATGTGGGAAGAGTGGAAAGAAGACATGCTGGCCCACAATGTACCCCAGTGGTATATTGAATCCTGTCAGAAGATCGAGTACATGTTCCCGAAGGCCCATGCGGCGGCATACGTTATGATGGCATGGCGTATTGCATATTGTAAGATCCATTATCCGTTAGCCTATTACGGAGCGTTTTTCAGTATTCGTGCCAAGGCATTTTCTTATGAAATTATGTGTCAGGGACAGAAGCACTTGGAGAGCGTTATGGTGGATTACAAAAAGCGACAGGATACGCTTTCCAATAAGGAGAAGGATGCCATGGGTGATATGCGTATCGTGCAGGAAATGTATGCACGAGGCTTTGAATTCGAACCAATTGATATCTTTAGAGCCCAGTCCAGATCCTTCCAGATCGTGGATGGCAAATTAATGCCTTCCTTAAACAGTATCGACGGACTGGGAGAGAAGGCGGCGGATGCCATCGTGGAAGCGGCAAAAGACGGCCCCTTCCTGTCTAAAGATGATTTCCGCCAGAGAACCAAAGTCTCCAAGACCATCATCGACCTGATGGATTCCCTGGGATTATTGGGAGACCTCCCGGAGTCCAATCAGATCAGTATATTTGACCTGGTGTAACAGCTCAGCCATGGGACAGCCGAAACGGGGGCGTGGGTGCTTGCACACAAAGCACCGTTTTGGCTAGCCCATGAGCGGAGCGCCCAATCCATGAAATAAAAGATGGGCCGCGCAAGCGGCGCCGGCTGCGCAGCAGCCGCTTTTATGAATTGGCCGTGGGCTGAGCTGGTCTAAAAATTTTTAAAAAAAGTGCTTGCATTTTTTCGACAACTCGATTATACTATGCAAGTACTGTTTTTGTGGCTGATTGGTCAAGCGGTTAAGACGTCGCCCTCTCACGGCGAAAACAGGGGTTCGATTCCCCTATCAGCTGCTTATTCTTTAATAGAATAGCCCAACCCTGAAAAGTGTCGGAAAGCATAGAAAATTGCTTTTTGGCTCTTTTTTTATACTGTCTGGGGCTGGGCAAATGAAAAATCTTCTTGCCATTCCCATTTTTTTGTTGTATAGTGGTTCACGATTACTCAAAGCAGGGGAAAATACGGCAAAGAGGCGGGAACCGGATGCCGTAGGTCCGTAGACAGACGGATAGATGGGAGTGCATATGGCAAAATATTTAGTAATTGTAGAGTCACCGGCCAAGGTGAAGACAATCAAAAAGTTTTTGGGAGCAAATTATGAAGTTATGGCCAGCCAGGGGCATGTGAGGGACCTGCCCAAGAGTCAGCTGGGATTTGATCCGGAACATGATTATGAACCGAAATATATTACCATCCGCGGAAAGGGAGACCTTCTTGCTTCTTTGCGCAAAGAAGTAAAAAAGGCAGATAAGATTTATCTCGCAACCGACCCGGACCGTGAAGGAGAAGCTATTTCCTGGCATCTGTATTATGCCTTGAAACTGGAAAGCAAAAAAGTATATCGTATTACCTTCAATGAGATCACCAAGAATGCGGTAAAGGAATCTCTGAAAAACGCCAGAGAGATCGATATGAATCTGGTGGATGCCCAGCAGGCAAGGCGTATGCTGGACCGTATGGTGGGCTATCGGATCTCCCCACTTCTGTGGGCAAAGATCAAGAGAGGCTTAAGTGCCGGCCGTGTACAGTCTGTGGCACTCCGTATCATCTGTGACAGAGAGGACGAGATCAACGCATTTATTCCGGAAGAGTATTGGTCTCTGGATGTGAATCTGAAAGTAAAAGGCGAGAAGAAGCCTATTTGTGCAAAATATTACGGTACCACCGAAAAAAAACAGGGAATTACCAGCAAGGAACAGGCAGACAGCATTATGGATTCCCTGAATGGCGCAAAATTCGAAGTAAAAGAAGTGCGTCACGGCGAACGTGTGAAAAAAGCGCCGCTTCCCTTTACGACTTCCACATTGCAGCAGGAAGCCAGCAAGGTATTAAATTTCTCTACCCAGAAGACTATGCGTCTGGCACAGCAGTTATATGAAGGTGTGGATATCAAGGGAGAGGGCACTGTTGGTCTGATCACCTACCTGCGTACCGATTCTACCCGTGTATCCGAAGAGGCGGAGACACAGGCAGCGGAATTTATTGATGTTCATTACGGTGAAAAATACAAGACCGCTGCAGCAACGGAGAAGAAGAACAGCCAGAAGATTCAGGATGCCCACGAAGCTATCCGTCCCACGGATCTGAACCGGATGCCTATTGCTATCAAGGAGCAGCTTCCCAGGGATCTGTTCCGTCTGTATCAGCTGATTTGGAAACGATTTGTGGCAAGCCGCATGAGTGCTGCACAGTATGATACCACTTCTGTGAAGATTCAGGCAAAGGACCAGATTTTTGCTCTGGCAGCTTCCAGAATGCGTTTCGATGGATTCATGAGTGTCTACACCCAGGAAGATGATAAGGAAGAAGAAAATGTGCTCGGCGGTAATCTGGACGAGAACAGCGTGCTGGAATTCCAGAGCTTTGATCCGAAACAGCATTTTACCCAGCCCCCTGCACATTACACCGAAGCCAGTCTGGTGCGTGCCATGGAAGAACTGGGCATCGGACGTCCCAGTACCTATGCGCCTACCATTACCACCATCCTTGCCAGGAGATATATTGCCAAGGAGAACCGCAATCTCTACGTTACGGAACTGGGGGAAGTGGTCAACAATATGATGAAGGAAGCATTCCCCTCCATCGTGGATGTGAATTTCACGGCCAACATGGAAGCTCTGTTGGATGGTGTGGAAGAAGGCACGGTAAAATGGAAGACCATCGTGTCCAATTTCTATCCTGATCTGGATGAAGCAGTAAAAAAGGCGGAGAAGGACCTGGCAGAGGTGACCATTGCGGATGAGGAATCCGATGAGGTCTGTGAACTGTGCGGCAGACGAATGGTAATCAAATACGGACCACACGGCAGATTCCTGGCATGTCCTGGATTCCCGGAATGCCGTAATACCAAGCCTTATTTTGAAAAGATCGGTGTAGCCTGCCCCAAGTGCGGCAAGGATATTGTCATGAAAAAGACCAAAAAAGGCAGAAAATATTATGGCTGTATCGATAATCCGGAGTGTGATTTCATGGTATGGCAGAAGCCTTCGGGAGAGAAGTGTCCCCGTTGTGGCAAGTTGCTGCTGGAAAAAGGCAACAAACTGGTCTGCATGGACGAACAGTGCGGCTATGTGAAAAATAAACCGACGGAAGAGAAGTAGTTTTATATACTGTCAGAATTTTCTCATAAATTAACGCTATTTTCATTGTAATCTGAAATTACATGTGCTACAATGTGCATAACATCTGGTAGTTTCTTAGTATGTGTAGACGGAGGGAAATAGATGAGTAGCGTACAACTGTTGGACAAAACACGTAAAATCGGGAAATTATTACACAACAATAACTCCAGCAAAGTGGTATTCAGCGATATCTGTAAGGTGATGCGGGAAATTCTGAATTCCAATGTACTGGTGATCAGCCGGAAAGGAAAGGTCCTCGGCGTAGGAAAATCCGATGGAATTGAGCCGATCACAGAACTGCTGGATGACAATATCGGTGGATTTATTGATCCGATGTTAAACGAGAGACTGCTGGGCGTATTATCCACGAAAGAGAACGTCAACCTGGAGACTCTTGGCTTTGAAAATACCGATACGAGAAAATTTCAGGCGATCATCACTCCGATCGAGATTGCCGGAGAGCGTTTGGGAACCCTCTTCATTTACAAATGCAATGAACAGTATGATATTGATGATATTATCCTTTGCGAATATGGTACCACAGTGGTGGGACTGGAAATGTTGCGGGCTGTGAATGAAGAGAGTGCGGAGGAGAGCCGTAAGGTGGCTGTCGTAAAATCTGCAGTCAGCACTCTTTCTTTCTCAGAGATGGAAGCCATCACCCATATTTTCGACGAACTGAACGGCATGGAGGGAATCCTGGTGGCCAGCAAGATCGCCGACAGAGTCGGTATCACCAGATCTGTGATCGTCAATGCCCTGCGGAAGTTCGAAAGTGCCGGTGTGATTGAATCCCGTTCCTCCGGTATGAAAGGAACCTATATTAAAGTTTTGAATGATGCCGTATTCGATGAAATCGAGGAACTGAAGCGTCAGAACGGCAGAAATTAAATGAAAAATGTAAGAATTTGCAAGAATAAGAAAAATTTAGGAAGAAGAGACTATTGCGAAAAATAGTCTTTTTTCTTTATATTTATTCTGTGTGAGTTTATTTTACTATTGTGTTTTTGTCGAAATACTTTATAATAAAATAAAATGGGTATATGGTAGAAAGCGGTTTTTGGGTGCTCTTGTCAGAAGACCGCGGAATGTGAGGTAATATGATACAGACAAACGCATTTGATTATATCAATGTTCTGGACCGGGCAGCGGACGCAGCCTGGCAGCGGAACGAAGCCATTTCCAATAATATCGCCAATGTGGATACTCCGGGCTACAAGAGGCAGGATGTGGCTTTCGAATCGGTATTGCAGCAGGCTCTTGGCAATAACAGATATGAGTCCATGGATGATAAGGTGGCCAATGTGGATCTGAGCCGACTGCGGGGCAGGGCTTACTTGGACTATGCCAATTATTCCTATCGCCTGGATGGCAATAACGTGGATATTGAAAATGAAAATGTAATGCTGGCGGAGAACCAGCTGAAATACCAGGGACTGATCAGCAGCATTAATCAGGAATTTACTAATTTAAAGACAGTGATGAAGTGAGGAATTAGCGTATGAGTATGTTTTCAGCATTTGATGTTACGGCATCGGGACTTACTGCCCAGAGACTTCGTATGGACGTGATCTCCGAAAACGTTGCCAATGCCAATACTACAAGAACCGAGGATGGCACCCCCTATCGCCGCAAGATCGTTACTTTCCAGCAGAAGGGGCAGCAGCAGACTTTCAGTCAGGTGCTGCACAATGTGAGTAGCAGTTATACCGGCAGCGGCGTGAAGGTAAGCCAGATCTTTGAAGATACTACTACGGAGATGAATATGGTATACGATCCTTCCCATCCCGATGCGGATGAGAACGGCTATGTGACATATCCGAATGTAAATATTGTTCAGGAAATGACGGATCTGATCGATGCCAGCAGATCCTATGAAGCCAATTCCACGGCATTTGGCGCCAGCAAGTCCATGGCATTAAAAGGACTGGAGATCGGTCAGTAAGCTGACGGGTCTTTATTACCGGGCTCCGGATAGCGGCGCCGGAATATATGTGAGGAAGGACATGGTTTATTAAAATGGATATTTCAGCAATTACAGCTTTGAACAGTGTAAACGGTACTGCCACAGTATCTCCCACTTCTCTGACCGGAATGCTGGCGGAGAAGGAGAAAAAGGCAGAAGGCACTATGTTCGAAACTTTTCTGAATACAGCAATCGACAATGTGAAGATCACCAACAGTTATCTCTCGGATGCCGAGAATGAGAAGATACGATTTGCATTGGGTGAGACCGACAACACCCACGACCTTACTATTGCTATGGATAAGGCTTCGACTGCATTGCAGTATACCGTAGCCATCCGCGATAAGGTGATGGAAGCATACAAGGAACTGATGCAGATCCAGATCTAAAGAAGTATTTTTATTCTTGACGTAAGAGGAGAGAGCTGCAATGGCAGACAAATTAAAAGAAATACCTGCAAAAATACTGGAATGGTGGAACAAATTCACCACCAGGCAGAAGAGCATCATCGTTGGAGCGGCGGCGGTTGTGATATTTGCATTTGCAATCATCATGTACGTTATGAGTAAGCCCCAGTATGTACGGCTGATCACCTGTGAGACAACATCACAGGCTTCGGAGATCATAGATACTCTGGACAGTGCGGGAATTGCACATAAAGAATCCAATGACGGACTGAAGATCGATGTAGAGAGCAGCCAACAGAGTGCGGCAAACTTGGCACTGGGTTCCGCAGGATATGTACCGGATGCGTTAGATTTGAATGATTATCTGGGCGGTAGTATGTCTACGACCGCCACTGACAAAGAGAGACTTTACAATTCCTATCTGGAAAAATACATAACACAGACGATAGAAGCACAGAGCGCAGTAAAATCCGCCAAGGTACATCTGAGTTTCCCGAAAGATAACGGAACTCTGGCAGCACAGAAGGAAGAGGCGTCTGCCTTCATCCAACTGGAACTGGACGGCACCTTTACCTCCGCCAATGCTGCGGCACTGGCAAAATGTGTGGCTACCTGGCTGCGCAACGATACTACGGCGAATATCACTATTATGGATACAGATTCCAACCTGCTGTTTGCAGGTGGAGATGATTATTCTACCGCAGGAATCGCTAATTCTATGCAGGAGCTGCAGAATCAGGCGGAATCCATGATCGCCAATCAGGTCAAGAAGGTACTGCTGGGAACAAAACAGTATAATGATGCGGCCGTTACCAGCCACCTGAGCATGGATTTCTCTGATTATAAGGAGACCGTAAAAGAGTATTATGCAAACTCCGGCAGAGATGAAGGTATGCTTTCCCATGAGGAGACTTATGAGAGCGAGAATACCAATGACGGCGGCGGTGTACCGGGGACGACTTCCAACGGGGAGAGCGGAAATACTACCTATGTATCTCCGGACAGCAGCAACAGTTCTTCCTCTACTTCCGAAACCAGCCGGGATTATCTGCCGAATGAGTCTATTAAGGATACTGTGACACCGGCAGGAGGAATCAACTACACTAATTCCTCCATATCTATTGCAGCAATTACTTATAAAGAAATTCATTATGAGGATGTAAAACGACAGGGGCTTCTGGATGGCACTACCTGGGATGAATACAAATCCCAGAACAGCGCAGATACCAAGATGACAGTTGATCAGGATATGTACAGCCTGGTAGCCAATGCCACCGGTATCAATGAGAGTAATATTACGATTATTGCTTACGAAAGTCCTATTTTTTACGATAAGGAAAGCAGCCCGGTTACGGCACAGAATGTGTTGAGCGTGCTTATGCTGCTGTTGATCCTGGGACTGTTGGCATTTGTGATATTGCACAGCATGCGTACCAGACAGGCGGTACAGCAGGAGGAAGAGGTATCTGTGGAGAATATGCTGCAGTCTACCCCTGAAGCAGAGCTGGAAGATATTGATGTGGAATCTAAGTCTGAGACACGTAAGATGATTGAAAAATTCGTAGATGAGAATCCGGAATCCGCAGCGGCATTGTTGCGTAACTGGCTGAACGAGGACTGGAACTAAGAAACGGAGTAACTATGGCAAGGACAAAAGCAGAAGGTGGAATATCGGGACTGCAGAAAGCTGCAATCCTCCTGATCTCTCTGGGACCGGAGAGATCCGCCGGAATTTTTAAACACTTAAAAGAAGAAGAAATCGAAGAACTGACCCTGGAAATCGCCAATACCAGAAGTGTGACTCCTCAGGTCAAAGAAGAAGTGATCAACGAATTTTACGAAGTGTGTCTGGCACAGCAGTATATTGCCGAGGGTGGTATCAACTACGCAAAGGAACTGCTGGAAAAGGCACTGGGTTCCGACAAGGCTATGGATGTCATCGGCAAGCTGACTGCATCTTTACAGGTAAAGCCCTTCGAGTTTGTGCGTAAGACGGATGCCAGCCAGCTGATCAACTTCATTCAGGACGAGCATCCGCAGACCATTGCTCTGATTCTGTCTTATCTGTCACCCAGCCAGGCGGCGTTGATCATTTCCGCATTGCCACCCGACAGCCAGGCAGAGGTAGCCAGACGTATTGCAGTCATGGATCGTACCAGTCCGGATGTCATCAAGGAAGTGGAAAAAGTACTGGAGTCCAAGCTGGCAAGTCTGGTGAATCAGGACTACACCATTATCGGTGGTGTGGATGCAGTGGTGGATATCCTGAATACTGTAGACCGTGGTACCGAGAAACATATCATGGAGACTCTGGAGATCGAAGAGCCCGAACTGGCAGACGAGATCCGAAAAAAGATGTTCGTTTTCGAGGACATATTGCTCCTGGACGACAAGGCAATTCAGCGTGTGCTGCGTGACGTGGACAACAACGATCTGGCAGTGGCACTGAAGGGTGCCAACGAGCAGGTACAGAATGCTATCTTCAACAACCTGTCCAAACGTCTGGTTGTTATGATCAAGGAAGATATGGAATTCATGGGTCCTGTTCGTATGAAGGATGTAGAAGAAGCACAGCAGAAGATCGTCAATATTATCCGTAAGCTGGAGGATTCCGGAGAGATCATCATTTCCAGAGGTGGAGGTGACGAGATCGTTGTCTAGTAATCTTTTAAAACGGGGATTTACACAGCTTGTGGAAGAAGATGCCCGGGTGATCAATACCAACGATCTGGTAGCGAAAAGGATCCGGGAACTGGCTGCCAAAATGCAGCAGGACGAAGGAACCGGATTTATCTCCGGACTGGCGGCAGATAAAGTAGAGGCACTGGTGACGGACACCGGGGATGGCGAAGAAAATCCGCAGACTTCCGGCAATGTGATCAAGGCCGGAGAAGACCTGCAGAAATTAAAAGAGGAAGCCGAAGCAGAGGCTCAGAAGATCATAGAGGATGCCAAAGCAAAGGCTGAGAGCATTCTGGCGGATGCCAGAGCACAGGCAGAAGCACAGAAAGCAGACGCACTGGAGCAGGCCAGAAGGCAGGGACAGCAGGAAGCGAAAGCGGAGGCTGAACGCGCAGAGGCCCAGAGAGCAGCGGAATATCAGAAAAAAGCTGCCGGACTGGATGCGGAATATCAGAAGAGAATGGATGAACTGGAGCCCCAGTTCGTAGATACCATTACGGGTATTTACGAGCATATTTTTGATGTGGATCTGCATTCTTACAGAGAAGTGCTCTGCTATCTGATTTCTGCTACCATGAGAAAAACAGAGGACAACCGGAGCTTTCTCGTACATGTTTCCAAAGAAGATTATCCCTATGTCAGCATGCAGAAAAAGCAGATCATGGCAGGGGCAACTGCACCGAACAGTACGGTGGAGATCGTTGAGGACATGACCCTGGGCAAAGGTGAGTGCATGATCGAGACCGAAAGCGGCATTTTTGATTGTGGACTGGGGACTCAACTGTCGGAACTGCGTCAGAAACTAAAATTATTATCCTACGAAGGCTGATAAATGGTCATTAAGAACATTGATTTTGAAAAATATAATAAAATGGCAGAAAAGAGTTTTTACCGTAAGCTGGGGAAAGTGGTCAATGTGGTAGGTCTGACCATAGAGTCCGCCGGACCGGATTCCAAACTGGGGGATCTGTGCCGGATCCTTCCGGATGCGGAAGGGGCAAGGCCCATCATGGCAGAAGTGGTAGGCTTCCGTGACAAGAAGACACTGCTTATGCCCTATGATTCCGTAGATGGTATCGGATTGGGATGTGTGGTGGAAAATACCGGAGATCCCCTGAAGGTCACGGTAAACGACAAACTGCTGGGCAAGACGGTGAACGGACTGGGCGTGCCTATTGACGGCGAAATGATCAATGGAGCCGCCTATCCGGTAGAGGCAGCACCTCCCGATCCTATGTCCAGAACTATTATCGATCAGGTACTGCCGTTGGGAGTCAAGGCGGTAGACGGCATGATCACGGTAGGAAAAGGTCAGAGAATTGGTATCTTTGCCGGCTCTGGTGTGGGCAAATCCACCCTGATGGGTATGTTCGCCCGCAATACCAAAGCGGATATCAATGTCATAGCACTGATCGGCGAGCGAGGCAGAGAGGTACGGGAATTTATTGAGAGAGATCTGGGTGAAGAAGGTATGCGCAGATCTGTTGTGGTTGTGGCAACCTCCGACCGGCCGGCTCTGGAGCGTAACAAGGCGGCCAAGACAGCTACCGCTATCGCGGAATATTTCAGAGATCAGGGCAAGGATGTCCTGCTGATGATGGACTCCCTGACCCGTTTTTCCATGGCCCAGCGGGAGATTGGACTGGCCAGCGGAGAACCGCCGGTGACCAGAGGATATCCTCCCAGTGTGTACTCGGAGATGCCGAAGCTGTTAGAGAGAGCCGGAAGAGCCGCAGTAGGCTCTATTACCGGATTGTATACAGTTCTGGTAGACGGCGATGATTTTAACGAGCCCATTACAGATACCGCCCGAAGCATTCTGGACGGTCATATTATGTTGGACAGAAAGCTGGGACATAAGAACCATTACCCGGCTATCGATATTTTGCAGAGCATTTCCCGATGCATGAGCCAGATCGCCACCAGGGAACACAAACAGGCAGCCAACAAGCTGAAAAATGTACTGGCAACCTATAATGAGGCGGAGGATCTGATCAATATCGGTGCATACAAAAAGGGCAGCAACCCGAATATTGATTATGCAATCTCCAGAATCGATGCTGTGAACGGCTTCCTATGCCAGGGTACGGATGAAAAATTTACCTTTGAAGAGACCGTACAGATGCTGGAAGAGCTGTTCGCAGATCAGGGGTGAGATAAATGGCGAGATTCAGATATTCTCTGCAAAACATCCTGAATATCAAAGAAAAAATGGAAACACAGGCGAAACAGGAATTCGGAACGGCGCAGGCGGCTCTGAATGTGGAAACAGAACATCTGGAGCGCTTGAAAGAACGCAGAAGAGAGTATGAAGAGCAATCTGCGGGGCTGTTAAAAGGAAAGCTGGATCTGCGGGCCATTGAAGAGAACAAGGAAGCACTTTTGAAAATGGACAGCATTGTGGCAACGCAGGCAATCCGGGTGGAAAAAGCAAAGGAAAATGTGGAAGCTGCCAGAGAACGGATGGCAGAGGCCATGAAGGAAAGAAAGATGCATGAGACACTGCGGGAGAAGGCATTTGAGGCTTTTCTGCAGGAAGAAAACCATGCGGAAAGTAAAGCAATTGATGAACTGACCAGTTACACCTACGGACAGAAGAACCGCTAGAACGGGGATGCGGGGCGAAAAGCCGGCAGGTGATGGAAAGGCATGAGGTTTAGTATGGCAAGAGAAAAAACTCCGGAAGAAAACGCAGCGGATAACGAGAGAAAACAGCTGGTGGAAGAGAAAAAAAATTTAAAGAAAGAACAGCAGGCCCAGCGAAAAGAAGCAAAGCGCCGGGCAAGGGAAATTGCCAAACAGGAAGATGAACTGGAGGACGGGAATGAGGGGAACAGCCTTTTGACCTTCGGGGCCACGATCCTGATCGTGGCATTGTGGCTTGCTGTGATCTGTGTAATCATCAAGCTGGATATCGGCGGCTTTGGAAGCTCGGTAGTAACACCGATCTTAAAGGATGTTCCGGTACTTAACCGGATTCTTCCCGGCAACTCTGTGACTGAGACAACGAATTCCGGTGCTTACGGCGGCTATACCAGCTTACAGGATGCGGTGGATCAGATCAAGAGTCTGGAACTACAGCTGGAGCAGATACAGAATGCATCTTCCGCCAAGGACGAAGAACTGGATCAGCTGAAAGCCGAAGTTCTCAGGCTGAAGGAATTCGAAAATCAGCAGGTGGAATTCCAACGGATTCAGAAGGAATTCTATGACGAGGTCGTTTATTCCGATAAGGGACCCGGAGCGGAAGAATATAAGAAATATTATGAGTCCATGGATCCGGCCACTGCGGAATATATTTACAAACAGGTAGTGACTCAGCTGCAGGAGAGTCAGGAAGTGCAGGATTATGCGGCCGCTTATTCAGCCATGAAGCCGAAGCAGGCAGCGGCAATTTTTGAACAGATGACGAACAATCTGGATCTGGCAGCCAGAATTCTGAAGGTCATGAGTGCGGATGACAGAGGTGCCATCCTGGGAGCTATGAATTCAGAAGTAGCGGCAAAGATTACTAAAATTATGGATCCGGAATCTTAAGAAAAAGCAGAAAAGATCCGATACATGATTTGTAGTATAATTACAGGTCATAGACCGTCATAAGGTGGTAAAAGGGGCCTGGGAAAGGAGGAGTTATGGCAGGAACGACAATTAAAGGTGTCGGTAACAGCGGCAATGTGCAGATACCGGATATGGTCACAGCAGCGAAGCAGAATGCGGGAACCAGCTTCCAGGCGGTATGGAATAAGACCCAGAGCAATGCCCAGACAACTAATGCAGCCGACGGGGACCGCACCCAGGCGGGACGGAACGATGTCAGACGTGGTGAATCTTTGAGAGCCGGCGGCAGACAACGCGACAATGTAGCGGATGTCTCTGATGGAAACAAGACGATGGAAGATGACAGCCTGGATGCAAAGGATCTGGAGAAAGTTCAGGAAGTTGTGGGAACGGTGGTACAGAACCTGATCCAACAGATCACGGATACATTTTCCGTCAGTGAAGAAGAACTGCAGGCCACCATGGAAGATCTGGGAATGACAGAAGTGGATCTGACAGATCCCGGGAAACTGAATGAATTGCTGATGGCAGTCAGCGGAGCACAGGATTCGTTCGCATTACTGACGGATGAGAATCTGTACAATGATGTAAAAGGAATTATGGATCTGCAGAAGGAACTGACAGGGCAGGCGCAGGAAGAGTTACAGCTATCTCCTGAAAAATGGCAGGAAGCGGTAACACAGATCACACAGGAAACTGTGGCGGAACCGGTGATCACCGTGGAAACAGATAAAACAGAGAATGTGGCCGTTACTACGGAAGAATCTACTGTGGATACCACAGAAGCAACCGTGACACAGGTACCTGACAGCGGGGAAAAAGTTCCCGTACAGAACGCACAGGAGAACAAGACCGAAGATTCCGGCAGCAGACAGGAACACAACGACGGTGGACAGCATGGCAATCTGTTATTACAGAATCTGAAGGAAGACAATTTCCTGGCACAGTTACAGCAGACGGCACAGACAGAAGAAGCAAGAACCGCAGATACGCAGGACATTATGCGTCAGATCATGGATTATATGAAAGTATCCGTCAAGGCGGACAGCTCTGAACTGGAAATGCAGCTTCATCCCCAGAGCCTGGGAACTCTGCATATACAGATGGCATCCAGAAACGGTGTGGTTACGGCCAATTTCATTGCACAGAATGAAACAGTCAAGGCAGCACTGGAAAGTCAGATGGTACAGCTGAAGGAAAACTTTGCAGAGCAGGGTGTCAAGGTAGAAGCTATTGAAGTTACCGTTCAGACCCACCAGTTCGAACAGAATCTGGAGCAGGGAAGAGGCAATAACAGTAATACGGCAAATGAAACGGGTGCAGGTAGAAAGCGTACCCGCAGGATCAATCTGAACGCAGCATTTGCAGAAGAAGAGCCTCAGACCGAAGAAGACCGGATCGCAGCAGATATGATGTCGGCGAACGGCAATACGGTGGATTTTACCGCATAATAAATAACGAAAGGAGAAAAAGGAAATGGCATTGGTTGCACCCGTGGAAAACGGTAAGATCGTAGAGACCGCATCCCATACTTCCGTGAGTAAAGCTGCAAAGTCCAGCAGCGGAATGGACAAGGAAGCATTTTTACAGCTTCTGGTAGCACAGATGAAATATCAGGATCCTCTGGAGCCTACGTCCAATACGGAATACATAGCACAGTATGCACAGTTCTCACAGGTAGAGCAGATGCAGAATATGTCCAACAGTATGGATCTGCAGAGAGCAAGTTCTCTGGTAGGCAAGGAGGTCTATATCAAGACCACCACATCCTCCGGCGATACCAAACTGGTGCAGGGAAAAGTGGATTATGTGTCCTACGAGAACAACAAAGCTTACCTTTATATCAACGAAAAGAAGTACTCCATTGATGATCTGGATTCCGTAGTGGATACGGATTATCTGAATGCGTACAACAAGGCTTACAACTTTACCGTAAAGCTGAACAAGCTTCCTAATGTAAACGGCATTGATTCCAGTGATGGCAAGACCATTGATGATCTGGAGAAGGAATACAACGATATGACTGATTACGAGAAATCCTTCCTGGCAAAAGATACCGTGAACAGCTTGAATAAGTACATTGAACGTCTCAAGGAGATCCGCAAAGCTGCCGAAGAAGCAGAAGAAAAGAAGGATACCGAGAGCAAGGATGAGTCAGAAGAAACTGACAGCACAGAGAGCGTATAATGCAGTAAGCAGCTGACGCAGAGGGGCAGATGGATATGGATATTCAGAACAACAGTTTTCTGTCCATTGACCAGTTGGCAAATCAGTACTTAAACAGCAGCCGCAAGACCGTAAAAGCAGCACAGGAAAATCTGGTATCTTTCCAGGAGATCCTACAGAACAAAAGCCAGGAACAGAATGTTTCCGGAACGCAGGATCTGAAATTCTCCAAGCATGCCGCCGTACGGCTGGAAAACAGAGGCATTGAGCTGACAGACGCACAGCTGGAACGCTTGAATGACGGAGCAAGAAAAGCGGGACAGAAGGGAATCAGGGATTCTCTGGTGATCGTGGATGACTTGGCCTTTATTGTGAATGTACCCAATAAGACCGTGGTGACTGCCATGAACAGCAGAGAAACCGAAGAAAACGTATTTACAAATATTAACGGAGCCGTTATTATGTAGACCGGACCAGGGATGGAGGTCATGCTCCCTTGAATGACAGAGAGGGAGCACGGTTCCAATACAGGAGGAACAAAGCACTATGATGAGATCATTGTATTCTGGCGTAGCAGGACTTAAGACACACCAGACCAGAATGGACGTAATCGGTAATAATATTGCCAACGTCAACACAACAGCTTACAAATCCAGTTCCATGACTTTCAGTGAACTGATGAGCCAGACCACACAGAAGGCCAGTGGTGCCAACGCTACCACTGGTGTCGGCGGTACCAATGCCAAGCAGATCGGTCTGGGCGTTAAGGCAGGAGCTATCAATACTGCCATTACCACGCAGGGTTCCGCGCAGTCTACTGGCAACCCCTTTGATATCATGATCACCGGAGACAACTTCTTCGTAGTCAGCAACGGCTCCGAGAATTTCTTCACCAGAGACGGCTCTTTCTATGTAGATGGTGCCGGCAACCTGGCAATGACCAGCACCGGTTACAACGTCATGGGATGGGGCGTGGATGAGACCACAGGTAACATTAAGCAGGATACCGTAACCGCACTGCGTATTATGAGTGCTGCGAATATGACATATCCTCCTGAGGCTACCACACAGGCAAATATTTCCGGTATTCTGGATGAGAACGATAAGGATGTGACCAGTGCCAACGGTAAGACCGTAAACCTGAACTTCTTCGATGCGAGAGGTTACAGTTATACTGCAAAATTTACCTTTAAACAGTCTGGCGAACCGAACACCAATGTTTATAGTATGGAACTGACGAAACTGCTGGATTCCACCGGAGCAGAGATCGATATTTCCGCACTGGATTTCGGAAACCGTACCCAGCAGAAGATGGAGACTAAGGTGACATTGAATACCGATGCCTACAAGTGGGATGGAACGATGCTGAAAACAAAGGATGGAACCAAAGATATAGCTGACCTGACGAAAATTTTTAATGCTGATGGAAGCCTGATTGATACTTCAAACAATGCTATAGCAGCAAAGGAACAGCAGGAGGCTTTGGATGCCATTGCAGCAGCTTATGGATATGAGGGATCTACCAATGAATTTTTGAATTTGTATATTACCAGCCCTACAGACACAACGCAACAGCTTACCATGCAGCAGCTGCTTGGCAATATGAGATCTGGTACCGGAGATCAGCTGCTTCCGGCAGACGGCAGTGCTATTACCATGGAAGGTCGTTATTTTGAAGGAACTACTGTGGTATTCAATAAAGACACCGCTAAACTGGAAAGTGTCGGCGGTTCTACTACAAACTTGGGCATTAATGCAGCATTTTCACAGTTAGGTGGCAACTTCTCCGATATTACCATCGACCTGTCCGAATGCACCAACTACGATAACAAGGGTACTTCCACCATCGGTGCCACCAGTGGTGACCTGGATGGTCCGGGAACCGGATGCGGACGTCGTCTGGGAGATATGATCGGTGTATCCATCCAGAAGGATGGTATGATTTACGCAAGCTATGACAACGGTATGACCAAACTGTTAGGCCAGATTGCTACCGCAGCATTTGCCAATGCCTCCGGTCTGGAGAAAGAGGGAGACAACCTTTACTCTGCAACCCTGAACTCCGGTGAGTTCGATGGTATCGGCGTAGACATCACCGCAGGCGGTGGATACATGTCCACCGGTCAGCTGGAGATGAGTAATGTAGACCTGTCTTCCGAGTTTACTGAGATGATCACCACTCAGAGAGGTTTCCAGGCCAACAGCCGTATCATTACCGTATCCGATACTTTGCTGGAAGAACTGACCAATCTGAAGCGTTAATAAAACGTTAAAAATGTAATATACGTATAAAGGGGATAGGAATGCTACCTGTCCCTTTTGTATGTATAAAAGATCAAGGGAAAAAAGTACTATAACAAAATTGGAGAATGTGGTAAAAGTCATAAACTACAGAAGATATTGAACAATGAATGGGGAAGGAGAAAACAGTATGATAGAAGTTACGAAGATCAATGGGGTCAAGGTGTTGGTGAATCCGGATTTGATCGAACTGGTAGAAGAGACCCCTGATACGGTGCTGACTCTCACCACAGGCAGGAAAATAATTGTAAAAGAAAGTAGACAAGAAATAAAAAATCTTGTAATATTATACAGAAAGGATATTTTTGCAAAATAATTTGCAGAATGCCAGGTGATTTAAGTGGATATAGCATCTTTAGCAGGAATATTATTAGCGTTATTCATGTTGGTATTTGGTATCATAAGCTCTGCGGGTGTCGGAGGATTCGGAGAATATCTGGATCCGGCTTCTGCAATTATTACATTCGGTGGAGCTTTCTCCTGTACCCTCATGTCCATGAGCTTACAGAATTACATAGCGGGTCTGAAGTCCTTTACTCTGATCTTCAAGGCACCGGCACTGAATACTTCCGAGATGATCGGCAAGATCATAGAACTTTCCAATGTGGCACGTAAGGAAGGTCTGCTGTCTCTGGAAGAAGCAGCAACGGATCTGGAGGAACCTTTCCTGAAAAAGGGAATTCTTCTGATCGTCGATGGTACCGATCCCGAACTGGTACGTGCCATCATGGAGACAGAACTGGTAAGTGTAGAGGGAAGACATAAAGAGACGATCGGTTTCTGGGATACACTGGCGGCCATGGGCCCTGCCTGGGGTATGATCGGTACCCTGATCGGTCTGGTAGATATGTTGTATCACATGGACGATCCGTCCACACTGGGACCTGCAATGGCAGTGGCGTTGATTACTACATTGTACGGATCCTTGCTGGCAAACTGGATCTGTACGCCTGTTTCCAATAAATTAAAAGCAGATAATGCTGTGGAAATGCAGCAGAAGGAAGTTATGATCGAGGGGCTTTTATCCATACAGGCTGGTGAAAATCCCCGTGTCATCGAAGAAAAACTGAAGTCATTCCTTCCTCCGAAGGACAGAACAAGTGCAGATGGTGAAGAGGAAGCAGGGGGTGAAGCATAATGGCAAAACGTAAGCCAGAAGATCCACCTGCTGGATCCCCGGCATGGATGACCACATTCAGTGACCTGATGAACTTGCTGCTGTGCTTCTTTGTTATGTTGTTTTCCATGTCTTCGATAGATGCAACCAAGTACAGCGAAATGGCAGCAGCTATGTCGAACAGCACTTTTAGCATTTTCAATGCCGGATCCACGGCAATCGGTGAGGGTATCCTGATCAGCAACGGCGTCAGCCAGTTGAATGATCTGGATGAGTATATCAGTAATGCCGGAAGAAACGCAGACAGTGAGACGGATTCTGATAATTATGAGAAATATGACAGCGCAGAAGCTTTGGAAGAGGCACTGAATGAGAAAAATCTGGAGAGCAACGAAGAACTGGCTGAAACAGTACAGGAAGCTCTGGTGGAGGACAGCCTTGCAGATCAGGTCAGTGTGTCATTTACGGCACAATATGTGCAACTATCTATGAAGGGAGCGCTGTTGTTTGATTCCGGAAGTGACAGCCTGAAGGATCAGGCTAAGGAAGTTCTGGACAAGGTGGGAGTGATCCTGGAACGTTACGGAAGTAATTCCACCATAGAAATCGAAGGACATACAGATAATGTCCCTATTCACAGTGCGAGGTTTGCCGATAATGAAGAATTGAGCAGCGCCAGAGCACTTTCCGTGTTCTATTATCTGACAGAGACTACCTCTCTGGATCCATCTGATCTGAGACACGCAGGGATGGGTGACCGTGTACCGGTAGCTGATAACTCCACAGAAGAGGGGCGCAGCAAGAACCGGCGTGTAGAGATCAGAATCTATAATCCATCCACAACATATTAGTGTGGAGAGGGAAAGGAAGCATAAGACCAATGAAGAAAAATCTGATGACAGTATTGATTCTGGCACTGCTGGTGGTGAACATTGTGTTGACCAGCGTCATGCTTGTGAGCATTGTGGGTACGAATAAGAAGACCGCACAACTGGTAGACAATATTACCACTGCCATGAATCTGGAACTTACCGTTCCGGGGGATGAAGAAACAACGAATGTTGCCCTTACCGATACAGAGGTATATAATATTGCAGACTCCATGACAATTCCTCTGAAGAGCGAAGCAGGAGCAAAACAGGATTACATCATGTTTGATGTATCTTTGTCTATCAACAAGAAGCATAAGGATTATAAGACCTATGGCAGCAGTGACACGTTGGCAAGCTATGAGAACCTGATCAAGGATGCTATCACGGCTACCGTTTCCGCACATACAGAGGATGAGTGCAGAGAGGATATGGAAGGCTTAAAAGAGGAGATTCTGAAGTCTGTTCAGGATCTATTCCAATCCGACTTCATCTACAAGGTCGCAATCAGCGGAGTGAAATTCGGCTGATGAAGCGGGAAAATAAGATGACAGGAGGTGAGGGCCTGTGAGTGATATACTTTCACAAAGTGAAATTGATAATCTTCTGAAACAGTTGTCTGAGGGAGACCTGGATGTAGACCAGATCCAGGGGGAGGACGAGAAGCAGGTCAAAAACTATGACTTCAGCCGCCCTACCAAATTCTCCAAAGAACATTTACGAACCTTGGAGATCATATTCGAGCATTACAGCCGACTGATCTCTACGAACCTTCCGGTATATCTGCGCAAGAACGTGCAGGTATCGGTAGCAAGTTCGGAAACGGTTACGTTCAGTGAGTTCTCCAACGCACTTTCGAATCCGTCGGTGCTTGGAATTGTTAATTTTGCACCACTCAACGGCAATATTATTATAGAGATTGCAACTAATCTATGTTATGCCATGCTGGATCGTATGCTGGGAGGCAGCGGCCAGCCATTGGAAAAGAGCAGAGATTTTTCCGATATAGAGCTGACAATCTTACAGAAGCTTTTGGTCATGTTTACGCAGCTGATGCGTGAACCCTGGAAAAACGTTGTTGAGATCTCACCGGTGTTAAGCCGGCTGGAAACGAATCCCCAGTTCGCACAGGTAATTGCTCCCAGCGATATGATCGCTATTGTTACCCTGAATATGAAAATCGGGGATGTCGAAGGAATGGTAAATATCTGTCTTCCTTTCTTTACACTGGAAGATGTGATGGATAAACTGAACACCAAATACTGGTTCTCCACAATGCAGGAGAATCACGATGAACACTACGAGGAGTACATTGAGTCCATGATCCGGAGAGTAGATATTCCGATCAAGGCAGTGCTGGGAAGGAGCACCATTTCGGTGAATGATTTCCTGAATCTGCAGGTGGGCGACTGTATCCGGCTGGATTCCAGAGTCGATACCGACATGAATGTGTATGTGGGCAATATTAAAAAGTTCACGGCACTGCCCGGTACGGATAGAGATTCGTATGCTGTTCAGATCACATCGGTGATCAGAGAGGAGGAGTAACGATGGATGGGATGTTATCTCAGGATGAGATAAATGCCCTGCTGCAAGGTATGGATCTGTCGGATACCGCGGATGGCGGTGATGCGGCAGCAGATCCGGCACCGGAGAACAGTACGGCTGAAAATTATAATAATGAGAATGAAGCTGCGGAGAACGCAGCACCGGTTGTCAGTGACGGAGAGGAACTGACGGATGTAGAGAAGGATGCGATTGGCGAGGTGGCCAATATCAGTATGGGATCCTCTGCCACAACCCTATATTCACTGGTAAACCGCAAAGTAAATATTACAACTCCTGTGGTTACGCTGGCTACATGGAAAAACCTGCTGGACGCCTATGAAAAGCCCTGTGTATTTATTCAGATCAAATATACCCAGGGACTGGACGGTACCAATATTCTGGTATTAAAAGAACATGATGTAAAAGTTATCACTGACCTGATGATGGGCGGTGATGGTACGAATACAGATGGAGAGCTGGGAGAACTGCATCTGAGTGCAATTTCCGAGGCGATGAACCAGATGATGGGCTCCGCAGCGACTTCCCTTTCCACACTGTTGCAGACGGTAATTGATATCAGCCCGCCTGAGTCTTCTCTTTTTGATCTGACAGAGGTAAAGGATGGCAAGGAAATATCTCCGTTTTTAGGAGGAACCTTTGTAAAAATCGCATTCCGTATGCAGATCGATGATCTGGTAGACAGTTCTATCATGCAGTTGTATCCCATCGATTTTGCCCGTAAGCTGGTAGAGACCTTTATCAATACCCAGATGGGAAGCCTGGGAGAAAGCAACGATCAGGCAGCAACTCAGCCGGAAAGCATACCTGCTCCCGCAGCAGCTCCGCAGAACAATGCAGGACAGATGAATGCCGGCGCAAACAATATGACTCAGATGAATATGCAGCAACCGGATCCCATGGCTATGAATCATATGAATGGCATGAATCAGATGGGCAACATGGGAATGCCACAGATGAACGGCATGAACCAGACGGGTGGCATGGGTATGAATCAGATGCCTGGCATGGACATGAATAGCATGAACCAGATGGGGATGAATGGTATGCCTCAGATGGGAATGCAGCAGATGGGGAACATGGGAATGCAACAGATGAATGGCATGGGCATGATGAACCAGATGGGCAATATGGGAATGCCGCAGCAGAATGTCAATGTGCAGCCTGCACAGTTCCAGAGCTTCTCAAATGACAGCATGGGACTTTCCGGACAGGAAAATATTGGTCTGATCAAAGATGTCCCTTTGGAAGTTACCGTAGAGCTTGGCAGAACGACGAAATCCATTTCCGAGATTCTGGAGTTCTCACCGGGTACGATCATTGAACTGGATCGTATTGCAGGAGAACCGATCGATGTTCTGGTAAACGGAAAATTTGTAGCCAAGGGTGAAGTTGTTGTAATTGAAGAAAGCTTTGGCGTCCGTATTACGGAAATTATTAAATAAAACAGAGAATAGACCAAACAAATGGAGGAAAATTAAATGGCAAAGAATATTTTGATCTGCGATGATGCAGCGTTCATGAGAATGATGATTAAGGACATTCTGACCAAGAACGGTTACAATGTTGCAGGAGAAGCAGAGAACGGAATGAAGGCAGTGGAGAAGTTCAAGGAAGTGAATCCCGATCTGGTTCTGATGGACATCACCATGCCTGAGATGGACGGCATCCAGGCACTGAAGGAGATCAAGAAGTTAGACGGTGGTGCTAAGGTTATCATGTGTTCTGCAATGGGCCAGCAGGCAATGGTTATCGAGTCTATCCAGGCCGGTGCCAAAGATTTCATTGTAAAACCTTTTCAGGCAGAACGTGTTATTGAAGCTGTGAAAAAGGTAGTGGGTTAATGATCATACTTACCGGAAAAGCAGACAGTTATGCCCAGTTCATTACAGTATTGTTCATCTTTGTGGCAGTACTGGCGGTAACCGCATTGGTAACGAAATGGATCGCAGGATACCAGAAACAACAGGGAGCGGCAGGCAATATTGAAGTGAGAGAGACCGTTCGGATCGCAAATAACAAATACATTCAGCTGGTCCGGATCGGTGAGTCTTATTTTGCCATTGCGGTCTGCAAGGATACCGTAACGGCCCTGGGACAGATTCCTGCAGAACAACTGAAAGGTAAGACTACATTGGAAAGTACTTCCGGGTTCCGGGAATTATTGGAACGTGCGGCGAAGAAAGAGAATGAAGAGAAAGATCATTGATGCAAGTATAAAATTAAAGACGATTATCTATATGGTATGCCTGCTGGTCACGGTAGGCATATTGTGTATTTGTACACCGGTAAAGGTGCAGGCATCGGAGCGTCATCTGACGGGAGATACGGAAGTTTCCACGGTGATCAATCCGGCGGGAACAGCCACGACCCCGGAAGAGGTAGGACAGCTGAATACGGCGAATACTGTCAGCATTACCTACAATAACGGTAACGGACAGATCAACGGTGCGCTTCGGATTCTGATCACTCTGACGCTGATCGCACTGGCACCGACCATTATTATCATGATGACCTCTTTTACGAGGATCATCATCGTGCTGCATTTTACCAGGTCTGCACTGAATACCCAGACGGCACCGCCGAACCAGATCCTGATCGGACTGGCACTGATCCTGACATTTTTCATTATGGAGCCTACGATCACGAGGATCAATGAGGAAGCAATCCAGCCTTTTGAGGAGGGCACGATCGATCAGGATGAGGCTCTGGAAAAAGGCATGGCACCCTTACGGGAATTTATGTATCCACAGACTCAGGTGAAGGATGTGGAACTGTTCATGGATATCGCAGGACAGGAGTGGGACGGAACCCTGGAGGATATTCCGAATTCCGTGTTGGTTCCCAGCTTTATGATCAGTGAACTGCGAACCGCATTCTGGATCGGTTTTATGATCTATATACCGTTTATTGTGATCGATATGGTAGTGGCATCCACCTTAATGAGTATGGGTATGATGATGCTGCCGCCGACGACGATTTCCATGCCTTTCAAGATTCTGCTGTTTGTACTGGCAGACGGCTGGGCACTGATCATAGGGCAGTTGGTACAGACATTTTATTAGATTCGTAAGATGAGGTTTTGCTATGACGATAGATGCAGTATCGGAAATGACGAATAATGCGTTATATGTGATCATCAAGGTATCCCTGCCGGTGTTGCTGGTATCCCTGGTTGTTGGTCTGGTCATCAGTATTTTCCAGACGGTGACTTCCATTCAGGAGCAGACACTGACCTTTGTACCGAAGATCGTTGCCATCTTTTTGTGTCTGGTGGTTATCGGTCACTGGATGATGAACACGATGGTGGAGTACACGGTGCAATTGTGGTCAAGTTTCAGCCAGTATGTACATAGGTGACGGGAAGAAATATGGTAGATCTTTCTTTTTCAATATATGATCTTGAATATTTTCTGCTGATATTCGTAAGAGTATCCTGCTTTGTATATATAGCGCCTTATTTCGGGATGAATGACACCCCGGCCAGAATCCGGATCGGTATCAGCTTTTTTACGGCGTGGCTGCTTTATGAGACGCTGACACCGGCGGATGCGGTAGTTGTTGACACTGTGATGGAATATGCGGTGATCGTCATGAAAGAGGCAATTGCCGGGCTGCTGATCGGTTTCGGGGCCAATATCTGTATGGCAGTCGTGAATTTTGCCGGTTCCATTGCTGACATGGAGACAGGCCTGTCCATGGCTACGTTACTGGATCCGGCTACGAAAGAGACCACCAGCATTACCGGTGTCTTGTATCAGTATTCTTTTATGCTGATGCTGATCGCTTCCGGAATGTACAGGTATCTTTTCGGAGCACTGGCAGACAGCTTTACACTGATCCCGGTGAACGGGGTGGTGTTTCACGCGGACAGTCTGTTACAATCCATGACAGAATTTATGAGTGATTATATCCTGATCGGCTTTCGTATTGTATTGCCGATTTTTTGTGTGATATTGCTTCTGAATGCAATCCTGGGAGTGCTGGCCAAGGTGTCTCCCCAGCTGAATATGTTTGCAGTAGGTATTCAGCTGAAGGTTCTGGCGGGGCTGACGGCAATGTTCCTTACCACCGGGATGCTTCCGGGGGCTGCCGATTTTGTCTATCAGGAAATGAAAAAGATGGTAGTATCTTTTATCGGAGGTATGATGTGATCCTGGAATATGATCTGCAATTCTTCGCTGCAGAAGGGATGGGCGGAGAGAAGACAGAGCCTGCTACCGAGAAAAAACTATCTGATGCCAGAAAAGAAGGTCAGGTTGCCAAAAGCCGTGAAATTGCCAATGGATTTGGACTTTTGACGGTGTTCCTGGTATTGAAAATATGGGTAGGACACATGGGGTATCAGTTTATAAATGTGTTCAGCGTCATTTACGAGAGAATTCCCGAGGTGGTGACTTTCTGGCATGGAAATATGCCACAGCAGGACACCGCAATCGCATTCCGGCAGATGCTTTTACAGGCCATCATCATTATGGCACCGCTCCTTTTGCTGGGATTAGTGGTGGCATTTTTGAGCGATGTGGTGCAGGTGGGCTGGAAGCCTACGGGAAAACCGCTACAGCCCAAGTTCAGTAAATTGAACCCGCTTTCGGGCTTCAAAAGAATTTTTTCTGCCAATGCGCTGGTGGAACTGATCAAGTCCATTCTGAAGATTGGATTGATCACTTACATATGTTATAATTATCTGAAAGATAAATGGCCTCTGCTGTTTTCCCTGTATGATATGGATCTGATGCAGGCTATTGCATTGATCGGCGGAACGGTGACAGATCTGGGAATCCGGGTGTCTCTGGTCTATATGATCATTTCGGCTGCGGATTTTATCTACCAGAAGTACAAATTCAGCAAAGACATGCGAATGACCAAGCAGGAGATCAAGGAAGAGTACAAGCAGCAGGAAGGTGATCCGCAGATCAAGGGGCGTATCCGTCAGAAGATGCAGGAAGCTTCCAGACGGAGAATGATGCAGAATCTGCCCCAGGCGGACGTGGTCATCACGAACCCAACCCATTATGCGGTGGCAATCAAATATGATCCGGAGGTGGCGGATGCCCCTATTGTGATCGCAAAAGGTGAGGATTATCTGGCAGCGAAGATCAAGGAGATCGCCAGAGAGCATCAGATAGAAATCGTAGAAAACAAACCACTTGCCAGAATGCTATATGCAAATGTGGATGTGGGACAGGCGGTGCCACCGGAATTGTACCAGGCGGTAGCAGAAGTCCTGGCGTTTGTATATCATCTGCAAGGGAAAGTATAGAAGTATAGAGAAGAAATAGAAACATTAGCAAAAAGATGAAAATACACAAAAAGAGAAAGGAGGTCAGGCACAGATGAAAATGAAAAAAGCGGATGTGGCGGTAGCAATTTATATCATGGCTGCCATTATCATGTTTATTGTGCCGATTCCCTCCTGGCTGCTGGATATTCTGTTAGCAATTAATATTTCCGTGGCGCTGACGATCCTGTTCGCCACGATGTTCAGTAAGGAAGTTCTGGATATGTCCTTCTTCCCTACGATGCTGCTGTTTACCACGATCTTCCGTATTGCGCTGAATACCTCATCCACCCGTCTGATCCTAAGAGACGGCAATGCAGGTAATGTCGTAGAAACTTTCGGTGAGTTCGTAGGTGGCGGTGATCTGGTCATCGGTGTCATTATCTTCATCATTCTGATCCTGATCCAGTTTATGGTCATCAACAAAGGTTCAGAGCGTGTATCTGAAGTAACAGCGAGATTTACCCTGGATGCAATGCCCGGTAAGCAGATGGCTATTGATGCGGATCTGAACACCGGAGCCATTACAGATGCGGAAGCAAAGAAGAGAAGAGAGAAAATCCAGGAAGAGGCAAGCTTTTTCGGTTCCATGGATGGTGCCGTAAAATATGTAAAAGGAGATGCGGTTGCGGGTCTTCTGATCACCACCATCAATATTGTGGGTGGTATCATCATGGGAATGACGAGACAAGGCATGGATATTACCAGCGCTCTGAATAAATACGCTATCCTGACTATCGGTGACGGTCTGGTAAGCCAGATCCCCTCCCTGTTGATCTCACTGTCCACCGGTATTCTGGTGACCAAGGGAAGCAAGGATGCTGACTTCGGTACGACACTGGTAAGCCAGTTGTTCGGTGTACCCAAGGGTCTGTACCTGGTGGGAGCCATGCTGGCAATCCTGGGATTCGTGACAGAATTGAACACGATCCTGTTCGTGGGATTGGGACTGGTGTTTATCATCGTGGCAAGAAATATCGAGGGCACGATCGAGACGGCACAGATCGAACAGGAGGTAGACAGCGAGGAAGCTGCGGCGGAGGAGATCCGGCAGCCGGAAAATGTCAACAGTCTGTTGCAGGTGGATCCCATCGAGCTGGAATTTGGTTACGGTATTATTCCTCTGGCGGATGTGAACCAGGGCGGTGACCTGTTGGATCGCGTGGTTATGATCCGAAGACAGATTGCGCTGGAACTTGGTACGGTGGTGCCTATTATCCGTCTGCGTGATAATATTCAGCTGAATCCGAATCAGTATATCATCAAGATCAAAGGTATTCAGGTCAGTGAGGGAGAAATCCTGTTTGACCATTATATGGCAATGAATCCCGGTTATGTGGAAGAGGAGATTACGGGTATCCCCACGTTCGAGCCTTCCTTCCATCTGCCGGCTATCTGGATCACGGAAGGTCAGAGAGAGCGGGCGGAGAGCCTGGGCTACACGGTAGTAGATCCCCCTTCCATCATCGCTACGCATCTGACGGAGATCATCCGCCAGCACATTGCGGAGCTGCTGACCAGACAGGATGTACAGAACCTTATCAACAATGTAAAAGAGAACAATCCTTCTCTGGTGGACGAGCTGGTACCAAAGTTGTTGGGACTGGGCGAGATCCAGAAAGTATTGCAGAATCTGTTGCGGGAGGGAATCTCCATCCGGGATCTGCTGACGATTCTGGAGACTCTGGCGGATTATGCACCGACGACAAGGGATACCGATATCCTGACGGAGTATGTGAGACAGAGCTTAAAGAGAGCAATCTCCACCAAGTATTTCCCTTCCCACGAGACTACCAGTGTGCTGACGCTGGATCCAAAGATCGAGCAGGAAGTCATGGGAAGCGTAAAACAGACAGAGACAGGAGCTTTCCTGAATCTGGATCCCGCCAGAAGCAAAGCAATTCTCAATGCGGTGGGAGAAGAGATCAAAAAGCTGGAAAACATGGGAAAGACCCCCATTATCATGACATCACCGATCGTAAGAATGTATTTCAAGCGGCTGACCGAAGATTATTATCCGGATCTGGTCGTAGTGTCTTACAACGAAGTAGAATCGAATGTGGAATTGCAGTCTGTGGGTATGGTCACAGCTTAAGATATTAAGCGCATTGAACCGACACAGGAACGAGGAACAGTATGATAATTAAGAAATTTACCGGGAAAACAGAAGCAGAGGCAACAGAGGCTGCGAAAAAAGAATTGGGAAACGGACTGGTGATCATGAATGTCCGTGAAGTGAAAAAGAAAGGGCTGTTCTCTTTTCTGTCACCGAAGCAGATCGAGGTGACCGCTGCGCTGGAGGATGAGTCCCCCCAGAGATCTGTGGTAAACAGTCTGAATCGTACGGAAGCTTCCGGGGCAGGTGTAGGTACGGCGAAGACTGTATCGATGAAAAACAGCACGGAAAATATAGAAAAAAAGCTGGATAGTCTGCAGACGCTTTTGGAAAGTCAGTTAAACAGCAGACCGGTAGATGCAAATACGGAGAAGGCAGCGGAAGCACAGAAAGAAGCTTTGGACAGTGAAGCGGAAGCAGCAGTGGAAAAGCAGGAAGAAAAAGAGGACGAGCAGAATCCGGAGCAGGATAAGTTCATCCGTCTGCTGTATAACAAAATGCTGGATAATGAGATGGATGAAAAATATGTCAACAGTATTCTGGAGGATGCTTCCAAGACAAAGAAAGCGGATCTTCCCTTTGATTATCTACTGGCGAATATTTATCAGAAGATGGTGTTGAAATTCGGAAAATCCGAAGGAATCACTCCGGCGGAGGACGGACCGAGAATCGTATGGTTCATCGGACCTACCGGTGTGGGTAAGACGACTACCATCGCCAAACTGGCAGGAAAATATTGTGTGGAAGACAAGAAAAAGGTGGCTCTCCTTACGGCAGATACCTATCGTATTGCGGCAGCGGAGCAGTTGCGGACCTATGCCAATATTCTGGAGACACCTTTCCGCGTGATCTATACACCGGGGGAGTTGCAGACCGCCATTGATGATTACTGGGACTGTGATTATATTTTTATCGATACAGCGGGGAGATCGCACCAGAATGCGGAACAGTTGGAGAAAATGAAGGAAATGGTGGGTGGACTGAAGAGACCGGAGGACTATCAGGTATTTCTGGTATTAAGTGCTACCACAAAATACAGGGATCTCCAGAAGATCGCAGACTGTTACGGAAAGATCGCAAAGTTTGAGTTGATTTTTACAAAGTTGGATGAAACAGAAGCAGTGGGGAATCTGCTGAACATAAAGCTTTATACGGATGCACCGATCGCATATGTGACCTGTGGTCAAAACGTTCCGGATGACATGGAAATGTTCAATCCTCAGAAGACGGTGAAACAGATCCTCGGAGGTAAGGAATAGAGAGGAAGGAAGAAAGCTTTAACAGAAAGGCGCGTGAAAATGGATCAGGCGGAACAGCTAAGGATCATTAAAGCAAATAACCAAATACGACCTACTGCAAGAGTCATTACCGTTACTTCCGGCAAGGGTGGCGTGGGAAAATCCAATATGTCCATCAATCTGGCAATTCAATTCCGCAAAATGGGCAAACGGGTGATCATTCTGGATGCTGATTTCGGGCTGGCGAACATCGAGATCATGTTCGGAGCAATACCGAAGCACAACCTGTGTGATCTGGTTTACGAGGGCAAGAGCATCAGTGATATCATTACCTGGGGCCCTATGGAAGTGGGATTTATTTCTGGTGGTTCGGGAATTGCCGGGATGTCCAATCTGGGAAAAGATGCCCTGACCTGTATCATACAGAATCTGGCGGAGCTGGATGCCCTGACGGATATCATTATCGTGGATACCGGAGCGGGAATCTCTGACAGTGTGTTGGAATTTCTGGTGGCCAGCGGGGAAGTGCTGCTGGTGACCACACCGGAGCCTACTTCCATCACGGATTCCTATTCTCTGCTGAAGGCACTGTACAGACATCCGAGATTCCAGGAGGATTTCACGAAGGTGATGATGGTGGCCAACCGGGTAAGTAATATCAAGGAAGGCCAGGTACTGTTTGACAAGCTGAATGCAGTCGTGACCAGATACCTGAAAATTCCCATGACTTATATGGGATGTGTACCTCAGGATCCTCAGGTCATGCAGGCGGTGATGCAGCAGGTACCCGTATCCATACAGAATCCGGGAGCAAAGGCAAGCCAGGCTTATCAGAGAATCGCAGAGAGAATGTGCGAAAAAGAAGACGATACAGCGCAGGAGCAGCAGCCCAGGCGCGGAATGGCAGCATTTTTTTCTCACATTATAGGTACGAGAAATGGAGCTACAAAACAGTCCAGATAAGAGAGGTATGAACTTATGTTATCCAGATTTGTGGAAGAAGGATCGAAAATAGAGCTCCGCGCATTGCAGCGGGGGTTGGAGGAAAAGGGAGCAGAAAGCACGGCAAAGGTGTACCAGAGCCGGGTGCTGCAGATTCTGTCGGAGGATACCCTGGAGATCTCCATGCCCATGGAGCAGACCAGACTGATACTTTTGCCGGTGGACTCGGAATACGACATGATCTTTTTCGAGGAGAACAGCCTGTACCAGTGCTTTGCAAGGATCATAGACCGGTACAAAAGCAACAACGTATATGTGCTGGTCATGGAACTGACCAGCAATCTGCGGAAATATCAGAGAAGAGAATATTATCGTTTCAGCTGCGCACTGGATATGTGTGCCAGAAATCTGGAGGAAGAAGAGATCCAGGCACTGGAGAAAAATTCTCCTTATGAACTGCAGCCGGGACTTCCTTTGAAACACAGCGTGATCGTGGACATCAGCGGCGGAGGACTGCGATTTGTGTCTACCCAGCGATATGAACCCGGCAGTCTGATCCTGTGCAGTTATCATCTGGTGAAAGACGGAGAACAGAAAAAGTACGAGGTGGTAGGCAAAGTACTGGCGGTAAGAGAACTGGAGAAACGCAAGGGGACGTTCGAACACCGGGTACAGTACTATAACCTGGACGTAAATACAAGAGAAGAAATCATCCGCTTTATTTTTGAAGAAGAGCGTAAGAGTCGTAAAAAGGAGAGATTGGACTAATGCCAAAAAAAATACTGGTTGTTGATGATTCTGCACTCATGAGAAGAGTGCTGTGTGATATAATAGATACTGACATAAGGTTCCAGGTGGCTGACCGGGCAAAAGACGGATTGGAAGCATTCGATCTGTTGAGCCGAAACAGTTACGACGCAGTTGTCCTGGATGTGAATATGCCGCGTATGAACGGCCTGCAGCTTTTACAGGAGCTGCGTAAATACAAGATTCCCGCCCGTGTGATGATGGCCAGCACCGATACGAAGGAAGGCGCCAGAACCACTCTGGATGCTCTGGAACTGGGAGCGTTGGATTTTGTACATAAGCCGGACAGCGCAGTAGACTGTCGTGGTGAGAATTTCCGCAGAGAATTCCTGCGGACACTGAATGTGGTAGCGAACAGCAAACTGCCGGTATTTGCCGAGGAAGCGAAGCTTACCGAGGAAAAAGGCACGGTAAAAGAGATGATGAAGATCATCAATCATCATCCGGTCAGCGTGTCGGGTAGCAAGGTCGTAGCCATTGCCAGTTCCACAGGAGGCCCGAAATCTCTCCAGTCGGTGATTCCCTTATTGCCGGCGAATCTGGATGCACCGGTGCTGGTAGTACAGCATATGCCTGTGGGATTCACAGCATCCCTTGCAGAACGGCTGGATAATTTGAGCCAGCTTCATGTAAAGGAAGCAGCAGAGGGAGAAGAACTGAAAAAGGGATGGGTCTACATCGCCATGGGCGGCAAACACCTTAATGTTGTCACATCCCCGGCTGGACGCCATACGCTGCATCTGTCGGAGGAACCTTACAGGGAAGGTGTCAGACCCTGTGCCAATTATATGTATGAGTCCCTGCAGACCAGCCGCTTTGATTCGGTAGTCTGCGCCGTTATGACGGGAATGGGAGCGGACGGAACGGAAGGAATCGGGAAACTGAAAGCTTCCAAAAAGTCCTATGTGATTGCACAGGATCAGGATACCAGCGTAGTATTTGGAATGCCTAAGAGTATCATCGCAGCCGGGCTGGCAGATCAGGTAGTACCGTTAGATCAGATCGCCCAGGAGATCATACTGCATGTAGGAGTAGTAAAGTAGCAAGCAATATATGCCGTTTCCGGCAATACCGTGACCGGCAGAATGGAGGAAGAGATGGACGTAAGCCAATATCTTGAAATTTTTCTGGATGAAACAAATGAACATCTGCAGAACTTGAACACACAGATTCTGGAACTGGAGTCAGATCCTGAAAACATGGACAATATCAATGAGATATTCCGTGCCGCGCATTCCCTGAAAGGAATGGCAGGAACCATGGGCTACAAGCGTATGCAGAACCTGACCCATGACATGGAGAATGTGTTCTCGGAAGTACGTAACGGCAATATTAAAGTAAAACCGGAAATGATCGATGTATTGTTCCAGTGTCTGGATGCTCTGGAAGAGTACAAGAACAATATTCAGGAGACCTCTGATGAGGGAACCAACGACAATGAGAATCTGATCAAGGCCCTGAATGATATTTTAAACGATGGCAAGACGGAGGAGGCTCCCGCTGCCAAGGAAGAGGCTCCCACTGCCACAGCACCTGCAGCTGAATCCGGCGCAGACGGTGGTGAAAAATGGAATGACATTGCTTTTGATGACAGCCAGATCCGTGTGATCAAAGAGGCTATGAAGCAGGGTAAAAATGTATACGGCATCAATGTAGTGGTACAGGAAAGCTGTATCCTGAAGGCCGCAAGAGCATTCCTGGTATTCAAGGCAGTGGAGGAAAAAGGTGAGATCATCGTATCCATGCCCAGCGCACAGGATGTAGAGGATGAGAAGTTCGACAAGGACTTCACACTGATCGTTCTGTCTGATTACTCTCTGGATGATATTATCAAGTCCGCAGAGAGCGTATCTGAGATCGCACAGGTAACCGGTGCGGTACTGGAACTGGAGAAGACCAAGAATTACCATGCGGAAGAGGAAGCAATCGAACCCGCAGAAGAGAAGAAGGAAGCAGTGGCAGAGGTCAAGGCTGCAGAACAGCCCAAGAAGGAAGAAAAGAAGCCTGTAGCCGCAGCCAAGGCACCGGAAAAGAAACCCGCCAATAAGCCGGTCGTCAACCGTACCGTGCGTGTAGATATTGAAAAACTGGATTCCCTGATGAATCTGGTAAGTGAGCTGATCATTGCCAAGAACTCTCTGGTAGCTGCGTCCAGCAATGACCAGGGCAATAATTCCGCATTCAATGAGCAGATCGAGTATCTGGAAAACGTAACCACGAACCTTCATGAATCTGTAATGAAGGTACGAATGGTACCTATTGAGAGCGTTGTTGTGAAGTTCCCCAGAATGATCCGTGATCTGTCCAAGAAGCTGGACAAGAAGATGGAATTGTATATGAGTGGTGAAGAGACCGAACTGGATCGTACCGTAGTAGACGAGATCGGAGATCCTCTGATGCATCTGCTTCGTAATTCCGCAGACCATGGTCTGGAATCCGCAGAGGTACGTGCACAGCGTGGCAAGCCGGAACAGGGATCTATCTTCCTGGATGCTTATCAGGATGGTAATAACGTAGTCATCGAAGTAAGGGATGATGGTAACGGTATTGATGTAGAAGCTGTTAAGAATAAAGCAATCGAACGTAATCTGGTAACCACGGAGCAGGCTGCTAATATGTCTGAGAAGGATATTATCAACCTGCTGTTCCAGCCTGGATTCTCTACTTCTGAGAAGGTGACCGACGTTTCCGGCAGAGGTGTAGGTCTGGATGTTGTTAAGTCCAAGATCGAATCCTTAAGCGGTGAAGTGGAAGTGAAGTCCAAGTGGGGAGAGGGAAGTACCTGGACCATTCGACTGCCTCTGACCCTTGCAATTATCCAGGCACTGATGGTAGTCGTAGGAGGAGAAAAATATGCGATCTCTCTGGGATCCATCCAGACGATCGAAGATATCTCTCCCAACGATATCAAACTGGTAGAGAACAAAGAAGTGATCAACTTGAGAGGAACCGTGATTCCTCTGATCCGTCTGACTGAGGTACTGGATGTAGAGAGTACCAGATCCCCTGAGGACAACCTGATCGTTGTCATTGTCAAGAAGGGCGATAAGATGGCAGGTCTGGTTATCGACGAACTGATCGGACAGCAGGAGATCGTTATAAAGTCTCTTGGCAAATACATCAAGCAGTGCAAATTCATCAGTGGTGCAACGATCCTTGGTGACGGCGAAGTAGCACTGATCCTGGATGCCAACGCATTACTGTAAGGAGGGAGATGACAGTTATGGAAGAACTTAGCATGAAAGAAACTTTAAAGGCCGGAGACGAGCGTAAAGTTGAGGAGGATTTTTTCCAGTATATTGTGATCCGCCTCGGAGATGAGCAGTACGGTATCGATATCCGATACATTGACAATATTGTAAGAATGCAGCATATCACCAGAGTGCCCAAGGTACCCGCATATTTAAAAGGTGTCATCAATCTGCGTGGTGAGGTTCTGCCGGTCATGAGTCTTCGCGTGAAGATGGGACTGGAGGCAGACGAACTGACCCGTGCTACCAGAATCATCATTCTGAAGCAGGAACAGCAGGGCAGTGTAGGAATCATTGTGGATGAAGTAAGAGAAGTAGTGACTCTGGGAAGCAGTGAGATTGAGAAATTATCACAGAATACCGCTGAGAGCAAAAAGAGCTTTATTACAGGTGTAGGCAAACACAATGGGGAACTGATCTCTCTGTTGGATCTGAATTCCATCACATTGGAGGAAAATGCATAAAGGAGACTGATCCATGGGAGATCTGAGTTTAGAGAAAGTTTCGGAAACATATCTGGACGTTTTAAAAGAAATTGGCAACATTGGAGCGGGCAACGCTATGACAGCACTCTCCCAGATGCTGAACTGTAAGGTAGATATGAAGGTACCGCAGGTAAAGCTTTTGGATTTCAACGAAGTAGGAGCATTGATGGGAGGAGAAGAGCAGGTAATGGTCGGTGTCTTCCTGGGAGTGGAAGGAGATATCACCGGCAGCATGATGTTTCTGGTAGAACAGGGCAGCGCCAAGCATCTTCTCCATAAGATCATGGGAGACATGGTACAGCAGGAAGGGTTCTCCGAGATCGAATTTTCTGCCATGCAGGAGATCGGCAACATTATTACGGGAGCTTACCTGAATTCCCTGTCCATGATGACGAATCTGACCATTATTCCTACCCCACCGTCTCTGACACTGGATATGGCAGGAGCTATTCTCAGTGTTCCAGCCATTGAATTCGGAACATTGGGAGACAAGATTCTGCTGATACAATCTCAGTTTTATGACGAAGTTGAGATCGACGGATATTTTATTCTGGTTCCCGATATTGAATCCTACCCGAAGATTCTGACATCTTTGGGAATACCTATAGCATAGATTCAGAAGCGCAGAAGAAGGGGAGCAGAATGAGCGAGATTATTAAAGTAGGGATGGCGGACCTGAAGACCTGTGTAAGCCCAGATGGAGTGACAACTCTGGGACTGGGCTCCTGCGTGGGAATCGCAATCCGCGACCCGGTGACAAAAATAGGCGGTCTGGCACATATTATGCTGCCGGACAGCACTACGATCCGTAACAGCAGTCAGAACATTGCAAAATTTGCAGATACCGGAATCGATGAACTGGTACGACAGATGGAGAAGCTGGGAGCCAAAAAAGCGAGAATGGTTGCCAAGATTGCTGGCGGAGCTACTATGTTCACGTTTCAGGGGAAAAACGACATGATGCAGGTGGGGGACCGTAACGTGGAGGCTGTGAAGAAGAAACTGAAAGAGATCAGTATTCCTATTTTGGCACAGGATACAGGTAAGAATTACGGAAGAACCGTAACTTTTTATCCGGAGACCGGAGAGTTCCATATTCGTGCGGTAGGAAAGAGTGAGTCCATCATTTAAGGATGGATGACCGGATGGGTAAATTATGAACAGAAAGAATATGCCATTGCTTTTGATGCTGATCGCAGGTGCGTGTACCTGGATCGTAACGCTGGTGAGAAGTTATTCGTTACTGGCAAGTCTTGTGGCACTTTTTACTGTTATGCTGCTGTTTTATTGTCTGGGAAGTGTGATCCGGCTGTTGCTGGACCGGTTCGACAGACAGAATGAAGAGAAGGCAAAACAGGAGCAGGAAGAAAAAGAGAAGGCTTTACAAGAGGAAGAAGCTGCTGGGTCACAGGAGGACACAGCGCAGAAGGGTGTAAGCGATTCGAATGGATGAAGCCGGTAAGAAAAGGTTATTAGAAGAATATGCTGCTAATAAACGACCGGAGACCAGAGAACAGTTGATACTGGAGTATGCTCCGCTAGTCAAGGCAGTAGCGGGACGGCTGAGTATGTATCTGGGCTATAATGTGGATTACGAAGACCTGGTCAGTTACGGGATTTTTGGACTGATTGATGCCATTGACAAGTTCGACTGCCTCAAAGAGGTAAAGTTCGAGACTTATGCCAGTCTGAGGATCCGGGGAGCCATTCTGGACCAGATCCGTAAAATGGACTGGATTCCCCGAACGATAAGACAACGGCAGAAGAAGATCGACGCGGTCATCAAGGAAGTGGAACAGACCACGGGACGCAGTGCAACGGATGAAGACATTGCAGCGGGACTGGGAATTTCTTCAGAGGAATATCTGGACTGGCAGTCCCAGATGAAGATCACCGGCCTGATATCCCTGAACGAGTATATGGATCAGGGAAGTGATGTCTCACAGGATTATAGCAGACATATGACAGCACGTTTTGATGGTCCGGAAGAAAGTGTGGAAAAAGAAGAACTGACCAAGGTTCTGGGAGAAGCACTGGAACTTCTGACGGAAAAGGAAAAGAAAGTAGTTACGCTATATTATTATGAGGATCTGACATTGAAGGAAATCAGTAACATTCTGGAGGTGTCGGAGTCCAGGGTATCCCAGCTACATACCCGTGCTTTACAGAAAATGAAGACAAAAATGGGAGACTACATGGGACTTTTGTAGAACCTCGTTGACCCGTAATGGAATGCGGGATGGGAAGGCAGAGGAAAAGGCGTATGCAGAATGGCTATTTTCAAGTGGTGAGAACACCGGGAGGTTATGGATTACAGATCTTCCAACCCAAGGATGGAGGAGAGGACGTAAGACTGCAGGAGGTAATGGATTATCTGGACAGACAATCCATACCTTATGATTCCATGTCCATTAAAAAGGCGATACTCGCAGAAGAAGACGCGGTCTGCTTTCTGGAACGAAAGGATTGTCCGGAAATCGAGGAATCCTGTCGTATAGAAGTCAGTGAGGACAATTTGCAGGCAATCGTACGGTTCTATCCGGCTTCACAGACCGGGAAACGGGCAACAATGGACAGTGTGATCAAAGATCTCCGGTTCCGGAATATTGTCTATGGAATCCAGATGAGTGTTCTGCAGGATCATTTTATGTCTGACGGAATTTATTGCACCGATCTGGTAGTGGCCCGGGGAAAAGAACCCAGACATGGCACAGACGCCTATATCAAATATTATTTTAATACGGATGTCCATGCACAGCCGACGTTAAAAGATGACGGAACGGTGGATTATTTCCATCTGAACATGATCAACCCCTGTAAAAAGGGACAGCTGCTGGCAGAGGTCATTCCGGAGGACGAGGGAGAGTACGGAACTACCGTACAGGGTGCCAAGATCCGGCCCAGACAGGTGAAAAAAGCCCATCTGGAGTTCGGCCATAATATAGAGATTTCCGAAGACCGGAGAAAACTCACATCTCTGGTGGATGGACATGTTTCCCTGGTAGAGGGAAAGGTGTTTGTATCGGATGTCTACGAAGTGGAAAATGTGGATCTGTCTACCGGAAATATTGATTTTGAGGGCAGCGTGCAGGTAAATGGCAATGTTTCCTCCAATTTCGTCATCCGGGCAGGCAGCAATGTGATCATAAGCGGTGTCGTGGAAGGTGCCTACATTGAGGCTGGGGGCAATATCATCATTGCCCGCGGAATGAATGGTATGGCAAAGGGTACGCTGAAAGCTGGGGGCAATATTGTGGCAAAATTCCTGGAGAATGCTACAGCCAGTGCCGGAGGCTATGTCAGCACGGAGTCGATCCTGCACAGCAATGTGATAGCGGCAACAGAGATCCAGGTAACCGGCAAGCGAGGATTTATCACCGGCGGTCATGTACGTGCCGGACAGAAGATTGAGGTTAAGACGCTGGGGGCAATGTTGGGAGCGCCGACGGTAGTGGAAGTTGGTGTGGATCCGGAGAAAAAGGCAGAATATATGAAGATGCAGAAGGAAGTCTCCGAGATTGTGAAGAATATCCGCAGTCTGCAGCCGATCCTTGCGAATTTTGCAGAAAAAAAGAGTAAGGGAGTCCGTTTTACACCGGATCAGATCAACTATATCAGAAACACTGCAGCTTCCATGGAGACACTCAATAAGAGTCTGGAGGAAAAGAACCGGCGTATGCAGGAACTGCAGCTGGAGTTCAATCCGCAGGAGCGGGCCATGGTGCAGGTACGGGGAGAAGTGTACCCGGGTACTACGATCATCATCGGAGATTCTTCCATGCAGGTGAAGAGTACCTATCATTATTGCCGGTTCGAGCGCATTGACGGAGATGTGAAGTCCACACCACTGTAACCGGCAGCAGATTGTTGCAGGAACAGAAAATGGCAGAAAAGAGGAATGTCTTATGTCGTTTGGATCTTTGGAGGTTGCGTCGATCCCGCGAACGCAGGATTACACGACGATGAAGCAGAATGAAGACAATAAGGGTGCATTTCAACAGATGACGCTGGGAGAGCATGCACAGAAACAGAGTGAACAGCGGACCAGAGAAGTGCACAGCAGTGATAATGCAGACTGGTATACGGGGCAGTATGATGCCAAGGAAAAAGGAAAGAATGAGTATGCCGGTAACGGTGGTAAACACCGGAAAAAAGAAAATTCCGAAAAAGATGGTGTGGTGGTGACGAAACAGCATCAGGGATTTGACATTAAGATCTGAGAATACAAAGGAAAAGCAGTATGGGTATATTAGAAGTGGTTCTGCTGATCGCAGGAATCGTAATATTTATAGGAAGTTTTTTATTGCCTTCCGGAAAAGAAAGCGGAATCAATAAAGAAGCAGCAAAAGAAGAGATCAAAGGTCTTATGGAAGAAGAAATGCAGACAGTTCGCAGTCAGATGCAGGATAAAATGGACGAGACCTCGGAAGATGCGCTGGAGAAGGCGGAACGTTCCTTGGAACGTCTGACTAATGAAAAGATCATGGCAGTGAGTGAATATTCCGATACGGTATTGCAGGAAATTCACAAGAACCATGAGGAAGCCATGTTTTTATACGATATGCTGAACAATAAGCATGCCAATATCAAAGATACCGTATCCAAAATGGATAAGGCAGTGAAGGCGGCAGAAGACAAGGCTAAGGTCAAAGCGGAAGAGAACGTGAAGACACAGAAGGAGAATGTGACGGAAGAACAGCTGACAGAAGTACAGGAACCGGCAGAGACGATAGAGCCGTCCGGCTCCCCGGAGATCGGATTCATGGGGGAGACCGCAGAAGAAGGTCAGAACAATAACGAGAAGATTCTGGAAATGCACAGACAGGGCAAATCCACAGTGGCGATTGCCAAGGAACTGGGGCTGGGTGTCGGTGAAGTAAAGCTTGTGATCGACCTATATAAGGCCTGACAGTAATCGTGTGAATTAAGGACGGAGATATCGATGAAATTAAAATATTATCTGCGAGGTCTCGGAATCGGTATGATCGTGACGGCATTGATCCTGGGAATCAGTTTTTCCAACCGGCAGGATCAGACATCCCAGATCATGACGGATGACCAGATCAGAGAGCGTGCGGCAGAACTTGGAATGGTGGACAGCAGTGAACTGACGCTGGCGGCACTGCAAAACAGTGCAAAACAGCCGACGGAAGGCACAGCGGAGGAAAACACGCAGACACAGGAACAGAACAATATAGAAGCGGAACCGGAGACCACGGTTCCCGCAGAGACACAGGCTACGGTGGAACCGGAGACAACTCAGGAACCGGAAGCTACAGCAGAGCCAGAGCCTGAGAAGACGGCGGAACCTGAAAAGACGGCGGCACCGGAGACAACCGCAGAGCCGGAAGTAACCGAAGCACCACAGCGGACACAGACCGCCAGCATAACAATCCAGAGAGGCGATGATTCCGGCAGTGCCAGCAGACGGCTCTATGAGGCCGGACTGGTGGAGAATGCAAAGGCATTTGACAATTATTTATGCAACAACGGCTACAGCCGCAGTATCAATCCCGGCACATATGAAATCGCTCCCGGGACTTCCGAAGAGGAAATTGCTAAAATAATCACAGGAAAACATTAAAAACCCCTTGTCATAGGGGTTTTCCTATGTTATAATCGCACTGTTGTGACAAAAAACACGCCTTTCGATTTGACGATGGTGCTCCTGCCAAAATGCAGCGGTCTTCGCCAGAGCTAACCGGGTTCTTAACGCGTCCCGGCAGAAAAGAAATGCGGAAGATTTTAACCAAATGGAGGTAAAGACATGAGCGTTATTTCTATGAAGCAGTTACTTGAAGCAGGTGTTCATTTTGGACATCAGACCAGAAGATGGAACCCTAAGATGGCTCCTTACATCTTCACCGAGAGAAACGGTATCCACATCATCGACCTGCAGAAGTCCGTTGTAAAGGTTGACGAGGCTTACAAGGCAGTATCCGAGATCGCCGCACAGGGTGGCACTATTCTGTTCGTTGGTACCAAGAAGCAGGCACAGGACGCTGTAAAGGTTGAGGCTGAGCGTTGTGGTATGTATTATGTAAACGAGAGATGGTTGGGTGGTATGCTGACCAACTTCAGAACCATCCAGTCCCGTATCGCAAGACTGCATGCAATCGAGACCATGTCTCAGGACGGTACTTTCGATGTACTGCCTAAGAAGGAAGTTATTCAGTTAAAGAAAGAATGGGAGAAGCTGGAGAAGAACCTGGGCGGTATCAAGAACATGACCAGAGTTCCCGACGCTATCTTCGTTGTAGATCCCAAGAAGGAGAGAATCTGCGTACAGGAAGCTCATGCACTGGGCATCACTCTGATTGGTATCGGTGATACCAACTGTGATCCTGAAGAGCTGGATTACATCATCCCCGGTAATGATGACGCTATCAGAGCCGTTAAGCTGATCGTTTCCAAGATGGCTGATGCTGTGATCGAAGCAAAGCAGGGCGAAGCTGTATACAGTGACGCTGACGTTGCTACCGAGGCTGAGGATATCGAAGAGGTTGCAGCTGACGCTGAATAATCCGATTCCATAAGAAAAGCATAGGAACCCAGATTGCGATGCCTGTCATTACGGTCTGGGTTCTTGAGGATAATATATTAATTAAGAAGAGAGGATAAAAAAATGGCAATTACCGCATCTATGGTAAAAGAGCTCCGTGAAATGACCGGCGCTGGTATGATGGATTGTAAGAAGGCTCTGAACGAGACCAATGGAGATATGGACGCAGCTGTTGAGTTCCTGAGAAAGAACGGACAGGCTAAGGCTGAGAAGAAAGCAAGCCGTATCGCAGCAGAAGGTGTTGCTCGTGCAGCTATCTCCGCAGACGGCAAGACCGCTTGCGTAATCGAAGTAAACTCCGAGACCGACTTCGTTGCAAAGAACGAGACCTTTACTTCTTTCGTAGAGGCTGTTGATGCAGCAGCACTTGCTTCCGATTTACAAGGTGGCAAGGATGGCGAAGATATCGAAGCACTGTTAGCAGTTCCTTTCGAAGGCGCAACCGTTAAGGATGCTCTGGTAGAGAAGACTGCTACCATCGGTGAGAAGCTGTCCATTCGCCGTTTCGAGAAGGTAGCCGGAGATGTAGCAGTATCCTACATCCATGGTGGCGGACGTATCGGTGTTATCGTTGCAGCTAACGGCGCATCTGATGACGCAGCAAGAGAAGCACTGACCAACATCGCTATGCAGGTAGCAGCTATGAATCCTACCTACATCAGCAGAAATGATATTTCCGCAGAAGAGCTGGCTAAGTTACAGGAGATCACTGTTGACGCAGCTTTGAACGATCCTGCATCCCTGCCTAAGCCCATTCTGAACAAGCTGATCGACAAGGCTATGAACAGTTCTGCATGGAGCGATGAGGACAAGGCTATCTACGAAGAGAAGAAGAGCAACATGAACTACCTGTTCAACTTTCTGTCCAAAGAAGCTGTAGCTGCTCTGGCTGAGCTGGCTATGGCTGACAAGGACGCTATCGTATCTGACAAGATCTTCAAGGGTCTGGCAGACGGTCGTGTATCCAAGCAGTTGAAGGAGATCTGCCTGTTAGATCAGACCTACGTTAAGGCTGAGGATGGCAAGCAGACCGTAGCTAAGTACCTGGAGAGCGTTAACAAGGCTCTGACCATCGCTAAGGTTGTTCGTTTCGAAGTTGGCGAAGGCATGGAAAAGAAGAACGAAGACTTCGCAGCAGAAGTTGCCGCTCAGATGAAAGGTTAATTATAGGATGATACGATAGAAAAAGGCATACGCGAGTATGCCTTTTTGTTTGATGAATGGAAAGTTACGCGAGCAATGAGCCGCGCATAGGCATAGTGAAGACAGCGATGGGCGCTTGCGCACAATTCGCTGTCTTTACTTATGCCGAGATGCGGCGAACGCCGCGATATGAAATAAGATTGGCAGCGTTCTTTGCTGACAATCTTATGAATAGCGTGGCTCATTGCGGATGGTAGTTTCAAATCCACGAACGTCCACAGCAAACGGAACATCCTTCCGCGGTGGGCATCGCGGCATTTATTATAGCCTACGTTACGAAATGCCTTGTAATCTACATTTTTTCTCTGCTGAGCCCCGGGAGTTTCCGACAAGCGGGGCGTAATTCGTGTTTTTTCTCTGCTGAGCCCTGGAAGTTTCTGACAAGCGGGGCGTAATCTACATTTTTCTTCTACTATGTCCCGAAGATAAAACCCTCCGCAATGAGCCACGCTATTCATAAGATTGTCAGCATAAAACGCTGCCAATCTTATTTCATATCGCGGCGTTCGCCGCATCTCGGCATAAGTAAAGACAGCGAATCATGCGCGAGCGCCCATCGCTGTCTTCACTATGCCTATGCGCGGCTCATTGCTCGCGTAACTTTCCATTTACCGATAAAATTCCACCAGAGAATCCAGCTTTGCGGACATATTCATCATCATGGCATCCAGGACGGTGATGGCGGTCATGCATTCCATGACGACTACAGCTCTGGGGACGATGATGGGATCGTGGCGGCCGCGGATGGTAAGCTCTGTATTTTCACCGGAGCAGTTCACAGTCTGCTGGGGGCGGAAGATGGAAGGAGTGGGCTTCACGTAAGCTCGGATGAGTAAGGGGCTGCCATCACTCATGCCACCTAAAGTTCCGCCGGAATGATTGCTGGCCTTGACAACTTTACCGTTCTCCATGCGGAAGGGATCGTTGTTCTCGCTGCCGGTATGGCGGGCTGCTTCGGCACCGTCACCAAGCTCCACAGCCTTAACGGCACCGATGGACATAATGGCCTTCGCCAGATTGGCATCCAGTTTCTCAAAGACCGGGTCTCCGATTCCGGCGGGAAGACCTTCCACGAGGCATTCCATGCAGCCACCAACGGAATCGCAGTTTTCTCTGGCCTGGTGCAGATAAGCACAGGCCTTTTCGTCAGCCTCTGCATCCGGCATGGCAGTAATGGTGGAGCGGGCAGTGTCCCGGTTATATTTTGCAGGATCCGCATCGATGGGGCCGATGGAACGGGTATAGGCGAATACGGTAATACCCATCTGTTCCAGAATCTTTGCAGCAATAGCTCCGGCCGCCACACGCCCGATGGTCTCACGACCGGAAGAACGGCCACCACCCCGATAATCCCGAAAACCGTATTTGGCATCAAAGCAGTAATCTGCATGGCCGGGACGGTAATTCTCTGCAATCTCGCTGTAATCTGCGGAGATCTGGGAGGTATTGCGGACCATCAGGGAGATGGGAGTACCGGTGGTCTTTCCGTCAAAGACACCGGACAGAATCTCCACCTGATCGGCTTCTTTACGTTGTGTAGTGATAGCACTGGTGCCGGGTTTACGGCGATCCAGATATTTCTGAATCTCTTCTTCGGAGAGAGGAAGTCCGGCGGGACAGCCGTCCACGACGACACCCAGTGCCTTTCCGTGGGATTCTCCCCAGGTAGTGATCTTGAAAATGTTACCAAATGTTGAACCGGCCATGACAGTTCTCCTTTTTCCACTGTTCAGAACCTCACCCATGCATTCGCAAAAGCGCACGATGAATTGTGCGTTCCGGTTGCTGCACAGTTAATTTTGCTCATTTATGGAGCGGTGACTCTATTCGAGTCACCTTACGAATCATAAAACTGCTATTTACATGCAAGCATGACATATCAGTTTTAACGATCCTTAGAGGTCAGAATAGTTACTTTTTATCATAAATTATACGCAATTACTGAAAAAATCGCAACTTTTTTATAGAAAAAGGATGCAACACAAAACAAAATATGCTATCATATGACATAAGTACTAACGGGAAGTAAAAGGTCGACACGGGAATGGAAAAAACTACGGAAGAAAAAGCCAGAGCGAAACTTCTGAAATTGGGCAGAAAGAACAAATGGAACAGAGCGGTAGCAGTGCCGTTGCTGTTTTTTGTGATGTCTTTTTTTCATATCCGGAATTATTGCCACAACAACGGAAAGCGTTTTGCAGTGATGCTCGGTACCTTTTTCCTGTTTGCGGTTTATAGCAGCTTTTCTTTTCCGGCCTTTATCACCGAGGATACCGGAACGGATTATGAACTGAAAAATACCGACACCCAGAACATCTCTCTGGCAGAGGAAAAGGAACCGGATATGGCAGGTCTGGAACTTTTGGAGGATGAGGATGTGTTGGAACAGTCGGATTACAACAGCACTTCCCATGGGTATGCACTGGTGGATAAGTATGACGCTTCCGATATTCTGCAGGCGTCCGAGGCTATTGTGAGCGAGAATGCGGATGCTGAGAAGACCGGAGAAGACGGCAGTGTGACAGAAGACGATAACGCAGAGCAGGAGGAATTCCGTTCCGATGACTGGCGTCTGGTTCTGATCAACAAACAGAATTCCATTCCGGATGATTATACGTTCCAGCTAGGTACTATCAAAGGAAAGATGCAGTGCGACAAGAGAATTCTGGAAGATCTGCTGGCTATGCTGGAAGCGGCGGAAGAGGACGGTGTGAATCTGACCATCTGCTCTCCATACCGGGATCTGGAATATCAGCAGATGTTGTTTAACCGCAAGATCGAGCGCTATATGAAGCGTGGTATGTCCTATATGGAGGCGTATCAGCTGTCCAGTCAGGCGGTGACCGTACCGGGAGCCAGTGAGCATCAGATCGGTCTGGCACTGGACATTGTCTGCAACGACTATATGTCGCTAGACGAAGGCTTTGGAGATACGAAAGCAGGAAAATGGCTGGCAACCAACAGCTGTCGTTTTGGCTTTATTTTACGATACCCTGAAGGCAAGGAAAACATCACGGGAATCGAATATGAACCCTGGCATTTTCGTTATGTGGGCAAGGCCGCAGCAACGGTGATCATGGAACAGGGAATCTCGTTAGAAGAATTCTGGGAGGAATATGTAGAAGATGTATCGATTGATTAAACAGGAAGGACGTGCCAAGAGAGGCGAATTTACCACTGTACACGGCGTGATCCAGACACCTGTATTTATGAATGTGGGAACTGTGGCTGCCATCAAGGGCGCTGTGTCCACAGCAGACTTAGAGCAGATCGGGACCCAGGTGGAACTGTCCAATACCTATCATTTACACGTAAGACCGGGAGACCAGATCATCAAGCAGATGGGCGGCCTTCATAAATTTATGTCCTGGAACAAACCGATCCTGACGGATTCCGGTGGATTTCAGGTATTTTCTCTGGCGGGGCTGCGCAAAATCAAGGAAGAGGGCGTAACTTTCCGCTCTCATATCGACGGACACAAGATTTTCATGGGTCCGGAGGAGAGCATGCAGATCCAGTCCAATCTGGGATCTACCATTGCCATGGCTTTTGACGAGTGTGCCCCCAGTAAGGCAGACCGGATGTATGTACAAAATTCCGTGGAACGTACCACCAGATGGCTGCAGAGATGTCAGGCGGAGATGAAGCGCCTGAACAGTTTAGAGGATACGGTGAACCCACACCAGCTGTTATTCGGCATCAATCAGGGGGCTATCTATGAAGATATCCGTATCGAGCATGCCAAGCGGATCGCTGAGATGGATCTGGACGGTTATGCGGTCGGCGGTCTGGCAGTTGGCGAGACCCATGAGGAAATGTACCACATTCTGGATGAGGTGGTACCTTATCTCCCGGTGAACAAGCCAACCTACCTTATGGGTGTGGGTACCCCGGCTAATATTCTGGAGGGTGTAGAACGTGGTGTTGATTTCTTCGACTGTGTATATCCGACGAGAAACGGACGCCATGGACATTTATATACCAACCATGGAAAGATTAATCTGTTTAATGCCAAATACGAACTGGATGGCAGACCCATCGAAGAGGGCTGCAACTGTCCTGCCTGCCAGAGATACTCCAGAGCTTATATCCGTCATCTGTTAAAGGCGAAAGAGATGCTGGGTATGCGTCTTTGTGTACTCCACAATCTGTATTTTTATAATACCATGATGACGGAGATCCGTGATGCCTTGGATGCAGGCCGTTTTGCAGAATATAAAAAACAGAAGCTGGATTCCATGGCTACACCGTTAGAATAAGTTACAACTGTCGGAGTTTAGAGGAATTTCATACAATTTTATGCAAAAAGACTTGCCCCTTAAGCTATTTTTGTGTATCATACTTACTTGTACAGAAAGTTTTACAGGCGTAACACGCCGGAATGGAGGAACAAATGGGTATTTTATTAACTGAGTCAGAGGCTGCTGCAGCAGGTTCCGGAACCAGCATGATCGTTATGCTTCTTGTATATGCAGTATTGATCGGTGCAATGTGGTTTTTCTTTATGAGACCGCAGAAGAAGGAACAGAAGAGAGTAGCTGCAATGCTGTCCAACTTAGAGACAGGTGACTGCGTTCTGACCACTTCCGGTTTCTATGGCATCGTGATCGACATTACCGATGATACCGTGATCGTAGAGTTCGGTAATAACAAGAACTGCCGTATTCCTATGGAGAAATCTGCCATCAGCAAGGTTGAGAAGGCTGGAGAGAACTAAGAAGAAGTGAAAAAGGAGCAATGCCGGGATAAGGTATTGCTCCTTTTTGCATATACGGCACAACTAATGGCTTGATCTATTTTAATGTCCATAATTGCATTTATGTTAATTTTCAATGTTGAAATTTAGTACTGTATCAGTTATTATGAAATAAGTATTTTACGTAAAAATACAGGAAATATCACAGGAAACGAGGAAAATAACACTATGGAGTTACATATTACCTGTATTCCCGGCGATGGCATTGGACCTGAGATCGTCAGGGAGACAAAAAAAGTCTTGGACAAAGTTGCGCATAAATATGGTCATAAAATGATCTATAAAGATATTCTGATGGGAGGAGCTTCCATTGATGTTCATGGAGTCCCTCTGACAGAGGAAGCGATTGCGGATGCCAAAGCGGCAGATGCGGTGCTGATGGGATCCATTGGCGGCAACACTACTACCTCTCCCTGGTACAAGCTTCCTCCCGAGAAGCGTCCCGAGGCGGGACTGCTGGCACTGCGTAAGGCATTGAATCTGTTTGCTAATTTAAGACCCGCAGTACTTTACGATGAACTGGCAGCAGCGTGCCCTCTGAAAGAGGAGATCAGCAAAGCCGGATTTGACATGCTGATCATGAGAGAGCTGACCGGCGGACTTTACTTCGGTGAGCGTAAGACTATCGAAGAGAACGGTGTGAGAAAAGCTATTGATACCCTGACCTACGATGAGAACGAGATCCGTCGAATTGCTATCAAAGGTTTTGATATTGCCAGAAAGCGGAAAAAGAAAGTTACCAGCGTGGATAAGGCTAACGTACTGGATTCTTCCAGACTGTGGAGAAGGGTTGTAGAGGAAGTGGCAAAGGGCTATCCGGATGTCACTCTGGAACATATGCTGGTAGACAACTGTGCCATGCAGTTAGTTAAGGATCCTGCCCAGTTTGATGTTATTTTGACGGAGAACATGTTCGGAGATATTCTTTCCGATGAGGCAAGTATGGTGACCGGTTCCATCGGAATGCTGGCCAGCGCCAGCCTGAACGACACGAAGTTCGGTCTGTACGAGCCCAGCCACGGTTCTGCACCGGATATCGCAGGAAAAGATATTGCAAATCCTATTGCTACTGTACTCAGTGCCGCTATGATGCTCCGTTACAGCTTTGATTTGGATGAAGAAGCGGATGCCATTGAGGCAGCGGTGAAAAAAGTATTGCAGGACGGCTACCGCACCATCGACATTATGTCTGAGGGCTGTACACAGGTAGGCTGTACCGAGATGGGTACCCTTCTGGCAGAAAGAATCTGACAACAATTAAGCGGTTACATTTGCGAATAGAGAAGAGAAAGAGAGACAAAGATATGAGAAGTGATTCTGTAAAGACAGGAACTGCCCAGGCACCCCACAGAAGTCTGTTCAATGCCCTGGGATTTACCGAAGAAGAGAGAAGACGCCCCATGATCGGTATCGTCAGCTCCTTCAATGAGATCGTACCCGGACACATGAATCTGGATAAGATCACCGAAGCTGTAAAAATGGGCGTAGCCATGGCCGGAGGTATGCCGGTGGTATTCCCCGCCATTGCTGTATGTGACGGTATTGCCATGGGACATGTGGGAATGAAGTATTCCCTGGTGACCAGAGATCTGATCGCCGACAGTACTGAGTGTATGGCTATGGCACACGGCTTTGACGGTCTGGTATGTATCCCCAACTGTGATAAGAACGTTCCCGGTCTGTTGATGGCAGCAGCCAGAGTGAATATTCCTACGATCTTCGTATCCGGCGGTCCCATGTTAGCCGGACATGTACACGGACAGAAGAGAAGCCTGTCTTCCATGTTCGAGGCAGTGGGAAGTGTGGCAGCAGGTACCATGACCATGGATGAACTGGCAGAGTTTGAGGAAAAGGTGTGTCCTACCTGCGGTTCCTGTTCCGGTATGTACACCGCGAACTCCATGAACTGCCTGACCGAGGCTATCGGTATGGGACTGAGAGGCAACGGCACCATTCCTGCCGTATATTCCGAGCGTATCCGTCTGGCAAAACATGCCGGCATGAAGATCATGGAACTGGTAGAGAAAAATATCCGTCCCAGAGACATTATGACACCGGAAGCATTCCAGAATGCACTGACGGTAGATATGGCGCTGGGCTGCTCCACGAATACTATGCTGCATCTGCCCGCTATTGCAAGAGAAGCCGGCGTGGAACTGAATCTGGAGATTGCCAACGAGATCTCCGCCAAGACTCCGAACCTGTGCCACCTGGCACCGGCGGGCCCTACTTATATGGAAGATCTGAATGAAGCAGGCGGTGTCTATGCGGTAATGAATGAACTGTCCAAGAAGGGACTTTTGAACCTCGATTGTCTGACAGCAAACGGCACTACCGTAGGCGAGAATATTAAGAATTGTGTAAACAAGAATCCGGAAGTCATCCGTCCTGTGGAAAATCCTTACTCCCAGACCGGAGGTATCGCTGTACTGAAGGGGAATCTGGCACCGGACAGCGGCGTAGTCAAGAGATCCGCTGTAGCACCTGAGATGCTGGTACACGAAGGCCCTGCCAGAGTATTCGATTGTGAAGAAGATGCTATTGATGCTATCAAGTCCGGTAAAATCGTCGCAGGCGATGTAGTAGTGATCCGTTACGAAGGCCCCAAGGGAGGCCCCGGCATGCGTGAGATGCTGAATCCTACTTCTGCCATCGCAGGAATGGGACTGGGTTCCAGCGTGGCACTGATCACGGATGGACGTTTTTCAGGAGCATCCAGAGGAGCATCCATCGGACATGTATCCCCTGAGGCAGCAGTGGGCGGCCCGATCGCACTGGTGGAAGAGGGAGACATCATCCGTATCAATATCCCGGAGAACAAGTTGGATGTACTGGTATCTGACGAAGAACTGGCAGCGAGAAGAGCAAAATGGCAGCCCAGAGAACCCAAGATCACCACAGGCTATCTGGCAAGATATCATGAACTGGTGACCAGCGGCAACCGTGGTGCGGTACTGGAAGCACCTTCTCAGAAGAACTAAGCAATCATTAAATAACCGGAGGGATTTTGAAATGCAGTTAACGGGATCGGAAATTCTGGTAGAATGTCTGAAGGAGCAGGGGGTAGATACCGTATTCGGTTACCCCGGCGGAGCAATCCTTAATATTTATGACGCACTTTATAAGCACAGTGGGGAGATCAAACATATTCTGACTTCCCATGAACAGGGGGCGGCACATGCGGCGGACGGCTATGCGAGAGCTACGGGAAAAGTAGGTGTCTGCATGGCTACCAGCGGTCCCGGCGCCACGAATCTAGTCACTGGTATCGCTACGGCTTACATGGATTCTGTACCGATGGTAGCGATCACCGCCAACGTTACCTTGCCTTTACTCGGTAAGGACAGCTTCCAGGAGGTGGATATCGCCGGCGTGACCATGCCTATTACGAAGCATGGCTATATTGTGAAAAATGTGGAGATCCTAGCAGATACCATCCGCAAGGCATTCCATATTGCCAGAAGCGGCAGACCGGGCCCTGTGCTGATAGATATTACGAAGGATGTGACTGCGGCAACCTGCGAGTATACACCTGTGACCATTCAGCCGGAGGAAAGAGTGACCCGCTACACCAGAGAAGAACTGATGCTGGTAGCGGAAATGATACATAAGGCAAAGAAGCCGTATATCTATCTGGGCGGCGGTGCTATTATCTCCGGAGCAAGTGCAGAGGTGGCAGAGTTCGCGGAACTTATCGATGCACCGGTATGCGATACCCTGATGGGAAAAGGCGCTTTTGACGGCAGAAGCGAGCGCTATACAGGAATGATCGGTATGCACGGCACCAAGACTTCCAATCTGGGCGTCAGTGAGTGTGACCTGTTAGTAGCACTGGGAGCCAGATTCTCAGACCGTGTGACGGGTAACCCGAAGAAGTTCGCGGAGAACGCAAGAATCATCCAACTGGATGTGGATGCTGCGGAGATCAACAAGAATATCCGTGTGGATGCATCTCTGGTAGGAGATCTGAAGAAGACTCTGACCGAATTGAATGCCTGCCTGTCGAAACAGGAACATCCCGAGTGGATGGCACATATAACGGAACTGAAGGAAAAATATCCTCTGAAATACGATGACGAAAATCTGTCCTGTCCTTATATCATGCAGGAGATTGACCGTGTAACGAACGGAGAAGCCATCATCACCACAGACGTGGGACAGCATCAGATGTGGGCGGCACAGTATTATCATTATACGAAGCCCCGTACCTTCCTGTCTTCCGGAGGATTAGGCACCATGGGTTACGGTCTGGGAGCCTGCATCGGTGCGCAGATCGGACAGCCGGATAAGGTCTGCATCAACATTGCAGGCGACGGATGTTTCCGCATGAACATGAACGAACTGGCTACTGCCAGCCGTTACAACATTCCCATCATCCAGGTGGTCATCAACAATCAGGTGCTGGGTATGGTGAGACAGTGGCAGACACTGTTCTATGGGAAACGCTATTCCCAGACAGTACTGAAGGATAAGGTGGATTTCTGCAAGGTGGCAGAAGGACTGGGCTGTACCGCCATCCGCGTGACCAAAAAGGAAGAAGTGGCACCGGCCATCGAGAAGGCCATTGCCCTGAAAGCACCGGTACTGATCGAGTGCATGATCCCGGAGGATGATAAGGTATTCCCCATGGTTCCGGCAGGAGCCCCCATCAGCGAAGTGTTTGACGGAGATGATTTGAAAAGGCAGTCCTGATGAAAAAGACGACGAAAAGATTAGTTTTGGCAGTACTTTTATTTTTGCTGTTATTACTGACCGGATATTTTATTCTGGCATTTTATTACAGAGAAGGCTTCTCTGTAAATACCTGGATCAACGGTGTCTACTGTACCGGAAAAACGGTGGAGGAAGTGAATTCGGAGCTTTTGTTGCGTACAGAGGCTCCGAATATTGTCATCGTGGACAGAGAGGGGACAGAGTATACAATCTCTCTTGCGGAAGCAGATTATCAGGCAGATTACAGTAACGTACTGGAACATTACCGGCAGGAACAGAATCCGTTCCTGTGGGTGGACAATGTTCTGTTTCACTCCCGGAGGGAACTTTCTCCCACAGTGACCGTGGATGTGGATGGGCTTCGGAGAGCTTATGATTCTCTGGAATTTGTACGGGCCGAACAACAGAAGAACAAGGATTACAGCCTTGCCCGGGATTCGTCGGGCGAGTACGTCTTCACGGATGGACTTGCGGGACGCATTGACTTGGAGAAGGCTTTTTTGGCGTTGGAGAACACAGTAGAAAACGGGCAGGAGACGTTAAACCTGTCAGATAGTGGCTGTTATTATGACATCACTCCAAATGAGAACCAGAAAACTCTGCGGAATCTCTGGAAGGAGATTGAACGTTATCAGAGATGTGATATTGTCTATTGCTTTGGACAGGAGAGACATCCGGTGACGGCAGCGGACTGTGCCTCTTTTCTGGTGACGGAGAATGGTCTGCCGGTGACGGATCAGACCGGTAACTTTGTACTGGATGAAGAAGCCGTGACGGCGTATGTAGAGCAGCTGGCCGAAAAGTATGACGGTTATGGCCGTACCAGACAATTCCACAGTACCAGAGGAGATGTGATCACCATCGAGGGCGGCACCTATGGAAGCAAGCTGGATCAGAAAAAAGAGACTGCATACCTGATGGAGCATCTGCTGGATGCCGGTGTACATACGGGGACACAGCAGTCCCATGTTCCCACTTACGAGAGAGAAGCTTTCTGTTATGGCAGGGATGACATCGGAGATACCTATATCGAAGTGGATATGACACAACAGAAAATGTACTATTATGAAAAGGGGGAACTGCGGCTGGAGACGGATGTGGTGACCGGCAACATGCGCAGACGTATGGGAACACCGGAGGGGGTGAATTTCGTCTATAACAAGCAGAAGGACAGAGTACTGCGGGGACCGGGCTATGCCTCCCCTGTGAAATTCTGGGTACCTGTAAAGGGCAGCATCGGTATCCACGATGCCAGCTGGAGAAAAGAGTTCGGAGGGGACATCTACCAGACTGCCGGTTCCCATGGCTGTATCAATACACCGAAGGACAAAATGGAAGAATTGTACGACATGGTACAGATCGGTACCCCTGTCGTAATGTTTTATTAATAAAACAGACATTTTCTGACAAAATGTGTGCGGGATGCGAACATTTTGAAAATAATTTAACAATGTAGTTGACTAAAGCAAATGAAAAGCTTATTCTATACCTATGCTTTTTATAAAAAATTTAGAAAATATCGAGGAGGTCTTTGAAAATGGCAAGAGTGTATAACTTTTCCGCAGGCCCTGCAGTACTCCCTGAGGAGGTATTGCAGGAAGCAGCCGATGAAATGCTGGATTATAGAGGAACCGGCATGTCCGTAATGGAGATGAGCCATCGATCTAAAGCCTATGATACGATCATTAAGGAAGCGGAAGCTGATCTCAGAGAACTGATGAATATCCCGGACAACTATAAGGTACTGTTTTTGCAGGGTGGTGCGAGTCAGCAGTTTGCCATGATCCCCATGAACCTGATGAAGAACCGTGTGGCAGACTACATCGTAACCGGTCAGTGGGCGAAGAAGGCATATCAGGAGGCTTCCCTGTACGGCAAGGCAAATAAGATCGCTTCTTCTGAGGATAAGACCTTCTCTTATATTCCCGATTGCTCCGATCTGCCCATCAGCGAGGATGCCGATTACGTGTACATATGCGAGAATAATACCATCTACGGTACGAAATTCAAGACCCTGCCCAATACCAAGGGTAAGCCCCTGGTTGCAGATGTATCCAGCTGCTTTTTATCCGAGCCGGTAGATGTGACAAAATACGGTGTGATCTATGGCGGCGTACAGAAAAATATCGGACCTGCAGGTGTGGTTATCGTGATCATCCGTGAGGATCTGATCACCGAGGATGTGCTTCCCGGTACACCGACCATGCTTCGTTATAAGATCCATGCAGATGCGGATTCTCTGTACAATACGCCTCCCGCATACGGCATCTACATCTGCGGCAAGGTATTTAAATGGCTGAAGAAGATGGGCGGTCTGGAGGCAATGAAGGAGCGCAATGAGAAAAAGGCGAAGATCCTGTATGACTACCTGGATGAAAGCAAGCTGTTCAAGGGAACCGTCCGCAAGGAAGACAGATCCCTGATGAATGTTCCGTTCATTACCGGTAATGAGGAGTTAGATGCCAAATTCGTCAAAGAGGCGAAGGAGGCAGGCTTCGAGAACCTGAAAGGTCACAGAACCGTAGGCGGCATGAGAGCAAGTATCTACAATGCGATGCCCATCGAAGGTGTGGAGAAGCTGGTAGAGTTCATGAAGAAGTTTGAAGCGGAGAACGCTTAAGGGGGAGAAAAATGTTTCAGATCAATTGCCTGAATCCCATTTCCAAAGTGGGACTGGATCGTCTGACAGCAGACTATAAAGTAATCGATAATATGAATGACGCAGAGGGCGTTCTGGTCCGCAGTGCTTCCATGCATGAGCTGGAGCTGCCGGAAAATCTGCTGGCAGTAGCGAGAGCCGGTGCCGGAGTCAACAACATTCCTCTGGATAAATGTGCGGAAAAGGGTATCGTAGTATTCAATACTCCCGGTGCCAACGCCAATGGCGTAAAGGAACTGGTGATCGCTGGTATGCTGTTAGCTGCCCGTGATGTGGTAGGCGGTATCGAATGGGTCAAGGCATCCAGGGATAATGCGGATATTGCCAAATCTGCAGAAAAAGAAAAGAAGAAATTCGCCGGTACGGAAGTAATGGGCAAAAAGTTAGGTGTCATCGGTCTGGGCGCTATCGGCGTTAAGGTGGCCAATACAGCAGTAAGCCTCGGTATGGAGGTCTATGGCTATGATCCTTATGTATCTGTCAATGCTGCATGGAACTTAAGCCGTTCTGTCAAGCATGTGACGAATGTGGAAGAAATTTATGCAGACTGTGATTACATTACGATACATGTACCGCTTCTGGATTCCACAAAGGGTATGATCAACAAGGAAGCTATCAGCAAAATGAAAGATGGCGTGGTCCTGTTAAACTTTGCAAGAGATCTGCTGGCAAATGAGGCAGATGTCCTGGAGGCATTAAAGAGTGGCAAGGTAGCCCGTTATGTATCTGATTTCCCGAATCCTACGACAGCAGGACAGCCCGGCTGTATCGTGATCCCTCATCTGGGCGCAAGCACCGAGGAATCCGAGGATAACTGTGCGAAGATGGCTGTGGAAGAACTGATGGATTATCTGGAGAACGGCAATATCCGCAACAGCGTAAATTATCCTGCCTGCGATATGGGCGTATGCAGCCAGGCCGGAAGAATTGCAATTTTCCATAAAAATATTGCCAATATGTTGAATCAGTTTACCGCAGTGATCGGTGAGAAGAACATCAATATCTCCGATATGACCAATAAATCCCGCGGTGAAGTGGCATATACCATGCTGGATATTGAAAATGCGGCAACACAGGATCTGGTAGAATCCTTACAGAAGATCGACGGTGTCTTCCGCGTACGTGTGGTAAAGTAAGACATTTGTCTGAATAGCAGAAAAATATGCAGGCATCGGCTATAAAAGGCCGGTGCTTGCTTTACGTTTCCGGTGTAATGCCAAAAACAGCGGAAATAGTGGTAAAATCAGTGTAAAATGTCAGAAACTTACAGACATTTTTTCGTAAAAGCGTTGTATGATATGAGGGAATCTGTTATACTTGGCATGGACCAAAGACGTAAGCCACAAGAGAAAGAAGGAACAAAACAGATGAAATTTGATATGCATTGTCATACAAAAGAAGGATCTATGGATGGAAAGGTTCCTATTGACGATTTTATTGCGGAATTGATCCGCAAGGGTTTTAACGGTATGCTGGTCAGTGATCATAATTCTTATAATGGTTACCGCACGTGGAAACGAAATATAAAAGATCAAAAATTTAAAGACTTTGTGGTGTTGAAGGGGATTGAATACGATACCATTGATGCAGGACATATTCTGGTGATCATGCCGGAGACCATTAAGCTGAAAATTCTGGAGCTTCGTGGATTGCCGGTGCAGATCCTGATCGATATCGTGCATAAGAACGGTGGAATATTAGGGCCGGCACATCCCTGCGGAGAGAAATATTTAAGCTTCACCAATACCCTGAAGAAGCGGAATCAGATGGCGGTGATGAATCAGTTTGATTTTCTGGAAGGCTTCAATGCCTGTGAGAGTGTAGAGAGCAACCATTGCGCAAAGGTACTGGCGGAAATGTACGCACTGCCAACCTTCGGTGGAAGCGATGCTCACAAAACGGACTGTATCGGTATGGCGTATACCGATATACCAGAGAAGATCAGTTGTGAATCCGATTTGATCCGGGCAGTGAAGCTGGGAGAAGGAATCAAATGCGGAGGCTCCTATTACCGCGGCACTACCAAGGAGAAAATCGGAAAAGCCAATAATATTCTGGTACAGTCCTTCTGGTTCTACAACAGACTGGGAAGCCTGTACCGGCATCACAGAAGAAAGGCAGAAATGCATAAGATGGTATAGGTCCTTTGGGCCTATACTTTTTTTATACACATCGTAATCTAAGTTCATAAATTCTTAAGATGCTTTTACTATAGAAATAGGGTATAATGTGCATAGATAAGTAAGAAATATGGATTGCTCCGTAGAACTTGCTGTCAGGGGGAACCCGTAGGATTACAGACCGTAATAAAGAGGAGAAAAATGTATGAGAAAAAATTTAAGGGGCAGAAAAGCAACTGCGATTGCTCTGGCATCCGTTATGGCAATGTCGCTTGCAGCCTGCGGCAAGCAGGATGGATCGAATCAGGGGGGACAGACAGAACAGAAGGAATATGTATATGTTCCCGAATACCTGGAGCTGGACGATAATACGAATTCCAGCTACAGTAACATGACAGTACAGGGGGATAAACTGTATTATACAAATTACCAATGGGATGAAGCTTCCGGTGAGAGCAAGGTCGTGCTTGGAGCTTATTCGCTGACAGACGGTTCCAGGGAGGACCTGCCGATCACCATTAATGCTGACGGCGGTGGGATCTATTCCATGCAGGCAGACGCAGAAGGTAATATTTATACTGCGGAATTTGAGTGGAATGCCACAGAAGGTGATGACGCTTATACACAGCAGACGACGGTATTGCACAAGTACGATGCATCCGGTACGGAACTGATGGCACAGGATATCACGGACATCATGCAGCAGGATGAGAACAATTCTTATGTGGGCAGCATGTGCCTGGACGACCAGGGCAGATTTTATATCAGCTCTGATTCACTGATCCGGCTGTTTGGCAGTGACGGACAATTTCAGGGAGCTGTGCAGACGGACAGCCAGTGGATCCAGGGCATGGGAAAAGCAAAAGACGGCAAGGTATACCTGGCTTATTATGACCAATCCGGCAACGTGAAGCTATCCCAGATCGACTTTGACGGCAAAGCATTGGGACAGACATATGATAACTTCCCGAACACGAACGGCAACGGAGGCTTGTGTGCCGGAATAGAAAATGATCTTCTGGTGAATACGGATACTGCCCTGTATGATTATAGTCTCGCAGACCAGAAGACTACCGAAATACTGAGCTGGCTGGACAGTGATATTAACGGCAGTTATGTTACCTATGCCGCAGCCACCGCAGATGGTAAGATCCTGGCAGTGGTCAATGACTGGAACACAGGGGAAACTGACCTGGTGAAGCTGACCAGAACCAAGGCCAGTGAGGTGGCACAGAAGTCCCAGATCACGATCGGAACCCTGTATACCTCCCAGAGCCTTCAGGCGGCAGCCGTAGCCTTCAACAAGCAGAGTAATGAATATCATGTCAATATTAAAACATATATTGATGATAATAATTGGACCGAAACTTCCTGGTCAGATGGCATTACAGCCATGAACAATGATATTACCTCCGGAGCCGGGTGCCCGGATATCCTGGATCTGTCCAACCTGGATGTCAAGGAACTGGCTTCCAAGGGTGTATTTGAGGATATGACACCATATCTGGAGAAGAGCAGTGTATTAAGCAAGGATGATTTCTTTGAAAATATTGTAGACAGTTATACCTTTGACGGAAAACTGGTGGGAATTCCCAAGAGCTTCACCTTAAGCACGATCGTCGGCAGAACCTCCGAAGTGGGTGATAAGAAGGGCTGGACCATTGATGATATTATAGCCTATGCAGGCCAGCATGAAGGTGCTTCCCTGTTTGAGGGCATGACCAAGAGCGGCATGCTGTACACACTGTTAGCCTATGATCTGGACAGCTATATTGACTGGGAGACGGGAAAGTGCAGCTTTGATTCGGAAGATTTCCAGAAAGTACTGGAATTTGTCAATACCTTCCCCGAAGAGTATGACTGGCAGAATGATGACAGATCTACACCGGCGAAGATCCAGTCCGGTGAAGTACTGTTGAATATGACAGGCATCTATCAGCTGAACAGTATTCAGGAGGAGGAAGCTATGTTCGGTGAGCCGGTAACCTATATCGGATATCCTACCTCCGGCGGTGGCAGCGGTACTTATATGCAGGCCAGTGAGCTGTATGCGATTACCGCCAAATCCTCCAACAAGGACGGCGCATGGGCATTTATTGAGAACTACCTGAATCAGCCGTTTGATGATCTATATTCCTATGGACTTCCCGCCAGAAAGTCTGCACTGGATGATATGGTGGAGAAGGCACTGAATGTGACATATATGACAGATGAAAACGGTGAGCAGATCCTGGATGAGAACGGGAATCCGATTCCGGAGGACGGTACTTCCGGCATCAGTTACGGAGACTGGGAGTACACCTATCACACTCCTACCGAGGAAGAAATCAATATTCTGAAGGAGCTGATCAGTGTGGCTGAACCTTCCAGTGCAACCGGTAATGATGAGATCACCAATATCATCACGGAGGAAGCGGAAGCATTCTTCAAAGGTCAGAAGTCCGTAGCGGATGTGGCAGGTGTCATTCAGAGCCGTGTACAGGTCTATGTGAATGAAAACAGATAAAGGAAAGGCTTAAAATATCGTGAGCAGACAGCATGTGAAACATACGCGTAAGCATCACAAATTAGATAGAAGAATGCGAAAACTCAAGAGGAGCTCGGGGCTTTTTATAGCCCCCAGCTTCCTTGGAGTTCTTGCGTTCTTTTTTCTACCCTTTCTGGTTGTGATCTTTTATTCCCTGGTGGACAATCCCATCAGTATGAATTTTGTCTTTTTAGACAACTTTAGAAATGTAGTGCAGAATGCCGCTTTCCGTACAGCGGTACATAATACCGCTGTGTTCTCGGCCATTGCCGTACCGCTGGCAGTGGTATTGTCCCTGCTGCTTGCCATTGTATTGGAATCCAAACTTCCGTTCCGGAGCCAGTTCCGTACGTTTTTCTTAAGCCCCATGATGGTACCGGTAGCCTCCATCGTGTTGATCTGGCAGGTATTGTTCCATTATAACGGTGCAGTCAATGATCTTCTGGGAGTCTTCGGCGTAGAGAAGATTGACTGGCTGAAGTCCAGCTATTCCATCATTGTTATCGTAATCCTGTTTTTGTGGAAGAATCTTGGATATAATATGATCCTGTTCATGGCAGCCCTGGCCAGCATTCCCAATGAGCTGCTGGAGGTGGCGAGGCTGGAGAGCGCAACACCGCTGCAGACCTTTTTTTACATCAAGATCCGGTATCTGTCATCGACTTTTTTGTTTGTGACGATTATGTCCTTGATCAGCTCTTTTAAGATCTTCCGTGAGATCTATCTGCTGACAACAGATTATCCTTACGATTCCATCTATATGCTGCAGCATTTCATGAACAATAAGTTCAAGAGTCTGGATTATCAGACGCTGTCTGCAGCAGCGATACTGATGTCTCTCGTCATGGTCGTGATCATCGGACTTCTGTTCGCAGTGGAAAATCATTTCGGAAAGGATGTGGAAGGCTGATGGAGCAGAAGCTTAAAAAACCTGTACCGCCTGAACTTAGAAGGGCAATCCGGTTCAAAAAGAGAAAGAAGATATTTGAGAATGTCCGCATCAGCATAGCAACAGTGATCGCAGCCTTTTTTGCCATACTGTTCCTGATGCCGATCGTTCTGACGATCACCAATTCTTTCATGTCATCTTCGGAGATATCAGCGAATTATGGTTCGGTATTTGCCACAAATGATAAGGGCGGCAAGGTCTATATTTCCGAAAAAGTGAATTTGAAATTTATTCCAGATATCGTATCCTTCAGCCAGTATACTACAGTGCTTTTGAAAAGCCCGGAATATCTGCTGAAATTCTGGAATTCCGTGATCCTGGTGGGACCGATCGTACTGTTTCAGCTGATCGTGGCATCGCTGGCGTCTTATGGATTCGCCAGGTACTCGGGGAAGCTGAGGTCAGTGGTATTTTTTTCCTATGTGATATTGATGCTGATGCCGTATCAGGTAACGCTGGTACCCAATTATCTGGTGGCGGAAAAGTTGAATATATTAAATACGTACTGGGCCATCTGGCTGCCCGGGATCTTTTCACCCTTTGCAGTCTATCTGCTGACGAAGTTCATGAAGAGAATTCCTGTGGGGGTCATGGAGGCGGCACAGATTGACGGTGCCGGAGAGTGGCAGATCTATCGGCTGATCTGTATGCCATTGTGCAAAGGTGCGCTGTGTTCCGCAGCCATCCTTGTATTTATCGATTACTGGAATATGGTGGAGCAGCCTCTGATCCTGTTATCCGATGCGGAGATGCATCCCTTGTCCGTATTCTTAAGCAAGATCAATTCCGGAGAGATCGGACTGGCATTCGCCGTGGCTACGATCTACATGGTGCCCAGTCTTCTGGTATTTCTCTACGGAGAAGAATATCTGGTAGATGGAATTACCTACCAGGGCGGTGTCAAAGGCTAGGATCACTGATTTTTGAGGATATACCGGCATGGATCCGACTGCCGGAATACAGATAGAAAGTGAAATATAGAGGAGAATCAAGATGAACGAGAACAGTGGAAAAAAGAGAAGAGAATGGGTTAAAAATGCAGCCATTATATTCTTGTCTGTAATGTTGGTGCTGACATTTTTTTCCAATACATTTATGAACTATTCCCTTCCGGAGGTGGCGGCCCAGTACGTGCAGTCTGGAACGATCACGGCAAAGATCCGCGGTACCGGTACGGTGGAAAGCGGAGATCCCTATAATGTGAAGATCAGTGAGACCCGTACGATCTCCAGTGTTCTGGTAAAGACCGGGGACAAGGTAGAGAAGGGTGATCCACTGTTTTTGTTGGAGGATAAGGAAAGTAAGGAACTGACCGATGCCCAGGCTGCATTGGATAAGGCAATGCTGGATTTTGAGCTGGCATTGTTATCCGGTAACATTTCCAATTCTACCTTCCAGAATGTACAGAACGGAAATGTGGCTTCCATAAACACTTATCAGAGTCGCATTGTGGCGGCGGAAGCAGAGATCGACAGATGGCAGAAGCAGGTGGATGAAGCCACCAACGCAATCAATCAGCTGAAGACCGCACAGGTGAACGTGGATGCCGGAGGAACGCCGGACACCGGTTCGGAGCAGAATAAGGTGAACGCAGCCCAGGCAGCATTAAACAGTGATGAAGTCAAGATTGCGAAAGACAAGATCAGCGAATGGCAGGCAGCTCAGGCCACCTGTCAGGCCACCATCGATAAATACAATGAGAACATTGCTAGTTCGGTATCCGGTAATGGCTTTGTCAATCAGGTGACAGAGGACGAATACCAACTGGCACTGAAGAACAGGGAACAGTATCAGTCGCTGATCAATGAACGACAGGCATTTATCAATAACAATCCGGACAAGGTGAAAGCATATGATGAGAAGGTAAAAGCGCTTGCAGATGCCAACAAGGCACTGGCAGATAAACAGAACAGCAAGGAGAACAGCACCAATTCCCTGACGGTGCAGACCCAGAACTGGCAGACCGAACTGGATAAACGAAATATCCAGCTGAAAGCAGCACAGGATACCAAGGAACAGCTGCTTAAGGATATTTCCACGGAACTGAATCTGGATTACCAGTTAGACAGTCTCCAGAAGCAGAGAGATGATATCGCAAAATTACAGGAGAATGCGGTAGGTGCCAGCATCGAAGCCCCCATTTCGGGTACCATTACCAGCGTAACAGTCAAGGCAGGAGACGAGGCACAGCCGGATACTGCACTGGTGACCATGCAGCCGGAGGGTAAGGGCTTTACCATGAGCTTCTCCGTGACCAATGATCAGGCGAAGAGACTTTCTGTGGGAGATAAGGCAGACCTGGTGAACTCCTGGAGATACAGTGATATGGATATTACCCTGGCAAGCATCAAACCGGATACCACAGATCCCGGACAGAAGAAGCTGCTCACCTTTGATATCACCGGAGATGAAGTGACACCCGGACAGTCCTTAAATGTATCCGTAGGACAGAAGAGTGCCAATTACGATCTGATCGTACCCAACAGTGCCATCCGTGAGGACAGCAACGGTAAGTTTATCCTGATCGTGGAATCCAAGAGCAGTCCTCTGGGCAATCGTTATGTTGCAACCCGTGTAGATGTGGAAGTGTTGGCAAGTGATGACACCCAGTCCGCAGTGAGCGGAGCTTTATATGGCTATGAATTTGTCATTACGACATCTACCCAGCCGGTAGAGGCAGGAAAGCTGGTCAGACTGGCAAATAATTCATAAAAGGTCTTTCAGACGGAAAATAATTTAACAGGAAGGAAGAAACAGATCAGATGTTTCGGATTCGAATACAGAATAAAAAGAAATGCATATGGTACTGCAGTGCAGTAGTATCCTTTCTTCTGTTCCTGCTTTTGCTGGGCTGGACCAACCATCTGGCAAATACCCAGGATGCCCAGCAGATGGCCGGACGCTGGAGTGAAAAAAAGGATGTGGCACAGATCAGCTGCTTTTTCTCCTCCAAAGCGGAAGTGACGGAGGATACCATTCAAAGCTTTGAATATTCACTGAAAAATGTGCTGCAGGAGGCCTCTATTACAGAGACCTCAGAGAACCCCAGTGCAAGACTCTGGGTGGATGCTTACAGTGCGGACGGCAAGATCACCCTGGTCAACGGGAAAAATACGCTGGATGCCAATGCCATCGGTATCGGCGGAGACTTTTTTATGTTCCATCCGTTGAAACTGATCACCGGCGCCTATTTTTCCGGTAATGATCTGATGCAGGATTATTGTATCATCGATCAGGATGCGGCCTGGCAGCTGTTCGGCTCTAATGATGTGGTGGGCATGACAGTATATATCGGCAATGTACCCCATATCGTCACCGGTGTGGTGCAGCGCCCGGACAGCAGAATGGATAAAGCGGCGGGACTGAATTCCGCGGTGGTCTATGTGTCTTATGAGACACTGTCTGCTTATGGTACGAATAACGGGATCAATCATTACGAGATCGTGATGCCGAACCCTGTGGATGAGTTCGCCTACGGCAAAGTAAAAGAAGGGATCGGTATAGATGAGAAAAACGTTGAGATCGTGGAAAACAGCAGACGTTATTCTCTGCCCAACCGGATCAAAACAATCCTTGCCTTCGGAACGCGTTCCATGAACGGAAAAGCCATCATCTACCCCTACTGGGAGAATCTGGCGAGAGGCTATGAAGACATTATTGCATTACTGACAGTATTTATGCTGCTTCTGTTATTATATCCGGTAGTGACCGTTATCTGGTGCTTTGTACACTGGTGGCGCCATAAGGGCTGGACCTTGAAGGAGGTATGGCATACCGGTAAGGATAAGGCAGAGCGGGCTGTGGAACGCCGCAGGGAGAAAAAGCACCCCCACAAGGAGAGGGATGTCCTGGAGGAATTGGAACGGGAACTGGAGGAAGACCCTTATGCAGACAGTGAATTCTCCTGGCTGACGGATGAACCGGCGGAGGAAACAGAGCTTGCGGATGCAGCTTCGGAAGAGCCGGAGAAAGCGCAGACAATGAACATGCAGACAGAGGAAACGCAGACACCGGAGGAGACAAAAGAGGAACAGCAGTCGTAAAACAACAGACACAGACAAGAAAAGGAGAGGGAGAATGAAAAAGAAAGGGAAAAAACTGATCAGTATCGCGTTGACCGTGGCAATGATCGCAGGTCTGACTGCCTGTGGAAAGGGTAACGGCGGGAACGGAAACGGCGGCAGCAGTGCGGCCGATGCCAGTCTTGCAAAACAGTATGTATTTAAGGAACAGGCCCTGGATCTCAATATGGATTCAGACAATATGAATATTGATCTGTTGACCAGAAAAGGAGATACGGTTTACCTTCTGTTTGAGACCTATGAATATTCCGATAACGGCAGTCAGAGTACGCTGCATCTTACTACAATGAAACAGGATGGTACCGTCATTGGCACCGTAGAACTGCCTATGTGGAAGGAAGGAGAGGCTCCGGCTACTCCGGCACCTGCACAGGGCGGTGAGGCTTCTGGGGACGGAAATGAAGCAGTGCCTCTTACGGAGCAGGCGGCCAGCACACAGGATATTGCGGCAGCGGATATGGATGTGGTAGATGCACCGGCAGGGAACAGCAGTTATACTAGCACATCGCTCAACAATTGTACGGTCGGCTCGGATGGAAATGTCTACGGAATACGCAATTACTATAGTGAGACATATTCCGAAGATGATTACAGCAGTACGAATGATTATACATTGATCTGCTGGAGTGCGGATGGGACTATCTTATGGGAAGCTGATCTGAATGATATGAATACAGAAGAAAGCTATTCCTGGGTACATAGTATCATCCCCAATGAGGATGGAACCCTGACACTGATGTTAAGCGGTGATAAAATAGAGAAATGCACTGTGACGAAAGAGGGTATCACAGACCGGAAGGAGCTGCCAGAGGCAGCAGCAACACTTTTCAACAATGCAAGCTCGAATATCATTACGCCGGATGGCAAGCTGCAGATCATCTATTATGATGAGAGCAATTACACGGATATGTATATCGCTGCCTATGATCCTGCAACAGATGAGGTATCGGAGGGAATAAAGCTTTCCTCGACACTGACCAACGGCGGTTATTACAATATGGTGCCCGGAGACGGTGACATCCTGTACTATGCCGATAGTAACGGACTGTTCAGCTATAATGTGCAGACACAGGAGTCAAAGCAGATCATGAGTTATATCAATTCGGATCTGGCTGCCGGCAGCCTGAACAATTTCCTGGTACTGGACGAGGAGCAGTTCCTGGGCTTCTATTATGATTACAACGAAGGCATAATATGCGGCGGTCTGTTCACTCACGTGAAGCCGGAGGATATTAAGGACCGGATCGTCCTTACGCTGGCAGGTAACTATATCGACTATGATCTGAAGAGAAAAGTGGTAGAGTATAATAAGTCCGGTGATACTTACCGTATTGTAGTCAAGGAATACAATACCTACAACACTTCAGAGGATTATACTCTCGGTGTGAAGCAGTTAAATAATGATATCATCTCCGGAGGAATGCCGGATATTCTGGTCGTGGACAGCAATATGTCAATGGACAGCTATATTGCCAAGGGACTGGTGGCAAATGTGGATGACCTCATTGCGGGGGATGAGGAATTATCGAAAAACGACTATCTGCAGAATGTCTGGGATGCGTACCGTGTGGACGGTAAACTGTACTATGTGATTCCTTCCTTCTATATCTCTACTATGGTAGGAAAAGAATCTATTTTCGGTGACCGTACCTCCATTACCATGGAAGAGCTGCAGACGATCCGGGATACCATGCCGGAAGGAACCGCACTCTTCAGTGATATTACCAGAGACAGCTTCCTGTATACCATGATGAACTATTGCGGCAGTGATTTCGTGGATGTATCCACCGGAAAATGTGCATTTGATACGGATAATTTCGTGGCAATGCTGGCCTATGCAGGCGAGCTGCCGGTAGAATATGGAGAGGATTACTGGGGAGAGGATTACTGGAATAATTATGAATCCCAGTTCCGTGAGGACAGAACCCTGCTGGATACCATCTCCATCAGCAACATCCGTGACCTGAACGGTACGATCAACGGTGTCTTCGGTGAGGATATCTCCTTTGTAGGCTTCCCGACCGATGGAGACATGGGATCCGTATTATGGGCAGGTAACAGGATGTATGCGCTGTCTGCAAAATCCAAGAACCTCGACGGTGCATGGGAATTCCTGCGCTACTATCTGACACAGGAATATCAGGATAAAATACAGGAACAGGAATACAATCTTCCGGTACTTCGCAGCACCTTTGAGAAGAATGTGCAGGATGCTACGAAGAAGCCGTACTATATGGATGAGAACGGCAACAAAGTGGAATACGATGAGACCTATTACATCAATGGGGAGGAAATACTGCTGCCGCAGCTGACACAGGAGCAGGTGGACAGGATCGTAAGCTTTGTGGAAAGCGTGAACAAGAGAGGATACTATAATGAGGCAATCTCCAATATCATTTCGGAAGAAGCCGGAGCATACTTCTCAGGACAGAAGAGTGCGAGAGATGTGGCAGGTGTCATTCAGAGCCGTGTACAGGTCTATGTAAACGAGAACAGATAAACGGAAGATAGCACTGCGTAGAGCAGAATAGTAAAAGATGGCGGTCTGTTGAAAAACAGGCCGCCATTTATAGCAAGGTGCCTTAGCCAAGGCGGATGGGAATGCCCTGCTTTTTCAGATGTGTCGTCAGGGTAAGCTCCTGTCCGTGCTCCCTTAACCACTGCTTATAGATCCGGTAATCCGGCATGATGCGCTCGACCATGTTCCAGAAGTCCTTCGAATGGTTCATATGAGTCAGGTGGCAGAGCTCGTGGACTACCACATAATCCAGAGGACCGGCGGGACCGTAGATCAGGCGGTAATTGAAGGATAAAGTTCCTCTCGAGGAACAGCTTCCCCAGCGGGTCTTCTGGTCACGGATGGTGATAGTAGTGTAGTGCCCACCGGTGAACCTGTGGTAGTATTCCACACGGTTCGTAAACACTTCTCTGGCAGCATTCCGATATCGGTTTTCCAAAGCCTGCAACCTGCGGAGCTCCGCAACGGTCAGCGGCTGATTGTCATATAGATTCATGAGAGTGCCTTTCACATACAGGGATGTTCATCCTCTGAGTATCGTTGTAAGTTTGAACAGATTAAATATACTGCGTATGGCTTGAAAAGTAAACGCAGAAATTGTAGAATAGTGCGTGACGGCTCGCAGACGAAACGTCTGTTTCGGAAATAAGGCCTGCCGCAAAGCAGTGCAGGCGTATTCATGTGATTTGGAGAATGATAAGGACGGAACCGTTACAGGAAAGGAAAACTGTAAATACTATGGGTAAATGTATTTTGATCGGCGCAGGAGATCTCACGATGGGAGAGCTGTCTGTGACGGAGGAAGATTATGTGATCGCGGTGGACGGCGGCTTAAGCTACTGTGGGATACTGAATGTGGAGCCGGATCTGATTATCGGAGATTGTGACTCGATGACCGAACAGGAGAAGCTTGCTGTGGAACAGTTACAACAGACCGTTCCGGAGAAGATCTGCCGCCTGCCGGAGTGTAAGGATGACACAGACATGCTGGCAGCTATCAAGCGAGGGCTGGAGCTGGGTTATACCGATTTCCGTATTTATGCGGCCACCGGTGGGAGATTTGATCATACCCTGGCGAATATCCAGTGTCTGCTGTATCTCAAAAATCACGGTGCGGTGGGGTACCTGGTAGACGGTACGGGAATGGTGCTGGTACTGCAGAACGAAGCCGTGCATTTCCGGAAGGAGCTGGAGGGCACCATGTCGCTGTTTGCCATGACGAAGGAGGCAAAAGGCGTGAATATCCGCGGCATGAAATATTCTTTGGAAAATGCTGTGATCACCAACGATTTCCCCATCGGGATCAGCAATGAATTTCTGGGAGAGGAAGCGGAGGTGTCCGTAGAGGACGGTGAACTGGTATGCATGATCCGGTACTATGAGGATGAAGTATAACCATGGCAGCCGGAAATGTACGCTTCGAAGATGATCAAGGAGGTGGCACCGAATGTCCACCTCCTTGGTGTTTTTACGAGAAAAATCTTTAGAAAATCTTTTGTTTTTTCTGTAGGTGAAATTAGAAATTATAATTTAGAATCAGAAACTGACAGGGGAGAGAATCCCCTTGCCGCATGCGGCAGAATGAGAGGGAGTCATGGAGAACAATAAATATCATATTCTGATCGTGGAGGATGATAAGGAGATCCGGGATGGTGTGGAGATTTACCTGAAAAATCAGGGGTATCAGGTATGGAAAGCTGCCAACGGCAAGGAAGGACTGGAGATCGTAGCACAGGAGGAGATCCATCTGGCCATTCTGGATATTATGATGCCGGTGATGGACGGTGTGACGATGTTAATGAAGCTGCGGGAGCAGAATCACGAGTTCCCGGTGATCATGCTGTCCGCCAAGTCCGAGGAAGTGGATAAGATCATGGGATTAAATATGGGAGCGGATGACTATGTGACCAAACCCTTTACACCGTTGGAGCTGTTGGCGAGGGTAAATTCCCATCTGCGCAGATATTCCAAATATCTGACGGCAGTCAGTGGGGAAGAACAGGAGAAATCCCATGTGTATACCATCGGCGGTTTGGAACTAAACGAAGAAACCGTGGAAGTGACGGTGGACGGAGAAGCGGTGAAGCTGACTCCCATGGAATTCAAGATCGTACAGCTTTTGATCAAGAATCCGGGTAGAGTATTTTCCGCAGATGAGATCTATGAGCGTATCTGGAACGAGAAAGCGGTCAACACCGATACTATTATGGTACATGTGCGGAACATCCGTGAAAAAATCGAGATCGATCCGCGGAATCCCAAGTATCTGAAAGTGGTATGGGGCGTAGGCTATAAGATCGACAAACAATAAATACGGCTGTGGGAAACAAAGCGTTTCGGCAGGCAGAGCAGGGAAATGGCCGGAGAGGTGTAAGAATGGAACAGGTAACAGAGGCTTTGAAAGCGGAGACAACAGAAAACAGGGAAAACCGAGGAAACAGAAAGCCTGCAGTCAAATGGCTGATTATCGGACTGATTGTCAGTCTGGCAGCTTCCGGCATTTTTACCGCCTGCTACGGAATCTTCGAGCGTAGAGCGGAGAGCAGGAGGAATGAACAATACATTGCGGATCCGCTGGAGACGTCGAATACGATTACTTATTTGTATCAGAACTGCTATCTGCTCTATAGGGATCTGTATAACAAAGAACACCAGACTTCCTTAAGCTATGTGGAATTATATATGCAGCCAACAGAGGGAAACGAATGGCTCAATGATGACCGGAAACGGGCAGAAGTGGCATATGGAGATACGGAGGAGCTCACGATACCGGAAGGAGCAGATCCCGAAAACTATGCGGCCCAGGGAATCTTGGCGGCGCAGACCGGGGAATACTTGGAAGAACATTTCAATACCCTGGAAAACTCCTTTGGTCAGCTGAATAATTTGTATGATTATAGGATCCGGGATACTAAGACCGGAGAGATCCTAAGTAATCTGGCGGATACGGATATCGTGGCGGAGGAACAGAGCTTTTATCTGACTTTTGTATTTGACGCCTATGGAAATGATGCCACCTTAGGGAATACGGTGATCGGATCGGATACGACAACCCTTCGCAAGACAGCGGCGGAAGTGATCCGTAATTGCGGTCTTACGCGAATGGTGGATGCCAATATGGACACAACGATCGATGCCGGTCATAATACCATGTTCCGGCTGGAAATGCCGAAAGATTGTGAGATCACCTTCTGCATTTCCAGACAGGCGGCACAGAGTCTGGGACAGAACGGTCAGTATATTTATTATGATCAGGACATGAACAATGTCAGTGTTTACTTTTCCATGGGAGACCAGTATACATCCTACTATCTGTCCGGATGCCAGCAGATGTTTCTGATCCTGTGTCTGTTGATCTTCCTGCTGGCGCTTGTATTGCCGGGACTTGAGGAAGAGAGAGCCTGGGAGAAGGTGGTTCTGCTGAAGCTGCCTGTCGAGGCGATCGTTGTGATCCTTGTGGTGATCGCCGGCATTGGAAGTGAACAGGTGGTAGGACTGGTATCCTGGGTAAGGAGCGGTCATGCGCTGAACACGGTTTTACAGGGAAACAGTGCGCAGATACAGATGTCGACCACAATACTGACCTATGCATTAAATGTTCTGGCAGTGGCAGCCTTGTTTTTCATTGCCTGGTGCTTGGGAGTATCCCTGCGGGCAATGCGGGTTCAGGGAGCCAGAGCGTATTTGAGACAGCACAGCTTGTGCTATCTGTTAGTGCCTTTCTGGAAAAAACTGTGGAGAGGAATGAAGAAGGGATTCTCCATTGGCAGGGATAAGGTGGTGGATGTCTATCATGATGCAGAGCATTTTGATGTGACGAAGGATGCCAAAAAGCTGATCCTGCGGATTGTGCTGTGGAATGCCCTGATCCTGGTGGTGATATGCAGTCTGCCGCTGGGAGGACTGACCATCGCAATCATCTATTCTGTGATACTGTACTTTCTGCTGCGGCGCTATATCAGCAAATTACAGAAAAAGTATGGTTTGTTATTAAAGGCCACTAATGAGATCGCCCAGGGCAATCTGAATGTGACCATTGAGGAGGATCTGGGAGTATTTGAACCCTTCAAGCCGCAGATCTACCGGATCGAAGAGGGCTTTCGTAATGCAGTGGCGGAGGAAGTAAAGAGCCAGCGGATGAAGTCGGAACTGATCACGAATGTATCCCACGATCTGAAGACCCCGCTGACGGCTATCATTACTTATGTAAAGCTGCTGCAGGAGCCGGGAGTGACGCAGGAGCAGCGCAAGGAGTATCTGGAGACGCTGGATCGGAAAGCTTTGCGGCTGAAAGCACTGATTGAAGACCTGTTTGAAGTCAGCAAGGCAAATTCCCGGAATATCACGCTTGATATCCGCGATGTGGATATCGTAAGCATGGTCAAGCAGGTGGAATTCGAGATGGAAGACAAGCTGACGGATGCCGGACTGGAAGTGCGGATGAGCCTGCCGGAAGAGAAGGTCATCGTGCCGTTGGACAGTCAGAAAACCTTCCGTATTTTTGAAAATCTGTTTGGCAATATTGCCAAGTATGCGTTACCCGGCACCAGAGTCTATGTCAACGGTTTCACGGCAAAAGAGGATGTGACGATCATCTTAAAAAATATCACGGCACAGGAGTTGTCCGTATCCGGAGAGGAACTGACGGAACGGTTCGTCAGAGGAGACACCTCACGTAATACCGAGGGCAGCGGACTGGGGCTGGCCATCGCCAAAAGCTTCACGGAACTGCAGAGCGGCAAATTCCGGATCGAACTGGACGGAGATCTGTTCAAGGTGGTATTGACCTGGAAAGTAAAGTCACAGAATGGTCAAAATATGGTTCCCAGAGAGTCTGAGACGGCAGAAAAGAACGAAAACAGTGACTGTTTATCATAAAATCTGTTGCATGATAATAATAAAATAAATCAATGTTTTAATACTAAAACATCCACATTTACGTAGAAATATGTTAAATGTGGATGTTTTCAATTACAAATGAGTGTGCTACAATAATGAAAACTTCAAAGAGAAGTATTACGGATCTGAAGTGTGGAACAGCTGTGCAGAACGCACAAGCTGTATGAAGAGAAAAAGGAGCAGTAAACAATGGGAATGACAATGACACAGAAGATACTTGCCCGTGCAGCGGGTCTTGAGCAGGTACAGGCAGGACAGCTGATCGAGGCACAGTTGGATCTGGTGCTGGGCAACGATATCACCAGTCCGGTGGCAATCAAGGAAATGGATAAAATGAAGGTGCAGGGGGTGTTTGATAAGGATAAGATCGCACTGGTACCGGATCATTTTGTTCCCAATAAGGATATTAAGTCTGCGGAGCACTGCAAATGTGTCCGTGAGTTTGCAAGACGCAATGAGATCACCAATTACTTTGAAGTGGGAGAGATGGGAATCGAGCATGCCCTGCTTCCGGAGAAAGGACTTACCGTAGCCGGAGATGTGATCATCGGTGCGGATTCCCATACCTGTACTTATGGCGCTCTGGGTGCATTTTCCACCGGTGTGGGAAGTACCGATATGGCAGCCGGTATGGCTACCGGCAAGGCATGGTTCAAAGTACCTGCGGCGATCAGATTCAATCTGACCGGCAAACCCGCAGAATGGGTCAGCGGTAAGGATGTGATCTTACATATCATCGGCATGATCGGTGTGGACGGTGCACTGTACAAGTCTATGGAATTTGTAGGAGACGGTATCGCCAATCTGTCCATGGATGACCGATTCACCATTGCCAACATGGCTATCGAAGCCGGCGGTAAGAACGGTATTTTCCCTGTGGATGAGAAGGCTATTGCTTACATGGAAGAGCATTCAAAACGCCCCTATAAGGTATTTGAAGCAGATCCGGATGCACAGTATGATGCAGAATATACTATTGATCTGAGCACCTTACGTCCCACTGTGGCCTTCCCGCATCTGCCGGAGAATACACATACCATTGATGAGATCCACGAGATGGAGCCCATCGCTATTGATCAGGTAGTGATCGGATCCTGTACCAACGGACGTATCGACGATCTGCGCACCGCAGCAAAGGTACTTGCAGGCAGACATGTGGCAAAGGGCATGCGCTGTATCGTGATCCCCGCCACCCAGTCCATCTACATGCAGGCAATGGAAGAGGGACTTCTTAAGACCTTCATCGAAGCGGGAGCAGTGGTAAGTACACCTACCTGCGGACCCTGCCTCGGCGGATACATGGGTATCCTGGCAGAAGGAGAGAGATGTGTCTCCACAACCAACCGTAATTTCGTGGGACGTATGGGACATGTCAAGTCCGAGATCTATCTGGCAAGTCCCGCAGTAGCGGCAGCCAGCGCCATCACCGGCAAGATATCCTGTCCCTGCGAACTGGAGTAAGCTGCAGGAAAAAGCAAGATGCGGGCAGGCAAGTAAGGGATTGTGGAATCCTGTGGCTGCCTGCATGGAAAAGTAAGAGATATATTGGAACAGGAAAAATATTTGAAACATTTGTAATAGAAAGGTAACGGAAAATGAACAACGCAAAAGGAATAGTTTTCAAATTCGGAGATAACGTGGATACTGACGTTATCATTCCCGCAAGATATCTGAATTCCTCCGATCCTGCAGAACTGGCCACTCACTGCATGGAGGATATTGACAAGGACTTTATTAAAAATGTAAAAAAGGGTGACATCATCGTAGCGGAGAAAAACTTCGGCTGCGGCTCATCCAGAGAGCATGCCCCCATCGCCATCAAGGCTGCAGGTGTCAGCTGTGTCATCGCAGAGACCTTCGCCAGAATCTTCTACCGCAATGCCATTAACATCGGACTGCCCATCATTGAGTGTCCCGAGGCATCCCGGAAGATTCAAAACGGCGATGAAGTCGAGATAGATTTCAATACCGGAGTGATCCAAGATCTTACTACAGGCGAAAGCTTCCAGGGACAGGCGTTCCCCGAGTTCATGCAGAAGATTATCGCCGCAGAGGGACTGATCAACTACATCAACAGTCAGGAATAAATTGAGTGCATGGCTCGTAACGTAGGGGTGCCATAACCCCCACGAACGCCCGCAGCGGATGGAACATCCTTCCGGGGTGTCAGGTCTCCCGGAGAGAATTTCCTGACGAAAAGTGACAAAATATCACCATCGTCCGACAAACATTCCCGGAAGGACTTTCCATCCGCTGCAGGGGTTCTACATTTTCTCATAATATCTGTACGTCATAGGCATTTCTGCCTACAGCCATTTCTATTGTTTTGGTGAAAATCGCATCAAAATAGAAAAATCAGTACAAAAAATCTTCTAAATCAAACATTTTTTGTACTGATTTTATTATTTTTCCCATTTTAGCGAAAATAAGCTCTTATAAAAGGCCAAAATCTCCTGTTTTTGTATTTTTTATGCAAAAAAAAGGCGTTTTTAATACAAACTTTATTGTACCACTGCCTTATCCACATCAATCACTGCGTAGAAATCCGGGTGGTTCATCTGGATCCGTTTCGTGACGGAGTCAACCACATCCTGATCGGAAACGGGATAATCATAGGGGACTACGATGTCAAAAATGAGGTTCGTGTGGGTCAGTCCCTTGACGATGCGGAAATCATGCATGCTGAGTTTTGGATCGATCTGATCCAGATAAGCTTTTACCTCTGCTTTCAGGGACAGTGTCTCGGGGTCATTGGTGCTGACGGGATCCATGTGGATCACAGCGTTACAGTTTAATTTGCTGCGCAGTTCATGCTCTATGGTATCGATCGTATCGTGCAGGGTCAGAATATTACCGTCGGCAGGAACCTCCGCATGCAGAGAGATCAGAGTCCTTCCGGGGCCGTAATTATGCACGATCAGATCGTGAATCCCGGTGACATCATCATAAGAGAGAACGATGTCGTTAATCTGCTGTACCAGTTCAGGCTCGGGGGGCTGCCCAAGCAGGGGACTGATCGTGTCTTTGGCTGCGACAAATCCGGAGTACAGGATGAACATACCCACCAGCACACCACAGTAACCGTCGATAATGATGCCCGAGGCGGCGGAGACGATAGTGCCGATGAGAACCACGGTGGTTGCTATCATATCGCTCAAACTGTCAATGGCGGTAGCCTTCATTGCCACAGAACCGATCCGGGAACCGATGCTGCGGTTATATAGAGCCATATAGCACTTTACCAGGATCGAAAATACCAGGATGCCGATAATGACAGGGGAGTAGTCAGGAACTTCCGGATGGAAAATCTTACTTACAGAGCTTTTTACCAGTTCGAAGCCCATGAGCACGATTAAAATAGAGACTAACAGCCCGGAGATATATTCGATCCGTCCGTGTCCGAAGGGATGGTCAGAGTCCGGCTTCTGTCCCGCCATTTTGAAGCCTGCCAGCGTAATGATGGAGGATGCTGCATCCGACAGGTTGTTGAATGCATCCGCCGTGATGGCGATGGAATGACTGAAAAAGCCTGCCAGAGCCTTGGTAGTGAACAGGATCAGGTTGAAAAAAATCCCGACGATACCGCAGAGCATTCCATATGCCTGGCGAACGCCGGAATCCGTGACGTTTTCATGATCCCTGATAAATAATTTTGCCAATAATGTAACCATAAGATAACCCCTTTTCCCAAATGAGAGTTTAAGGGATATTTTAGCGCATATGCAGGAAAAATACAAGTAAATCCGGATGATTTGCAGAAAAATGATTTGCAGAAAAAACGCCCAAAGATGCAGATCAAGAAATCTGCGGTTGCTATTGCGCATCCGTCGTTTTCAGTGTATAATCTCGGTGGACGTAATGTAAGCTTTCAGAACGGATCCGGGACGCAGACCATTTTCCGGAGCCGTACTGGTAATTTATAATAATCAAAAGTAAAAATGGAGGAACGATCGATGAGAAAGAAACCGGTTGTATTAATGGTCCTGGATGGTTATGGATTGAATGATAAGGTAGAGGGCAACGCTGTAGCACAGGCCAATACCCCTGTGATGGATTCCCTGATGAAGGAGTATCCTTTTGTACATGGTAATGCCAGCGGTATGGCAGTAGGTCTTCCCGAAGGTCAGATGGGTAACTCTGAGGTAGGTCATATGAATATGGGTGCCGGCCGTATCGTATATCAGGAGCTGACCCGTATCACCAAGGAGATCCAGGACGGCGACTTTTTTAAGAATGAAGCTCTGTTAAAAGCCATTGATAATTGTAAGAAGAACAACAGTGCCCTGCATCTGATGGGTCTGTTATCCGACGGTGGCGTACACAGCCACATTACCCATCTGTACGGCCTGCTGGAGCTGGCGAAGCAGCAGGGCCTGGAAAAAGTATATGTTCACTGCTTCTTAGATGGACGTGATACCCCTCCCGCCAGCGGTAAGAGCTATGCAGAGCAGTTAAATGAAGAAATGAAGAAAATCGGTGTAGGTAAGATCGCTTCTGTAATGGGCCGTTATTATGCTATGGATCGTGATAACAATTATGACCGTGTACAGCTGGCTTACGACGCCATGACCGAGGGCAAAGGTCTGACCGCTGCCTGCGGTATCTGTGGTATCCAGGAGTCTTACGACAGAGAAGAGACCGATGAGTTTGTAAAACCTACTGTTGTTGTAGAAGATGGCAAGGCAGTCGGACTGGTGCAGGACAAGGATTCCGTAATTTTCTTCAACTTCCGTCCCGACCGTGCAAGAGAGATCACCAGAGCCTTCTGTGATGATGACTTCAAGGGATTTGACCGTGTGAGAAAGGATATTACTTTTGTATGCTTCTCCGATTACGATCCTACCATTCCTAATAAAGAAGTGGCATTCCACAAGATCGCCATTACCAATACCTTCGGTGAGTGGCTGGCAGCCCATGACATGAAGCAGGCACGTATCGCCGAGACTGAGAAGTATGCACATGTAACCTTCTTCTTCAACGGCGGCGTAGAGCAGCCCAACGAGGGAGAGGATCGTATCCTGGTAAATTCTCCCAAGGATGTGGCGACCTATGATCTGAAGCCGGAGATGAGTGCTCCTCAGGTTTGCGAGAAACTGCTTGATGCGATCCGCTCTGAAAAATACGATGTGATCGTGATCAACTTCGCGAACCCCGATATGGTAGGTCATACCGGTGTGATCTCCGCAGCCATCAAGGCGATTGAGACCGTAGATGAGTGCGTAGGCAAGGCAGTACAGGCAGTGAAGGATGTAGACGGCGTTCTGTTCATCTGTGCAGACCACGGTAATGCAGAGCAGATGATCGATTACACCACCGGTCAGCCTCATACCGCACATACCACCAATCCGGTTCCGTTCATCCTGGTAAACTACGATCCTGCTTATACGCTGAAAGAGGGCGGATGCCTGGCAGATATCGTACCTACCCTGATCAACGTGATGGGTATGGAGCAGCCAGCAGAAATGACAGGAAAGTCTCTGTTAATTAAAAAGTAATCACCGGAATATTTTCGGTAAGATCGCAGAAACCATAAAAGCAGATGAAGATTCCTCAGGCACTTTGCACGGTGCCTGAGGATTTTGTAACTGATTTTTACATGATATCTTCTTATTAGCAGGAGGAAGAATTATATTATATGGAACAGAAGAAAAATCTGGTAACTCTGGGCAGCACCGGAATCACCGTAGAGAAGAACTCCTTCGGAGCGCTGCCCATCCAGCGGATCTCCAAGGAAGCAGCCATTGGACTGCTTCGCAAAGCCTATGCGGCAGGCGTGAACTTTTATGACACTGCCAGATACTATACCGACAGTGAAGAGAAAGTGGGCGCTGCCTTTGAGGGTATGCGGGACAAAATATATATCGCTACCAAGACAGGAGCCACCACAACAGAAGGCTTCTGGAAGGAGTTGCATACTTCCCTGGAAAAATTAAAAACAGACTATATCGACATTTATCAGTTCCATAACCCGGCATTCTGCCCGAAGCCGGGAGATGGCACAGGATTGTATGAGGCTATGCTGGAAGCAAAGGACAAAGGCATGATCCGCCATATCGGCATCACGAACCATCGCCTGAATGTTGCGCATGAAGCCATCGAAAGCGGACTGTATGAGACTCTGCAGTTTCCCTTCTGCTATCTGGCAACGGACAAGGATCTGGAGCTGGTACAGGATTGTAAAAAAGCAGGCATGGGATTTATCGCCATGAAAGCACTGTCCGGCGGACTGATCAATAATTCAGCAGCGGCATATGCATATCTGGCACAGTTTGATAATGTACTTCCGATCTGGGGAGTGCAGCGGGAGAGCGAACTGGATGAATTTCTGTCCTATATAGATAATCCGCCTGCATTGACACCCGCATTGCAGGCGGTGATCGATCATGACAGAGAAGAACTGCAGGGAGAATTCTGCAGAGGCTGCGGCTACTGCATGCCATGCCCCGCGGGAATCGAGATCAACAACTGTGCCCGCATGAGTCTGATGATCCGCAGAGCACCTTCCGCCGCACAGCTGACAGACGAGATGCAGGCGAAGATGCGTAAGATTGAAGAGTGCCTGCATTGTGGCAGATGTAAATCCAAGTGTCCCTATGGACTGGATACTCCGGCACTGCTTGAGAAAAATTATAAGGATTACTGTGAGATCCTTGCCGGAAAAGCGTATTAACGCATAGCAGATCTGAATAATAACCTTCTTATGGGACATACTTACCTAAGAAAAAGTAAGTTAAGGATGCCTGTAAGGAGGTTTTTTATGGAAAAATATCTGGAGATCGTCGAAGTACATGGAAGGGAGATCCTGGATTCGAGAGGAAATCCCACGGTGGCAGCGATTGTTACTGTGAAGGACAAAGAGACCGGCAGATGCACAAAAGGTATTGCGGCAGTGCCTTCCGGAGCCAGCACCGGACAGTTCGAAGCCGTGGAACTCAGGGACGGTGAGATCAGATATTTCGGTCTGGGTGTGCAGCATGCCGTGAAAAACGTGGATGAAAAGATTGCAAGTGTTTTGGTGGGAGAGAATGCATTGGAGCAGATCCGTATCGACCGGATCCTGCGGGAGACGGATGGCACAGATAATAAAAGTAATTTAGGCGCTAATGCCATGCTGGCAGTGTCCATGGCGGTGGCAAGAGCAGCTGCGGAGGCACTGGGCCTTCCGTTGTACCGTTACTTTGGAGGAATCTCTCCGAGACTTCTGCCGGTACCCATGATGAATATCTTAAACGGCGGAAAGCATGCGGCGAACACCGTGGATTTCCAGGAGTTCATGATCATGCCCGTACAGGCGGAAAACTTTGCGGAAGGGTTACGGATCTGTGCGGAAATTTATCATAATCTGAAAAAACTGCTGGAGGAGAAAGGCTTGTCTACCGGAGTCGGGGACGAGGGTGGTTTCGCACCGGACCTGCCGGATGCGGAGAGCGTGCTGGATTTCCTCGTGGAGGCGATCAATGCTTCCGGATATGTGCCGGGGCAGGATATCAAGATCGCCATGGATGCCGCCAGCAGTGAACTATATAATGAAAAAACGGGAATGTACCATTTCCCGGGAGAGAGTAAGCTGAAGGGAGAGGAAGTCCTGCGGGATACCGGAGAAATGATCTCGTATTATGAACGGCTTGTGGAGAACTATCCCATTATCTCTATTGAGGACGGACTGGATGAAAATGACTGGGACGGTTGGCAGGAGCTGACGAAACGGCTGGGAGAGAAAATCCAGTTAGTGGGAGATGACTTGTTTGTCACAAATACAAAACGGCTGGATGCCGGGATCAAACTTCATTGTGGTAATGCCATTTTAGTAAAGGTCAATCAGATCGGAACGCTGTCTGAAGCCTTCGAAGCGGTGGAGATGGCACACAAGAACGGCTATAAGGCAGTGATTTCCCACAGATCCGGCGAGACGGAGGATACCACCATAGCAGATATAGCGGTGGCACTGAATGCCGGACAGATCAAGACCGGAGCACCCTGCCGCAGCGATCGTGTGGCGAAGTACAACCGGCTGCTTGCCATTGAAGAGGAGTTAAAGGATGCCGCGGCATATATGGAGCCGTTTTGCAAAATCTGAGTGACTGCGCAACAAAATGAAAACTACAAAAAATAAAAAATGTATAAAAAAGAAGAATTTTCTGCACCGGAAATTCTTCTTTTTTTTGAGGAAAACTATAGAGACATACATGGGAGAAAGAAAAAAGAACAAAAATATAATGTGTAAATATACATCATATACTGGAAAATATACACTATATACAGGAATTGAAAAACAGAGACTATTTTTATTGAAAAACTTTTTCATAAATATACAGACAAATGTGCGTAGCACACGAACACGGTGGAGATAAATCAGGAATAAGAAAAACACGGAAACTGGCAGATGCTTCATATGTAATTCAGTTGACAGCCTTGAAAAAGTGTTGTAATATAACAAAAGTCGTTGTCGGAAAAGTAAAGTACATTTTACGTACGTGTATACTTGCATACAAATACGAAAAGTGTATTTTATGAATGTCCGTAGGCAAAAGAAAAGCAAGGAGTTGAAGAGATGCTTAAATATATTGCAAAACGTATCGGTCTGGCGCTGATCACGATTTTTACAGTAGCAACACTCACCTTTTTCCTGATGAACATGGTCCCCGGTGGTCCGTTCCTCTCGGAGAAAGCAGTAAGCCCTGCTGCACAGGCAGCCCTGGAGGCAAAATATGGACTGGACAAGCCTTTGTCCCAGCAGTATCTGACGTATATGAAAGATGCTTTGCACGGTGATTTCGGAGAGAGTCTGAAGCAGAGAGGAAGAACCGTTACTTCTATTATAGTATCCAAGTTCCCTGTATCTGCAAGAGTAGGTGGACTTTCCGTTATCGTAGCGCTGTTGGTAGGTATCCCACTGGGATGTCTGGCAGCTACCCATCGTGGCAAGACGCTGGACAGCGTGATCTCCGTGATCTCCACTTGTGGTATTGCGGTACCAAGCTTCGTTATATGTACTCTGCTTCTGTATTTCCTGGGAAGTAAGGTAAAGATACTGCCCACTTACGGAATCGGCACCTGGAAGCATTATGTGATGCCCGTGATCGCACTGGCATTGTACCCCACTGCTTATATTATGAGACTGATGCGTTCTTCCATGCTGGATGTTCTGGGACAGGATTATATGAGAACCGCTACGGCGAAGGGAGTAAAACCTTTCTTCCGTCTGTTCAAGCATGCACTGAGAAATGCACTGCTCCCCGTTATCACCTATGTAGGTCCTATGATGGCTTATACTATGACAGGAAGCTTCGTAGTAGAGAAGATTTTCACGATCCCCGGTCTGGGCAATGAATTTGTCAGCTCGATCATTAACCGTGACTACACCATGATCATGGGTACCACCATTTTCCTCGCAACACTGATGGTTGTCATGAATGTGCTGGTGGATATCGTATATAAGCTCGTCGACCCCAGGATCAAGTTGAAGTAAGATTAACAGGAAGGAAGATACCGATGAAAGAACCGAATGCTATGAGCTTTCATGTAAAATATAAACCGGAAGATTTTATGCCGGCGAACGAAGAAGAGAAGCAGAGCCAGGTCATCATGCGTGAGAGCGTGGGCTTCTGGCAGGATGGCTTCCGCAGACTTCGTAAAAATAAGGTTGCAATGGTCAGCCTCTTCGTTATTATTGTAGTTATGATCTTTTCCTTTATCGTGCCGGCATTTTATCCCTATGATTACAAGACACAGATCAAAGGAAGCGAGAATCTGCACCCCATGCAGTATTCCGAGAAAGAGATAGAGCGTATGGATGCGGGAGAGAAGGTATTCCCCCATGTGCTCGGTACCGATAAAATGGGCCGTGATTATGCCATCCGTGTTATGATGGGAAGCCGTATCTCCCTGCTGGTTGGTCTGATCGCTACTGCCATTATTTTTGTGATCGGTTCCCTGATCGGTTCCATATCTGCATTCTTCGGTGGATGGGTGGATCTGATCATCATGCGTATTGTGGATATTATCTATACGATACCGGATTTTCTGCTGATCGTGCTGCTGTCCTTTGCGTTAAAGGACCCTCTGGCGAATCTGGCACAGCTTCCCGGGTTCGGATGGATGCAGATCGTAGGATCTAACCTGATCAGTATCTTCATCGTATTCGCATTGCTGTACTGGGTAGGAATGGCACGTATGGTACGAAGCCAGATCCTGACCCTGAAGGAAAATGATTATGTCATGGCAGCCAAGGCTCTGGGAGCCAAGGATGGCCGTATCATTAAAAAGCATCTGCTGACCAACTGTATCGGTACGCTGATCGTTACCACCACACTGCAGATCCCTTCCTCTATTTTTACCGAGAGCTATCTGAGCTTCTTAGGCATGGGTGTGGCAGTTCCCCTGCCTTCCCTGGGAAGCCTTGCAAGTGATGCCATTAACGGAATGATCACATTCCCGTACCTGCTGTTTGCACCCTGTCTGCTGATCAGTCTGATCATCTTAAGCTTTAACCTGTTTGGTGACGGACTTCGTGACGCATTTGACCCGAAGCTTAAGAATTAATGGAAGGAGTAGTGAAGATGGATAACAATTATCTGGTAGATATACAGCATGAACGTCTCTCTTTCTTTACTCCTGCCGGAGAAGTAAAGGCACTGAACGATGTCTCCATTCACCTGAAGGAAGGGGAAGTACTGGGCATCGTAGGAGAGAGTGGTTCCGGTAAATCCGTAACCGCATACAGTCTGATGGGACTGACCGCTTATCCCGGTAAGCTGATCGGCGGAGAACTTCACTTCAATGGACACGAAGTGGAGAAAATGACCGAAAAAGATTTTTCCAAAATGCGTGGTAAAGAGGTTTCCATTATTTTCCAGGATCCTCTGACCAGCTTAAATCCCGTATATACCATTGGTAATCAGATCATGGAAGTAATCCGTCTGCATACCGATGCGGATAAGAAAAAGGCATATGCAAGAGCAGTGGAGCTTTTGTCTCTGGTAGGTATCAATGAACCGGAGAAACGTATGAAGCAGTATCCCCACGAGCTGTCCGGTGGTATGAGACAGCGTGTCATGATCGCAATTGCGCTGGCATGTGAACCGAAGCTTCTGATCGCCGATGAGCCTACTACCGCACTGGACGTTACCATTCAGGCGCAGATCTTGGAGCTGATGATGGAGCTGAAGGACAAGCTGGGCATGGCGATCATCATGATCACCCATGACCTGGGTATCGTGGCGAGCATGTGTGACCGTATTGCAGTCATGTATGCCGGCCGTATCGTGGAGACCGGTACCTGTGACGAGATCTTCTACCATCCGAAGCATGAATATACCAAGGGCCTTCTGGAGAGTATCCCCCGTCTGGACAGCACGAAGCATGAGAAGCTGATCCCCATCGAGGGTAATCCGGTGGATCTTTTGAATCCTCCCGAGGGATGTGCATTCGCACCCCGCTGCAAGAACTGCATGAAGATCTGCCTGAGAGAGAATCCGCCCAAGACGGATTTTAGCGAGACGCATTATGCACACTGCTTTATGAACCAGAAAGCTGAGATGGAGGGAGGAAATACCAATGAGTGATAAGTTACTTCAGGTTGAACATTTGAAGCAATACTTCCCCGCAGGCGGCATGGGTAAAAACCGTAAGTTCGTGAAGGCCGTGGATGATGTCAGCTTTTTTGTGAATAAAGGTGAGACTCTCGGACTGGTAGGAGAGAGCGGCTGTGGTAAGACCACCACCGGACGTTCTATCTTACGATTATATGAGCCCACCGGCGGCAAGATCACATTTGACGGCAAGGTGATCCTGGACGTTGAAAATAAAGTAAAGGTAGATATGCTGCCTTACCGTCAGAAGATGCAGATGGTATTCCAGGATCCTTATGCAAGTCTGGATCCCAGAATGACCGTAGGAGATATCGTAGGGGAAGCCATAGATATTCATAAGCTGGCTGCCAATAAGAAGGAACGTCATGATATGATCATTTCCATGCTGGAGAAGGTTGGACTGAACTCTGAGCATGCGAACAGATATCCTCATGAATTCTCCGGCGGACAGCGTCAGCGTGTCGGCATTGCGAGAGCACTGGCAGTGAACCCGCAGTTCATCGTCTGCGATGAGCCGATCTCCGCACTGGATGTATCAATCCAGGCACAGGTGGTGAATATGTTCGAGGAGCTGCAGGAGCAGATGGGACTGACCTATCTGTTCATCGCACATGACCTCTCTGTCGTAAAACATATCTCCGACCGTATCGGCGTTATGTACCTGGGCAAAATGGTAGAGCTGGCAGACAGCTACGAGCTGGTAGCACGAAGCCTGCATCCTTATACCAAGAGCCTGATCTCTGCGATCCCCATTGCAGATCCCATCAAGGCAAGAGCAAGCAAACGTATTGTTCTGCAGGGAGATGTACCCAGCCCCTTAAATCCTCCTACCGGATGTCGTTTCCGCACCAGATGTCCTTATGCGGATGAGTGCTGTGCACAGAAGGAACCCGAATGGAGAGAAGTGGAAAAGGGTCACTACGTGGCTTGCCACCATGTGGAGAAGATCAATGCCTGAAATTAGGTATTGACAGCTGAGCAATTTAGCTGTTTAATATAAAGCTATACAAAGCATAGTGCTTTTGTATGAAAAGAAAGAGGAGGATAACTTTATGAAAAAGAAGTTAGCTATGCTGCTCACCGCAGCAATGCTGGTAGGTTCTCTGGCAGCATGCGGCAGCAGCGACAATGGTTCTTCTGCAACCGGCAGTGCCAGTGCAACTGACAGCACCAAGACCGATGCAGCAGCAACCGAAGTTAGTACCGAAGGCAAACAGCTTACCGTTCAGATCGGTCCCGATCCCGAGACCATTGATCCCGCACTGAACAGTGCAGTAGATGGCGGTAATATGCTGCTTCACTCTTTTGAGTGTCTTCTGACAATTGACCAGGATGGTAAGATCGCTCCCGGACAGGCTGAGACCTGGGAAGTATCTGAAGATGGTCTTACCTGGACCTTCCATCTTCGTGATGGATTAAAGTGGTCTGACGGCAGTGATCTGACCGCAGACGATTTCGTATACAGCTGGAAGCGTGTATGCGATCCCGTAGTAGCAGCTCCTTATGCTGAGACTGTTCTGGGTATGGTTAAGGGCTTTGACGAGGCACAGGCAGGTGATCTGGATGCTCTGGCAGTATCCGCTCCCGATGCTAAGACCTTCGTTGTAGAGCTTTCCAATCCCTGCCCTTACTTCGAGTCTCTGGCAGCATTCGCTACCCTGAGCCCTGTTCAGCAGGCAACCGTAGAGGCTAACGGCGATGCATGGGCTACCGCAGCTGAGACCTATATCTCCAACGGACCTTTCTACATTACCGAGTGGGTACCCGGTTCTCACATTACTATGTCCAAGAACCCTAACTACTGGAATGCAGATGCGATCAAGCTTGGCAGCATCAAATTCGTACTGATGGAGGATTCCAACGCAGCTTATACTGCATACCAGTCCGGTGATGTACTGTTCATCAAGGATGTTCCTACCCAGGAGATCCCCAGCTTACAGGGTAACCCCGAGTTCCATGTAGAGCCTAACCTGGGAACTTACTATCTGTCCATGAACCTGGAAGATCCTGCATTCGCAGATGTAAATGTTCGTAAGGCTCTGAGCCTGGCAATTGATCGTGATTATGTAGCAAATACCCTGATGCAGGGAACCTACTCTCCCGCATACAACCTCGTAGGTGAGGGTTGGGTAGATACCGACGGCAGCTCCTTCAATGCAAATGCTAACGGTGGTCAGAGCTATATCTCCGAGGATTTCGATGCTAACCTTGAGGAAGCTAAGCAGCTCTTAGCTGATGCCGGCTACCCTAACGGTGAAGGACTTCCTACCATCACCTATACTACCAACGATGCAGGTTACCACAAGGTTGTTGCTGAGTACTTACAGCAGGCATGGGGCGAGCTTGGTATTAACGTAGAAGTAAATATCGTTGAGTGGTCCAGCTTCACTCCGATGAGACGTAACGGTGAGTACATGGTAGCACGTAACGGATGGGTAGGAGACTACAGCGATCCTTCCAATATGTTAGACCTGTTCTGCACCGGCAACGGTAACAACGATGGTAAGTTCTCCAATGCTGACTTCGATGCAGCTATGGAGAAGGCAGCTTCCACCATGGATACCGCTGAGCGTTCCGCAGCTCTTCATCAGGCTGAGGATGTTCTGATGGAGCAGGTAGGATGCATCCCTGTTGCTTACTACAATGACTTCTGGCTGCAGAGCGAGAAGATCACCGGTATCTGGCATTCCGCTTATGGTTTCTGGTACTTCATGTATGGTGACATCGCAGAGTAATCTGTGGATCTGATCATTCAGAATAAAAACGAAGGCCCCCTGTGAGATCGTAAAGATTTCCGGGGGTTCTTTTTTGTGCCGCGTTTTCGGCGCTGTATTGTAAAATGTTGTTGCAATTGTGTACAATATATGGTAATATAAAATCTGCTTGACATTAGGAGGTGTGAAATGGAAGCATTAAGAGTAGTAATCAACATAATTTTTATATTGGTATGTGTAGCACTGACAGTGTTAGTATTGATGCAGGAAGGTAAATCCGCAGGACTGGGTTCCATCAGCGGCGCTGCTGAGACCTACTGGGGCAGAAATAAAGGACGTTCCATGGAAGGTATGCTGGTGAAGATCACGAAGATCCTTGCAGTATTCTTCATGTTACTTGCAGTCGTACTGAATCTGAACGTATTTTAATCATTACGAAGGATGACACTCTTGTGTGCATGGCATACAAGAGTGTTTTGTTATATTTAACTATTCAGAGCCTCGTAGAGGCGGTTTTGCGAATGGAGTTCTGAATAGTTACTGTTTGAGAGAGGTTACATGAGTAATAACGAAATCAGAGAGAAGAGAAAAAAAGTAATCTGTGATCTGGTGAAGGACGATTTCTATGTCCCCATGAAGGAGAAGGAACTGGCAATGTTCTTGCAGGTGTCAAGGGAAGACAGAGAGGAATTCCGGGAGATTCTGCAAGAACTTTTAGCGGAAGGAAAGCTTACCCTGACCGTTAAGGGTAAATATATGAAGTCCAACGGTAAGGTTCTGACGGGAACTTTTATCAGCAATGCCAAAGGCTTTGGATTTGTGGAAGTGGAAGGAAGGGACGAGGATCTGTTCATTCCGGAGGACAAGCAGGGTGGAGCATTCCATAAGGATACCGTGGAAGTGGCACTTCTGCCTGCGAAGACCGGCAAACGCCAGGAAGCGCAGGTTATCCGCATCATTGCCAGGGGTATGACTCAGGTGGTGGGAACCTATGAGCAGTCCAAGAGTAATTTTGGCTTTGTCATTCCGGATAACACGAAGATAGCACAGGATATTTTCGTGCCGAAGGAGTGGTCGAAGGGGGCCATGACCGGACATAAGGTCGTGGTGGAGATCACCGGATACGGCACGAATACGAAGAGTCCTGAGGGCAAAGTCGTGGAGATCCTGGGACATATCAACGATCCCGGTGTAGATATCATGTCTATCGTACGTGGCTTTGATCTGCCGGTGGAATTCGGCGAGAAGATCATGAGCCAGGTGGAGAGGGTATCCCAGGAGGTATCCGAGGCGGATTGTGCCGGACGCAGGGATCTGCGGGATGTGACCATGGTGACCATCGACGGAGAGGATGCCAAGGATCTGGATGATGCTGTCAGTGTATCCTTTGATGGGACATATTACCACTTAGGAGTACACATTGCAGACGTGACGAACTACGTGCAGGAGAATTCCGCACTGGACAGAGAGGCATTAAAACGAGGCACCAGTGTCTATCTGGTGGACCGTGTGATCCCTATGCTGCCCCATGCATTGAGTAACGGTATCTGTTCCCTGAATGAGGGCGTGGACCGTCTGGCATTAAGCTGCCTGATGAAGGTGGATGAAGAGGGCGAGATCGTGGACTATGAGATCTGCGAATCTGTGATCCGGGTCAATAAGCGGATGTCTTATACCGTGGTGAAAAAGCTGCTGGAGGAGCCAGAGTGTGTAGAGCATAACGCCGGTATGCCGGACGGAACCTCCGGGGAAGGCGTAGAAACCTCAACAAACTATTCACAGTACAGGGAACTGCTCCCTATGTTCCAACAAATGGCTGAGCTCGCGGACAAACTGCGGAAGAAGAGACAGAAGCGGGGATCCATTGATTTCGATTTTCCGGAGTGCAAGATTCTGTTAGATAAGGAAGGACATCCACTGGATATTAAGCCTTACGAGCGGAATATAGCGACTATGCTGATCGAGGATTTCATGCTCGCAGCGAATGAGACAGTGGCACAGCATTTTTACTGGCAGGAGCTGCCCTTCGTCTACCGCGTCCATGATGTACCGGATCCGGAGCGGATCCAGAAGCTGTCTACGTTCATCAGCAATTATGGCTATTACATGAAGGCGCTGGGGCGCAGGAACAGCAAGGTTTCCACGGAGGAGATCCATCCCAAGGAGATCCAGAAGCTGTTACAGAAGATTGAGGGAACTCCCGAAGAGCCTATGATCGCCAGACTGACCCTGCGCAGCATGAAACAGGCAAAATACAGCACGGAGTGTACCGGACATTTTGGACTGGCATGTCAGTATTACTGTCATTTTACTTCGCCGATCCGTCGTTATCCGGATCTGCAGATCCATCGTATTATCAAGGAACAGCTGCGGGGACGTCTGAAGGAAGAGCGCATAGAGCATTATCGTGAGATTCTGCCGGAGGTGGCGAAACATTCTTCCGAGATGGAGCGCCGTGCCGATGAGGCAGAGCGGGAGACGGATAAGCTGAAGAAGGTAGAATATATGGAACAGCACATCGGAGAGGAATACGAAGGTGTGATCTCCGGTGTCACCAACTGGGGACTGTATGTGGAACTGCCCAATACCGTGGAGGGTCTGGTCCATATTTCGACGATTCCGGGAGACTATTATCACTACAATGAGGCAGCCTGTGAGATGGTGGGGGAAGCCACCGGACGTTGCTTCAAACTGGGAATGCCGGTACGGATCGAAGTGGAAGACTGCGACCGTTTTATGCGCACCATCAATTTCCGGCTGGTGGATAAATGAACTGTTAGTTCATTGACAATTACAGAAAATATAGTAAACTGTAACTATTCAGAGCCGTTAAAAATAAGTTCCGCAGGAGTGTTCTGCAATGGGGTTCTGAATAGTTACAAGGTTTTGAAGAGGTAGCCATGGCAAAAGGAAAAGAGTCCCAGAAGCTGATCGCGAACAATAAAAAAGCATATCATGATTTTTTCATTGATGAGACCTATGAGTGCGGCATTGCCTTGCACGGCACGGAAGTAAAGTCCATGCGTATGGGCAAGTGCAGTATCAAGGAGGCGTTCGTCCGCATTGAAGACGGAGAAGTATTCGTCTACGGAATGCATGTAAGTCCTTATGAGAAGGGGAATATTTTCAACAAAGATCCTCTTCGTGTGAAAAAACTGCTGCTGCATAAGTACGAGATCAACAAACTGCTGGGCAAGATCAAGGAAAAAGGGTATACATTAGTCCCTTTGCAGGTATACTTTAAAGACGGTAAGGTAAAGGTAGAGATCGGGCTGGCACGTGGTAAGAAGCTCTATGACAAGAGAGAAGCCATTGCCAAAAAGGATCAGCGCAGAGAGGCAGAGAAAGAATTCAAGGTCCGCAATCTGTGATCCACAGGCTCTGATCCTGCAATGCTTTACCGCAAGTGCTTGACAGTGTGTGTGCCATCAAGTATACTTGGTCTGACAACTGAATAAGGGGTAGTAAAGGTTTCGACAGGGGTTTTGCAGCTGGAGAAGCGAGTCGCATGGTAATGCGTTAAATGGCCAAATTAAAATTAAACGCTAACGATAATTTAGCATACGCTGCCTAATGGCAGCAGTCGGCCCTAGGGCACTCACACCTTAGGATCCCGGCTTCAAACATGTGAGAAACGACATATGCAAAGCTTTGCGCATATGGGCGTAACATGAAGCTACTGAAATGCTCAGGGTGTTTGTTCCCGGGGCGCGGAGGGAATGTCAAAGAATAAACTACACTCGTAGAAGGACAGGGAATAGGCTTTTGGACACGGGTTCGACTCCCGTCTACTCCACTAAACCGTAACAAGTCGAACACCCTGTATAACATTGTGGTATACAGGAATATGTTCTGCTTGGTTTCACAGAGGGAATGGTAATTGTGAGAACGGTTATTGTAGATAGAATCTACAGGAAAGCAGCGATATTGTAGGTAGGTGATTACACCTCATACAGTATCGCTATTTTTTGTAGAAGCATCCCCATGCCTGACGGCACAGAAGAAGTAGGGATGCTTTGAAATTTTTAGAACAGTGCAAATAAAAGAAGAATATATCAAAGGGCAAGCCGCCAGGAAGATGTAGAGCAATCTATTAACATCTTCCTGGCGGCTTTTGCATTTGTCAATGCCGGGAGAGACCATGAAGGAGGTAACGGCAATGAATATAGATGTTGTAGACGTGAGACTGGATGAAAGAAAGCTGCCGTATCTGGTCAGCGAGACGGTGGCTGAATACCGAGGGGAATATGTGGGAGAGCAACGGCTGAAAGTAAATTCCCCTGAGAAGGTTGTAAATGTGCTGAATAATGTTTTTCACATGAAAGACTTTTCGGAAGAAAAACTGTATGTGATGTTCTTATCTGCAAGTCTTCATGTGATAGCTTACGCAGAAGTCAGCCACAGAGTAATTGATTCGGCAACTGTGGGAATCCGGGAAATTATGCAAAGAGCGTTTCTGACCAATGCAGCCGGAATCATTCTGGCACATAATCACCCCGGGTTGGGTAGTACGGCGAACCCATCGACGCAGGACATTGATGTGACACAGGGGTTGATGCGAGCCTGTGAAATTATGGGGATTCATATGTTTGACCACATTATTGTAGCAGGAGACGATTATTACAGTTTCAGAGAAAAGCACGCAGAACTTTACGTGAAGCGTGAGGAAAGCAGGAAAAAGAGGGGAGGGAAACGAATTGAGATATAGTTTTTGAATGATTTTTATAAAAAATATCGACAGGGGCGTTAGCTCCTGTCGTTTCTATTTTGTCTTATCATGTTCGATAATGTCAGAAACAGGACAATCGAGGATGTAGCAGAGCACATCGAGTGTCTTTGTAGTGATGGCTTCTCCCTTTTTCATGCGGTGGATGGTATTGGCGGAAACACCGTGCTTAAAGATCAATTCATATTCTGTCACATTTTTGCGAAGTAGGGTGTCAAAAAAAGGTTTGTATGATATCATGTTATTAGATTGAACCTCCTATCACATATTATAAAAAGAGTATCATACTTAATTTCTTGACTATACCTAATATATTGACTATAATGTAAGAACGATAGAGAACGATCACATGAAAACAAAAGTTAATCGCTCGAAATAAATTCTCTCAACGAAAGCGAGGAAAACCAACTATGAAACACAGAACACACAGGCTCGCTGCGAAAGCCGTAGCAGCAATCCTTTGCGCAGCACTGATGCTGACCGCATGTGGCAGCAAGGAAACAACCAGTAACAAAACTGCCAGCACAGAGACCACCTCTGTAACAGCTACAGAAACCAATTCTGTAGAATCCACTGAAATGACAACCACAGAAGCAACCGTAGAGCCGACCGAAGCTCCCACAGAGACTGCTCCTGCGGAATCTCCTGCACCCGCTGTAGAACCCACAACAGCATCTGTAGAACCCACTGTGCTGTAAGCACAGGGTATACTTATTCGGAACTTAACCAGACCATGTATGCAAAGTCCGCAGTAAATGTCAGAGACCTGCCCAGCACGGATGGTAAGAAAATTGGCAGCCTGAAAGCCAGCCAGGAAATCACAGTCACAGGCAAGTGCGACCAGACAGGCTGGTATCGCTTTGATTTAAACGGCACCACTGGTTATGTAAGTGACAAGTACATCGTATCCGAAAAGCCTGCTGTGAATACCGTTGCAAGTGCAAACAACAGCAGCAGCAATACTGCTGCAACACCTGCGCCTGCACAGACAACTACAACAGGTACGACGGACACCTCTGGAGAATACTTCGACAGAGCCATGGCGGAACAGGTATTTGCACTGGTCAATGAAGAACGTGTAGCAAACGGTATTCCTGCACTCATCTGGAGTGAGGATGTATACAACATCGCCGTACAGCGATGCTATGAAAATGACATCCACGCAAGTATGAGAACTGGTACTAGCGAGAACCAGTCCGAAGGTCAGCAGACCGCTGAAGAAATCTATCAGGGATGGCATGACAGCCCTGGACACCATGACAATTACATGAACCCGAACTACACCTACAGTGCTGTAGCTGTAAGAGTTGTACCACTGATGGGTGGTGCACTGGGAAATATGCATGTACATTATCAGGTATTCACCTGGGATAACACCGCTACAAACAGCTCCGTGACAATCAACACTCCCGTACAGGAAAACTCCGTCGCAGCAGCTCCTAAGACTGCCGACGAGAACACTGACACGTCATCCTCGAACGTAGGCTGGTCTATGACCCCGCCCACGCAGGAAGACGGCTTGAAGAAGTGGCAGGAGCAGAACCCTGATGTAGAAGTGTCGTTCGGAAATTAAATAGCAAGTACCAAGGCGGACGCTGATGCGTCCGCTTTTCATATTTTAATGAAGGTCTGATGCACAGACCGGGCGCAATATGAAAAAGAAAGGCTGTCGTTAGACAGAATGGTAAAGAATTATGGATCGAGATATGGACTTATGGAATGCTCTACAGAAGCACATGGGGCATAATGTAAAAATCACGTTCGAGGGTGAGAAAGACAACCCGGAGAACATCTTACTGCAATGTGAGGACTGCCATTTCGATATTTTGAGTGCTGACATTGAGACCGTGTGTGCGAGAGAGGATTGTTGACAAAGGAATAAGGAAAAGCATACCGCAAAGAATAATAGCATACTCCATTGACTGCATAACAAAATTTGTGTATAATTTTACTATTACAGAAGGAGGTGCTTTTATGCCGACCATTAAATCAAGTGCTGACTTGCGGAACAATTATAATGAAATATCAACCTACTGTCATAACTACCCGGAACCTGTTTTTATTACGAAGAATGGAAAAGGTGACCTTGCTGTAATGAGCATTGAGGCATACGAAGAATTAACCAGCCGCTTTGAACTATATAGCCAGATTAAGGAAGGAATGGATGATATTGCCGCTGGCAATACCAGACCGTTTCAAGAAGCCATGGCTGACATTCAGAGTCGCCGCAGAAGATGAATTATCAGGTACACATCACCAAAACTGCGGAGCATGACATTGCGAAAGCAGCAGATTACATCGAATTTGTCTTGAAGAACCCACAGGCAGCAGACCATCTGCTGGATGTTGCAACGGAAAAAATCGGTGAACTGACCCAGATGCTGGAAAAACTACAACTGGTGGATGATCCCGTTTTGGCTGGGTGGGGAATCCGATTTATTATGGTAAACAATTATCTTGCGTTTTATACCATAGATGAAGACAAGAAGGTGGTAATCATTGTACGTTTTCTTTATCAAAAAAGCAACTGGAACACCATTCTTCGACAAGGATTTTCACTCATTTAAGGAACCTGCTTTTGCAGGTCCTTTTTTTGCAGTCCGCCGGACTGCCGGTGGGAGACTTGGAAGGAGTGTGGCAAATATGATGAAGAGAATGCTTTCAGGTATCAGAGACTTATGGATTGTCCTGTTCTGTCTGACGGAGAGAACGTTATTACAGATTCTTCTTGCAGTACCAGTTCCGGTCAGAATGGTTCTTGCGGGAGTACTGGCAGCAAAGTATGTGGAGTGTCTGTTTTGCACAAGCCTTAGCATGACAATCTTTACCGTTGTGATGACGGTCTTTGTGGCGACAAATATCAAGAAGTGGAACGCAGAATTTCAGATCATATATGTGACGGCAAGACTCAGAAAGCGTTCACGGAAAAAGGCATATAATTTCAGAATAAACTAGAGAATCTACGGGCAGCCGAAAGGTCGCCCATTTTTTTAGCCAGATAATGTACCATCTTTGGGAGCAGAATGAACCACGGATTGTACCAAAAAGGAAAGAACAGGCTTTTCCTACACTTGTGTACCAATATGCGCCCAAGATCGACCCACATCTGGGCGGAAACTGGTACAGAGAATGGTTCACTTTTGAAAGAAAAAGGTATGGCACGATGCACAGAACGACCGGCAGCGGTCACATATTTTCAGAAGGTTCCCGTAAGGGAACTTTTTTTAGGACAAGCTGCGCAGAACCTTACGGTGCAGTCTAAGATCTGCGCAAAGAACTTTCTTGTAAACATTGTTTACAAATTTTGCAAATAACGTCCCGTTTACACGTCGTCACAGACCCTTACGGCTTGTAAACAAGTTCACTTAAAAAATGCCTGTTTTACGGGCGTTCTGGCACTCTCGTTTACAGTTGTAAACATTGTTTACAGAAAAGTGCCAATATTCTGACGGCTCGTTTACAGGCTTAAACCCGCATAGTTACGGGGTTTCGCAGAAATCTCATTGCTTTCTCCGCTAAAGGCTCCGGAAAGCAAAAAGGGCATAAGCAGAGCTTGTCACATCTGCGATGTAAAAGAATGAAAAATGCTTTTGAAAAGAGAACTGAAAAATAAGAAAAGCTACACCTTATGGCAGGCTTATTTTTCACAAAATCATTTTCCAAAAAGATAAGCAGAGAAGAAAGGCTCGAAAAAACAGTTGTACCAACGAGTGGTTGTAGGAAGAATGTTTGACATCCTGTGTTGGAACATTCATAATAAAATACAGGATAAAAGTAAGGGAAAGCGAAAGGAGAAAGCAGCATGGAATTAGAGAAGTTTGAGGAAGTATATCAGGTACTGGAAGCACAGAAGGAAAAGGACGAGACCGCCGCAGAACTGTATGCAGATGTAAAGGAGTTTGCCTACAAGTATGCAACGATGCGGTATCGGTTCAGTGAAATGAGCAGAGAAGAGAAAGCCGAGAACGACAGCTACCGCACCAGCCAGCATAATCGGTTCATGGACAGCGTTCGTATCTATTTCCGTTATCTACAGAACAACGGGGTGAATGTGCCGGACATCAGCAAGTTGGAAGCGGATCGAAAGATTTTCGGTAATTTTGCCTGCTACTATATTTTCCGCATTGAGTGTGAACAGGCATAGAGAAAAGCCTGTTCCCCCAAAAACCGCCCATCCTCTTGACAAAACCGAAAAAATGTGCTAATTTCTGAGTAGGTTGAGACATCAAGTTACTTGTGTCTCTTTTTTTGACTGATAATTCAGGAAAAGAAGAGATCAGGTTCAGATGTATGTTTCAACTTTGAGAAAGTGCAAAAAGAAATTTAAACATACATCTGGGTTTGTTTTAGAAACAAGTCGGATGTATGTTTTTTTATGAAATCAGACGGCGGTGCAGACTATCAAAAAACGAATGCAAAGGAGAAAAACGGATGAGCGGCAACACGCAAAAAGAAGAAATCTACAGAACAGCGATGCGGATTTGCAGAATGTGGGGAGTGGCAGAAACTTTGGATAGCGGGATACCGCCTTATGAAACTCCCATAGCTACACAGCCTGCGGAGAATGAAAAGATGGTTCTGCAATGGGCAGAGGAATATGTACAGCTACGTGAGAATGGCGAAGAACTCTGGAGATTCTTTGAAAAGAAGATAAAGAATCTACGCAAGCCGGAGCAGAAATAGTACTATTATCATTTCTACAGGGGAATTATCATTTCCTTATATCTTCTATATTACTATGCCTGCAAAAATCACAGAAAGCACAAGTGTTGTCTGAAAAACATACCGAAGGACTTGTTGGAGGTTCATGTGGTATGGGTATTGCGTGAGTTTTTAAGGGACGATGAAAACCTCATAAGTCTTGCGGTAGATATTTCGGAATATTACAAAAAGCTATATACGGACAATGGCTATATTGCGGTCTTGGAGAATGAGCTAAAGGAGACGGAAAAAGGAATTGCCAATTTGATTAAAGTCATTGAAAAAGGTGTGATTTCAGATGCCGTGACAAGCCGTCTGGAGAAGCTGGAGAAAGACAAAGCCAATCTGAAAGAAGCCATGGAAGCTGAAAAATTAAAATACGCTCTGGCAGAGGACGAGAACAGCATCAAGAAATATTTCGATATGTATGCAAAAGCCGACTTTGATGATGAGGACACCAGAAACAAAATTCTGGACTACTTCATAGATAAGATATATGTATATAATGACCGTTTGGTTATTACATGGTGGTATTGCGATGACAGAACAACCATTGAACTGGATACGCTAACGGAGATCACAGAACTCCAGGACAAAAGGTCTAACAGAAAGTGTTCGACATTGACACAGATAACTCCATAGAAAAAGTGCCGTTTTTGCGGCACTTTTTATTTTTCGTGTGTGCATTATTGAGGACTGATTCGCTGCAAAAGAGCATCCTGCAATACCTGTGAAAAGTTAATATTCATTGCAACAGCAGCTTCATTCAGCCATTCGGGAATAGTCAATGTTTTTTTAACAGCTTTGTTATTAAAACGTTTGCGATATTCCAGGGTATCGCATGCAACCATACTTAAAAAGGAATCCGCAGTAACTTTGATGCCTGACATTTTGGAGGGCTGTGGAATGGGGCGTTGGTCCTTTTCATATCCATAGAGAATAAGCGCGAGGGCATCTTCAGCCATAAACAGAGCATCAGCCAGTGTGTCGCCGCAGGTATAACAACCTTCCAAATCGGGAAAATATACAGAATAACCTCCATCTGGTTCAGAAGTAAAAATAGCGGGATAAACATATTTAGACATAAGAATCTCCTTTCTAAGAATCCATTCCGGCATCGCGCAAAATAGCAATGGCAGTTCCGGTTTTTATTTCCTTTTTGTGTCGAGGAACAGCAAACTGTTTTCCCGTCACAGAGCTATACCAAATATCATGATTGCTTCCGTGGCGGATAAGAGAACAACCATTTTTCTTTAATAGTTTTAGCAGTTCGTTTGTTTTCATTGATATCCTTTCTTAAATTATAATACGTGTAAATACGTGTGTCAATAAGCAGAAAAAAACACCTCAAATAATAAGCCTAAATGTTTAGATGATTGGCATATTATTTGAAGTGTTTTTAGATATTTTTAGCATACTGTTTTTTGAAAAAATTGTCAATGAAAAGAAGAGGTCAGATGAAAAATGTGGTATAATTTCCAAAGAGTTTTACAAGGGAGTAATTGACAAGCTATGAAAATGAAACACAACAGATCTCAGAAACGTTTGATAACACAATTGTCATTATGGCTGGCACTGCTATTGACATTTACCGGCTGTGCGGAAAGCACCGTCACGCCGCAGGATAATACCTATACGATAGAGCAGCCGGCGACGATCCCCTACGAATTGCTGGAGGCATCGGAGACTGCAGCATCGGAACCTGAATCCGGACAGCCACAGGAAAACGCTTCGGATACACAAGAATCGCAGCAGGTCACATCTGCAACAGATGCTTCGACAGGAGAGGGCACGTCAGCATTTTCCCTCCGGGAGATTCCGGCATACTCCGGCACACCTTATACAGAAGTCAATGGCAACAAACCTTATTTCACAGAAGCAGATCTGACTACACAGTCCTTCGAGACATACAGCGAGCTGGATAGCCTGGGGCGCTGTGGCGTGGCATATGCCAACGTGGGACAGGATCTGATGCCGACAGAACCGAGAGGGGAGATCGGAGCTGTGAAGCCTACCGGCTGGCATCTGGTGAAATACGATAACGTGGACGGAAAATACCTATACAATCGCTGCCACCTGATCGCCTACATGCTGGCGGCGGAAAACGCCAATCCGCAGAACCTGATCACAGGAACCAGATATCTCAACGTGCAGGGAATGCTCCCTTTTGAGACGAAAGTCTGCGATTATGTCAAAAATACAGGGAATCATGTCCTGTACCGTGTCACTCCCATATTTGACGGGGATAACCTGCTGGCAGACGGTGTCCTCATGGAAGCCTATTCTGTGGAAGATGTCGGAGAGGGAATCCAATTCTGTGTATTTGCCTACAATGTGCAGCCGGGGATCGGTATTGACTATGCCACCGGAGATAACTGGGCGGAGAGCAACGCGGCATCCCAGGAAGCGGCAGCACCCATTGTGATAGAAACACCGACACAACAACCCCAGACAGACACTACGGTGCAGATCACACCGGAACCGTCAGTGCCACAGGAATCACAGGAAACTACCTACGTGCTGAATACCAACACCATGAAATTCCACTATCCGTCCTGCTCCAGCGTGGATCAGATGAAGGAGAAAAACAAAGAGATATATACCGGCAACAGAGAAGATATCATCAATATGGGATATATGCCCTGTAAGCGGTGTAATCCTTAATCGGCAAGTGAATTAGATATAGCAGAAAAGGACCTTCGAGATACTGATAACAGCCTCGAAGCTCCTTATTATTTGCTTAGTAAAGATAAGAATATGATTTGCGTCAACAGTTTTCGTATACTTGCAAACATTCTGCAAATGCTATAGACTAAGACTAGTTTCTATATCTATTTGAATCAGAACAAAGGAGTATATGTTATGTGTACAGCGGCAACTTATAGATCACAGGATTTTTATTTCGGCAGAACTTTTGATTATGAATTTAACTATGGGGAAGAGGTAACGGTAACACCACGCAATTATCCTTTTCCGCTACGGCATCAGAATGCCCTGACGGAGCATTATGCCATGATCGGCATTGCTCATATGGCAGGGGATTATCCTTTGTACTATGATGCAGTGAATGAGAAAGGACTCGGCATGGCGGGACTGAATTTCCCGGGAAATGCAGTATACAGCAAAGTGCAGACAGGTAAGGACAACATCGCCCAGTTTGAGTTCATCCCCTGGATTCTGGGGCAGTGTGCCAATGTGCAGGAAGCCAGAGTATTGTTATCCCATATCAATCTGGTGGATACACCCTTTAATGAAAAATATCCGGTTTCTACACTGCACTGGATTCTGGCAGACAAGGAAGAGGCCATTACGATCGAGTCTGTGCAGGAGGGACTGAAGATCTATGACAACCCGGTGGGAGTATTGACGAACAATCCCCCGTTTCCAATCCAGATGTTTCGTTTGAACGATTATATGTCCCTGTCTTCCGAATCACCGACAAACCGTTTTTCCGCAGATCTGAAGCTGAAGCCGTACAGCAGAGGCATGGGAGCCATGGGACTGCCCGGGGATCTGTCTTCTGCATCCCGTTTTGTACGGGTAGCATTCACGAAGATGAATTCCCTGTCCGGATTGTCTGAGTCGGAGAGCGTCAGCCAGTTTTTCCATATTCTGGGGAGCGTGGATCAGACCAGAGGATGCTGTCAGCTGGACAAAGGGGAGTATGAGATCACTATCTACACTTCCTGCTGCAATGCAGACAGAGGAATTTACTATTATACGACCTATGAAAATCATCAGATTACTGCAGTAGATATGTACCGGGAGAATCTGGACAGTGATCGTCCTGCCCATTACCCGCTGGTACAGGGAGAACATATTTTATTGCAGAATGCTGCAGCAGGAAGCGCGGAGGAAAACCAGTAATGGATGTACAGAAAGAACAGGAACAGCAAAACCGGACGGATCATGTAGTGTCCGGATTTGCATTCTATTCAGAGAAAGATGCCAGACTGGCAGAGCAGGAGAGACAGAAGATTGCTTATCTGGATAAGCGGATCGATCGGACAAATCTGGAGTCCGTACTGGTTATTTATAAAAAAGCATTGGATGACAGGGTGTTCCGCACTCCGGTAGGTTTGGAATACCTCAGGGAATTGCAGGGAGAACTGAAAGCAAAGCAGGATCTGTTGGGGGAAGAGATTCCGCCTATCCCTCTGTGGACGAACTTTGCGGACACCAGGGAAAAAACGTCTCCTGCCAGAAGAAGAATCAAACCGGCACCGGAAGAAAATAAAAATACGACGTTCCGGCTGTCTCTTATTATGAATATTGTGATGGTCATTGCAATTATTGCAATGTTTATCATCACGCTGAATTCCGATCAGCCCAATGTCCTGAATTATGAAAGAAATCTGCAGAACAAATATGCCACCTGGGAGCAGGAACTGACCCAGAGGGAGCAGACGGTACGGGAAAAGGAAAGAGAATTACATATAGAGACCGAAGTTTCACAAAATTGACATATTTACACGCTATAGTGTAAGTATTCAGGAAAGCCTCGAAGAGGTGATTTTGCGAATGGGGCTGAATAGTTACTATCTCAAGATAGGAAGGTGAGGGTGTATGGACAGACTGAAAGTACTGGTAGTAGATGATGAGAGCAGAATGCGTAAGCTGGTCCGGGATTTCCTGGTAAAGAGCAATTTTGATGTGCTGCAAGCCGGTGACGGTGAGGAAGCACTGGATATTTTTTATAAAGAAAAAGATATTGCACTGATCATTCTGGATGTGATGATGCCGAAGATGGACGGATGGCAGGTATGCCGGGAAATTCGTGTCAACTCCAAAGTACCGATCATCATGCTGACAGCCCGCGGAGATGAGAGAGACGAACTGCAGGGATTTCAGCTGGGAGTGGACGAGTATATTTCCAAGCCCTTCAGTCCCAAGATTCTGGTGGCCCGAGTGGAAGCAATCCTGCGCAGAACAAATCAGCTGGGACAGGAAGAGGCTCTGACCTGCGGCGGCATTACCGTGGATAAGGCGGCACACCGCGTGATCATTGATGGAAAAGATGTGGATCTAAGTTACAAGGAATTTGAACTCCTGACCTATTTTATGGAAAATAAAGGCATTGCCCTGTCCAGAGAAAAGATCCTGAACAATGTGTGGAACTATGATTATTTTGGGGATGCCCGTACCATAGACACACATGTGAAAAAACTGCGCAGCAAACTGGGCGAGGAAGGCAATCTCATAAAGACCATATGGGGCATGGGGTACAAGATGGATGAAACAGCGGAATAAACAACAAAAGAGAAAAGTACATTCTATCAGGGGACAGTTTGCCTGGATCTTTATCGGCCTGATGATCGGTACGATCCTGCTGTGCCTGATGATTAACTATTTATTTCTGGGAAAAGTCTATATGCAGAGCAAACTGGATGTTATTCATGATGCTTACGGAACCATCAAGCAGGCAGCGGAGAGCGACAGCTATGACACGGAAGAATTTGCCAGAGAACTGGATGATGTGTGCAGAAGCTACAACATGACGGTATGCGTTATGGATGTGAATTCCAATATGAAATATGTGTCCATCAACGGCGGTGAGAGACTGGAAAACCGCCTGATCGGTTATGTATTTGGACTCAGCATACCTTTCAATGACCAGAGGGTGATCGAGAACGGCGATGACTATGTGATCCAGAGAACCGGACAGGAGGACAAGGAATATCTGGAAATCTACGGAAGACTGAATACCGGCATTTCTTTTATTATGCAGACACCTCTTTCCAGTATTCAGGAGAGTGCAAAGATCGCCAACCGCTTCTATGCCCTTGCAGGATGTCTGGGAGCAATGGCGGGTGGTATTATTATCTGGTTCGTCTCCCGAAGTGTGACCAAGCCGATCCTGGAACTGAATAATATTTCGGAACGGATGGTACAGCTGGATTTTGAGGCAAAATATCAGGGGAAGGCACATAATGAGATCGATCTGTTAGGAGAGAATATCAATAAGTTGTCCGATTCCCTGGAGAAAACCATTTCGGAACTGAAGACAGCGAACAATGAATTGCAACGGGACGTGGAGAAAAAAGAAGCCATTGACGAAATGCGCAAGGAATTTCTGGCCAATGTATCCCACGAACTCAAGACCCCCATTGCGCTGATTCAGGGTTATGCGGAAGGGCTGCAGGAGGAGATCAATGACGATCCCGAGAGCAGGCAGTTCTATTGTGATGTCATCGTGGACGAAGCAGCGAAGATGAACAACATGGTGAAAAAGCTTCTGACCCTGAACCAGCTGGAATTTGGTAATGATGTGGTGGCCATGGAGCGGTTCGACCTTACGGCGCTGGTGAAAAATTATATCCAGTCAGCGGCAATTCTGACAAAACAGCATGAGATTACTGTGCGGATGGAAGAGTATCCGCCGATCTATGCATGGGCGGATGAATTTAAAATAGAAGAAGTGTTCATGAACTTTTTCTCCAATGCGGTCAATCATTGTGAAGATGATAAGATCATCGAAGTGAAAATGGAACAAAAGGACGGCAAAGTACGGGTATCTGTATTCAATACAGGCAAACCGATCCCGGAGGACTCTATTCACCATATCTGGGAGAAGTTCTACAAGGTGGATAAGGCCAGAACCAGAGAATACGGAGGCAGCGGTGTGGGATTGTCTATCGTGAAGGCCATCATGGAATCCATGAACCAGCAATTCGGTGTGAACAATTACAACAACGGCGTGGAATTCTGGTTTGAGTTAGAGACAAAATAGTAAATATAAAGGATATATTTTTATATGAGGGAAGAACAGATACAGGAGGCACCGGTAAAGGTACTGTTAGTCGGTGTGGATGTCGGTGAAGAACCGGATTTTGAGCGTTCCATGGAGGAACTGGCAAGTCTGGCGGAAGCTGCGGAAAAAGAAGTGGCCGGTCAGATTGTACAACGGCTGGATCATGTCAATAAAGCGTTATATATCGGCACCGGAAAAGTGACAGAGGTGCGCAGGCTGGCAGAAGAATGCGGGGCACAGGAGATTGTGTTTGATAATTCTCTGACACCTTCACAGGTAAGAAATCTGGGAAATGAACTGGAACTGCCGATCATCGACCGGACTAATCTGATCCTGGATATATTTGCCATCCGGGCCCAGACAAGAGAGGCAAAATTACAAGTGGAGACAGCCAGACTGCAATATATGCTGCCGAGACTGGTAGGAATGTATGATGCACTGAGCAGACAGGGCGGTGCCAGTGGCAGCATGAGTAATAAGGGCACCGGTGAGAAAAAGCTGGAACTGGACAGGCGTAAGATCGAGCATCGTATCACAGAACTGAAAAAGGAACTGGAAGATGTGGGACGTACCAGAGAGGTGCAGCGGAAAAAGAGGCAGCAGTCCCGCATCCCGCAGGTGGCTCTGGTAGGATATACCAATGCGGGAAAGTCTACAATTCTGAACCGTATGGTAGAGCAGTTCGGCGAATTGCCGGATAAAACGGTCATGGAAAAGGATATGCTGTTTGCTACACTGGAGACCAGTGTCCGCAGTGTGGATACCGGACATAATAAACCGTTTTTCCTGACAGACACCGTAGGTTTTATCAATAAACTGCCTCACGGACTGGTAAAAGCATTCCGTTCCACACTGGAGGAGGTCAGGTATGCGGATCTGCTGATCCAGGTGGTGGATTTCAGTGATGAAAATTACAGACAGCAGATGCAGGTAACAGCAGATACTTTAAAAGAGCTGGGAGCAGGTGACATTCCGCAGATCATAGTGTATAATAAGGTAGACAAATGTGGGATGGAACCACTGCCGCAAAAGAGACAGGACAACTGGTATCTGGCGGCAGGACAGAATATCGGCATCCGTGAACTGGCGGAGGCTGTTGAACAGAAAGTCTATGCGGATAATGCAGAGTGTGTATTTCTGATCCCGTACAGTGCAGGAAATGTGGCTTCCTATCTGATGGAACAGGCGCAGATCCTTTCCAGAGAGTACAGGGAGGACGGTATTCTGATCCATGCGGACTGCCATAGACAGGATATGGACAGATACAGAGAGTATATAGTGTTATAAGATCACAGAAATTACAATGAGGGAAGGATAAAAGATGGAGACCAATACACAACAGGAACGAGCAAAGAGACTGGAACAACAGGCAAGAGAATACCTGATGCAGTCCAATGATCCGATATTTACCAGGTATTTACAGCAATTACTTCCAAGAATACAGAGACAGCCGGAATATGTAGAACAGCTACAGGCAGAACTGGATAAAAGCGTGGAATTCTGGTACCAGAGACAGCAGATCAATGCAAACAGAGGCGGAGAAACCGGAGCGGAGTCATCTGTGCCGCAGCAGAGTGTACCACAGGAGGCAGCCGCCGGAGAACAGCAGACAGCCGGGCAATCACAGACACAGCCAGTGGGGCAGTTTACTATGCAACAGGTGCAGGCACCGGTGACGCAGGCTCCGGCACAGAAGAAGCAGAATGCGGAATATCTGGTCGCAACCATTGCATTGTCGGTGGTTGGCGGAATCTTTATTCTGACCGCACTGGTATTGCTTGGTATGTATTTTATGAACGGCTGGATCAAAGGTATTTCTTTATATGCAGTTTCCCTGGGAGTGGTATTGATCGCAGAATTACTGATCCACAGAAAGCTTCCGAAACTGGCCCAGATCTTTTCGGCTATCGGCATAGCGGCGTTATATCTGTCGACCATGATCAATACGATTTCCCTACATAATTTCGGTATGCTTCCTGCAGCGGCGATCATTGCAGTGATCACAGTGGGCACGGTTTTACTGAGCAGAAAAAGGGATTCCCTGATACACAGAATGCTGGGAATCGCAGCATGTTGGCTTTGTGCGTATCCGCTTTTCGGTTCTTCATTGCTTTCGGAGCCGGAAGGCCTGCTGGTGCTGGCATTGATTCTGTTACTGAGTGTACTGAGCATCTGTGTGCCGGTAAGAAGATATCATACGGCTTCGCAGTTGATACAACTTGTCAGCACTACGATCCTTTTCCCGGTAACGGTATCCTGTGTGATCAGTACACAGGGAATGCCGGTCTGGGTGACAGCAGCTGCATTTGGAACCTTTTTCCTGATCGCACATCTGATCCTGGTAGTGCAGAGCAATTACATACTAAAAGAAAAACAGGCGGGCCATGCAGTGAATGAAAACGGCTTGCTGGCAATCTATATAGCATTTCTTCTGGTAGCCGGAATTACAACCGGTACGGCGATGAACAATTATTGGGGAAGAGCGGAGAACGACGCGTATATCGGAATCATCGCCCTGACGGGAATGGCGTTTGTAGTCGCGGCTCTTGCGGGAATTGCCATACGTGGAACGTGGAAAAAATGGCTGACCTGTTACTTTTTCAGTTTTGTTGCGGTATGTGCCTTTTCTGTAATAGAAAGTAACTGGCCGATACTCATATGCCTGACAGCGTTGCTTTTACTGACGAAGATACTGACCCGTTTTGCGGAAGGCGGACTGAGGGCACTGGATGTGATCGTTACATCACTGTACTGTATTGAACTTCTGGCAAACGGAAAGGAAATACCGTATGCATACCTGCTCCTTGCGGGAACCATCCTCAGTATGTTCCTGGTCTATGGATGGACAACGATACAGGAGCTCCTGCTTACTTTTTCCCTGGCATTTTTTGCAGCGGCCAATTTGATGCCGATGCTAAAGCTGCCGGCTTTTGCGGGGATCCTGTTTGTAAGTATATTGCTGTTTAATAATGTGAAATATATGCGCGGGAAAAACATCCTGGTATTTAATGTAGTTGTAATGGTGGGGCAGATCGGAGCGTTGATCGCTCTGGCAAATCCGGTGTACCGGAACTCTTATCTTACTTATCTGTGCATGTTTGTGTTTGTACTGGCTTATCTGGTACTGACATTGCAGGAGAGATACTATAAGAAGTTTAAACACAGAGAACTGATCATTGTGATCTTTCTGACCTATATGGCACTGATCGTTAAGACCAATGTTCCCGTGATCAATAGTGTTCTGATCATGCTGATTGCGCTGGTAAGTGTAACACTGGGCTTTTTGAAAAAAGATAAGCCGGTAAGAATATATGGACTAGTGCTTTCTTTGTGCACTTGTGGTAAAATAGCATTATATGATTACTGGGGAGCACCGGTATTGCAGAAAACGATCCTTTTCTTTGCAGTGGGTGTGATCGCACTGGCGATTGCCGGGATTTATATCGTACTTGAGAAAAATACAGGAAACAATGGAAAAACAGACAGGGAAGGATAGAAGAATGACAGAAAACAAAAAGAGGATTGTATGCGGAGCGTTATTGTGTGTAATGGCGCTTGGCATGACAGCCTGCGGAAATGAAATTCCGGATCTGACAGAAGCGGAATCACAAAGAGTCGGAGAATATGCGGCGGTAACGCTCTTAAAATATGATGCGAATCACCGGAGCCGTCTCGTGGACCCGGAAATCGTCATTGCAAAACTGGAAAAAGACGCGGCCAAGGAAACCGGAAGACAGGAGAATGCACAGACGGAAGAGAAGCCTGCGGAATCGACTGCTTCAGAAGCCCAGGCACCTACCGCACAGGAGGATATTACCACCAGTCTGGAGGATTTCTTCGGACTTGCGGAGGGAGTGACCTTGACATACAGAGATTACCAGATAGCAGACTCTTATCCGGAGGACGGATCTGCAGATGATTATTTTGCGTTGGATGCCTCCACCGGGAAAAAGCTTCTGATATTGAACTTTGAACTGACCAACGGAACAGATCAGGAGGAGAATGTTGATTTCCTGAGTACTGCATCCAGATACATCATTACTGTAAATGACGGCACACGTGGAAATGCATTGACCACAATGCTGCCCAATGACATGTCTACGTATGTGGAAACCATGGCTCCCGGTGAGACACAGGGATTGGTCCTGCTACTGGAAGTAAATGAAGATATGGCAAATGGGATACAAAACATTTCTCTTCGTCTCAAAAATACATCAAATGAATATACAATTCAACTTTTATAGGCATATATACTGTAAATTATGAGAAAAAGAGAAAAGACAATAAGATCCAAAATGACAAAAAAGCCTATGATTATGGGCTTTTTTACTGCTTTTGCAAAATTGTTTGAAAAATATGCAAAATAATGTTGACAAGTGTGGCACAGGGTGATATACTCAGATTCGTTGTTGAGGCAACGCCAAGACAACACAACAGCTCGAAAGAAACATGAAAAGATTTCAAAAAAGTTGTTGACAAAGTCTGACAGATATGTTAATATAAATAACTGTCACGGAAAACAAAGTTTTCCAAGACGAAAAAGATTTCAAAAAAGTTGTTGACAAACGAAAGCGGTTATGATAAGATATCAGAGTTGCCGCTGAGAACAACAGCAAAGCAACACAGCTCTTGCGGAGCAAGAGGTTTTGATCTTTGACAAATAAACAGTAATGCAACCCTGAAAATTCCAAGATTTTCAGAGAAATTCAAGAACAAGCAAGTTGATCGAAAGATTGACAAGCTACCCGAATTAACAGTAAACAATGCCAGATAAAACTGGCAGGACACAAACACCATATTTAACAATGTTTAATGCTTAAACATGAGAGTTTGATCCTGGCTCAGGATGAACGCTGGCGGCGTGCCTAACACATGCAAGTCGAACGGACTTTTCATGAAGCCTAGCGATTGAAAAGTTAGTGGCGGACGGGTGAGTAACGCGTGGGTAACCTGCCTTGTACTGGGGGACAACAGTTGGAAACGACTGCTAATACCGCATAAGCGCACAGCTTCGCATGAAGCAGTGTGAAAAACTCCGGTGGTACAAGATGGACCCGCGTCTGATTAGCTGGTTGGTGAGGTAACGGCCCACCAAGGCGACGATCAGTAGCCGGCCTGAGAGGGTGAACGGCCACATTGGGACTGAGACACGGCCCAAACTCCTACGGGAGGCAGCAGTGGGGAATATTGCACAATGGGGGAAACCCTGATGCAGCGACGCCGCGTGAGTGAAGAAGTATTTCGGTATGTAAAGCTCTATCAGCAGGGAAGAAAATGACGGTACCTGACTAAGAAGCCCCGGCTAACTACGTGCCAGCAGCCGCGGTAATACGTAGGGGGCAAGCGTTATCCGGATTTACTGGGTGTAAAGGGAGCGTAGACGGTTTTGCAAGTCTGAAGTGAAAGCCCGGGGCTTAACCCCGGGACTGCTTTGGAAACTGTAGAACTAGAGTGCAGGAGAGGTAAGTGGAATTCCTAGTGTAGCGGTGAAATGCGTAGATATTAGGAGGAACACCAGTGGCGAAGGCGGCTTACTGGACGGTAACTGACGTTGAGGCTCGAAAGCGTGGGGAGCAAACAGGATTAGATACCCTGGTAGTCCACGCCGTAAACG
>OGRQ01000047.1_pt1 | contig 131259 bp, 109 predicted proteins | sample 1553521 | NCBI WGS metagenome assembly OGRQ01 (sample SAMEA2580088, study PRJEB22360) | human gut metagenome | biome: human gut; feature: human-associated habitat; material: faeces | place: Denmark | collected 2008/2010
ACAGCGAATCATGCGCGAGCGCCCATCGCTGTCTTCACTATGCCTATGCGCGGCTATGCTTTCGTAACTTTCCATTTACTTCAGTACCACTTTATCCAGATGCCAGATCTCATCCACATACTGCTGGATGGTTCTGTCGGAGGTGAACTTGCCAGAGCATGCCACATTGAGGATAGCGCTCTTAGCCCAGTTGTCTTCGTCGCGGTAAGCGACTTCTACTCTCTTCTGTGCCTCTGCGTAGGACTTGAAGTCCTTGAGGATGAAGTATGTGTCTGCCTTGGCGGTGCACTGGGTATTCAGCAGAGAGTTGTACAGCGGACGGAACAGTTCGGGATCTCCCGGTGCAAAGGTTCCGTTGATCAGCTGCATCAGTACCTTGCGGACATCCTGATCGTTGTTGAATATCTCCATGGGATCATATCCGCCATGGTTCTCATAGTTGATAACTTCCTGTGCGGACAGACCGAAGATGAATGCATTCTCCTCGCCCACTTCTTCTACGATCTCCACGTTGGCACCGTCCATGGTTCCCAGAGTCAGGGCACCGTTCAGCATGAACTTCATGTTACCGGTACCGGATGCTTCCTTACTTGCCGTAGAGATCTGCTCAGAGACATCTGCTGCCGCGAAGATGATCTCTGCGTTGGATACGTTGTAGTTCTCGATAAATACAACCTTGATCTTGCCGTTAATGGCAGGATCGTTATTTACCACATCCGCTACGGAATTGATCAGCTTGATGGTCAGCTTTGCGTTACGGTAACCGGCTGCTGCCTTCGCGCCGAAGATAAAGGTTCTGGGGTAGAAATCCAGTTCCGGATGCTCCTTCAGTTCGTTATACAGGTGCATTACATGCAGAATATTGAGCAGCTGTCTCTTGTACTCATGCAGACGCTTTACCTGTACATCGAAGATGGATCTGGGATCTACTTCGATACCATTGTGCTCTAAAATGTATTTTGCCAGACGTACTTTATTCTTGTACTTGATGTTCATGAACTCCTGCTGTGCCTTTTTATCATCCGCATATACCTTCAGGCGGGAGATCTGAGGCAGATCAGTGATCCAGTCGTCACCTACATGAGCCGTTACCCAGTCAGCTAACAGCGGGTTCGCATGCAGCAGGAAACGTCTCTGGGTAATACCGTTGGTCTTGTTGTTGAAGCGCTCCGGGAACATCTCGTAGAAGTCCTTCAGTTCCTGCTTCTCCAGAATCTCGGTATGCAGTCTTGCCACGCCGTTGACTGAGTAACCGGAAACGATAGCCATATTTGCCATCTTCACCTGTCCATCATAGATGATGGCCATCTTGCGGATCTTCTCCTGTACATCCACGCCGGGTACATTGCTGTACTTCTGCTGGATATCCAGAACGAATCTGCGGTTGATCTCCTCTACGATCTGGTAGATTCTGGGAAGCAGTCTGGAGAACAGTTCGATAGGCCATTTCTCCAATGCTTCTGCCATGATGGTATGGTTGGTGTAAGCACAGGTCTTGGTGGTGATCTCCCATGCTTCTTCCCAGGTCAGATAATAATCATCCATCAGCACACGCATCAGCTCTGCGATTGCTACGGTAGGATGGGTATCGTTCAGCTGGAACGTAACCTTCTCATGGAATTTATGGATATCGTCATGCTTTCTCATGTACTTCTCTACAGCTTCCTGTACGGATGCGGAGATGAAGAAATACTGCTGCTTCAGACGCAGCTCTTTACCTGCATAGTGATTGTCGTTGGGGTACAGAACCTCTACGATATTACGTGCCAGGTTCTCCTGTTCTACCGCCTTCTGGTAATCGCCCTTATCAAAGGAATCCAGCTGGAAGCACTCTACGGGCTCCGCATCCCAGATACGCAGGGTGTTTACAATGCCATTGCCATAACCCACGATGGGGAAATCAAACGGAACCGCCTTAACGGACTGATAACCCTCCTGGGTAAATACGTTTCTGCCATTCTCGTCGGTATGAACGCTTACATAGCCGCCGAATTTAACCATTTTCGCATACTCAGGTCTGCGCAGTTCAAAAGGATTGCCGTTCATCAGCCAGTTATCGGGAACCTCTACCTGATAACCGTCGCGGATCTCCTGCTTGAACATGCCATAACGATAACGGATACCGCAGCCGTATGCGGGATATCCCAGCGTTGCCAGGGAATCCAGGAAACATGCTGCCAGACGTCCCAGACCACCGTTACCCAGTGCTGCATCCGGCTCCTGGTCTTCGATCAGGTTCAGATCCAGTCCCAGTTCTTCCAAAGCTTCTGCTACGGGCTTATATGCCTTTAAGTTGATCAGGTTATTACCCAGTGCTCTTCCCATCAGGAACTCCATGGACATGTAGTAGACCATCTTGGGATCTTCCTTCTCATATGCCTTCTGGGTCTCCATCCAGTTCTCTACGATACGATCCTTGATCGCATAAGATACTGCCTGGAAGATCTGCTGTGCATCTGCTTCTTCCAGATTCTTACGATACAGGGTGCGCACATTATATTCCACACTTCTCTTGAAGAGCTCCTTGTCGAACTCTTTTGCCTTTACCGGCTTCTCGCTGGCTGCTACTGATTTTTTCACCTGTGTTCTCCTCTCCATTGCCTCTCCGGTACTGTACTCTTCTCAAGATATTCCGCACCGGATAGCGTTATGATTTCATCCATATTCTTAACCAAATACAGGTAATATTATAACAAACTTCCATGCGCATTCCAACTGTTTTCGCCGGTTTTCGTAAGTTTCGTAAATGTTTTTGCGAAACAAAAAAGATTCCGCGGTCCTCCCCGTTGGGAAAACCACAGAATCTCTTTATTCCGGCATTTTATTGCAGAACTTTTATACTCTCTCCACAGCGATCACTGCGTTCTCGCCATTGATGTTCCATTCCTTGGATATGGCATATTCCGCACCGCTTGTCAGTTCGTCTGCCAGAACCTTTCCGCTGATGGCGTCTTTGTTCTTCCGGGCGATCTCGGACAGCCTGTCGTTGCCGTTGATGGATACGCGGATGTGATCGGTCACTTCGAAGCCGCTCTCCTTACGCATGGTCTGGATCTTGCTGATGATCTCGTATACGAAGCCTTCCTCTACCAGTTCCGGTGTCAGGTTGGTATCCAGCACAACGGTCATCTTATTGTCCTCCTGAGATACATAGCCTTCCTTCTGTGCCATGTCGATCAGCAGATCGTCCTTGGTCAGTTCTACAGCCACGCCGTCTACGTCAAACTTCAGAGCGCCGTCTGCATTCAGTTCATCCATGGCTGCGTTGCCGTCCAGTGCAGCCAGGTGCTTCTGGATGCCGCCTAACTGTTTGCCATATTTAGGTCCTACGGTACGCAGCTGAGGCTTGAAGGTATAGGAAGTAAAGTCACGTACGTCATCGGTGAATACCACTTCCTTGACGTTTAACTCATCCTCAATGATCTCCTGGTAGAACTCACTTAAGGTGAAATCTGCCTTGATATACATTCTGCTGATGGGCTGACGGTTCTTGATGGCAGCCTCGTTACGGCACGCACGTCCCATAACGACAGCATCCAGTACATCCTCCATATCCTCTTCCAGCTTCTTGTCGATGTGATCCTTGTTGACTACAGGGAAGTCACACAGATGGATACTCTCGGGAGCGGATGCATCATTGCTTCTTACCAGATTCTGGTAAATATCCTCGGTCATGAAGGGGATCATGGGTGCGGCTGCCTTGCAGATGGTCACCAGTGCGGTGTACAGCGTCATGTAGGCATTGATCTTATCCTGCTCCATGCCCTTTGCCCAGAAACGCTCACGGCTGCGTCTTACATACCAGTTACTCATCTCATCGACGAAGTCCTGCAAAGCCTTGGCAGCCTCAGGGATACGGTACTGATCCAGATTGCTGTCTACCTCAGCTACGGTAGAATTCAGCTTGGACAGCAGCCACTTATCCATTACGGGCAGTTTGTCATATTCCAGTGTATATTTGGAAGCGTCAAAATTGTCAATATTCGCATACAGTACGAAGAATGCGTAGGTGTTCCACAGAGTACCCATGAACTTACGCTGTCCTTCCTGTACGGCCTTGCCGGAGAATCTCTTCGGCAGCCAGGGTGCGGAACTGGTGTAGAAATACCAACGGATGGCATCTGCACCGTAGGTCTCCAGTGCGTTGAAAGGATCTACCGCATTGCCCTTACTCTTACTCATCTTCTGGCCGTTCTCATCCTGTACGTGGCCCATAACGATAACGTTCTTGTAAGGAGCCTTGTTGAAGAGCAGGGTGGACTCTGCCAACAGTGAATAGAACCATCCACGGGTCTGGTCCACTGCCTCGGAGATAAAGTTGGCAGGGAACTGCTGCTCGAACAGATCCTTGTTTTCAAACGGATAATGATGCTGCGCAAAAGGCATTGCTCCGGAGTCGAACCAGCAGTCGATCACCTCGGGAACACGCTTCATCTGCTTGCCGCACTCGGGGCAGGTGATAGTGATCTCGTCAATGTAAGGACGATGGAATTCTACAGTCTTCGCCTTCTCATTGCCGCTCATCTTGTACAGCTCTTCACGGCTGCCGATGGAATGCTGGTGTCCGCATTCGCACTCCCAGATATTTAACGGAGTACCCCAGTAACGGTTACGGGATACGCCCCAGTCCTGAATATTCTCCAGCCAGTTGCCGAAACGTCCCTCACCGATGGAAGCGGGGATCCAGTTGATGGTCTTATTATTACGTACCAGGTCATCCTTCACAGCGGTCATCTTGATGAACCAGGACTCTCTTGCATAGTAGATCAGCGGAGTATCACATCTCCAGCAGAAAGGATAATCATGCTCGAACTTCGGTGCATCGAACAGCTTGCCCTCTGCGTCCAGATCCTTTAATACCAGAGGATCTGCATCCTTTACAAATTTACCGGCATAAGGAGTCTCTGCGGTCAGGTCACCCTTGCCGTCTACGAACTGTACGAAAGGCAACTCATAGTTGCGTCCGATACGGCTGTCGTCTTCACCGAAAGCAGGAGCGATATGAACGATACCGGTACCATCGGTCATGGTTACATAATCATCGCAGGTCACGAAATGTGCCTTTTTCTTCTGCTTCTCAGCGGCATCTCCCGCACACTTGTACAGAGGCTCATACTCCTTGTACTCCAGATCCTTACCAACATAAGTCTCCAGTACTTCGTAAGCTGCTTTACCTTCTTCTGCCAGGCTGCCCAGTACCTTGTCTGCCAATGCCTTTGCAATATAATAGGTATAACCGTCAGCAGCCTTCACCTTCAGGTAGGTCTCCTCCGGATTCACGCACAGTGCAACGTTGGAAGGAAGGGTCCAGGGAGTGGTGGTCCATGCCAGGAAATATGCATCCTCGCCCTTTACCTTGAAACGTACGATAGCGGAGCGCTCTTTGACTGCCTTATAGCCCTGTGCCACTTCGTGACTGGACAGCGGGGTTCCGCAGCGAGGGCAGTAGGGAACGATCTTGAAGCCCTTGTACAGAAGTCCCTTATCCCAGATGGTCTTCAGTGCCCACCACTCGGACTCGATGAAATTGTCATCATAGGTAACATAAGGGTTATCCATGTCCGCCCAGAAACCAACGGTACGGGAGAAATCTTCCCACATTCCCTTATATTTCCAGACGCTCTCTTTACATTTGTCAATGAAAGGTGCCAGACCGTATTCCTCGATCTGCTCCTTGCCGTCCAGACCCAGCATCTTCTCGACTTCCAGTTCTACGGGAAGTCCGTGAGTATCCCAGCCGGCCTTACGGGGAACCATATATCCCTTCATGGTACGGTATCTGGGGATCATATCCTTGATGGTACGGGTCTCTACATGACCGATGTGAGGCTTACCGTTAGCGGTAGGCGGTCCGTCGTAGAAGGTATAGGTTTCGCCTTCCTTACGATGCTCCATACTTTTTTTGAAAATGTCGTTGTCTTCCCAGAATTTCTCGACTGCTTTCTCGCGGTCTACGAAATTCAGGCTTGTGGGTACCTGCTTGTACATAGTGCGCTTCCTTTCTTTTCTTATTACAGCATCATACTATTCAGCACCTCGTTCACAAAACCGCATCTTCGATGCTTTCCTGAATAGTATCAAAAAAGCCCCGTCCTGTAACAGGACGAAGCTCATGCATTCGTTAACCACCTCTTACAACATACTTCCTATTATATAGGAGTGATATGCTTCCCGGTAACGGCGGGATTCCGTTCAGAACTACTGACCTGGGCTTTTGTTCTGACAGCTCAGAAGTGATTTTCACGATTCCCTTACTCACACCGGTCTCTCACCATCACCGGCTCGCTTTGCCTTTCTGCGGAAAAGTTACTCTCTTCGTCAATGCATTTTTGATATACCGCTATTATATATCTCATTTTTTTGCGTTGTCAAGCCGGATGTTGAGATTTCTCAATATAGAAGTGTGGACAAAATCGTAATGTTAAGTTATTTCTATTTGGAGACTTTCATGTTCAAGGTCTTAATTTTATGCGATTTTTAACATTTTAAAGTTTTAAAATGTATTCTGTTTTCTAATGGCACCATTCCGAACATTCCGAACCACCCTTGCCCGACTCCCGGAAGAGAACACTAAAAATAATAAAGGGATGAAACTCTTTTCTTCAAAGTTTCATCCCGGCTAAAATAAATAAGTGATAATTCAGTCATCGACTTCCACTATTTCATAATCGTATTTTTCGTCTTCATCGTAATCATAATCACCTGGATTACTCATATGGAGAATCTCAGCTCCTTCTCGTGAACATGAACAAAGATATAATGCATATTGTTCTGCTGCTTCTTCTGAATCAAAAATCTCATCCTGCTCTTCATCTTCAAAAATAACCTTGTACCGTGCCATTGTTTATTCCTCCTATTTATATGGTCTTAAAAATGTTTTGCCACCTTCTGATACAAGTTCCTCTGCGTGTTCTGAAATATACTTTCCAACACTATGCCACCCCTTTTTGAAGGCAAAGCATAGTTCTCCATCCACAACCTTTGTTGGGCACGTATATTTGCGGCCATTTGATAGAACCTGACACCAATTAAGTACTTTATTTACGCCTAATACCAACATCTATATCCTTTCCTTTCATCAATCATCATTTGGAAGATACCAGCCATGTTCTCTATGAACACCATAACTTTCATTGGAATGATCTTCACTGTTATATCTGTCCCAAGCTCTTTGATTCAGCTCCTCATCAATAGCGTCAATCGCCTCAATTTCTTCGTCAAAATCACCATCCAGAATTGAGCCTGAATCCCAATCTGTTTCAGATTCAATTTCTCTTTTTCTTGTTCCAAGTGAGTCGTCATCTGATGAACTAAGCCATCCTTTACTAAATAATCCCATTTGCAAATCCTCCTTTACATATATACGATTTCGTAATCTTTAAACTCGGATAAAAATCCATTCATGATTTTTTTAACGTTCTCAGAAGCATTCTGATAAATTCCTTCAGACTCAACATCTGCAAGTCCCATTTCTTCAATTTCATCCACGATTTCCTGATACTGCGAAAACTCAATTGGATTGAGAATGTTATTTGATTCTGAACAAGTTACTGTATCCCAAATCACATAATTGTCATTTAACTGAGCCTCTGGAAGCTTGATATAAATCCTGTCATCATCAACCTTGACTACAATGTCGTTCATGTCATATCCGACTTTAACAATTCCGCTAGCTGTAATTTCGATAGAATTTGTTGTTCCCCAAACCTTAATGTTATCAAGCAAGTATCTTGTTTCATCCTTACCAAGCGTTACCGTATACTCTCCACTATAGGTTGAAAGCTCTGCCATTTCCATAAGCTTTGATTCAACCTCTTCCACTGTAACGACTCTTTTCTCTACTTCTCCCGGCAACTCAATATCGACTGGCTTTTCAACTATCTTTTCTACTACCACCTCTTCAGGTTCAACTGTTTTCATTGCTGTATAATAACCAGCCCCAAATACAACTGCCAAAACAAGTACTACTGCTATAACATCTCTAACGCCTTTTGCTATCTTCATTTCATCATCCTCCTAAATCCATGCTGTTATAAGTACTAGTAAGAAAAATGCTACGATAAGTCCTGCGCCAGCCAAAAAGAAATTCAATACCTTCTTCATTTGTATTACCTCCCGAGTAATAAGTTTTTGTTGTTTCTTTATGGTTTTATTGTACCTTTCTTTTCACCAAAACAACATGAACGTTTCAGTGAGATAACCTTGTTGTTTTTACCCTTTCAGCATAAAGGAAGTACTATTTTCTCCAAGACAATATACTAAGCAAAGGCTCTGGCGATCAAAGAGATAATACCTCCAATTATCAAAAATATTAGAGCTATATAGATCAGACCAGTGCAGGCCATGACTATAAGTATTAATGGAAAAAATACTATTACTAACAAAACCTTTACAATATTCCATGTTGCTTTAAATGCCCAAGCAATCATCTTTCCCAGAAAACCAATCAATAAAATACCAAATATCAATGTGATCATATTATTCACCTTCAGATTTTACACTTTCATCAAACATCAAGAGCCCATAACCATTGTCTTGTGCTTCTACTCCACATTCAGAACACTGGTACCATCCGCCGAATTCTGGAACCATATATCCTTTACCACATACCGGACATTCTTCAAGAAATTCCTCATCGCCTTCTTCTAATTCATGAAATGCCATACTCTGTACCTCTCTTTCGCTTATTTATATATTCTTGAAGCAGCTCCAATTGCCAGACCCGACACAGCTACTAAGCTTGCTGCTACTGCAGGACTAGAGTATTTCTTAAGCCACTTTACAAGCTTATTATCCTTCTTTGAAGGTGCCTTCTTCTCTACTGTCTTTTTCTCAGTCTCTGGTACATATGTAAGTGCTTCATATGCTTCAGCAAAGGCTCTCTTAACATCTTCTGGATTAAATGTAAGTACGAATCTTTTCTGCTCTGTTTCAATCTGCTGCAGAATTTTATCCAACACTACAAGTTCTTCATCTGAATACTCAACTGTTGTTTCAAAACCATCAATTCGATTGAAGAGAGAACCCCTAAAGCAGTAGTTTTCCTGCTTGAACTGATCATGTACATGAATTCTTACCCCACTAGGAGTAGAGAAAACTAAAAGACTATCAATTTTTACTTCCTTATCAATTCCTCTGTTTGCAAATTCTTCCTCAAGGCGCGCTCTTAAAAGTCTTCTCTTCTTATCCATTTTCTCGCCAATGCTGATGTCATGATAGCAAGATGAGTTGTTGAAAAGAATTCTTCCATCAGGAGCAAGAGTGATATCCTCTTTTGCATTTTTTATCTCAAGAATAATAAATCCATTCTTTGTAAGTACTACCGAATCCATTTCTGTTTCTTCAACACCATCCGTAATATAAACATTTCTAAAAAACTTTGCATCCGGTCTTGTAACATACTGGAACGTATTTGCTACTCTATCCTCTCCGCGCTTTCCTGCCATAGCCACAGCGATTTCCTTGCTGATTAACTTTAAAGCTCTGATACCTTCTGAAACCTTTGGATTAGAATAGAGATTCTTTTCTCTAGCAATTGCCTCGCAACGACTTACAACTTCTGTCATTCTTACAAGATGTGCATTTTCTTCACCGATTACAAGCTTTGCTGTTGCTTCCTGAAACTTCACAAGCTGTTCTACATATTCGATGAATGTATAATCTTCTCTTGTTAAAATACCCTGTTCATTAAGATTTACTAAAATCTCGTTTGCCGTGTAATTTACCATAATTATTTTTCCTCCTTAGTACAACTGGTTTTCTCTTCTGTTTCCGGGTTACTGTCATTTACCTTCACTGTGGCAGCTACACCAATTTCCTCTAAAAACTCTATGTGCTCCTCTTTCTTTTTAATGAGTCTAAGAGAAATAATTCTTTCCTTAACATTCATTTCGTGTCGCTCCCTTCCCTTGTTTTCATACTTAAATGATAAAGCCATGCAAGACAAAACAACATAAATGATTCAGTGAGATAACTAGGTTATTTCACTAAAAAGAGTAAAATAATAGCGCCCTCTTCCTTTTTTGAAAGAAGACGCCGTAGATTTACATTAGTTCCTTTTTCTTCGATCCTCATATTTATCCATGTCGATTGCCCCATTAGCAACCATCTGCTCTGTCCATAGTTGTAAAGCCTCAACAGTTATTGATATCTTTTCTAATTCCTCCTGAATACTTACAAAATCATCTATCTCAGAATCATCAACAATACCATCTGCTGTAATGCTAATAAGTCTACGCTGATTATCTTGGACTGTATTTAAAGAGTCGACCATCTTTAATACAATCTGAGAAAGATCCTGTATTTTTACCTCTGGCACATACTGTTGGCCAATCGGGCATTGATTTGAACAGTAGTAATTGCACAACTCTGGAGATTTATATTTCTGAGCCATAATGAGTATTTCCTCTGGATGTGGCTCAACTCTTTCATTTTCTATCTTTTCAATTCTCTCTGGTGGAATTGACTCTAACAACTCACTCGCTTGATCTCTTGTAAGCCTAAGTTCTTCCCTTCTTGAAAAATAAATATTTTTGCTCTCTTTATTTGAAACTCTTGGCATTTTTATCCACCCTTTCTTTAGTCTTCAACCTCATCATAGCAACTATACCCGCCAAAAACAGCTATAGCGTCTGCAATAAACCGGCAACCATCCTTTCCATACTCTTTCTCGTGCATTCGAGCAATATCTCCTGATATATAGCTTGAGGATTCAAATCTTACGAATTGACTTTTCGCCATATCTGATATACTACTAATTCGATTTTCATACATCATTTTGACTAGCAACTGTACTTCCTCATCTTCCGGTCCATTTTCTATCCTTTTAATTATTTCATTTGGAATCACTTTTTCTATAAATAATGAATCCATATCCGACATCTGTTCCTGCAGCTCTATCAAAAACTCAAACAACCGACCAATATCTGTATCTTTCAACTCGTCTTCCGGAGTGTTAAGAATTAAATCCGCTATTTCTTGATATTTTTTAGCTTTAGGGTCAGAATTTACATTCCACTGATTCAGAGCTTTCTCTTGAAACTCTTCGAACGTGATTGTTCCCATATTCTTTGGTCTTGATGGGAATCGACCAGTTAGTTTTATATGTTGAGCATAACCCAGATGTCTTTCTATTTTAACTTTCTCGTTTTCCAACTCTTGAATTTTCTTTTCAAGAGATGCACCAAAATCGAAATCATCACTCTCTGACAGCTTGACCAATTCTTTTAACGTATATCCCATTCCTTGGAAAAGACGAATTGCCCATATTCGCTCAATGTCTTCATCAGAGTAATCTCTATAACCGCCACCCTCATTAGCAGGCATAAGTCCATGTTTTTCAAAATTACGTAATGCTTTACGCGATACACCTAAATTTTCTTCAACCCACTTTACTTTGTATCCCACCTAACCACCTCCTGACAATACTTATTGTAAAACATTGCCCCTAGGACAAGTCAATACTAATTTCAAAAACTTTTCTTATTTCAGCTTTCTCAGTCCTTCAGTGCCGTAATTGGTACAACAAACACTCCGTCCGGTCTTTGATATGCCGCATTGGACAATCCACAGATCACGCACAGAGATGACGGTTCCTTTCCTCCGTTATTCTTAATGTCGTTTCTGATCCTTATAAGGTTTTCCGCTGCTGCCTCAATCTGATTTGCCCCTAATTTAATTTCAAAACCACACCATTCTCCATTTGGCATTTCAATTACTGCATCCATTTCATTATTATTGTAATCCTGATAATGATAAAGTCCTGCACCAAATGTCTCTGCATAGATCTTCAAGTCTCTCTCACATAATGCTTCAAACAGGAATCCCAATGTGTTCAAATCCTGTAGTAACATTTCAGGCGATGCCTTTAACAATGCTGCTGCCAATGATGGATCCGATAAATGTCTCTTTTCAGCCTGTTTGATACGGATTGACGATCGAAGTTTCGGTTCAAAAGGAAGTTGATTCTCTGTAAGAAAAAGCCTGCTAAATATATCAAGATAAGCGGCTACCGTATCAACATCGATATCCTCGTCATCGATTTCCTTAATGTCATTTTTTAATTTTTTGTTTGTTGCCGTGGTAGCTTCATTTCTTGCTAAGGATCTGAGTAAGAGTTCCATTTTATGCTTGTCTCGTTTTATATTATCCATTCTGTAAACGTCATCATCCAGGATTGCTCTGATATATTGTACCGGAAGATATGCTGCCTGTTTCAATGCAGTATCCTGATTTGCCGGCCAACCTCCTCGAATAATGAAATCAATGATTTGTTTTAGATTTACTTCCCCTGTTATTTTAGCTTCTATTTTTCCTTCACAAATCTGCTTTAGGGAAACTTCACCACCGGAATTACCACTTTCATATAAAGACATCGGTCTCATTCTAAGCTTTGCAATTCTTCCCGCACCACTATGCAGAATCCCTTTATGATTTGGGGTTGCCGAACCCGTTAAAATAAACTGCCCCTTCTTGGCATTCTGATCCACTTTGTACCTTACTGCATCCCACAATTGCGGAACTTCCTGCCATTCATCAATCAACCTTGGTGCTTCCCCCTCTAATACAAGCGATGGGCTCATCTCCGCCAGCTGCCGATTCTGGAAATTCCCCTCAGGATTGCCCAACATTATTTCGCTGTTAGAATGGTATGATGATGTCCATGTCTTTCCACACCACTTTGGGCCTTCTATGCATATCGCACCAAATGTTTCTAAAAATTCGTCAATCGTACGGTCTATCAATCTCGGTTTGTAATCATTTTTATTCACAAACATTCCTTCCCTTCGTTGCATATGCTTTCCTATAAGTATAAACTCCAAATTGAACCATATACGGTTTTTTATTATTGTATTACAATCCGAGAGTTTTTGCAATTTCATTCCGTGAAATTTTGCATTTTCAACCCGAGCGTTTTTGTGTTTTCATCATTCCGGATTGTTCTTTTCTTTCTTGCTTTTCCGACATTTATTTCATATAATATTTTTATACTTTAATGTGTACCGATCTTATCGGAAGGGGCAGGGAATTCTATGGAAAATACACAGAAAAAAAGCAGCGGTAAAATATCATATACTCTGCAGATCATCGGACTGCTTCCTTTACTGGCGCTGGGAATTGCGATGTTGTTTTTCACTTCCCAATGGTTCACAAAAACTATGTATCAGGAAGTGGAACGTGAATTGTATGATGCCACGAAAAGTGCCACTACACTTCTGAACGCTGCCTATCCCGGCGATTATCACCTGGAGGGAGATGTTGCTTATCTTCTGTATAAAGGAGAGACGGATATCACCAGGGACTATTCTCTTCTGGATCAGTTCAAAGAGGATACCGGACTGGACATCACCCTGTTCTATCAGGATACCCGCATTCTGACGACCCTGTATAATGCCCAGGGCGAACGCATCGTCGGTTCCGGTGCTCCCGATATTGTGATCCGGGATGTTTTGAACACCGGCGAAAACCATTTCTACACTCATACTCTCATTAACGGCAAAGCTTATTTTTCCTACTATATACCTCTGCGCAATCAGGACGGCAGCGTCGTCGGAATGCTTTTTGTGGGCAGACCCAGTGAAACAGTCTCCCTATCCATTCAGAATTACGTCTATCCGCTGACGTGGCTGATCATCGGTTTTGTGGCTCTCGTATCTGTCTGCATCTATTTTTACACCAGAAGATTCGTGGCTGTATTACTCCATATCCATAGTTTCCTGTCGGAAGTAGCCTCCGGGAATCTGAACGCCACACTGGATCATTCCGTAACAAAGCGCAGTGATGAGTTAGGTGATATCGGTCGCTGTGCCCTGTCCATGCAGCGTTCTCTTCGTACCATGATCGAGCAGGATGCCCTGACCGAGCTGTACAACCGCCGCAGCGGAGACAAAAAGCTGCGGCAGATCTTCGAGGAAGCCAGATCCTCCCGCCATTCTTTTGCACTCGCCATCGGAGATATTGACTTTTTCAAAAAGGTTAACGATACCTACGGTCATGAATGCGGGGATGCCGTACTGAAAAATGTTTCTGCCCTGCTGAAGCAGCATATGTGGCGCCGTGGCTTTGCCGCGCGTTGGGGTGGTGAGGAATTTCTACTGGTATTTGAAAATGTAGATCTTACAGAAGCCCGGAAGCAGCTGGAGCTTCTCATGGACAAAATCCACGAACTGGATACACTCTACGAAGGGCAACACGTAAAAGTAACTATGACCTTCGGACTGGTCTGTGAGTCCGACAAAGATCTTCATACAATATTAAAAGAAGCTGATGAGAAATTATATATCGGTAAGACAAACGGTCGTAACCAGGTGGTATCTTAACCCGGTTACGACCGTTTTTTATTTGTTTCTGATCTTGTTATCTTTAACCTTGCAAGCATTCCGGATTCAACAGGAAATCATAAATATTGATTGTCAGAATACCATATTCATCATAATATGGCTGCACAATATCTTTTGTAATGACAAGTTTCTTAAAAGAGTCATCAATCTTCCGGAACGGTCGGATTTCCTGCGTCCGCTTTGCTTCATCCGGAAGAGAATATGCCGATTGAATGTAATATCTGGCAGAACCAAGATTGCAGACAAAATCCACTTCCAGCTGCCTGCGGTTTACCTTTCCTTCCAAATCTTTTTCTGCGATAGGGACAACACCTACATCCACACTATATCCCCGCATCCGGAGTTCGTTATAGATTACATTTTCCATGGAATGTGTCTGCTCCAACTGCCGGAAATGAATTCTGGCATTCCGAAGCCCCAAATCAGAAAAATAATATTTCTTAGGAGTCTCTATATATGACTTTCCCTTAATATCATAACGCTGTGCTGACTCTATCAAAAAAGAATCTTCAAAGTAATCCAAATATTTCTTTATGGTTGCAGAAGTAATTTTAGATTTCTTCACGGTTTTAAAAGTGTTCTTTAGTTTTTCCGGATTGGTCAACGAACCGATCGCAGAGGAAAGAATATTTAGCAGATCTTCCAATTCCCCAATATTCTTTATACGATTCCGTTTCGTAATATCACGGATATAAATTTCGTTAAATAAATTCTGCAGCGCTGTTGCTTTATCCCCGGCACCATCCCGCAGAACCACTAATGGAATTCCACCGTAAAGCATATATTCAGATAACCCGGTATATTTATCTCCGTTATAAACAGACATAAATTCAGCAAAGCTGAGAGGGTACATATGAATTTCATCACCCCTGCCTGCAATTTCCGTAGCAATATCCTTTGACAACAGTTTTGCGTTACTTCCCGTCACAAACACATCAATATTCTCTTTGCGAAGGTATCCATTCAAAACAGCCTCAAAACAATCCAGCATCTGAATTTCATCCAACAGCAGATAATATATTCCCTCTCCTGTAGTTTTCGACCGAATATATGCCATAAATTTCTCCGGATCCACACCCCGCTTTTCCTTTTCGATCTGAATAAGACTTTCACCGATCAGGTAAAGATCATCCGCAGAATCAAAGGCAAACCGTATGATATGGTCTGCTTCCACACCGGAATCTAACAAATGATGATAGAAAATGTTATTCAGCAGATAAGACTTACCACATCTTCAAATACCGGTAATCACCTTGATTAATCCATTGCTCTTTCTTTTTATTAACTTTTCCAAATAGAAATCTCTGCGAATATCCATATATTTTCTCCCTGGAATAGATTTTTGCAACTGGTTGCACTTTTCTATTCCAAATTGTAAATAAACAAAGTAATTATTTATTGTTCCATCTGTCTGCCCAGGAAGCCCGCCGCAGACAGAGCCAGTTTCTGCTCCACTTCTCCCATTTTGCTCTTCCCGTCATTTTCCAACAGGATCACACTTCCGATGATGTCCCCTTCGCAGATGATCGGCGTGATCAGCTGCCAGGCATAGTCCACGGCAATGTCTTCCGCAATGTTGACATAGTTGCGGTCTCCTTTTGCGGCAATCACAGTCTCTCTATTATTGACCTTCTCTTCCAGTTGACGGCTCACGGATTTATTTAACAGCTGCTTACAGCCTCCTGAGACGGCGATGAACTGGTCTCTGTCCGCGATCAGTGTGGCATGTCCCGACACCTGTGCCAGGCTCTCCGCATACTGTTTGGCAAATGTGGTCATCTCTCCGATAGGGGAATATTTTTTCAGGATGACCTGCCCCTCTCTGTCGGTGAAGATCTCCAGCGGATCACTCTCTCTGATGTGTAACGTGCGGCGGATCTCCTTCGGGATCACGATGCGTCCCAGGTCATCTATTCTTCTTACAATTCCAGTTGCTTTCATCATTTTTTCCTCCATGACATATTGCGTAAGATAAATCATCATCTCGCATTACTAATCATTAACGTTGCAGTTAGTATGCGAAATGCAGGAAAAAATATACTTTAAATTGCCAGATACACCGTCATTCAGCAGCGCCATTGCTGGCTTATATTTATAGCAGTTCTGTATTTTCCCTCAGAATTATTGTTTTATATTAAAATTAAAATGCATCCATTCAATTTTTACTCTTGCATGATCGAATTTTTCCATTCTCAATCAGACTGTTTCGTACTGTATTTTCCTTATTTCTATGTTACACTTATTCTGTTTACGACAATTTTTTATGGGAGAGTTTAAACTATGAATCACAAAAATCATAACAGAAGTTCCTTTTCCGGCAAGATCGGCTTCGTCCTGTCGGCTGCCGGAGCATCCGTAGGCTTAGGCAATATCTGGCGTTTCCCGTATCTGGCAGCCAAATACGGCGGCGGTATCTTCCTGTTGATCTATATTATCCTGGCGCTGACCTTCGGTTATACCATGATCGTGGCGGAGACTTCACTGGGACGCATGACAGGTAAAAGCCCCGTGGGTGCCTTTCATACCTTCGGAAAGTCCAAATGGCTGTCCTTCGGTGGATGGATCAACGCTATTATTCCTATTCTGATCGTTCCTTATTATTCCGTCATTGGTGGATGGGTGATCAAGTATCTGGTGGAATATGCCAAGGGTCACGGACATGATCTGGCAGCGGACGGTTATTTTTCCACGTTTATTTCCAATGGTGTCTCTACAGAGCTGTGCTTTATCGTATTCACTCTGTGTACTCTGGGAATCATCTACGCCGGTGTCCGCAACGGTATCGAGCGCGTATCCCGCATTATGATGCCGATCCTAGTAGTGCTCTCCGTGGTCATCACAGTCTATTCTGTTACCAGACCGGGAGCACTGAGCGGCGTAAAGTATTTCCTGATCCCGAATCCTGCGAATTTCTCCTGGATGACAGTCGTAGCTGCCATGGGGCAGATGTTCTACTCTCTGTCCATTGCCATGGGTATTCTCATCACCTTCGGCTCTTATATGAAAAAAGATGTTTCCATCGAAGGCTCCACCAAAAATGTAGAAATCTTCGATACCGCCATTGCTATCATGGCAGGTCTGATGATCATTCCCGCCGTGTTCGCATTCTCCGGTGGAGATCCCGATACCTTACAGGCAGGTCCTTCCCTGATGTTCATCACACTTCCCAAGGTCTTCGACAGCATGGGCATGGGCACCTTCGTAGGTATCCTGTTCTTCGTACTGGTACTATTCGCAGCCATGACCAGCTCCATTGCACTTACCGAAAGTGCTGTGTCTACTTTCGAGGATGAGCTTGGCTGGGGTCGTAAAAAATCCACCTTGATCATGGGTGTGATCATGCTGGCACTGGGAACATTATCCTCACTGGGTTACGGACCGCTTGGTGCTGTGAAGATCATCGGCATGCAGTTCCTTGATTTCTTTGATTTCCTGACCAACTCCGTGATGATGCCTATCGCTGCCATCACCATCTGTCTGTTGGTGTCCCGTGTCATCGGAGTAAAGGCTGTGGAAGAAGAAGTCATGCACGGAGAAGCCGCTTTCCGCCGCAAAAAGGTATTCAACTTCATGATCAAGTATCTCTGCCCGGTATTTGCTGCGATTATTTTATTAAGCTCTGTGGCAAATGCATTTGGACTTATTTCTATGTAAGATGCCAGGGTCATAAACAAGAACCCCACGCTGTGCTCGCACAAACGTGGGGTTCTTGTTTCATGACCCGCTCCGATATTCGCATAAAAGGGAAGCGTCAGCTTCACGATATGCGAATACCGGGCAGGATTGTGAGAGTGCGCAGCACGGAGCAATCCGTCAGGCATCTTACATCTTACTATATGTTAATGATCCGTCCTGTTTCCGCATTTACTCTATGTGAAATTGAGATTACCGTTCTTCCTTCCGAGGCACGCTTCAGTGCCTGCAGCACCTCTTCCTCGGTCTGGGCATCCAGATTTGCCGTAATCTCATCCAACAGAAGGAGCTTCGGCTTCGCCACCGCAGCTCTGGCAATAGATAACAGCTGCCACTGTCCCTGGGAGAAGATCTCCTGGGTACAGGGAGTGTCATAGCCTTTTTCCAATTGTTCTATCGTCGCATCCAGTCCAGCAATTCTTGCAGCCCCCCGTACCTCTTCCATGGTAAAAGAATCGTCATACAGCGTGATCTGATCCTTCACGGTACCGGGTACTCTATGAAAAGTCTGCTCCACATAGCCGTACAGGCTGCGCTTTTCATGTTCCGGAATCTGAAAAGCATCTCTTCCCTGAATCAGCACTTTACCCTCTCCCGGCTGATAGAGTCCCAACAACAGTTTGAAGACCGTACTCTTCCCTGCTCCGGTTCTTCCGGACAGTGTCACCTGTTCTCCGGGATATACTTGAAAATTTAAAGCCTGCAAAATCTTACGGTCATCATCCTCATAGCTAAAGGTCACATTTTGAAGTTCCACAAAAGGTTTTTCCGGTCTATTCTGTGGTTCTGCCGGTTTTTCCCCGGAATTTCTCTCCGGCAATTCCTCCAGCGCATAGAATTCATTGATCCGGTGCACGCCCGCAATGGCGGACTGTATGGTCTGGATCTCCATTCCCAGACTCTCCACAGGGGTAAAAATCTGTGAGATATAGTTAATTACCGCTACCGCTGTACCTGCAGACATACCGAACAATGTCAGCACCTTTGCATTACCGGAGGCAGAAAACAGCATCACAACCGCCACCACGATAGCATTCAGGATCAGGATCACCGGGGAATAAATGGCATCATAAAAATTCGTGCGATCTACCGCGCGGTAGCTCTCCGCAATATATTCATCATAGCGCTGCTCCATGTAGCGCTCTTTTCCCAGCGTATGAATGGTGCGGATATTGTGCAGCGTCTCCGGCACATGTCCGGATGCTCTGCCCACGGCGCAACGGTTCTCGATCTGGGCTTTCAGCATGTTTTTCTGCACCGTCCGGGTGAACCAATACAGAAATGGAAGCAGAACCAAAAGTACGATCGCCAGTCCTCTGTTTTTTAACCAGATCACCACCAGGATACTTATAATCTTACAGGCATCGGCGAACATACTGATGATTCCGGAGGTGAACAGGTTCTCCACCGTATCCACATCTCCTACGAACCGGGATACGATAGTACCGGGCTCCTGCTTCGTCAGTTCCCCTGCCGTCAGGTTCGTGTATTTCTCCATCATGCTGCTCCGCAGTGCGTGGGTGATCTTCTGACCGAAGACCGTCAGCAGACCTTCCCGAAGGCTTTCGGTCAGCCCGGTGAGCACCGTAAAAGCAAAATACAGTATCACCAATGCAACCGGAACTGCGTTTCCTGCGGTGATCGTATCCACGATACTTCCCAGGATCCAGGGCGGCAAAAGCGCGGTTACAATGGCACCTGCGACTGCCAGCACGATTCCCAGTGACAACCCTGCATAGCCTGTCACAGTCTGCCGGATCACGCTGCGGACATTTTTCACATTCTGTCTCTTATTTTTCTGCATCTGTTTATTTTTCTGCATGATCCGGACCTCCCTCCTGCGTACTGTGTGCTTCAGCGCCATCCGCCTGTGCTTCATACAGTCTCGCATACTCCGGGAACTTTTCAAGGATCTGTTCGTGGGTTCCTGCGGTCACTTTTCCATCCTCCATCCACAGCACCTGATCCATTTCAGGGAACAGATAGAGTCTGTGGGACAGCAGGATCACGATACTGTCTGCTGCCAGCTTCCGTAGATTGGCAAAAACCTCTTCCTCCGTCTTGCGATCCAGTGCGGAAAAAGGATCGTCCAGGATCAGGACCGGACGCTTATGGCACAAGGTTCTCGCCAATGCCAGCCGCTGTGCCTGTCCACCGGAGAGTCGGACACCGCCATTTCCCACAATGGTGTCCATACCCTCTTCCATCTCTGCCACCTCACCGTCGAAACAGACTGCCTTCAGATACTTCTCCGGATCGTCATCATCGCCCAGCAGTATATTGTTACGGACACTGTCATTGAACAGCTCCGGATCATGTCCTAAATATCCCACCATGCCGTTTTGCTCTGCCTTGGTCATCCCGGATAATTCTTTGCCGTGGAAACAGATCCTTCCTTCGTAAGGGTATTCACAGAGGAAGGTCTTTCCCAATGTGGATTTACCACACGCCACTGCGCCGGTGACACCAATGATCTGTCCCGGAGTGGCTGACAGATTGAAGTCCTCATAGATCTTCTCTCCGCCGGGATAAGCGAAGCTTACATCCGATACTTCCAGCGTTCCTGGCTCCTGTACCAGGCTGTCGTCCTCATAAGTGTCTTCCTTCATCAGCAGTTTGATTCGTTTCCAGGAGACCTGGGCTTTATGTACCGCATTGAATAGCTTCGCTGCATGAGAAGATTTCACGGCTAACTTCAAAAAACAGGATAAAAACGTGGTAAAGGCTGCCACATCCCATATTTTCCAGCCGGTTCCCAGCACATTTCTGCTGCCGAAATACAGGATAAACAGTATGCCTGTCATGGAGATGATCCGGTACAGCGGGGGGAACGCGGTACTCCAGATATTAGCCTTCACAGCAGATTTCTCATAAGCGGTAAGATTCGCTTCATAGGCCTGTTCCCGCTCTTTTTCTCTGCCATAGACACGGTAAGTGACAGCATTGGCAGCTCTGTCCAGTGTTGCGGCACTTAAATCTCCGGACTGTTCCTTATATGCCGCTCCGGTACGCTGCACGTTACGCTTCATCTTCTCCGCCAGCACATAAGATACCGGTAAAAACAGCATGCCTAAGATTGCCAGCCGCCAGTCATAGAATAACAGCATTCCCACATATGCTGCCAGTGCCACACCGGTATCGAAGATCTCTGTGGTAAATTTCCGCATACCCTCCGCACAGTCGTCCACATCCAGGATTGCCTTGGTCATCACATTTCCGACACCCTCTTCTTCCAGTTCGGCACGGCTTCTGTGCACCAGACTGCGGTACAGGATCTCTTTCATGTCACGATTCACATTATTAGCAAATCGTCTGACATAAAAACGTTTGATATAACGGGAGATCTGCACGATGGCAATAGATATCACATATGTCGTCACCAGCACCAGCATATCCCGGTATCCTGCTTTTCCACCCAGAATGTCCACCAGGCATCCCGTCATCCGACCCTCGAACCACGGTCCTGCCAGCAGTCCGAGGTTATAGATCAGACCGGAGATTGTTACCGCCAGCAGCACAGTCCACTGGGTTTTGAAATAATACAGGATCTGATCCTTTTTCACTGTCTCCGGTATCTGTTTCATCCTCTCCTGCTCCTTCTTCCACGCATTTTGCCACATTGACAAATCCTGCCCGACGTTCCTGCTTGGTGCGCCAGTACAGGGTATCCAGCGTCTTACAAAATGCTTCCTTCTCTTCCTCCGGAAGTTCCGCCAACAGCCATTCATAAAATTTGCTCTCAATGGCAGCCTTGGAGTTTTTCAACTGCTCCGCCTTCTCCGTGGCATACAACAGCTGGCTCCTGCCATCCGCCGGGTTGGGCTTCCGGTAAAGGTATCCCTTGCTCTCCAGACTCGCCGCACGCCTTGCGGCAGCTCCCTTGTCGATCTTCAGCTGTTCCCGCACCGCCGCCTGGGTAATGCCCGGATTGTGCCGTACCAAATGGATAAAATCAAATTCCGCAGTCCCAATCCCATCTTCCTTCATGGTCTGCACCGTGAATTTGCTCACTTCTCTTGCTATTTTCGTCATTTTTCGTTCTGTTGCATCCATTGTTCTACCTCTCTGTGTTGTATTCAGATAACAGAAAAAGATGTACCTGCATCCAAAATGGATGATAGTACATCTTTTTTGCTCTGTCAATGATTTATTTGACGAGTTAATGTTGTGTTTCTGGTTATTTAAATCTATATATGTTAAAAAAACCGATCTACACTAGTAGAAATTCTTTCTTATTATTTAACCCGGTAACCACATAGGCTATACCCACATATCTACACTAGTAGAAATTCTTTCTTATTATTTTATTTAACAATAAAAAAATCACTAAGCACCACTTAAATCTACACTAGTAGAAATTTTTTCTTATTATTTAACCGTGACAGCAATATAGGGTGTTTCACATCTACACTAGTAGAAATTCTTTCTTATTATTTAACTATCGACACATCTATCAGTCAACCGTGATCTACACTAGTAGAAATTCTTTCTTATTATTTAACTCTTATTTTGTGTTATTGCACAATTTGGGACTTAATGTGCTTATGTTTTATGCACTTTTTTGTTATTATTTCACTAATTTTTTTTACAATAAACCTATCTACAGATATTTGAGGCTAGGTTTGTATTTTCTGTAATTATATTATCCTTTATTCGATCACTATTGTCAATTTCAAACACAGAATATTGTATCCTATGTCCGAATCACTTTATGGGCATTTGTTCCGTTCATCTGCGCTTCGGTCTGATAGGTCAGGTTGTCCTGACCTCCATATAATTTATGAAAATATGTGGAGGCCGGGCAAAAAATCTTCCATCTACAAATACCTTTTTTTCTGCATAAAATCAAACCATGTTTTATTATCCTGCACAAGTTTGTTCCTTGGGAACTGTTCGTTTTCCTTCCAGTTTTCTTTAATCTGTTTTACTTCATAAAGACCTTTCAGAGCAATACAATATGCACCATTTGCATCTGCATCCTGAGGCAAAGTTTTGTCTGCTGTTGCGGTATCAAAGAACTCGCCTTTATCATTTAATACTGGAGAAATCAACCTGTCATATTCTCTGTCTTCCGACTCACTTCGGCTGTTCCGCATCTGAACTGTGAGTCGAAAAATATCAATAATTTCGGCTTCAATACCTTTTTCAACAATTTGACCTTTTAAATCTTTTCCGTCGTGGTACTCAATCCCTGCCCTCTGCAACATTTTTTCCATAGCATCGGTAAGTTCTACCTCCATCGATTGACTTGTATATTTTCCATTGACAACTATCCTCTTTAATCTCGTACCATTAGTATACACTTTCCATTTTGTTGAAGCCAAAATTGTTCCCTTTTTTATGTAATTATTATAGTCAAATGAGAACTCAAACATTTTCTTATCCCTGTCATATCTTATTTCATCAAACTTCCCTACAAAATCCTGTCTGCTCTCTCGATTTGTCAGATTCTTAAATGAAAAAAGATTTACAAATCCTGTTGTTGGATCAATTTTAGAAGTATATCCAGCAGGAACATAAAAAATAAATCCGCACTGTTTCCCAACTTTTTTAAGGCTTTCCGGAATATAAGTTAACTGATAACCTCTTAACACTCCTCCTTCTTCACATACTTCTCTGTCTTTAAATACCAGATAATGTAATTTTTCAATTAACATCGTTTCAAACTTCTGATAAACCTGCCTCTCAACCTTAAATCTTCCTGTTTTAAATCCATAATTCAAGTCTTCCATGGCTACAACCGCATTATATTTCACAACTAATTGCGCAATATAATGAATTACCATGGATAAGTAGCCTTCTTTTAACTCTTTGATTTTTTCTATTTCTTCCCAATTTTTTCTTGCTGCATCCCTGCTCTTCTCCCTATCCTTTAACTTCTGTTGATAATCATACCCATTAACAATGTTAAAGGAACGCTGCTCCCGTATATTCCCATGCACATCTACTACAGAAATATACAGTAGATTTCTTTCCCCTCTGTCAATTCCAATAATATGAATATCTTCTTTTTTAGCAATATATGCCAAAGTCCTTTCATTTACTGCAACGTCACTTTTTGCCTTGAAATTAATGGTTATGGGAAGATGCAGAAAATAGTGGTCACAACAATAGCGATAATTTTTTACAATATCTTTTGTCGCAGTGAAGCTTTTAATCTTGCCTTCATCGAGATATCTTTGGGCTTCCGAAGACAATTTTCCCTTTCCTATATGGTTCAAATAATTGTATATTTCTGTATAGTATTCCTCCGGTATGGAAACTCTGATTTCTTTATTACCTACCGTCTGTGTATAACTTCTATTTACCAAAACAGATCCCTTCTTATGTACAATCGGAGTTTTTATACTTGCTTTTCGGAAAAATAATTCTGCCTCTCCATTTAATTTCAAAACAATATCTTTGAGATTCTCTTCACTAAATAAATTTTTGAGATACATCGTATGCAGATTATCTTTTCCTGTGCTATGAACGGAAAAGTCTTTATTATATATCTGAAATAAAAATATTTGCCCCTTCTCATCAAGCTTTTGAATCTCATCAGCACTAATATACGTCCACTTAATTTGATACCCCTGCATTTCTACTTCTCTGTAAAATCCACTGATATCTTCATAGTCTTTGGTATCTGAAAAGTGAAAATCGTAATTCTTCCAATCAGGGTGTTTATGAATACATTCTTTATAGTAGTCAATCAAATCCCAGCAATATCCCAAATCAAATTTGGGCGATGACTTAATATGTCTCTTTTCGTTATATCCATCTAAAATGTGTTTTGACGGTTTATATGTCTCCTGACCTGACCGTGAAGTAATAAAAACCTTAGGCAACATTTTTGAAGGCCCCGGAAGAAGATTATAAATCATTTTTTTATAATCTCCTTTTTCTTCTTTTTCATGGCCTTTTATGATTTGTTTATCCGGTTTATTCCTTACATTAAAAATTCCCAAATAAAATTTTTGATCCCGCATCAGCAAAATTGCATTATTATCGTACTCTTTGCTTTGACTCCATCCGTTTGCCAATGTAGGAGAACCGAAATGAAGCTTAAATTTTACTGTACTATATGGCTTCTGCGTAACATAGCTTCGAACATGATTATAAAGCGTTGTAATCCCCTCGAAGTCTTCCAAAACATCTTCTAACTCAGAATAAAAATAACTATCTTTTTCTATTATATCGCTTACGATAAAAGTCTGTCCCCACTGATATACATGCAAAAAGGAATCCAATATTGTCTTGATTTCCGTTGTCTTCTCCTTATTTTGCAGCAATTTTATATCACTATTGCATACCAGCGGATCTATAGAAATTTGTCCTGCCATATCACAAATCTCAGTAATACATTTTTTTGCTGATATTGTTCGATCCATTTCCGATCCATATAAGGAAATTATTTTATCTATATCAGCAATACTTCTATACTCTTCTTTTTTTGCAGCTGCTTCTGCTTTCTCTTCTTTCTTTTCCCCCTTACCGGGCAGCGCATCCATATATTCTTCTTTTATACATTTTCTTATAGTATCCCAGCTTCCATATAGCGCATTTGATATCTGCTCATATTTATTACTACTAATATATATCTTCCCCAGGTCATAATCATCACATTCTTGCCCTAAATGTACACATCTGCGAATAATTTCTTTCTTTTTCATTGTTTTTATAAATTCGTTTAAGGCATCATATACTTCCTGGTCTGATTCAAATCTAAACGGGATCTCATAATAGGAAGATTTTTTGCATAGTATTTGTTTATGTAGCTTTTTCATTCGAAAATCATTTTTGTTAATTCTATTTTTCTGGCAGAATTGATTCATATGTTCATTTATTTTCCCGCAAATGCCATTGTAATATTCTATTCCTGGCTGTGTTAATTCTCTGTCATAGAAGTCTACCGAATATATATGTTTCATCTGCCATTCCTGCAACATATCTTTATATTCTTCTTCCATTCCACAGACTTCCTCCGGGTATTGTTGCTCTATTCGCTGAAACGCCCGCATATTCTGTAAATGAATTTCCGAATTTTCATTTACAATCCGAAAGCTTATGGCCGTAGAAATATTATCTTCAGAAAAATTGTTTCTCCGCTGATTAAAATAATTAGTAAATGCAGTAGCAAAACGCTGAAATAACACCCGTGTCTGCTCTTTCTCTGCCTTCTCCTCCTCAGTATACTCTTTATTATCTTTTATAAAGTTTGGAAGGATATCCGTAATTAATTTAGCATTAAACAGATCCTTAAATCTTTTATCACTGGTAAAATAGCAACAGATTTCTTTTCTTTTTTCGTTTTGTATTTTATCAAGATCTTTTCGTACTGATATGTCCTCCATCGTTTCTTCCATTTTTTGGAATAAGGAATTCCATTGTATTCCTTGAATTTGACCAAGTTTTTCCTCAATAAATGTTCTATAATAGTCATCCATGATTTCCTTTAATTCCTGTTGTTTTTCTGCTCGCAATTCATCATCACGGATGACCCCCATCTCTTCCATATGGATCTTTGTACTCTCTGTAGGAATCAATGCATTTCTTAATGTCTTTGATAAGGATTCTTTTCCAATAAAATCTTCAAGGCCTGTTTTATAATTCATATATTTTCCTCCCCTTGTTGTAAAATCTTATATCTAATTATATCCTCTACTATATTTTTTGTAAAGCTGTGTTATGTTATTTTTTCAAATAAAAACGCTCAGAGAACATTCCCTAAGCGTTTAATCATCATTTTATTTAATTGTGTTTATAGCATATATTTTCTTTTTAACCTGACAGCTTTAATCTACCAAAGTAGAAATTCTTTACGCTTTCAAAATCTCCGACAAATTCCGCTGGATCCCGGCCGCTACATCCGGTTTATTCATGGAATAGACATGGATATGTTTCACACCGTTCGCCAGCAGGTCGATGATCTGATCGGTGGCATAGGCAATGCCCGCCTGCTTCATGGCTTCCGGATTATCCCCGAAGCGGTCCACAATATTCTTAAAGCGCTCCGGCACATTACAGCCGGAGAGTTTTACGGCATTTTTCACCTGTACGCCACGGGTGATAGGCATGATTCCGGGAATGATGGGCACTGTAATCCCTGCCTCCCGCACACGGTACATAAAGTTGAAGAAGATATTGTTGTCGAAGAACATCTGGGTCGTCAGATACTCACATCCGGCATCCACCTTTTCCTTCAGTCCCTGAATTTCCGCATTCTTATTCGCAGAATCGGGATGCATCTCCGGATAGCAGGCACCACCCACGCAGAAATCTCCGTTCTCTTTGATAAAGCGTACCAGATCTGATGCATGGGTAAAATCTGTAAATACCTCCCCATCAAAATCCTTCGGAATATCTCCTCTCAGAGCTAAAATATTCTCGATCCCTGCTGCCTGCATTTCTGTAAGAGCTGCGCCGATACTGCTCCTGTCAGCACAGACACAGGTCAGATGCGCTACGGTAGGCACATTGTACTGCTTCTGAATATCTCCGGCCAAGGCAATGGTATGTCCCTTGGTACTGCCGCCGGCACCATAAGTCACGCTCATATAAGCAGGCTGCAATGCCGCGATCCCCAGTGCTGCTGCCTCCACATTTCCGAAATCCGTACTCTTCTTCGGAGGAAATACCTCAAAAGAGAGCGTTGCTGTATCTTTATTCAAAATATCTCTGATCTTCATACAATTCTTCTCGCCTTTCCATCATCTACATACCTTCAGGCTACGTAATTACCCTTTGTTTTCCCGCAAAAAGATTGGCAGGAAATCCTGTTTCTCCTCTTCTGCGGTCTCACTCGCCGCAATGACATTCCGGATATTCTGCATCCGCTTATCCAGCGCTGCGCTCTGCTGCGCACAGTCATACAGCTCATCCTTTAAAAACTTCGACTGACTTTCCGGAATGTTTTTCTTATACTGCAGCTTGTGCTCCAGGCTTGCCCAGAAATCCATGGCTATGGTGCGGAACTGCACCTCCACATAGACCAGTTTCTTCGTATTCTGTAAAAAGATCGGCACCTGCACGATCAGATGCAGGCTCCGGTAGCCGCTCTCCTTGGGATTCTTTATATAATCCTTGCGCTCGATCAGGGTGATATCATCCTGTCGTAAAAAGCTCTCCGCCAGTTCATAAATATCATCCGGAAACGAACAGATGACCCGGACACCGGCGATATCACGGATATTCTCCTCAATGCCTTCCAGCGTCATGGGAATATTTTTCCGGCGGATCTTCCTAAGGATGCTGTCGTAGGACTTCACTCGGGTCTTGATGCCCTCGATGGGATTGCGGTCATATTCCAGGGAATACTCCTGATTCAGCACCTTGAATTTCGTCTCCACCTCCATGATGGCACACTGATAATAAGACATCAGCTCGTCCATGGGGCGCTTATTCTTCTCGATCAGATCCAAAAACTCGTCTGAGAGTAAATGTTGCTTCAAAAATTTACCTCTGATGGTATCCATTGTGATTTATTCCTTCTCTAAAGTACTGCATTACATAACGATTCTATTATATACACTCAATCGCATCACTGCAATAAAGTTAAAAGAAAGAATTTGAGAAAAAAACAGGAACAGCAGCGATCTGCCATTCCTGTATCACTTTTGCTTTATCCATTCTCACAATCAGCTATGATTTTCCTTACTTCCTCAATGCTTTTCTCTGTGACTGCCGCAATCTGCTCCGGTTGCATTCCGTTTTTATGCATCCTGGCTATCATTGTTGCTTCTGCTCTCGCTTCACCGATTGCAATTCCCTTTTCTTCGATTCCTTCACTCAAATTACACATTGTACTCACATCCCTTCGCAAATTTTCTTCCAACTCAATATCGTACTCTGTTTCCATGATCGACATTTTCTCATCTACTGTCAGTTTCTGCGACAGTAGTGCTCCCAGAAGACGGTGCAATTCATATCTCTCATCCTGTTCCGGAAGTTCTTTTGCAATCCCAATCATTATAATATTGATCAGATCGATTTTTCCCTTCCATTCATGGTTCCCGATTACAGCATCATTTACAAAATGAATATGGTTCATACTGTTCTGTTCCATATTCATACATATCCAAATGGAATAAACTCGTTTAATATCATCATAACCGGATTTAACAAAATCCCGCTCCTTTTGGGATGATACCAGGCGACTCGCATAAAATATCGCACGATTTAAAATCTCATAACTCGTCGGTTCATCTTTCTGTGCTTCCACATTTATGATGATTTGTGTCAATCCGGCATCCTTGCTATCTTCAGATGGTAACCGGACATAAAAAATAATGTCAAATCTTATCAGTCCCTCGTTTATTTCCACGTTTTCCGTATTCAGACCGATAATCTGCTGTCCCTGTTGTTCGTGATTGGTCATCCCCGGTTCTATCGGCACCTTGCTGATATAAGGTGTTCCTTCTATATAGGGGATCACCTCCCTGGGATTCATCCCCTTGAATTCATCTACTGTTCTGGTCAGTATATGAGCCAGTATAATTTTATGCCCTAGCAGATTTTTGACTTTCGCATCATATTGTGCCTTTTGATTTGTCGCTATTACAGCTCTTTTCAGTGTATTATGCATAAGGTCTTATCCTTTCTACAAGACCTTCTCCGAAATTCTCTCCCAAAATATATTATATCTTACGAAAACTATTGCCACAACTACTATTTTCACTTCCGCAATCTCTTCCGATACCCTGCCGGTGTCTCCCCGTAGGCCCTCTGGAAGGCATCGTTAAATGCTCTGGCATCGCCAAAGCCTACATTCATGGCAATCTCGTAGACTTTTTTGTCAGTGTCCAGAAGCAGTGTGACTGCATGTTTCAGGCGGATCTGATTGACATAGTCCTTGAAATTTTTGCCGGTGCTTTTTTTGAAAAAGCTGCTAAAGTAATAGGGATTCATATGTACTTCTTCGGCGAGGACATTCAATGACAAACTCTCTGCATAGTGGAGCTCGATATACTCCAGTGCCTTATTGATATCCTTCTTATCATTCTGGGTCACTGATTCCCCAAGCCCATTATAGGCATTATCAATCACATCCATAAATATCTGTTCCATCTCGGAAAAGCTGACACAGCTTCTCCCCTTTTCCAGCAATTCCTGATGCTTCGGAAATGACACTTTTGCACCCTTTCCACTGAGAATTTCTTCCAATGACTGGATCAATGTACAATAATAGAACAGAGCGTCCTCTTTTCTCCCGTTAGACAGTCGACATACCATCTGACGGTAACGGGTCATTCCGTCCCGGATCAGTTCCTGCTGATGTGACAGAATCCCCTCTGCAATTGTACTTTTCACCTCTTCCGTACTCTGCAATTCCGTTCTGCCGGGAAAAGGAGTCTCCTTCCATGAAATCACAGCGTATTTCATCTGATCTGCGAAAAACAGATAGCCTTCTTTTTCCACACATTTTGGGAACATCTCCGGAATTTCCTGCATGGAATGGATCTCATCACCGCAGATCAGTAGGATCTGATACCCTGTGGCATTCTCTGCCCCCTCCTTGATCTGTTCCAGCTTCTCCGACACGTTCATGGAACCGTTCGTTTGCAGAACGACTACGATCCGGTTCTCCTTCTGGAACACAATACCGTCCTTATTCTCCTCAAAATATTCCTCCAGAAAACTCAGCAGAGAAAAGTGGATCAGATGCCGGATCTGTTCGTTCTCACTGCGGCAGAACATCGGGTAGACACAAACCGGCACATATATCTGTTCCTGCTCTCCCGCATCCCCGGAAAAATCTATATTGCCTTTATATGTTACGCCCGGCTGCTCCGGTGTTTTCACGCATTTTTCAATAGCTTTCAACAGTTCTTCCCGTATCACCGGTTTCAACAGATAATCCGTTGCTCCGTAATCCAGTGCTGCTTTCGCGTACTCGAATTCCTGAAATCCACTGATAAAAATGATGTGTGTCTTGCATTGCAAGCCATGACATTCCCGGATAATATCCACGCCGCTCATTCCGGGCATGGATATATCTAACAGGGCAATCTCCGGCTGGTCCCGCAGGATTGCTGCGAATGCACTTTTCCCGTCCTCATATTCCCCTATGATCTGAATTCCCAGTTGTTCCCAGTCGATGAGTTTTCGGATTCCTCTGGTGATTACCGGTTCGTCATCCGCCAATATCATCTTTATCATCTGGACTCTCTCCCTTCTCCTCAGTATTCCATGGCAATATCACGCTGATCATGGTACCTACCCCGACCGTACTGGTAATCTGAATTCCATATTCTTCGCCGTACAGATAGCGGATGCGGTCATGAACATTTTTTAGTCCGATGCTCTGCCAGTTATACTGGTTCTTGATACCGGGAGCATCCCCTTGTAACAGCTGAAGAATCTTATCGATGCTGTCCTGATCCATGCCAACACCGTTATCCATCACTGAAATCTCCAGCGTATCCTCCTTCCTGTGGGCCTCGATCATAATACTTCCGCTGCCCTGTTTTGGCTTAATGCCGTGTACATACGCATTTTCCACCAAAGGCTGGAGAATCAGCTTGGGCACCTGGATCATGGCAGCTCCCTGGGCATTTACCATCAGCTTCACTTTACCACTGATCCTGCAGTTCAACAGATACACATATTTCCTTACAATATCGATTTCCTGCTCCAAGGGAACAAGATCCTGCATAGGACCGATAATGTAATGGATCTGCTGTGACAATGCCTCGATCATTTCGGGAACCTTGCTCTTCTCCTCATCTTCCAGCGCCGTCATTCGTATGATCTCCAGCGTATTATACAGAAAGTGAGGATAGATCTGAGACTTCAATGCCGTAAGTTCCGCTTCGTTCTGCCGGATCTGTGCCAGATAGGACTGGTCGATATACTTTTTCAGTTCCCGGCTCATCTCATTAAAGCTTTCCGCCAGTGTCCCAATCTCATCCGAGCTCTGTACCGGGATCTCGATATCAAAATTACCTTTTCCCACTTTCTTCATCTGATTCACCAGACGCTGCATAGGTTTTGTCAGTCTGGCGGAAAAATAGAAGGAACCCGCAAACAACAACAGGATGGAAAGTAAGATACAACCATACATCAACCTCTGCATATTACGGATATCGGAAAATGCGACCCTTGCATCCATACAGATGTACACTGACAGACCGTATTTTTTCCCATCTGCGGTGACTACGAACCGTTCCTTGTCATTTTGAATTTCCTGTAGCTTCTGCGCCAGATCACTTCCGATAACCTCTTCGTCATTGCTGTAAAAGCATTTTCCGTTCTTATCTACCACATAGATCTGCTCATTACTTGCAAAATCAATACTCTGAAATATTTTTTCTATCCGCTTTAAATCTACATCTATAAAAATCGTAGCTACATACGGAGTATGTCCTACCGGTCCCCGCAGGTCAAAATAATTCCTGGCTATGGTAAATACCTGCTCCGGCTCGCCATAATAATAGGCTGTTGTATGGGGCGGTATCAGTATCAGATTCTTGTTTTCCCTGTCCAGTCCTTCATAGGACACCAGTTCTTCGAATTTTCCTTCATTGGAGAAGAAGGTATTGTATACACTGTAGTGAAAAGAAAGCCTCTGCCCATTCTCCTGATCAGCAAGGACATGAACACTGTTAATGTAGTTGTCCACACTTTGAAGATACTGCAGAAATCCCTGCATATCCCGTTGTCTGTCCGTCTCCATGGATTCCGCTTCATACTCCTCACCTGTGAGAATCTTACGGAAATGATCGAAGGACAAATAGCTGTCTGCACCATTTCCCACACCCATATTATAAAAATAAGGCATTTTGGATATCGTATTATAATTATCAAATACTGATTCCATACTGGACAATACATATTCCGAGGCCTGGTCATATTGCGCACTTAATGCCCTGGAGTAATCTCTGATCATTTTATTTGCAATAAAAGTTGCCAGAAGGAGCATCGGCAAAAGCCCCAGCAATATCATTGTCAGGGCAAATTTGTGATAAAGATTAAAATGTTTCAATAAAGTTACCCCTCTCGTTGTTTCCTTCCTGACCAGGTTGTCCCGGTAATGAAGCGTTACCATACTACCGCAAACCCTGCATCATAAAAAATAACGTAACTATTCAGAACCCCATTCGCAGAACGCAGTTTTGCATGGCTCTGAATAGTAACAAAATAACTATGCAGAATCCTGACATATGATTCTGCATAGTTATAGAATAACAAATTTCAATGCATTCCGCAACTTGCTTAACCCTTGGCTGCTCCTGCGGTAATTCCCTTTACGAAGTATTTCTGGAACATACAGAAGATGATCAGCGCAGGCACGATGGAGATTACGGTTCCTGCAAATACGATATCCCATCTGGCAGTATACTGTCCTACGAAGGATGCGATCTCAACGGTAATGGTCTTCGCTTTGCCGCTGGGAAGTGCCAGGTAAGGCATCAGGTAATCATTCCAGATTCCCAGACCGTTCAGGATCACCATGGATCCTGTACAGGGTCCGAGAAGAGGGAAGGTAACCTTCCAGAAGGTCTGGAACGGAGTACATCCGTCAATCTGTGCCGCTTCCTCGATCTCCAGAGGGATGCCTTTCAGGAAACTGCAATATAACAGGGTACCGAAGGCAATAGATCCGGAAATGTAACATACGATAGGTCCCACCATATTACCGAAGATATGAAAAACCTTCATCTCCTTGAACAGAGGAAACATGTACAGATGAAAAGGAATCATCATACCTGCCAGGAAATAGGTGTAGATCAGGGACGTTGTCTTACTTTTTCTTCTCTCAATCCCGTATGCCGCCATAGGTACGATACATACGATCAATACTTCCGATACCACAGTCAGGAACACGGAATGAAGGATTGCCGTAGCGAAATCGGACTGTGCAAACAGATCCTTAAAGTTCTGTGTATAAAAGGAGGTCGGTAATGCAATCGGGTTCTTCAGGATATCACCGTTACTCTTGAATGCGGAGATCAGTGCGAAGAATACCGGATACAGAAACAGGATCGCCAGCAGAATGGTAACTACAAATAATACGATCTGTCCGGGTTTGATTTTCTCCACGGGCTTTCTGACAACTTTTTCTTTGCTCATTACATCTGCACCTCCCTGCTTCTTAAGAATTTCTGCTGCAGTGTATTCAGGATAATGATGATAAACAACAGCATAATGCCGACTGCGGTACCGAAGCCCTGTCTGCCTTCGTTGAAGCCTACCTTATACAGCAGGTATACCAGTGTCTCGGAGGTGAATCCGGGGCCGCCGTCCGTCATAACGTTGATCTGGTCGAATACCTTTAATCCGTTGATCAGGGATAAGGTAAAGTTGATGGTAAATGCACCGGAGATCAGGGGCACAGTGATGGACTTAAAACGCTGCCAGGGGCTTGCACCGTCGATCTGTGCTGCCTCGATCAGGTCCGGGGATACACTCTGCAGAGAAGCCAGATAGATGATCATATAGTAGCCTGCACCCTTCCATACCAGTACTACGCCAATCATGATCAGTGTCAGCTTATTGTTGCCCAGCCAGTCCTGTCGAAAATCACCCATGCCGATGTCCTTCAGGATCGTGTTGATGGTACCAAAGTTGTAATTGTACATGATCTTCCAGATGAAACCGGATACAATACCGCTGACCAGAACCGGAACGTAAAATGCACTGCGGAAGAAATTCTTGCCCCATCTGACATTATCAACGATCAATGCAAGTGCCAACGCGAATGCATTTTCGAATACAGAGATAAATACCGTCAGTAATATTGTGTTCTTCAATGCATTTCCAAAACGTGCACTGGTAAAGATCTCTTTATAGTTCGCCAGTCCGATGAATTTTACATTCGGGCTTACGCCATCCCAGGAGGTAAAACTGTAATATACACTAGAGACCGTCGGTACGATAATAAACAGTGTGAAAAAGATAAAGGCCGGAGCGATAAACACAAAGGCTGTTTTATCGAATTTTCTTTTTTTCTGCATTGCATTTCCTTCCTTTCTAAAAAGAATCCCGTAGCTGTCAGAATTACCTGACAGTACGAGATTCCTCTCTAATCCGTGGATTATTCGATTCCCACACCTGTAACGGGGTTAAAGCTCTGCATGCTTACCTGCCAGGTCTTATTTAATTCATCACAGGCAGAATCAATATCTCTGGTTCCCTGAAGCACTTCGGTCAGGGTCTTGTAGGTAAAGTTTCTGAAATCGGGGGGCAACTCGTTGTTGCCTACACGACCGTTCCACATAGGTGCAAGGTCATCTGCACTTGCATTGGCATCGATAACCTCCTGGAATACAGGAGATACATCCATCTGAGGCTCATCTACGGTAGTGGGGATGAAGTTCAGGGTCTCGCAGTATACCTTGTAGTTCTCAGGTGCAAAGAAGAACTTTATGAAAGCTTCTGCTGCTGCCTTCTTGTCCGGATCCTTGGCTGCTTCTGCGGAAATTGCCAGACCACCGACGCCGGCACCACCTACCAGACGGGTCTTGCCATCGGGACTGGGAATTGCGAACCATCCATACTCGAAGTCAGGATCTGCTGCATCGATCTGGGAGAACATATGCGTACCGGAATACATCATCGCTGCCATATCGTTTACCAGGAAAGTCGTGATCTGGGCATCGGGAGTAGAAGTCCAGCCATCCTGTGCATACTGGAAGATATCCTTCAGCTCCTGGAAGGTTGCCTTCATGGTCTCATCGGAGAAGTCCTTGGTTCCCTCGTAGCAATGCTCGATGAAATCCGGATCCTTGCTCAGTACCTGATCATTGTAAGCCTTGTGGAACAAAAAGCCCATATGCCAGATATCCTGACCTCCGACTACGATCGGTGCCATATCGCCTTTATCCTTAATGGTCTGGCACAGAGTCATAAACTCTTCATATGTAGTGGGCTCTGTAAGACCGTTGTCATCAAAATATTTTTTATTGTAAATGATGCCCTGTGTATTTTCACCGGACAAAGGAGCTGTGTATACCTGACCGTTAAATTCTGTGGTGGTGCGGAACAGGGAGGTAATCTCCTCGGACAGAGGCTCCAGCTTGCCTGCCCTTACATACATTGCGGTATCTCTCATCTCCATGACATCGGGGAATTCTCCGACGCTGTCCTTGGTCTTGATGAATTCGCTGTAAGCACCGCCATTACCGGGCTCGATGGTCACGGTAATATCGGGATATGCCGCATTAAATCTGTTAACGATCTCATTCATGGAAGCCTTGGCTCCCTCATCACCATCTGCAAAGATAAATGTTAATTCGGTGGGTGCAGATACGATGGATTCTGCGTCAGCTGCTACTGTAGTAGTTGCTGCGCTTTCTGTGGTGGATGCTGCAGGAGCAGTGCTTCCTGTTGTATTGTCATCGGTGCTTCCGCAGCCTGCTAACATGGTTATTGCCATTGCTGCTACCAGAACACTTGCCAGTAATTTCTTTCTCATAGTAACCTCCTTGATTCCTTGCTATATTGTTTCGTGCTTATGTATTACTTTCCGGTTGGCCTTCCGTTGTTGTAATTGTAATATAGCAATTTACAGACATAAAAAAAATGCACTTTTTTAAGGTCAAAGTACATTTTTTTAAGAACCTATTTTGTTTTCATTTCAAACCAGTCAAAATCAGCATACTTGCCGAATCCAGTGAGATCCTGGCAGCAGATTCCAGCCATAGCTCCGGTAAACCACCCTTCCGTGCAGGCTTCGTCAGACATAAAGCTGCCGTCAATATTTTCTGCGATCGTCTGCCAGTCGCTGCCTTCCAGCCGGTAGGCGAACGTAATATAACCGTTTCGCATATCCGCTTTCAGATAGATGGGCAATCCGAAGAAAACAGGCAGATAGTCCGTCAGATATTCGTATTTCTTATTCTCTGCTTTTAACAGAGCGATACATTTTCCGCAGTCCTCATCCCGGGAGACATGCAGATACAGATAATTATCCGTATCGTACATCAGGATCAGTCCCGCCATCTGTTTGAACACTTCCGGTTCAAATTCCAGCTTTGTGGATGTCTCCATATCATATTCCGTCAGTCGTTTTGCAATCAGGGTCTGAGAAAATTTGGATGAAAGACCGCTTCTTCCGTACATCCGCAGATACCCGGGACGCTCTGTCAGAGACAAGTAATGCTCCGTCATGGGGATACGCAGGGACTGATAATCGGGATCCAGAACCGGTGCCGTAAAATCATCCCGCATATTTGCGCCGGTACTTTCCTGTGCGGATTCCATCACCTGTTTTTCCACCCTATGGTTTCCCGCCGGTTCCTCCACATATTCCTTCGGCTCGGTACTGCCATCCGCCATCACTAGCCAGTCGTCATCTGTCCATTTCATTTTTTGTATGGCAGTTTCACGTCCCAGCATATAACGTCTTGCTCCGGCAAACCTTATCGCATCCGCCGGATTTCTGCGGTCCGAAGCTCTTCCACACAGATGCACGGCATACCATTCTCCCTCCGGCGTCTCCACCAGATCGCAGTGTCCGGATTTCTGTAACAGAATATCCTCATGATGTCTGGAAGTCAGGATGGAATAGGCCTCATTCTCCGCAGTTCTCTCCATGAAGTCTGCCTGGTACATCTCATAAGGTCCCCAGATATCCCGGGATCTCTGTATGGTCTGCCCGTGCAGTTCTCCCGTGCCGGTATCCGCCGAGAACAGATAGTACCATCCGTTTCGCTTGAAAATATGCGGTCCCTCCAAAAAGATTTTATCCGCCCGGTAAATGTCCTTCACCGGTCCGGTCATCTTCTTCTGCACCGGATCGTATTCCTGCAATACCAGACGTCCCACATATTTTTTCGGCACTCTGTGATCTGTTACCATGCTTACCATATATTTTCTGCCGTCATCGTCATGAAACAGTGATGGGTCAAAGCCGAAATTATTTAACGCTATGGGTTCGGACCATGGGCCGTGAATGTCCGTTGCCGTCACCAGATAATTATTCGTATCGTACATATTACAATAGAAGGCCGTCACCACGGTATACAGCAGATAAAACGTGCCTTTATCATAAGTCAGGCAGGGTGCCCAGACTCCCTGGGATGCACCCACGCCCCGCAGATCCAGTTGAGAAGTCCGGTTTAGCGGATACTCGATCAGTTCCCAGTGTACCAGATCGGTGGAGTGATGCAGCCGGATCCCCGGCCACCACTCAAAGGTAGATGTTGCGATATAATAATCTTCCCCGACACGCACGATGGACGGATCGGGATGAAAGCCTTTTAAGATCGGATTGTGAATCATAATAACCCTCCGCTTACTGTATTATGATATCGGGGGCAAAAGCCCCCGACTATGATGCCTGTTCCGGGAAAGTTGCCTGCCACTTTACGGTCAATATCCCGTTCTCTACTGTCACAGGAAGGATGCTGTAACCGGAATTCTTAAGATTCTTTGGTTTCCAGTGATCCAGCATCAGATATGTCTTCCCGTCCTTTTCAAAAATATAAGTACTCTGTCCTTCAAAGGTGCGTCTGTAATTGTCGCCCTCACAGGGATTATCGATCAGCTTCCACTGACCGCAGAGATGATCGCACTCGGCATATAACGCACTGTTTGGCTGCCATCCGGTACATCCGGAGGTGATCATATAATATTTTCCATCCCGGTACATGAGTGCCGGAGCCTCTCTGGTCTGATCCGTCAGAGCGGATGCATAAAATCCATCTACATCCGTAAAATCTTCCGTCAGCCTGGACAGGCGCAGCGTCTTATTCCAGTCGGAGCTGTGCACCAGCCACGCTGTACCGTCCACATCCTTAAAAAGTGTCATGTCCCTGCTGTCCGTCCGGTTCGGCTGCATTTCCCGGATCACGGTAAACGGACCGATTGGACGGTCTGCTACGGCTACCGCTACTCCCGCATAAGTATAATTCGGAGTGTCCAGATGCATCCACATGACAAATTTTCCGGTTTTTTTATTATATAAGACCTTCGGACGCTCGCAGACGTTTTCCGGCTGTATGAGACTGCCTTTCGGGCTGTCCTTCACATCCAGTGCCAGTCCCTCATAGCGCCAGCTGTTCATGTCTTTGGACGAATAGCAGCTGATACCGATGACATCCACACGGGTGGTACCCGGGCAGTTCTTGGCCCCCTTGTGTTCTCCGTACCAGTACCACATACCGTCATGCTGAATGATGCAACCGCCATGGGCCTGAATCGGCTTTCCAACATCATCCGCCCACATTTTCCCATTTTCAAACATAGGCTACTCCTTCCTGCCCTGAACTTCGGTTCCGTAGACTTCGATCTGGGTCAGTGCCGGAAAAGGAGACGGCTCCGAAGATTTCTTCATATCGCACATTTCCAGCCAGCTGATCTTCTTCTGCCCGATGGCGATCTCCTGAGGTCCTTCTTTTCTCTGCATGGCGGCATCCATCCGGCTGCCGTCGGAGAATTCAAAGGATACCTGCTGCCACCAATTATCATGAGGGAAATCTGTTCTCAGGTAAACCACAATCGTATCCGTCAGCACTTCTCTTCCGAAATCGATCCGGATTCTGGCATCCTCCTGTCTATTGATGCCCCAGGACTGGTAGGGCCATTCCCCATGGCAGCTGCTTACGGTATACCCGTCAATGGCATTCTGCGCCGCGAACACGGCCTCGCCTCTGGTCTCCACATTGGCGGTGGCATGGGGATATATGTTTTCAATCTCATGCTGATCACATACATTTACTGCCAGATTCCGGTAATACTGTATCTCGAATTCTTTGGCCAGCTTTACTGACAGCAGATGCTTCTTCCCAGCAAATGCTTTCGGAGACAGGTTGATCCGGCGGTCTCCGAAGGGGATCCTGTAGGTTACATTTCCCGTCAGATATACCATGGACTTTCCGATGGCATCGTCCCATTGCAGCCATGCATAATGACTGCCTTCGGACACTTCCAGGATGATAATATCTCCCTCCTGATACTCTCCGGTGTAGACCAGATTCACCTCATTTTCCCCTCTGGCCACTGCCAGCGCCTCCATATTTTTATTCATGATCTTCAGACACAGATTTTCCATGATTGTTTTACCTCACCAACCGATATTTTGTCATCGTTCCGTTTTCGGAGTGGATCGTCACATCCTCTCCCGGATGCTTTTCGATCACGATACGGTTCTGCCCTTCCTCATAAGCAAAAGTCTCGAAATCATCCTCATACAGTACAAAGTTGCCATCCGCTTCCCCGAATGTCTTTACTGTGATGTCGAATACCGTATCCTTCTCCACATGGGTCACCGGTTTCGCCAGCGGAATGATGGCGCCTTCTTTTACAAATACGGGAATCTTGTCGTACTCCGCATGTACTTCCACTCTTCTTCCACCTTCTGTCCTTTCACCGGTAAAGAAATCATACCAGCTGCCCTCCGGCAGATACACGCTTCTGGAAGTGCCATCCTCGTAGGTCAGGGGGCAGACCAGCATGCTCTCGCCGAACAGATACTCATCATCCACCATACGCGCTTCCCTATCCTCCGGATAATCCAGCACCAGTGCCCGGATGGGAGGCTTGCCACTATGGCTGTACTCCACAAAAGCACTGTATAAATAGGGCAGCAGGCGCATGCGCAGTTCAAACAACTTTCTACATTCCGCCGTATAATACTCTGCCGTATCCATGGGCTCCCCGGCAAGATTTTTCTCAATGTCGGTCTGTTTCCAGGGGGGACTGGGAATCCGCCAGCTGTTGATCAGTGCATGTCCGGAAAATACTACCGTCTGCAATCTTCTGAGCAGATCGTCCCCATTGGCACAGTCTCTCACCTCCGGGCACCACAAAAGTCCCGAAAATCCCGCATTTACCACACCGCGGATAAACTGCTTATGATCATACAGATCCGAATACAGTACGAAGGGTAACGATGCCGCTAAGGCTCCGGAGGAACGCACCTGGGAATAGGTTCTGCGGTTCTCCTGTTGATAGATCCGGTAGATCAGGTTCTGATACAGGGTTCCAATGGTCATGTGCATCTGCTCACCGTCCATGCCGGAAGGGAATTCCGTGGAATCCGGGAACGCCCAGTTGGAAGGATTGTAATCGGAGTTGTCACATTCATCCAGCTTAAATCCCGCAATGCCCTGCTTTACGAACGTGTCTCTGTGGTAATCTTCGAATAGCTGACATGCCTCTTTCGTGGCGAAATCCGGCACCAGTCCGTTCCACACCTCATAATCACCGCTGTAAGGCACTAGTTTCTCATAGAACGGAGCCTTGGGATATACATAGACATGCTCCCACAGATTCAGTTTATAGCCCTGTGCTGTCATATCATCGATCATTTCCTGCGGATGAGGGAACAGGTTTGACCATTTATAAGTGCAGGAATAGCTATGGGAATGCCATCCCGGTTCCAGTCCAAGAACATCCATCGGAATTTCTTCCTTGCGGAACTGCTCTGCCAGTTCTTTCAGAGCCTTTTCATCTCCGCCGCCATAGATGCGGTACCACATACCAAGTCCCCACATGGGAGGCACACAGCCACCGCCGGAGAACAGATTGTATCTTTGGACGATTTCCATAAAGTCTCCCGCGAACAGATACAGTTCAATACCCCCTGCCGCCGGGATATCTATGATCACTTTTCGTTCTTCTTTCGCTCTCTTTAACGCATAAATGGCAGCCTCGGAAAACTCTTTATGGGCTTCATTCTCTGCCGTCATCCCGGCAGACTGCCCACGTTCGCTGTTCGTTCCCATCAAAAAGGTGGTGTAACGGAAGGTATTCACAAATAATCCGTATCCTGCGGAAGAAATGTAAAAAGGTACCGGCGCATGGCCTTCCCCGGTATTCGCCACCGGATCGGAGTTTACCTTGATATAACGTCTCCTGCCCGCCTGATTGAATCCCTGAAGCTGCAGACCGAAGCCATAGATATCTTCCTGTGTCTCCATGGGAAGGGTGACCGTGATTCCCCGTTTTGTCTTTCTCCAGTGGATTTTCTCCTCGCTGACTCTGCATTCCCGGCTCACCGGAATCTGTTCTATGGCTTCTGTTCTGACCGGAAACTGCCTGAAATGCTCCGGTGTGAACGTTTCCGGTTCTCCCAATACGATCTTCCAGATTCCTTTTGCTATCTGCTGCATACCATTTCCTCCTGTGCCAGGCACAACGCCCCGATGATGCCCGGATTCTCTCCCAGTGCCGGAGCCACAATATACTGTGACAGATCCTTCGGCAGGCTTACCTCCGGCAGATAACCGTTTAGGAACTCCTTCGCATTTTTTCTGACCATGTCAAAGACCTTCTCCTGATGCATAACACCGCCCCAGAGGATGATTTTCTCCGGGGAATAGGTCATCATGTAATCGGCAACGGCCTGACCGATGTAATAGCTTTCCAGTTCCCAGACATCGTCTCTTCCGGAAAGCTCCGCTCCTTTTTTGCCGTATCTGCCCTGAATTGCCAGGCCGGAGGCCAGACCTTCCAGACAGGCACCGTGGTAGGGACAACAGCCTGCGTAGGTATCCTCCGGATGCTTTTGCAGGAAAATATGTCCTCCTTCCGGATGCATCAGTCCGTGCAGCAGTTTTCCGTTAATGTAAGCGCCTACGCCCACACCGGTACCGATAGTGATGTAGAGGGCATTTTCACAGCCCTTCGCTGCACCGAAGCGTACCTCTCCCAGCACGGCCCCGTTGACATCCGTATCAAAACCTACCGGAATCTGCAATGCCTCCCGGAAGGCTCCCGCAAAATCGTAAAATCTCCATGCCAGCTTCGGCGTACTGGTGATATATCCGTAGGTAGCCGATTTCCTGTTCAGATCCACCGGGCCGAAGCAGCCGATGCCCAGCGCCTCAATTCCCTTATCCTGAAAATATTCTATCATCTTCGGTACGGTAATCTCCGGGGTCTCCGTGGGAAATACCGCTCTGTCAAAAATATTGCCCTGCTCGTCCCCTATGGCGCATACCATCTTGGTGCCGCCGGCTTCTATTCCACCTAATTTCATTTGCCTGTCCTTCCTCTCCGCAGATTTCCTGCTCTACTATTCCCAGCTTACCACAACAGGATACCGGTTCCGGTAAGTTTATACAATGCCTCGATAAAATAATAGTCCGCATATACCATGGTAAAATGATGTCTGCTGTCGTGATAGGCTCCGGTACAGTTCTGTACGATGGCATCGCAGTCCTTTGTGAAATCTGCTCTGGTCTCCGCAATGGCCTTCAGGATCTTAACCGCTGCACGGATGTACATCTCTTTCTCCAGCTCCGGTACATGCTTCGCTACCTCTAAGAGACCACCGGCAATGATACATGCACCGCAGGAATCCTCCCAGGCCGGCTGCGTGGGCTGACGGAAGTCTACGGGAATAATACCATTCTCCGGGATGTTGGCGATGCAATAGTGTGCTACTTTTTTGGCGGTATCCAGATATTCCTGTTTGCCGGTATGGGTATAGCTGTTGGCAAACCCGTACAGTGCCCAGCCCTGTCCTCTGGTCCAGGAAGAGCCTTCCGCGTAGCCCTGTCCACCGTGGCTTTTTACCATGACACCGGTCTCCGGATCGAATTCCACGATATGGCATACCGAACCATCCGGACGGATGAAATTCTCCATTACGGTATCTGCATGCATCATGGCGATCTGACGGAATCTGGGATCTGCGCTTTCCTCGGAAGCCCAGTAGAGCAGACAGATGTTGAACATGCAGTCAATGATCGCCCAGCCTCTGGTATCGCTGCCCGGCACCTGATTCCATGCCCGGATGAACTTTCCCACCGGATTGAATCTGCCTGCCAAGAGGTTTGCTGCATGCATGGCGATCCGTTTGGAATCCTCATGGCCGGTCAAGCGATAATCTGCAACTGCCGTAGGCAGGAACATGAATCCCACATCATGATGAAGTCCGAAATAGCTTTCAAAACATTTCTCCATTTTCTGTTCGGAAACCCGTGCAATCTGCGCATATTTTTCCTCTTGGGTATCCTGATACAGCAGCCACATAATGCCGCCCCAGAATCCGTTGGTCCACCAGTTTAAACCGTCATCGTGATTCCATTCTTTCTCTTCTGAGGAACGGTCATCATAATTACCGTTCGCATCGGTGGTGTAAGGGATGATATCCTTGTTTTTTTCACTGACCCATACCATTTTCTCTTTTACTTTTTCTAAAACCTCTTCTGCCCATGCCTGATAATTTTCCATGTTTTTCTCCTGTTCTTTTTCCTGTTATTTGTTCTATGTTCACGGTTTGCGCGTTTTCTATGCTTTCACCCGGATATCCTGTCTGAGGATGCTGCTGTTCTCGATCAGGTACGGTTCCCTCTCATCCGGTTCCACGCATTCAAAGCAGATATTGTCCAGATACAGTTCCTCCACATTCCGGATATCCAGATATGCCGTCCGGCTCCAGTCGGGATAATAATTCTCCGAGGTCACCTCTCCCGGATGCCGCAGTTGATCCAGCACCGGCGGGTATTCCGCGGGAATGTCTGCCTTCTTTACCCCACCGATACTCCGGTAGCAGATATTCTGTAAAGTCACGTCCCGGATCGGATGATGTTCCTCCGCATCTATGCGGATGCCGTTAAACTTCGGTTCTCCCATAATATCATTGCCAAAACGATAATGGGTGTTCTTCATTTCTTCGGAATCCACCGCCGTCAGATGGGTGATCGTAATATTTTCCATTCTGCCGATCTCCGGCATCTGTTCCAGTTCTACGGAGCTTCCATAATCGTCTGTCTTGAACCGGTTATTCAGGATCATAAAAACAGGTCTTGTTACATCCCGCATCGTCACATTCTGGATCATGATATCCGAGATGCTGCCGCCTTCCGTGCATTCGATCTTGATGCCTTCCCGCCAGACTCTGTCCATAGTGCAGTTACTGATAACTACGTTGTAGATATCCCCGATGGATTTCAGGCCGATCCGGATCCCCGCACATAGGGATGTGAATTCACAGTTGCTGATATGGATATCCTTCACGGGATATTCTTTCGAGCTGGATTGCAGGCACAGATTGTCGTCCGTTCCGGTAATACTACAATTATCTATAAATACATGGGCGCAGCCGTCAAAATCCAGCCCATCGCCGTTATAGCGTTTCTCGTTATGAATATATACTTTGCTGATCCAGATGTACTCGGAATCTAAGAACGCCGTAGTCCATGCCGCCGCGTCGCATAATCGGATGTCCTCGATATGTATCTGCCGGCACCGCAAAAAACGGATCAGCATCGGGCGGTAAATATTGCCTTTGTTGGGAAATGCCTCCGAACTGCCTTCGATACGTCCTTTTCCGCAGATCCCGATATTTTCCAGATCTTCTCCGTAGAGAAAGCATCTGTCCAGTGCTTCCTCATTGCGATATCTGTTATGATGGGTATTCTCCGCATAATCACTGATGTCGGGGTTTGCCTTTAACACCGTTCCCTGTGCGATTTCCAGCGTAACATTGCTCCGCAGAAAAATCGTTCCGCACAGATACACTCCGCCTTCGATCAGTACGGTACCGCCGCCTGCCTGATGGCATCTGTCTATTGTATTCTGGATCACCGCCGTATTGACGGTTCTGCCGTCATCCACTGCTCCATACTCCCGGATCTCCCAAACCATGTCGGATACCTCCTTTGTTTTCTTAATTTCATGGTAATCAATTGACACGGCAGATGCAATATCTTACAATGCTAATAACTGACATATTCTGCTTTTTACAGGAGATATCATCATGATATACGTCAACAGCTGCGGGCATGATTCCCACCACCCAAAACCATGTAATATCGAGCATAAGCGCGGAGTTCCAGACTACCTTATTCTGCTTATCAAGCGGGAATCCTGGATTTATCTGGACGGGGAAAAACACACGGTCGCTCCCAACTCCCTCATTTGTTTCCCGCCGGATACTTATATCCACTATGGCTGTGATGCCATCGGGTATAACGATGACTGGATCCATTTTCTTCCGGATGCCCAGGAACGGGATATTTTTCTTGAATTATTGCCTCCGTTCTGTCAGATTCTGCATCCTTATAATTTTCACAGACTGTCGGAATATGTCCGCATGCTTTCCGATATTTTTTACGGTGACTCCCGCTACAGAGAGCAGTCTATTGATGCCTTTCTGCATATTTTCCTGTATGCTTTACAGGAAGAGCTGGAAGAAAATTCCAACGATCCCAGCGTGCAGAAGTATTATTCTGCCTTCTCCGGACTCCGGACACAGATCTACAATAATCCGGCGAATAACTGGAGCATCCCGGCTCTGGCGGATTCTCTGGCCCTAAGTCTCTCTTACTTCCAGCATCTTTATAAACAGTTCTTCACCTGTTCCTGCCAACAGGACATCATAAGTGCCCGTCTGGAACTGGCAAAATATTATCTGACCGGAAGTGATATGAGCATCCGCAGCCTTTCGGATTTCTGCGGCTACGACAATGAATTACACTTCATGCGCCAGTTTAAGAAATTTGTGGGAATGACACCGACAGAATATCGGCAGAAATGTGCATTTATCCGCAGAGCATAACTTTAGCACAGAAAGCACCATTCTGATAGGCAAACGTACTTGCACCGCCGCTTTTTTCTGCAATATGTTGGATTGACTGGATGCCGACGCCGTTTCCCTTTCGTTTGGAGGATTGAAAAACACCGTCCTTCTCCCTGATTTCGCCGTCATAGGCATTCTCAACTTCGATCAGAAGCAGCCGCCCGGCATGCAGGTATGCAGTGATTTTAATCTGCCGTCTGTCTGGTGCAGTGCGGATACTGGCTTCGAGCGCATTTTCCAACAAGTTGGACAAGACCAGACACATGTTAATCTCATCGATTGGAAGAGTCTGCGGCAGATCGAGCTTTGCACAAAAGGGAATGTCTTCGCGCTTTGCCAGGGCACAATAATAGCCGATGACGCTATCTGCTGCGCGGTTTTCGCAGAAGTGTATACCGAGATTCGGGATGCGGGAAATGGTTTTTTCAAGGTAGCTTTTCAATCCCTCCAGATCGCCGGTCTCAGCCAGTGCGGTAATTTGATTCAGTTGATGGCGCATATCATGCCGCGCCTGCCGCACTTCTTCGATGGCAGCTTTGAGATTCTCATAGCGTTGCTGCTGCAGGAAAAGAAGCTGGTTTTCCTGCTGTAGTCTCGCGTTGCGGTTGAGACTGGTGGCCATTAACAGGAAAATTGCGTTGAACCAGAGCAAAAGCAAAAGAAGTGCAATACTTATCACAATATATCCCTGCAATACACGACCGGTCCTAAGTGTCGTCTGATAGCGCGGAATCATAAAAAGGTTCAAAAAAATGAACACCAGCGGCAAAACCCAGAACACATACCATGTTTGCGCAAAATTATCGTCCTCAACCATCACACGCACTGCATGGGTTGACGGATAGAACGCAGCCAGCACCAAAATCCAGCAAACAACATTATAAAATACACAGGCTGCAAGGCAGAACCACGGTTCGTCCTGTGGCAGCTGCATATGCAGAGCAATCATAACACTGATAGCTCGAGACAAGCTGTTGATGCATGCAAACACTGCGCAGACAGTCAGTGCAATTGTTCCGGATTTCCAGAGGGAGATTTGGAGTGTTCCGGTATATAGCCCAATTGCAAGCAATGTGATCCCTGCCAGGGCAGACGCAGTGGAAGCATGCAGCTGATAGCAGATGATCCCAGCACCGATACACAATCCTGCCATCAGTGGGAGAATCCGGGCGGCAAGTTTTCCGGGGGACTGCTTCAGATAGGATTTTACAGGGAAATATGCAAGTAAAAGACCGGGGAGTACAACGGACAACTCCAGGATCGGACGCAGAATATCTTTCATCTCATACACCCCCTTGCAACAGAAATTCCATAAATGCCTGCCTGGCAGGCTTCAAAAGTTCCTGGTTGACATATACGCGGCTGCCGTCGGTCATGCAGAAAGCGGCGGCCTGAAAATCAGCGGCATGTTCTAAATTGACAATCGTACCGCGGCCGCAGACAAAAAAGCGTGGATCTTTTTTCAGCGACTCGGTAAATGCCTTAAAGCTTTGCCGCGTGGCAAGCGTTTTACCGGCAGTCGTACGAATGTTGATCATATGAGCAAAATGCTCGGCAAAAATAATGTCCCTATAGCGAAGGCGAACATCGCTGCCACTGACTTTCACCGTCAGAATCGGCTCAGGACGCGGAAGTTTAGCGAGCATTTCAGTAAGCAGACCGGCAAGTTCTCCCTCGGAAAAGGGCTTCACGAGATAGTGGAATGCCCGCACCTGAAATCCCTCCAGTGCATGGTCGGTAGATGTTGTGGTGAAGATCAGAAAGCAGTCTGCATCCGTCTTCCGAAGTTCCTTTGCGGCATCCATGCCGCTTAATCCTTTCATGTAAATGTCCAGAAATGCCACAGTAAAGTGCCGTTCTTTTTCTGCTGCGAGAAAGCTCTCGCTGCTGTCAAATTCTAAGATCTCCGTCTCTACACCGTACAAGCTCAGCTGTCGCTCAAGCCGCATTTTCAACAGCGCACGTTCGGTCTCGATATCATCCACTATTGCTATTCTCATACCGGACTGACTCCTTTGTAAAAAATTCCAGTAACTATTCCAAACTAAATTATATCATACCTGTCCAACACCGACACAATGAAAAACTCAGATTTCGTGACGGAATTGAGGGTTTCGTGCCAAACGGCTTGAAAAGCGTTTGCATATCCGTATACTGACAAGCAGAAAGCATCAATGACGGCAGAAGGGAGGGAGTGCTGTGTACCGCATTGCCGTGCTGACAAGTAGCGAAACACAGGAAGCCTTTTATATAGAGCAGCTTTCACGGTTCTGCTTTGAACGCGGTCTGTTTCCCAAAATGGACTGTTACCGTGGGCAGGAGTTGTTCTTTGATGTGGCGCGTGTAAATGCGCCAACCTGCACTGTGATCGCACTTCCGGGAGTAGAAGGGTTGAATGCGGTGGAGCATCTGCGAACGCTTTTTCCCGAAACACGCATCATCTGGTGCAGCGATCTGGATTTTTCCCTGCATGCATTTCGGCTGCGTGTAGACTATTTTCTGTTAGAGCCAATAACAGAAGAAGCGTTTCAGCAGGGACTTTCTACATGGTCAGATGGGAAAAAAACGTCTGCCTTATTCCGGGCGGATCACAACAAACATAACAATGAGGAGGATTATTGATGAAAAAGAGAAAAAAGATTTATTCTGTATTTAGCTTTCTTCTGGCGGGAACACTGTGCCTGTCTATGGCGGCCTGTGGTGGAACGCCCACACCGGCAGAGGACGAAACAACATCTTCTGCACCGTTATCCGGTGCACTGCCCGTGAAGGCTTTACAACCCAAACACGTGGATGAAAACCCTTATATGGCAAAAAGTGATGCAAACATCCATCACGACGGCTACAACACCGACTCAACGGATGAAATTCTGCCGCTCGGCATCTATCCGGAAATCAATGTTTCCTTTGAGACAACGAACCCGAACGCCTCACCCGCGATTTACTTTGACAACTACGGTCACGCGGTCGTGCCACTGCTCGGCGGCATCGCCATCCGTGATCTGAATGCAACAGAGACGAAGACGCTCGGCTATTTTTCACCGATGCAGCATGATGGCGGCGGTTACGTCATCCAGAGTTCCTACACATTCCTTGACTCTAAAAACCGTGTCGTCTGCCCGACGAGCAACAACCATGTACTGATACTGCGTACGACAGAGGAAGATGGCAGCGTCATTCCGGAATTTGAAAAGGTTCTGGATATCGATATCAAGGCAGCTGCTGAGACCGCGCTCGGCAAAGAGCTGACACAGAATCTTCTGTCCGTGGTCTTTGACTACGACGGAAACCTTTGGTTCGCCACCGGCGGCTTCCGAATCTATCCCGAGCGGCAGCAGCAGGGTGTTCTCGGCTACATTGCCCACACAGCGATAGAATCGATTCTGAATGGCGAACAAACCGATCTTTCAAAGGCTGTCTTTGTTTACGGGCTGCCCCTTGGCGAGGGCGCAGAGAACGGCATTGCTGCCTCCAAAGACGGTGCGGTCATTCTGACGAACCAGAACTGCTATCTGTTGCGCGCGGAAGAAGGTGTGAACGTTGTGTGGTGCACGCCATATGAGAGTGTCGGTGCGAAGGTCAGTCATGATGGCGATAAGACTACCGGCGGCGGCCTTGCCTGGGGTGGCGGCTGCTCGCCCACACTGACACCAAACCTTGTACTGTTCACCGACAACGCAGACCCCGTTAAGCTTCTTGCGCTCGACATGAAGACCGGAGAGGTCGTAGCCAGCATGCCTGTTTTGGATGATCTGCCCGATGGGTATCAGGTGGCGGTTGAAAACTCTGCAATCGTTTATGACGACGGTGAAGGCACCGTCAGCACGATCGTCTGCAACTGGTTCGGCGCTGGTAACGCAGGTCTTGCCGACCCTGACAATGACTCTTCGATTCAGAGCTACGCCAACATTTATGACCAGAACTGGCTGATGAAGGGTAATGTTATGATCGCCCCGGGCGTTGAGCGGGTGGACACCTTAAAAACCTCGGATGGCTATGAAATGAAGAGCGTCTGGAGCCGGAACGATTTGCGCGACACGGCGATCATGAAGCTCTCCACTGCAACAGGCTATATCTACGGTTATGTACAGGATTTGGATACCGGCATGTGGCAGTACATTATTTTGGACTTTGCAACGGGCGAAACCGTCTTCACGATGGATGTGTCCAACAAATACGGCTACAATAATATGGCTATCGGCATGTACACCGGCAGCAACGGAAATACGCTCTACTGCCCGACAGGCTATCTGGAACTGCTGCGTTTGCAGGATCGCTTTGTGTACCTGCCCGAGCTTCCGTACCGTGAGGTTGATCTTGATCAGGCGGCAAGAAATGTTCTTTCGCAGGATCAGTTTGAGCAGGATGGCGGTGAAGGTACGGTTGCAAGCTGGCACAACACCGCGACCATCTGCAACGTGCATCCCAACACCATGGTAGCCTTCCGTATGAACAACCTGTCCGGCAGTGCCTCCGATCTGACGCTCTACGCCTATGGTGCAGACGGCAAGCTGGAAAAGGTTGGCTCTGAACTGTGGTCGCTCACAGACGAGACCGGAGCAAATGTGACGGAGCTGACAGACGGCGTGCTCTATGAACTGCGCGTGACCGTCTCCGACGGCGGTGATTTCGACCTGAGCGAAACAGAAAAAGAAATCAAGCTATCCGTTGTACTTGGAAAATAAATCAGTTTGAAGATAAATCAGTTTTGAAGACAGCTATCATTTACCGGATTTTTATCTGCTGTAAACTTAGATCGTAGATGCGATGATCTGCATCCTGCCCTGTAATTCTACTTTGCCGTAGCCATCGGGCAGGATCAGATGATCGCCCTTTTTTAAATGCGTACCGTTCAGTGTGCCTTCACCTTCTACCACGCTCATGAGGGCGAAAGGCTTATCCTGCCAGGTCTCCACACGGTGTTCCACATCAATGCGGTATACAGTGTAGTAAGGGCACTGAATCAGCTGCTGTATTGCATCGTCCTTCTTCTCGGTATGCACCACACTGTTGTCCGCGGATTTTGCGGGAACCGTGATCACATCGATACTCTGTACGATGTGCAGCTGTCGGGGCTTGCCGTTGCTCAATCTGTCGTAATCATACACGCGGTAAGTAATGTCGCTGCTCTGCTGGGTCTCAAGAAGCAGTGTACCGCCCTTAATGGCATGTACGGTACCGGGATCGATCTGGATGAAGTCCCCGGGCTTAATAGGGATCTCACGGATGAATTCCTTCCATCTGCCTTCGTGGATCATTTGTTCCAGTTCTTCTTTTGTCTTCGCATTATGGCCGACTACCAGCGTGGCGTTCTCCTTGCAATCCAGGATGAACCAGCACTCGGTCTTACCCAGGGATCCGTTCTCATGAACCTTCGCATACGCATCATCCGGATGTACCTGAATGCTGAGGTCGTCCTTCGCATCAATGATCTTGACCAGCAGAGGAAAACGGTCCATTCCCGTGTCTCCGAACAGCCCGGGGTGCTTCTCCCACAGTTCGGACAGCTTCATTCCCTTATAAGCGCCGCTTGCCACGGTACCATCTCCACTCGGATGAGCGCTGATGCCCCAGCACTCCCCGATGTCATCTCCCTCAATGGGGTAACCGAATTCTCTGTTCAGCCGGGTGCCACCCCAGATGTTGTGAGTACACACCGGATTTAAAAATATAATATCTTTATTCATGCTCCTGTTCCTGCTTTCTTTGAATCTGTCCGTGATACATTTTTATTTATACTAATAACTCACCGTTCCACGGCTGTCAATCACTTTCCGAAATTTTCTTCCTGCATCCCGGACACGATCACCGACACCAGATAGAACTCTGCCTTGTCTTCCGCATGGGTCTCCGTGATCTCCACACGTACCCGGTGTTCCCCATAAGGCAGGTGCTCTGCCACCGTTGTCAGCTGCATTTTGTCTCCCCAGGTCTCATCGAAGGTTCCGTCCAACACGCATGCCGTCTCAGGGTTCTCATCCACCACTGCCGTGGCAATGGGTGCAGGTCCGTCCTTCACTCGGCGGTATTGCACGGCGGCACCGGTTCCCCGAAAAGCGAACTCCAGATAAGCTCCTTTTTCACCGGCACTCCATCCGTTGCGGAAAATATCCGTGATGCCTCTCTGCGGTGTCATATCTTCTTCAAAGCCACTCTTCTCCGGTGTGGAATTAAAATATTGCAGTCTCGCGCAATGCTCATAGGCATTCTCTGTCAGTGATGCCGGGAAAATCTCCTGCTGTTCTTCCGTCTTATCATGGATCACCTTTTCCAGGAAATTCGTGATCACAGCTACCATGAATTCATGCCCAAGATCATTGGGATGGAGAAAATCTGCCGTAATCTTCTCTGCCGGCAGTTTTCCTGCCGCCACAGCGGGATAGATGCTGTTCTGCATGCTGATGCAGGGCAGATCATAATGTCTTCCGATCTGCGCATGATAATATGCCGCACTTTTACCGGTATCATAATAGACATTATGGATCAGCACCATTGCCGGTGCGCTCGCACTGCCATAAATCTGCCTCACCAGACCTTCGTAGGTCTCACAGAAATGCGGCGTACTGTGATCGTTCACGGAAAATTCTACAAATACCAGATCCGGTAGCCGCTGAAGCAGGTCTTCCTGTACTCTCGCCGCGCCGAACTGGGAATCGGTAGCTCCGATTCCGGCGTTCACATAATCAAATTCCGTATTGGGAAATACCTTTTTCAGCCAGCCAAATGTCCTTGCCGCATAACATTTTTCCGGATCCGTAGCGGAAAATCCCTGGGTAATGGAACCGCCGATAAATCCTACCGTAAGCCGCTCTCCTTTGGCTGCACGGTTCATAAAACCTTTCAGTCTGGTCAGGTTGCCCCGGTTCAGGATTCCGGCTTCTTTATCAATGATGTTCCCCGCACTCTTGCGGTTCTCATAGATGCTGTTTTCCAGAGTGCAATAACGTTTCGCCTTGTTTTTCAGAGTCTTGCCGATGCGGAAAATTTCCTCCGGGCGGTATCCTCTGGACTCCAGATAATAAATGCCGCTGTACAGGTTGATCGATACATCGGGGTATTTATCTCCGATCATAGCTTCGAACATGATCATAATATGACCGATCTTCTCCGAAGCAGCTTCCACATGATTGTCCAACAGCAATAGGAACTCATCCTTTTTCACATGGCACACCATTTCCTGTCCCTTCAGGTGCTTTTGAATGTGCGTCCCCAGATGGTACAGAAGGCTGTTTTTCACTTCCTCACTCATCTTCGCGGAAATCTCATCGTAATCCCGGATGCCCAGAAATACCTCTGCATACTGACCGTCCTGCCAGGGCAGGATCTGTTCCAGTTTTATCGAAAAGCTTTCCGTTGTCTCCATTCCGGCAATGTCCGGTTCCGGCTTTTCTGTATCCTTTTCCCGCTCCCTGACATTCCCTGCATATTCTTCATGGTTCAGGTAGCTTTCCATCATCCGCGTCATAGTAGACAGAATTTCACTTTCCGTTTCTGTCCACTGACGTCCTTTATAATATTTCTCCAGCTCCTGCCAGAAACCGGTCTCCCGGTCTGTTCCTTTCCGTTCTGAGGTATAATCGACATAATTATAGTTCTTGTCGTACACGCTGAATGCATTTTTGCCGCTTCGTTTTACCCGGTACAGCGCCTGATCCGCTTTTTGATACAGTTCCTCATAAGAGGAAGCATCCTCCGGATATCGGGAGATTCCCATACTTAAAGTCACTCGTCTGCCTGACAGCTGGATCTGATCCGCCATACGGGATATTCTCTCTGCTGTCTCCACAGCGTGCTGTCCCACATTTTTCCCACGGCAGAATACACAAAACTCGTCTCCACCGATGCGGCCCGCATAATCCTCCATGCCTGCACTGATCAAGATCGTATTGGCAATTTTAATCAATACTTCATCACCGTATAAATGTCCGCAAGTATCATTGATCGTTTTAAAGTCATCAATATCAATGATGATAAAAGCTCCTTCTGTGTCATCGGCCTGCCGGATATGCTTTTCCACCAGCTTACGCATTTTCGCTTTATTGTACAGATCTGTCAGGGAGTCCCTCTCTGCCTTCTGTTCCAACAGCTCCTGGTTCTTTTTTTCTCCTGTAATATCAAGCGTCTTCCCCATGATCTTATATGGCTTATGATCCTTATCATAGACCGGAATCCCTACATAACGGAACCAGATAAAGGCAGACTCATCACTGACCTGACGTACCTCATAGCTGATATGCTCGTCGCCCCGGTCCATTGCGGCGCAGAATTCATCAAAAGTCGCCCAGTCATCCGGATGTACAAATCCCCAGTTATGCATCTGTTCCTGATAGTTTTCGATGACCATGTTGGTGGTATTCCACTTTCCTCCAAGCTTTCTGGAAAGCACATATTTTTTTGAAGCAATTTCATACTCCCACAGCGCACAGTCGGAATTGTCCTCGGTAATCTTCCTCCTGATACGTTCTTCTGCCAGTTCTTTTTCCAGTTCTTCGATTCTGGCATATAATTCCTCATTTTCCTTCATACGCTGTCTCCATAAGCAAAAAGGACCCGCTTTACGCGGGTCCCGTGATTCTATCTTCTGCCTTCTTCTGTATCGCTTGTTGTGACCACGCTGTGTTCTTTGATATAGTCAACCACTTCATCGATGGTCGTAAACGCCAGTCCTACATAGCTGTCTGCTGCGCCATAGTAAATGGCGATCTTGCCGCTCTCGGAATCATGAATGGTAGCGCAGGGGAAGCATACATTCGGTACAAATCCTCTCTCCTCATACCACTCTTCCGGTGTCAGCAGGAAGTTCTCACAACGATATTTTACGATGGACGGGTTGTCAATATCCAGGATCGCTCCACCGATGGAATAGACATAACCGTTACAGGTTCCGCTCACACCATGATAGAACAGCAGCCATCCTTCGGAAGTCTCAATGGGAGCTGCACCGCCACCGATCTTTAAGGACTCCCACCATTCGGAAGACTTGCCCATCACATGTCTGTGTTTGCCCCAGAATACCATATCGGGGCTCTCACTGACGAAAATATCACCGAAGGGCGTATGTCCGCTGTCGGAAGGGCGGGACAGCATCATGAAATTGCCGTGTACTTTTCTGGGGAACAGTACGGCGTTACGGTTAAAAGGAAGGAACGGATTCTCGATTCTGGTAAACGTCTTGAAATCCGTGGTTTTCGCAATACCGATGGCTGCGCCGTAGAAATCCTGACACCAGATGATATAGTAGGTATCTTCTACCTTTACCAGTCTGGGATCATATGCATAAATCGGCATGAAAGGCTCGCCTTCTTCATCTACGAACTGGATCTTATTCTTATCAAAATCCCAGTGAATAGCATCCTTGCTGCGTCCTAAATAAATATAGGGAATACCGTTGACCTGTTCACCGCGGAACACGCCGATGAATTCATCGCCATAGGGCATTACCGCACTGTTGAAGATTCTGGCTACTCCTTCTACAGGATTTCTGCCAATGATAGGATTTTCACTATATCTCCATACCGGTGCTCCGGTATGGCCTTCGGGTTTATCCTGCCAGGGTACATTAGGTACTGCAGGGCTGATCATCTTAACTTTGCTCATTCGAGTTACCTCATTTCTGCGTTATTTATCTTGCTTCCTGTTTTAAGAACTCTTCATTTCTGCGGATGAGTTCACATCTCTGTGCCACACACTCCACGCTTCTTCCGGGATCGGAAGGGGTGTGGAATACATAATCCACAAGCTTATCTATAGTAGTCGTTGCCACATGCATGCGAGTATCGCTGGATGCGTAGTAGATAAAGACTTCCCCCTTCTCATTCGCGATAGCACCGTTGGTAAATACTACGTTTGAAACATCTCCCACTCTCTCATCCCCTCTGGGACCGATCAGCAGGCCGGAGGGCTCTGCGATCACTTTTGCCGGGTCTTTTAAGTCCGTGGCAAAAGCATAAATGACGTAACGTAAACCGGCTGCGGTATTACGAACTCCATGTGCGATATGGATCCAACCTCTGTCTGTCTTGATGGGGGTAGCTCCCGCACCGTTTTTGGCCTCGGTGATGGTGTGATATTTCCGCAGGCTGGTCATGCGCTCTTCGTCGATGACTGCATGGGTAATGTCGTCGCACAGTCCGAAACCGATTCCTCCGCCGCTTCCGGTCTCGATGAAGTCATCCATCGGTCTGGTGTAGAAAGCATATTTGCCATCCACGAATTCCGGATGCAGCACTACATTTCTCTGCTGGGGAGAACGAAGGGTCTTTAAATTCTCCAGTCTCTCCCAGTGCTTTAAGTCTTTGGTTCTTACAATACCGGCAGCTGCTACTGCTGCGGACAGATCATTTACGGAGGTATCCTTGCTCTCGGAACAGAACACACCGTAGATGTAACCATCTTCATGCTTGGTGAGACGCATGTCGTACACATTGGTCTCTTCCGGACAAGTATCGTCCAACAGGATGGGATAGTCCCAGAAACGGAAACCATCGACACCGTTGTCACTCTCTGCCACACCGAAGAAAGACTTTCTGTCGTTGCCTTCGATACGGGCTACCAGATAATACTTACCGTTTAATTCAATCGCACCGGAATTCATGACCGCATTGATTCCCAGGCGCTCCATGAAATAGGGGTTGGTCTTGGGATTGAGATCATATCTCCAGGTCAGGGGAATATGTTCTCTGGTCAGAACCGGATATTCATAACGGTCATAAATACCGTTGTAGAAATCAGACTTTACATTTTTCCGGGAAAGCAGCTTCTCCTGCTTCTCTTTTTCTATGTAATAACGCTCTAACATATTAGGTATCCTCTCTTAAAATAAATCAATTATTCTGGAATACGCTTCATAACCTCCTGGAGGTCTCCCGTTACAGTTTTATTCGGGAATACGTTTCATGACCTCCATGCACATCCTGCCGTTATGGTAAGGGCATTTCCAAGGCTCCACAATGGGGCGGTCAGGATAGGGATTTCCTTCCGGATCCACTTCCCAGAACCATTCGGAACCGGGTCTCTTATCGATCACATGATCTCTGATAAATGCCCATTCCTTCTCTGCGGCTTCCAGATATTCCGTTTTCTCCGGCTCTTTCTCATAGCCGTTTAAGAAACCGATCACGGTCTCCGCCTGTACCCACCAGACTCTGTGTACATTCACGACACCTCTGTCACATTCATTGGCCAGAGAGTGTCCATCGAATGCCACCTTATAGATCTGTGCGGTAAGGTCTCTGGTGATGGCATACATCTTCTGCGTCAGTTCCGGATCATCCAGAACCTTGCAGCCTCTGTCGATCAGCCATGCCGTCTCGATGTCGTGGCCGTAGGAATGCAGATTCAGAATGGTATTATAATGCTTATCGAAAAATACTTCCTGTCTGTGGAGCTTCGGATTATAAACTTTCTCAGCGAACACATCCATGATCCACAGAAGGCGTCTGCGCACTTTTTCATCCCCGGATACCCGGTACAGCTCCGTATAAGCTTCAAAAACATGAAGCAGGGTATTCATGGTCTTGTCTGCCAGAACACCGTTCTCCGACAATTTCTCATTGGATTCCGGTTTAAAGTCTCTGGTGAATGCTTCCAGATATCCCACCTCATCCATACACGTAGTCTCAATCAGAGTAAACAGCTTTTTCGCCAGCTCCAGGGCTTCTGCATCCCCGCTAGCCTCATAGTAAGAGGACAGCGCGTAGATGCAGAATGCCTGATTGTAGGTATGTTTTGTGGTATCCTTCGGGGTTCCGTCATAGTTTAAGGACCAGTAGATACCGCCATATTCTTTGTCCAGACAATGGTCTTTCAGGAAATCGTAGCCGTGCTTTGCCTCATCCAACAGACTCTCGTCCTTCAACAGTGTATATGCGTTGGAGAAGAACCAGATGATCCTGCTGTTCAGGATACAGCCTTTTTCTGCTTTTTTATCCAGATTCAGATCGTAGTCCAGAAAACCGTAATAACCGCCGAACTCGTCATCCCGCATCCCTTTCCAGAAAGGAATGATTCCTTCGGTCAGATGCTTTTTGATCTCTTCTCTCATTTTCTTTGTTTCCGCATTTTTCATGTTCCACACTCTCCTTTGTATTAACCCTTGACAGCGCCGGAGGTGATTCCACTGTAAATCTGTTTCTGACAGAGCAGGAATACGATCAATGCAGGCAGCAGAGACATCAGTACACCTGCACAGATCAGATTGTATTTGCTGCCAAGAGGTCCGGTGAAGGTATACAGGGAGGTTGCTACCACACCGAGAGTCCTCTTGTCCTGCAGATACAGACTGGCGCAATAATACTCGTTATATACGCCTACTCCCTTAAGCACCATCGAAGTTACGATAGCGGGCTTCAGAAGCGGAAGAATGATCTTCCAGTAAATGGTAAAATAGGAGGCTCCGTCAATAAATGCGGATTCATCCAACGATACCGAAATGTTTTCCATGAACTGGATGAAGATGTAGATGGAGATAACATCCGTACCCATACTCATAATGATATAACCATACAGATGATTGATAAATCCAAGGTTACTCATGATCTGGTACACAGATACCTGCATGGCAATTCCGGGAAGGAGGGTTGCGAACAGGAACAGGCTGCGGATCAGTCCGTTGCCGGGAAACTTAAACCGGTTCAGTACATAAGCGAGCTGTGTTCCCACCAGGACGGATCCTAACAGTACAAATACCAGGATGATCGCTGAATTCAGATAGGCTCTGCCCATATTGGCACGGTTAAATGCATCAATAAAGTTCTGGAAGTTCAGCCAGCTTTCCGGCAGGGTCATAACATTGGTGCTCTGATATTCTGCATCGGTCTTGAATGCTGTGATGACACAGGATACAATAGGCAAAAGTGCCACGAAGGAGAAAAATACCAGGCTGAAATATTTAATGATGATCCAGATGACAGCGCCTGCGCTGTAATGTTTGTGGTTAGTTTTCATCTTTGCCATTTTACACTGCCTCCTTCCTCCATCTTCTCTCTCTTCTGAGCCGTTTTCTTCTGGTATATTCTTCATTATCCGCATCGGAGCTTCTAAATACCAGTTTGAAGAAAAGCTTTTGTAAAATTGTTGCTGCAAAAATGATCAGTAACAGTACCACCGCCATAGCAGACGCCAGACCTACCTGCTGGTTGGTATGTGCGATCTTGTCCATCAATACGAAGTAGGTTGCGGTTCCGCCGCCACCCTTGGTGATAACGTAGGGAGGATCGAAAGCACTCAGGGAACCTGTGATAGACAGGATCACGTTCAGCGTAACGATGGTCTTAATGCTGGGTAAGATAATATGTATAAACTGTTGAAATTTATTGGCACCGTCCAGCTCTGCTGCCTCGTACATCTCGGAGTCCACAGACATGATGGCACCGATGAAAAGTACCATGTTGTTGCCGTAATAACGCCATACCGAGGAAGCCACCAAAGAGATATTGTTAACGCTCTTGTCCTTCAGCCAGAACGGAAGACTTTCTAAGTTAAATCCACACCACTGTAATACCGTATCGAATACAAATCCTCTGGTGTAGAAGAATTTGAAGATAAATCCAATGGCAATACCACTGATCAGATAAGGGAAGAACATGAATCCCTTGAACATATTGCCAAACTTGGTCTTAAAGCTAAGGATCGTTGCCAGGTACAACGCAAGTACCAGCTGCACCATTGCACCTGCCATGTAATAAAGGCTCAGCTTCAAAGCACTGAAGCATTCATCTTTCTTAAATACGTCGATGTAGTTCCGAAATCCTACAAACTGTCTTTTGTCTACCGGGGTAGCATATTTCATTTTATAAAAACTGAATTTTACCATCTCTCCAAAAGGAAGATAGGTGAACACGAACAGCAAAAGCAGGGGAATGATCATGAAGGACAGTATGACGATGGTCTGTTGTCCGTTCCTGCTCTTTACCCATTTTTTCATGCTGAAGGGTTTTTTTGTTTTCTTCATTGTCTCTGCACTCATCGAAATACCTCCATACCCTTCTCTCTTAGATAAGAGGGAACCGGATAAATGGTTCCCTCTCACTTCAGAAGATTAAATTAGTTACCTATTAATTACTGGATCTCTACACCACAGCTCTCCTGTGCGGAAGTCCACTCTTCGTTCCACTCGTCGATGATCTCATCATAAGTCTTGGAACCATCTGCTGCACACTCTACCAGCTCCTGCATCTTAGTCTCACCGTTGTTGTTGATGTTAAGACCACTTTCAGCGTTCAGCTCGTTTAACAGATCCTCTTCGCCTTCGATCGCAGGCTCATCCACTACGAAGTCGATACCCTTGAATGCTGCATAGAAATCCGGTAATCTGGTATCCTTGATAGCAACGGGAAGTCCGCCACAGTCATAGGAGAATCCGGATTCTTCTGTCATGAACTTAACGAAGCACAGAGCTGCTGCCTGATTGTCTTCGGTGGTGCTGGCATTGATACCAAAGCTGTAGTCAGGGCCTACAGATGCTGCCTGCTTACCGCTGGTCAGGGTAATAGGGAAAGGCATATAAGCGATGTCGTCAGCGTTGTCACCGGCTTCCTTCATCTGAGGAACTGCCCAGGAGCCAAGAACCATGCAAGCGATCTGACCATTGTTGATCATACCCTTACAACCTTCCCAGTCCGTGGTGGAGTAGTCTTCCTCGGTAAGGCCTTCAGCAACTGCATCGTACATTACTTTGTATACGTTGTAAGCGCCTGTTCCGTCGCCGGGATCAGCAAAAGGATTGGCTGTGTGCAGTAACTTCTGGTTCATATAAGTGCTGTCTCCGGTAGCACTGCCGCTGATAGCGGGATCCCACTGGCCGCCCATTGCCCAGCCAGCTGCGTAGTTGGTGTACAGAGGAATGATGGAACTGTCATACTCTTTGATCTGCTTTAATGCTGCGATGAAATCTTCGGGAGTCTTAGGCATCTCAGTGATTCCTGCTGCTTCGAATACTGCCTTGTTATATACGATACCACCGCTAACACCTGCGGTGTAAGGAACACCGTATACAGTGCCTTCGTACATCTGGTTGTAGTAGTTCAGCTGTCCGTCCATCTCGGTAGTAGTTCCAAGAGGAAGGAAGTATGTGCTTAAGTCAGCCTTGTCAACTGCGGGGATAAACATAACATCGCCCCAGTCACCACCCTGCAGACGAAGCAGCGTATCACTTGCATAGTCGGTGATACCTTCAATATCAACAGTGATGTTGGGATACATCTCGTTGAATGCATCAATGTAAGTCTGGAAAGGAACTGCTGCGCCGTCCTCTAACAGGTCGGTACGGTTAGTCAGGACCTTAATGGTCGTGGTAATGTCGGTGTAATCCTCACCCAAAGTAAGCTCTGCGTAATTCAGGCTGGTAACCTCTGCAGGTGCTGCAGCCTCGCTGGAAGCTTCTGCAGTTGCGGGAGTGGTGCTTGCTACAGAACTCTCAGCGGCGCCGCCGTTGTCTGTGCTTCCACATGCTGCCATAGACAGTGCCATGACTGATGCTGTGGAAAGAGCTAAAAACTTTTTCATCTTCATAAGAAATCCTCCTAGTTTTCCGAAGGAAAATCCGAGTCCTCTGACGAGGAGAGGATTTAGCCTCCTTGTTTTTTGCTACATTTGATAGCGTTTACTGTTTTGTAACTTAATTTAATTATACATAATCGCATTAATTAATCATCAACTATTCTTGTTTTTAATCTCTTATTCTTTCTATTTTCGTTATTATCTTCTATTTTCACAAGTTCTATGCCTATGTTTTGTACATATTATACAATTAAAGTAATTAATTTAAATTAAATTAGCTGATTTAATTAACTAATTTTGTTTTCTTTGCATCCTTTGTCATTGAAACAGCTTAAATAATGGCTTATAATGTATTTAAGCTTAATTAATTTTTTCAAAAAAGCATGTTTCTAGTGTGAAAAATAAATTCTTCACATGAAGTTTTGTTCCTGCACAAGCTGCTAAAGCAGCCGAAGTTTGAAGATTGCGGAAAGGCAAGGTTTTTGTATGAACATTTCCACCACTTTTCTCAATGCATTGAGGCACACTTCCTCCGATGTGGAGGGGCAGCGTTCCCCGGAAATCCTGCTGGGGCAGATCTATAAAGTATCCCTGGAAGACAAGAGCTTTTTACTGCCCCTGGCCGGTGGAGAATTCCGACTCTCGGATCCTTTCTATTATGAATGGAACCCCTTTCCCTCATATCTGCTGCTTTACACCTTAGAGGGCAGTGCCGTCCTTACTACCCGGGGCAGCGAGGTGGTCCTGGATCACGAGCATCTGTTGTTCTTAGATTGCAGCCAGGGGTTCTCTCTCCGGCTGTTGCAGGGAAAGTGGCGTTTTCAGATGTTTTTCTTAAGTGGAGCGGAGCTTTCTTCTTATTATAGCATATTTCAGGCTGCTTTTACCTGTTGTTACCCGATTCCCATCGGCTCCAGCGTTTCACAGAGGATGCAGCAGCTGACCAAATTTTCATTCACCCCGACTCCTGCAGAGCAGATACAGCTTCACCGAGAACTGACCGACATGTTCGTAGAACTGATGCTGTCCGCCCTGTCCGTCTCCCGGGATGTGAAGCCCATTCCTGCTTATCTGCTGTCCATGAAAGCGGATTTTGAGGAAAACTATGCTGAAAATCACTCTTTGGAATACTTTGAGCAGACTTTGGGCATCAGCCGCTACCGTCTGTGTCGGGAATTCTCCGCTACATTCCATACTTCCCCGCTGCAATATCTTCAAGGGAAAAAAATAGAAGCAGCAAAATCACTGCTCCTATCTACGGATGATCCGATTCACGAGGTGGGGGCTATGGTAGGCATCGACAATACCAATCATTTCATCCACCTGTTCAAAAAGCACACCGGTGTCACACCCTTCGTCTACAGGCAGAATGCACCGCAGTCTATACGTGAGACACACTGTCCTTCAGTACCAGTCGGCCTTCCACCACGGTAACTCCGGACTTATAATTATCACTGGTGATCTTCTTGATCATATTATGAATGGCTCTTCTCGCCATCTCTCCCATATCTACTTCATACGTCGTGATATGGATGTCACTGAGCCCCGGATACAGGTAGTTATCAAAGCCGACCACAGAGATGTCCTCCGGCACACGATATCCGTTCTCTCTCAGTTTCTTGATCAGAAAGCTCGCAGTCAGATCGCAGTTGCATACGAATGCGGTAGGCATATCCTTGGGAAGCTGCAACATATTCACCGTATCGATCTTACCTGTCTCAATGTGCCGATCGTCCACGACCCATTCCTTTTTCTGCTCCAGTCCCAGCTCCAAAAGAGCCTTCTGATAACCAAAATACCGGTCCGTAATACTCTCGGTAGCAAGCAGGGTTCCCACATAAGCAATTTTGTGATGTCCCATCCGATACAGATAGTAGGTCAGTTCATAGGTTCCGTAATAACTGTTGGAAATAACGGAATCGCTGGCTTCCCTTCCGTTATAATAGTCCAGATAGATCACCGGGATCCCGGCTTCTGTATTCAGATGCTGCAGGTAAGTATCCATCATCTTACCGATAACGATAATGCCATCCACCTTGCGTTCCTGTACCAGCTTCGGCATTCTGCCGTTCTCTTCCTCTGGCATTCCGATGACCTCCAGCATGGTAAAGCATTCCTTTGCCGTGGCTCTGGTAGCTACCGCCTGGTACATCTGCCAGTAAAACGATTCATATTTATCAAGGAATCTCTCAGAGATCAGAATACCGATATTGTAGCTCTTCTGGTTCTGACTTTTTCTTGCCGCTGACGGCTGCTGATAACCCAGTTCCTCCGCAATGCTGCGGATCTTCTCCCGAACTTCCTCGCTGACGCCTTTTTGTCCGGACAGTGCCTTGGACACTGTTACTGTGCTGACTCCAACTCTCTCTGCGATATCTGCTAATTTTACTGCTTTTGCCATAATTTTGTACTCCTTATCGCTATTTTTCTACACATTTCCCGATAAATCGTCAATTATACTTCCATATTAGATTTCAAAAATCGTTTGTCAAGGCATGTCACTGCCTTAATTTTACACCTCGGTCAGATGGATCAGCTTACTGCGGTAGTCTCCCCACAGAGGTGTCACCAGCAGTCCTGCCTGCATCAGCACGTCGCCGCCAAAGATTTCCCCGGTCTCCTCGATGCGATACTGTTTCTCCGGTGCCAGGCCTTTCAGACGTACTCTCCTGCTGTGGAAGTTCGGTCGGGAAAGTACCTGTACATAGGTTACCAACGCTTCTTTCTGATCCTTGGATGTCACCTGATAGCAGTCATAATTACCGTTTTCCAAAAATGATGCAATCCGGGAATAATCTCCTCTGCGGATCAGGTCGTTGTATTTATGATACATGGCGGTCTGTGCGGGGATCTGCTGTCTGTCCTCCTCCGGGATCTTCGTAATGTCCAGTTCATAGCCGAAGGTGCCTGCCAGTGCCACATGACCTCTGGTCTCAAAAGGAGTCACTCTTCCCACCGTATGGTTGGGGCAGTCCGATACATGGGCGCCCATGGTGGACAGCGGATACAATAACATCGTGCCCTCCTGAATTTTCAATCGCTCAATGGCATCCATGTCATCGGAGCACCAGATCTGCGGGCTGTAATATAACATACCCGGATCAAATCTCGCTCCGCCGCCGGAGCAGTTCTCCAGAAGCAGATGCGGGAATTCCTGCAGCAGTCTGTCCTGCAGTTCATACACACCCAGCACATATCTGTGATAGAGCTCTCCCTGACGGTCCGCGGGCAATTCCACGCTACCAAGGTCCGACAGCTGCCTGTTCATGTCCCATTTCACATATTCAATATTGGCACTGTGCAGCACTGCCGCCACGCTTTCAAAGGCATGATCTCTGACTTCCTTTCGGGACAGATCCAGCACATACTGGTTCCTGCATAAGCTGCCTGCCCGTCCCGGAATGGCGATGGCCCAGTCGGGATGCTCCCTGTACAGATCCGAATCCGGGGAGATCATCTCCGGCTCGAACCAGATACCGAATTTCATCCCCAGTGCATTGACCTGCTCCACCAGAGGTTTTAAGCCCCCCGGCAGTTTCTGCTCATTGACCTTCCAGTCACCTAAGCTGGTACTGTCATCGTTACGGTGTCCGAACCAGCCGTCATCCATGACCAGCATCTCAATGCCGAGCTTTGATGCCTGCTCTGCGATCTTCAGTAGTTTTTCCGTGTTAAAATCAAAATAGGTAGCTTCCCAGTTGTTGATCAGGATTGGTCTCTTTTTATCACGGTACTCGCCGCGGATCAGATGGCCACGGTACATATCGTGATAATGATGGGTCATCCCGCTCAATCCTTCTGAGGAATAGGTCATAACGACTTCCGGTGCTGCGAAACTTTCTCCCTGCTCCAGTTTCCAGACAAAGTTCTCCGGATGAATGCCCATAGTCATGCGGATGGAATCGAACTGGGAAAGCTCCGCCTGTGCCAGGAAATTGCCGGAGTATACAAAGTGCATACCGTAGACTTCACCGGCATCCTGCGTGGCATCCGCAGAAAGCAGTGCGATAAAGGGATGCTCCTGATGGGAAGATTCTCCCCGCACGGAGCCAACACTCTGTTTGCCGTGCATCAGACTTCTTCTCTCCATCTGGCGCTCTCTCGCCCAGGATCCGTGCAACGTAAGAATGTCATACTTTTCATCCGTGCAGTCCAGATCCAGGCAGGCAGACATAACTTTTGTCACATAAATAGGCTGCCCTGCCGTATTTTTCAGGATCACACTGCGGGTGATCACATCTTCCTCTTCAAATGTAGTATAGATCAGGTCTGCAGCCAGACCGATGACCGGATCCGCCAGATGTAGGATCAGGGTATCGCAGTCCTCATCCCCCGGAAATGTGGAAGGAAGTCCCGGCAGTGCCGGCTTCTCCTTTACGATCTCATGAGAGACATACTGTAACTGCACTCCTACATGTCCCTGTGCTGTCCGCACGGAAATGGCGCTTTCTCTGTAATCTCCCAGACCGTTTCCCGGATATTCCATGGGGAAAGAATCCAGAAATGACACACGCTCTCTGTTATTCTGTGACGGAACGAAGGGTGCTTCTCCCGTACGCAGCAAATATACCGGTGCCGGTGTATTCTCGGTATACTGCAATTTCTGACCGTAATATACGTGTCCCACAAAATTCTCCTGATCTACAATTGCCAGGAGATAGCTGGTGTGTTCCGTGTCCAACCAGAAGGTTCTGTCCTGCTCGATGTATCTGATCGCCATAATCTGCCTCTTTCTTTATCAATGTTTATTCTTAAAAAACCGTTTTTGCAAAATCATTTTTCCAAATTTTCCAAATAATATCCATGACAGTGTATTTGCATCTGTCAATGTCACAGATATAAAAAAGCAAACGGTGCTTCCGGTTCTGTCTTCAAAAACTGCATCAGCATCAGTCCACAGCGCATGGACACCCGTTCTTCCCGCAGGATACGAAGTACTTCCTGTCTGTCTGCCAGGATCACCTGAATATCCTCGGTATTTTCCATCTGCTGTCCCACATTCTCTGTCACGGTTCCGAAGATCATGCTGCCGCTCTCGTCTGTCAGCCCCTGTGCCAGGAAAAATCCTCTGCGGAAGGCCGGTTCTCCGCCTTCGTAGACTTCCAGTTTCCAGCCGGTCTCCTCGATCATTTCCCGACAGGCGGCCTCCGAAGCGGTCTCCTCTGGCTCGATCAGTCCCGCCGGCAATTCATACAGATAATCATTCACGGGATACCGGTACTGACGCACCAGCACCAGTTTCTCTCCGTCCTCTGTCACTGCGTAGACCGCCATGCCCTCAGGGCGCATACTGTGGGTCTTGTGTTTGATATTGTTTTCATCATTTCGGGACGCAAAATAATAATGAAACGGCGTTCCGTCCCGTCCCAGGGCATCAATGTGATACAGGTTCAAAAACGGATTATCCGTCTGTTTTTCGATTCCCCGATAGTGTTTTCTGTCATTTCCTTTTGCGTCCATGTTTTCCATGCCCTATTTATACTCCATGTCTTTCTGTTCCCATCGTGCTCTGTCATCCACGTTCCCACAGCGCATCATCTGCCGCAGGCGCAGGCAGCCGTGACGGAACTACTGTAGGATCTCCTCCAACAGTGCCACTGCCAGCTCCGGATTCTTCATGCCATCCGCCAGCCCCACGGCTGCGGTCTCCTGATACCATCCGGTCTTCCTTACCCATTCGTTGTTCTCAAGACGGATCCCCGCCACAATCGTTTCTCCCGTCATGGTATTTAACACCATGATCTGCTGATCTTCATATCTGTCCAATAGTTCCTTAGGCAGATAATCCCTTAAATCCGCCAGATAATCCGTGCCGCCCATGAGCTTCAAAAACTCTTCGTCAGAAAAAAACACATCCACCGACCGGGTCATGAACAATACCTGGATCGTGCTGAGATTCGTGGAATCCACATCGGAATCCGAGTTCGGATCGATCCAGATCGTATAATTCAGGTTCACCACATCCCGTTTGGATATCACACCGTGTTCGCGCAGGAAATCCGTAAAATAATCCGGACCGGTGGCTTCGATGTGCTCTCCATCCGTATTCACTGCCATGACTCCCATGACGAAGCTGGTCTTGGTGGCAAAATGTACGATCAGAAAAATAACAATAGCGATCCCCACTGCCACACCTATGGCAACCCACAGATAATAGTCCATAAAATACTGCCATTTTTCAGAAGGAGACAGTTGTTTCCATTGTTCTTTCTGCCGGATATGGTCTTCCTTTTCCAAATTGCTGTCTCCCTTCCGTTTCTCGAATCTTCCGTCTGATAACATCCTGCTTTTAGTTCTATATTAGTCTTTAGTATATCAAACTAATTTAACCTTGTACAGCAGACTTTTTAATATATTTTAGGTTCAATTTTGTTAAAAATAAACAGAAAAAGCCCTGCCATGCACTTAAATTAACATGGCAGAGCTTTGTGTTTTCTATTTGTTCGATCAGATAAGAAGGGTAAATGCTTTAGCGGTCCATCTCCGCAATACGTCCGGTGGACTTGTGCTCCTTGATGATCCCCTGGATCTCCTTTAAGTCGGTGCACAGCAGGTCACCGGGGATGGTGTTCTTAAGTGCGCTGATGGCATTGCCATATTCCAGTGCTCTCTGATACTCACCGGGATGTGCCAACAGTCCGTACAGGACACCGGAGATATAAGCGTCACCGCTTCCGATGCGGTCTACGACTTCGATATCGGTGTAAGGTGCTTCCTCATAATAGGTATCATCCTTGGCACTGTAGATAATGGAGCCGAAGGTATGACGCTTCGGGCTATGTACGATACGCTGTGTGGATGCCACGATGGAGATTGGATACTCCTCCGTGAAGCTCTTCATAATGCTCTTGGCATCGCCTTCCTTCAGGAAGGTCAAACGCGCCGTGTCCTCGGAGCAGAAGAAGATGTCCACATAAGGCAGAATGGATTCGATGCATTCCTTCGCCTCGGCGCCGGTCCACAAGTTCCCACGGAAGTTCACATCGAAGGAGATGATGGCCCCCTGTGCTTTAAAGCGCTTGATCATCTCAACAGCGGTAGCTCTCAGTTCCGGGCTGAGAGCCAGTGTGATGCCGCTGGTATGGAAGCAGCGGGTATCGCTGTAGATCTTGTCATCATAGTCATCAACGGTCAACTTGTTGATGGAGGTATTCTTACGGTCATATACAATACGGGGCTTTCTGGGGTAAGCACCATTCTCATAGTAGTACACGCCCAATCTGGCATCCTTGTCATCATCGTATACCAGATAGTCATCGCTGACACCGCAGAGACGTACACGGTTCTTGATATATACACCCAGGTCATTGGCCGGAAGCTTGGAAATGATACCGCAGCGCAATCCCAGCATTGCCGCACCGGTAATGGCATTCAGTTCTGCGCCTCCTGCCTGCTTGCTGAAGCTGTCGCCTCTGGTAATACGCTCATTGTCGGGCGGTGATAATCTCAGCATGATCTCTCCCAGGGAGAGCAGGTCAAATTCCTTCTTCTCAGTCAGTTCCATAATATAAACTCCCATCTGCATATTTTGCCAAATGCTTTATCAGAATTTCACCGTTACTCCTTACAGTGCAGCGTTGAAACCCCTTACATTTTTTCTTTACATTTGTACTATATCACATATGCACGGCCTCGGTAAAGACACTGGACATTAATTAAAAATTTAACGAATCCACATATTCAAAATAATCATCCTCGCTGGCAAATAAGATATATTCATTCTCCACATATCCCATATATCCGCTGGCAGTCACATATCCTTTCATAAAAAATACCTCCTTATCAGAATCCTTTTGTTCCCTGTTCTGATAAAAAGGTATCATTTTTAAAGTCCCATAAAACTCTCTTAATTATTCTGAACCGGCTCTGTTTCCAGCACCAATTCTTTCATTTCTTCCAGCAATTCCTCAGTCCTGCCCATCAAAAGTTCCGCATCCGTCTCCACCAGTCCTGTTTTCTTATATTTGTAGGTAAAAAACGGATTGCCGTAAGCGGTAAAGCTTAATTCATCCTTATGCTTTTTCAGGAAATCCGGAATCTTGCGGGGATCGATCTTCGCATCCGGCCGGAAGTTGAAGGTAATGCGTTCGTTCTTGCCCTTGATCTCCGTCATGTCCAGACCGTGGGCCGCCATACGGATGAGGGCGATCCGCAGCAGATTGTCCACTGCCTTGGGGATGTTGCCGAAGCGGTCTAACAGTTCATCCTTCATTTCATCCCGCTCTTTTATCGTCTCAATGCCAGCGATCCGTTTGTAAATATCCAGCTTCTGTGTCTCGTTGACAATGTATTCCGCCGGAATGTAAGCATCCACATCCAGATCGATCACCGTAGCGAAATCCACTGCCGTATGAATGCCCTTCAGGTTCTGCACCGCTTCGTTCAGCATCTTGCAGTACAGGTCATATCCCACGGCCTCCATATGTCCGTGCTGACTTAATCCCAGCAGATTACCGGCGCCACGGATCTCCAGATCACGCATGGCGATCTTGAAGCCGCTGCCCAGATCCGTAAATTCCTTGATGGCCGCCAGCCGCTTTTCCGCCACTTCTTTTAACATCTTATCCCGCTTGTACATCAGAAAAGCATAGGCATTCCGGTTGGAACGACCCACACGGCCTCTGAGCTGATACAGCTGGGACAATCCCAGATTGTCCGAATCGTGGATGATCATGGTGTTGACATTGGAAATATCCAGTCCGGTCTCTATGATGGTGGTGGACACCAGCACATCGATCTCTCCGTTAATGAAATCAAACATGATCCGCTCCAGTTCGTGTTCCTTCATCTGTCCATGGGCATATGCAACGTTGGCTTCCGGCACAAGCTTTGCGATCTGTGCCGCGATATCCGCAATATTGTTCACCCGATTGTAGACATAGTAGACCTGTCCGCCCCGGGCCATTTCCCGGACAATGGCCTCTCTCACCAGTTCGTCATTGTATTCGCAGACAAAAGTCTGGATCGGCAGTCGGTCATTGGGGGCCTCCTCCAGCACGCTCATATCCCGGATACCGATCAGGCTCATATGCAGTGTCCGGGGAATGGGGGTTGCCGTCAGGGTCAGCACGTCCACGTTTTCTTTTAATTTCTTGATCTTCTCCTTATGGGCCACACCAAAACGCTGTTCCTCGTCAATGATCAGCAGACCCAGATCCTTGAACTTCACATCCGCAGATAATACTCTGTGGGTACCGATCACGATATCCACCATGCCCTTTTCCAGATCCTTCACCGTCTTTTTGATCTCCGATGGCGTACGGAAACGGCTCATCAATGCGATGTTGATGGGAAAATCCTTCATTCTCTGCACAAAGGTGTTGTAATGCTGCTGTGCCAGAATGGTGGTGGGCACCAGATAGACCACCTGTTTTCCCTCCTGCACAGCCTTGAAAGCGGCCCGGATGGCGATCTCGGTCTTGCCGTAGCCCACATCTCCGCAGATCAGGCGGTCCATGATCCGATGGCTTTCCATATCCGCCTTGGTGTCCGCGATGGCATTCAGCTGATCCTCTGTCTCTTCAAAGGGGAACATTTCCTCGAACTCCCGCTGCCACACCGTATCTTTTCCAAAAGCATAGCCCTCGCTCTGCTGTCGGACAGCGTATAATTCCACCAGATCCTTCGCCACGGCGCTGACGGCACTGCGTACCTTCGTCTTGGTGTGTTCCCATTCCTTGCCGCCCAGCTTGTTCAGCTTCGGCTTCTTCGCTGCATCGGCGGAGGCATACTTCTGGATCACATCCAGCCCGGTGGCCAGAATGTACAGGTTGCCGCCGTCCCGGTATTCAATCTTGAGGTAATCCTTGACGACCTTGTCTACCTCTACCTTCTCGATTCCCTTATAGATGCCCAGTCCGTGGGTCTCATGTACCACATAATCCCCGATCTTCAGGTCGTTGAAATCATTGATCTTCTGCCCCTGATAGAGCTTTTTCTTCTTTTTCTTACGCTTCTCCGCTCCGAAAATATCACTCTCGGACAGCACCACGAATTTCAGCCAGGGGTATTCAAAGCCCTTATTGACATGACCGTAATAGGTCAGGATCTCCCCGGGCTGTACCTCCCGCATGGGGTCTTCCGTGTATACTGCCGTCAGTCCGGCATCCTCTGTGTTCCGCAGATCCTCCGCCAGACGTCTGGCTCTGGTACGGGAACCGGACAACAGCAACACCCGGTAGCCGTTCTTTTTATATTTTTTCAGATCCTTGACCAGTGCTTCAAAGCTGTTGTTATAAGGGGCGATGTTGCGGGCAGCAATATCCACATGCATTTCTTTCTTGAAATATCCGTACTTGGTCTCCATGGTAGCCAGGGTCACCACGGCATTTTTCTCTAAAGTAGCCGCTACCTGTTCCCCACTGTAGAGAATGTTCATCTGTCCCGGCAGCACATAACCTTTTCTGGCACGTTGTTCCATGCTCTCCCGAAATTCCAGTTCGATGGCATCCGCCTGTTCCTTCACTCTCGCCGGTTCATCGATGTAGAAGACAAGAGAACGCCCCGCCATATCTGACAGCAGTTCCGGCATGGTTACCGTATTTTCATAAAAATAACGGATGTAGCCTTCCAGATTGATCTTACTCTGGAACTCCAACAGCTGCTCTTTCAATTCTCTGACCTGTGTGGCGATCCTGTGGGCTTCCTCCGGCTGGTGGGCATCCCGGAAGATTTTTTCCTGTTTGTCTGCTTCTTTTTCAAGCTTACTGATGCCCTTGCGGATCTGCTCTTCCGACAGTACAAACTCTGTGGCCGGGTAGACAGTGATGCTTTCCAGCTTCTCAATGGAACGCTGGCTCAGGATGTCGAAGCTGCGGATGGACTCCACCTCATCTCCCCACAGTTCGATACGATAGGGGTTTTCCTCCGTCAGATCAAAGATATCCACAATGCCGCCACGGATGGAGAACTGCCCCGGGCTTTCCACCTGATAGGCTTTCTCATATCCCATAGCCACCAGTCTGGATGCCAGTTTGCTCTCGTCCAGACTGCCGCCCCGCTCGGTGCGGATGATGTCTTTCTCCTCCCACAATACCTGCGGTGTCATCAGTGCCGCATAGGTGGTAACAATGGTGACCGGCTTACCCTCCACGACTCTGCGCAGGGTCTTGATCCGCTCCTGCACCAGCTGATTGCCGTGGATATCCGCCTGGAAAAAGATCAGGTCCTTCGCCGGATACAGCATGACATTTCTGTCATAAAAGCGGTATTCCTCGTAGATCTCTTTGGCCTTTAAGTCACTATAAGTAACGATGACCTTGTATTTCAGGCCATCGCTGAGTCCGTAGATCATATGAAGTTTCTGGGAGTCCACACAGCCGGCCAGAGCTACGGTTCCTTTTCCCTGTCTGGTCACTTTCCGGATCTCATCATATTCCGCCAGTTCTTTCAGTGGCGCAATCAGTGCCTGCATCGTTTTTTCCTCTTACTATACAACCGTTACGCTTTCTTACTGTTAAAATGGTTCATGGCTGCATCCGCATTCTCAGTGATGATCATACGGATAGCTTCTGCTGCGGTTTTCGCCGCTTCATCCATGATGCTTCGTTCCTCCGCCGGAAAATGTCCCAGCACGTAGTCTGCCAGATCGAAGTTCTTCGGCTTCTCTCCCACGCCCATACGCACGCGGATAAAAGTATCATGCCCTAACATTTTGATGATATTCTTGAGGCCGTTATGGCCACCGGCGCTGCCTTTTTTGCGGATACGGATCTGTCCCACATCCAGACTGATATCATCGGAGATCACGATCAATTCCGTGGTATCATCCACCTTGTAATAGTCCACGATCTCCCGGATGCTCTCTCCGCTTAAGTTCATGAAGGTCTGGGGCTTCGCCAGGATCACCTTCTGCCCTGCCACGTAGCCTTTGCCGATCAGTGCCTTATGCTTACTCTCCATGACGGCGATATTTTCTTCCTCTGCTAATCTGTCTATGACATCAAACCCGATATTATGTCTGGTATTTTCATATTCTTTGCCGGGATTTCCCAGCCCTGCGATAATATACATAGCTTTCTCCTTACTTCCTTGCAATCAATGCGTTATCTTATATTTTCGCATTTTTAGGCAAAAAATGCAACTATTGGATATTTTGCACAAATCGCCCCGGACATTGGATTTCAGATCCGGTGCCCGGGGCAATGTATTCGTTTCTTACTTTTATAACTTTTCTATTACTTTACAGGCATATTTAACTGCCAGCCGACACGGATCCGGTCCGGCATGGTGATCAGATTGCTGTTCATTTTCACGATATCTGCAACGGTGCAGCCATATCTTCTGGCGATTGCCCAGAGGGAATCGCCGGGCTTGATAATATAAGCGTCTGAATTGTTATTGTCCGTCGGAGCTACCATCGTTCCTGTAGTCCGGTGCTGCGGGATCTTCAGTTTCCAGCCTATATGGATCCGGTTCGGATTCTTGATCAGATCGCTGTTGGCCGCTACGAGCTCGGCAACGGTGCATCCGTATTTTCTTGCGATTGCTCCAAGGGTATCACCACGTTTGATGGCGTAGTCCAAGGCCGCCGGGCCTGCAGATGGCTGCCTTGCGGTAGTGCTGTTACTGCTGTTGGAAACAGCAGGGGTATCGTCATCATCATCGTCATCCGAACTGCTGTCACCGGTATCGGGTACCGCAGGGGTCGGCGTATAGGATGGAGTATCCGGGACATCGGAGATATCCCCACGATTAGATACAGGATACAACACAACGGAACCGGTCAGAGGCACATAGTTGGTATCCTCAGGAGTATAACGCCACAAATAGGTCTTATTGGCTTCCACCACTGTGGTATCCGGCAGGACATTGCCCGCATCATCAATCCACTCTAGTCGTCCGGCTGTGGGATGCAGGGAGCCTCCACTAATTCTCAGATCTGTATCCCTTAAGGTCTTGCCATCGGTGGTGATCCCGGTGTAGCCGGGGGTGCCGGTGGATGCGGCTCTTGTGATGGTGACGGTCATCGGTGCGCTGGTGATCGCATTGTAATTGTCGTCCCCGGCCTTGGTCGCCGTAACGGTGACGGTCCCCACTTTCGTGGGAATCAGCTTACCGTCAGCATCGATACCGGCCTGCCCATCCCCATTGGTTACCGTATAGGTCACATTTCCTGTACCGGAGCCGCCCTTGGTACCCAGTTGCAGGGTATGGCCGAATTCCACGGTGGTTTTGCCGGTAACGGTCAATGCCGTCTGCTCTTCTTTGTTGGTCAGAGTGATCTTTACATTGACAGTGCTTGTCTCATAATTGGTGGACGCAATGGTCACGGGCAGAGTCACGGTATCGCCTACCGCACCGCCTGCCAGAATGTAGGTCACCTTACCGGTGTCTCTGTCTATCTCCCAGTCCATAACTGTCACAGAACCGGTTCTGCCTGCAGTACCGCCCTTAGTGAAGGCCAGGGTACCTGCGTCCACGGGCATACCTGCATTTTGGATTGATGCCTCACCCATGGTCACGTTATACTTTATGCTGACGGGAATATCTGTCAGCGTACGGGCAGCCGCCTTACGAATATTTGGCGTGATGCGCTGCGTTATCTTCTTATAATTCTTACTCTCAGGAGTAAAAACAGCGGTATATGCTGCGGTCGTGCCGGCATTGGGAATCTGCCTGCCGGAGAACTTCCAGGAGCCGGGCACTACGATGCCATTCAGTCTTACCGTAAGTCCGTTGATAACGATATCCGAAATCTTTGTACCGTAAACCGCCCCGGCACCTGCTGTCCCTTCCACCGTCAGCTTGTCTGTCGGCCTGATCGTAAATGTTTTATCAACGCTTCCTTCGTAATTGCCCTGCCCCGTGATGTTCAGCGTATATATTCCTGCCTCTGTGCCGGTGTTACTGCTGACCTTATAGTCCTGCCCCTTTGTCAGCTCTGTCCCCCTGTATGTCACTTTGACCTCTGCTGCCAAAGGGTTGCCGGTATACTCAAGTTCTTCAGCATTTGTGATCTCAACCGTCGTATTTTCACTGTTCAGGTTTGCTTTCGTAACGATAAGCTGAAAACCCTGCAAAGTCGTTTGCCATCTGTAGGCGCCATCGCTCTCCTTGCCAATGTTCACGCAAATGATGTCGTAAGCTTTATCAGCTTCCAGGCTCTCCCACCCTATATTGTTACTGCCGTCCATAGTAACATCATAATGGTAAGCACCGTTCCCGTCAGACCACACATCTCTCCTGTGCTCCGTCAACAGAGCCGTCGTGCCATCCTCCTTCACAAGATACCATTCAAATCCCATTCGTCCGATATGACTGTCATTGGTTGTCACAGAAATTGCAAAAGGTATTTTATGTTCGCCGTATGCAATGTTACCGGTTCTGTCGCCGATAACCGTAATCTGGGCATCCTTCACCATGAATGCGGCTCTCGGCTCAGTTATCACCCGTGTAGGATCTACCGTAAGATTGCCATTCATCAGGGCATAACCTTCCGGAAGCAAACGGTAGACGGGGGCTTTGCATGTCAGTTCTGCCACCTTGCCGCCCATAAGTTTAATACCATCTTCTGCACCATCTGCCACGATCACTTGACTAATATAGCCGCCATCCGTCAGCGTCAGCTTTGCACCTTTCTCAACCGTCAGTCCTTGAAGTGCGCCATATGGGCTCACTTTTTCTTTGCTGTCCCGGATTTCCAGAGGATATTTGGATGACCCCGATAATGTGATACTACCTTTTATACACACACCATTCAGATCGAGCGTTCCCTGGGCGTTTAGGAACGTCCATGTTACCTGACCAATATCATAATGCACTTCAGAATTTTTGTCCCCTTTTTGCAGCTCCAGCATACCACCCTTCTCCTGCCAGTCCTGCAGCGCTTTTGCCATATCCGTATAATTTTGATCTCCAAGCTTCGCCACCACGCTTCCTGTCGCATCGTCTGCCACTACCGCAATGCCGTCATTACTCATCAGGGACGCAGCACTGACACCACAGGAGATTACTGAATCCCCACTTACAGTATCTCCTACCGCGTCCCCTTCATGGGTACTATTCACAGCCCTTACCGCCACCTGATCGTCAAGGGCAGGCGCCACCGTTTCAGCATTCCCCATCTCTTCTGCCAGCACCGTTACCGGCATCATGCCAAAGCACAGAGTAAATGCCAGAACGACACTCAATAACCTTTTCTTCATAAATGCACCTCCGTTAATCAGCAAACGTCATTTCCGCAGGGATTCTGTCCGACTACAACGATCATTTCCCTCTATCCAGTCCATTCTGCGTCTCTGCACCGGAATTCGCCTTTCATGTCATGTAATCTGCTGCGGATACTGTTACTTTTTACTGTAAGTTCATTGTAGCATAATGTATGAAAAAAATAATTCTCCCTGCATGAATTGACCCAAATATGTCATGAATCGACCCTGCCCGTGACACGCTAAGGACACTAGGCTAAGAACACTCAAGGGATTGGTAAAAACTCAAATTGGTTATTTTGCACAAATTTCATTTTCGGGAAAACAGCCAATTTCCGCATGGCATATTTCGTTACTTATTTTCCGAATCTAAAGTATCTATTCCCGGCATTGTATTTTATAATAAAAATGAAGTGTTACCAAAACGGTAAGCGGTTCACCTTTCGCCAAAATGATGACATTTTGAGAGCTTCCAGTATTATTGGAGGTGATACAGATGGGAAATCTATTGAAAGGTACATAAGATGCTGGAAACAGTGGTAGGCATTGTCGGTATTGTTGTTACGATCATCAGTATCATCGTAACGCTTATCAGTATCGTACAGACTGCAGGGAAACATAAACATCAAAAAAGCAACCGCCCTCGCCAGGAATAGGTTGCTTTCTTGATCTGTAACTAAAAACCAGGTGAACCGTTGCTGTACGGTAACACTCTTTTCTTTTATTATTATCTTAACACTCTCTTTTGATTTCGTCAATAAAATTCACCATTTACATAAAATTGAGTCTAAATTGTACCCGGTCTTGACTTTTCCCAGATTATTGTTATACTAAAACAGTTGTACAGCCCATAAAAACAAGGTCTTATAGGGCTCGCCGATTCCCGGCGTAAAATGAATCGTGTGTTCGGGACCTTCCACACGTAAATAAAAACTAAAGGAGAAAACAAATGAACAAGAAAGTACTGTACCTCGTACACGGAGCGGTGATTGCTGCTCTCTATGTTGTGCTGACCATGTTAGCCAACGCTCTGGGACTGGCTAATTATGCCATTCAGGTCCGCTTCTCGGAAGCCCTGACGATTCTTCCCGTATTTACCCCTGCTGCCATACCGGGACTTTTCCTGGGATGTATCATCAGCAATACCATGACCGGCTGTATGCTGCTCGACATTATCTTCGGCAGTCTGGCAACGCTGATCGGTGCATTTGGCACTTACCTGCTGCGGGATAGGAACAAATGGCTGGCTCCCCTGCCTCCCATCATTGCCAACACCATTATCGTTCCTTTCGTGCTGGCTTATGTGTATCATTTAGAAGGTGGTATTCCTTATTTCATGCTGACCGTAGGCATCGGGGAAGTGATCTCCTGCGGCATCCTGGGCATGCTGCTTCGCACCGTGCTGCAGAAATATCGCAAATACATTTTTGACGTACAGAAATAAGTTATGATGCCAGGGTCAAAAGGTCTAAGCCCACATGAGCTTGCTCATATCGGGTGGGATTGTGGGAGTGCGTAGCACGGAACAATCCGCAGGCATCAAAGTCGGGGGCTTTTGCCCCCGACATCATAAGCTATTTAATTCTCTGTTCTCATGTATGTGATGAAATGATTGCCATTCTCAGCAAACCACGCTGTGGCATCGTTCATTCCTTTCTTATACAGCTTTCCGGTGGAAGGTTCCATAATGACCACATTGAATTCATTAAATCCGGTCACCAGCACCGCTTCCCCGTCCTCCAGGATCGCCAGTACCGGAATATCCTGATTCACATAATACAGTACCGCATCCAGACTACAGCCGCTCAGATCCAGTACCTGTACGCCTGTCATATTTTCTTCCAGAATCTGTATTGCCGTCTTGCCCTGCGCCAGGTCATATTCGGTGTTGCGGGTGATTCCGGCATGCCGCAGGATATTGTCCAGACATACCGTCAGGCTGTTCTTCTGGTCCGTGACACTTTCTTCCTTGATTGCCATGATCTGGTTTCTGCTGACACGATTGCCCTTCAGCCATACCGTAATGCCTCGGTCGTTCGCAACAACCCCGGCGGAATCGTAGGCTTCCTTCACCGCTTTCCCGGGAGCACTGTAAATGCCCTGTACCCCATAAGCATTGTATACATAATATCTGGAAACTTCGCTGACCGCATCCAGTGTCAGTTCTCTTCCGCCCTCAAATACGACCTCCTTCGGATTCAGCACCTTGATAGTCTTGGTATCAATGGTTGTCTTGGTCTGTATCTGCACATATCTCTCATAAATATCAATATCCGCTGTGACTACTTTATTCTGTCCCGGCTCTTCTTCCACATTGTTCATGATCTGGTCATCCAGGATCTCCTGATAGCTGCCGTTCTCAGAACGCTGTATTCTCGACAGGGTGATCTGATTGCCCTCGATGGCGCAATCCACGATGTAGATGCCATCCTGTCCGTATTCCTTCAGATTATCTCCGGAAGAATTGCTGATGCAGACCTTATACATGGGGTAAAAGATCTGTCCGGAATTCTCTGTCCGGATGTCGCTCTCCCTGGCCACGCCGTAGATAATATCTTCTCCCATGAAGCCAAGCGGCCGGATAGCCTCACCGTCCTCCGCCCGGATCACTGTCTGTTCTCCGGTATTCAGATTCCGGACATTCAGCTGGTTGCTGTGGTTGATGTCATCCCCTTCCTGCCATACGATGATCTCATGGTTCTCCGATACCTGAAGGCTGTCATCCTGTCTTATACTTACCAGCTGTTCAGCGCTGCGATTCTCCAGATCCACATCATAGACACCGTTTTCCAGGAAAAAATATACATGTTGCTGTCTGTTCCGGTACAGCAGCTGTTCCATCTCATCCTTCAGCACCGCATAGCTCTTGGAATATGGGATATAGACTTCTTCCTCGATCGTATTCAGCGAATTGTCATAGCTGATGATCTGAATGCCGGTCTCTCCCTCATGTCTTCCGCGGTTCATGTAACCATACACGGCAAATTTCACATTACCGCCCTCGTCTACATCCAGAATCTTGATGCCATGATTGTCATACAGAGTCCGCCGGTCGGCATTATCTTTATCATAGAAGGAGAAGATCACTGTCAGTCCGTTGGTAGCCGCATTATAGCTGAGTAACTGCCCCATATCGGAGAACACCACGGTATTGCCATCCGCGCTCTCCATCATATCCACATTTTCATCCGTGATTCCCAGAAGGATCTTGTCATTGGCATACATCCGGGTAGTATCCGGGATCTGTGTCATGGTACGCTCATAATCCAGCAGATACATTCTCTCCGAAGTATATCTGACTCTGTAATACTCTTCGACATTGTAGTAGATCTTATTTTTGCCCTCTCCGGTGGATACCACAAAATCCATCAGCAGAGAGGCCACATTCCCACTGACCTGTGTCAGCCGGATGGAAGCCGCGTCCTCCTGGACCGGTTCCAGACTGCCCCAGGTGATCTGCTGAAAGCTGCTGTGAATATTCACTTTATGAAAAGTGCCGTTATCTGTCAGCTTGGAATTCGGTTCCAGATATTTCGTCAGTTCCTTGGCCACTTCCTTGTCGTATAATTTTCCGTGGAAATCTGTCGCAAATTCCAGGATTCCCGAAATATGCACATCATCATTCCATAAAATAGTCGTATAATAATATACCTTCTGTTCCCCTTCCAGTTCCAGGATCAGGGTCAGACTGTATTGTGTATTCGTGTCGATCAGGTCTTTTAACGTAAGGGAAACGGAAAAGCTTTTCCCATTTGCCTTCCATCCGGTGACTTCACTGTTCTCGATCAGCCGGCTGCCGTCGATGCTGCGAACCTCTGTCGAGATCCCCGTAATTTCTCTTCCGAACGTATCCACGGTGAAATTCGCCTGTCTGCCCTCCCCCAGCAGAGTAATGCAGTCCTTCTGGTAAGCCACATCCATCTCCACGGTATTTCCGTGCAGTTCATTGCATGCCACACCGCCGCTTTCCATGGTGATCATAGGCAGAGTGGCCGGAGCCATCTCCATGGTCATATTGTTATGTCCCTGATTCATAATGCTGCCGATGATCAGTGCTGATGCCAGAAATACTACAACACACACGGCAATTCTAATGATCGTTTTCTTCATTCTTGATTCTTCACTCATTCATTATTCAGCAATTTTTCCAGTGTCGGTGCCACATGGAGCAGTTCCTCCACAGTACCGATATCTGCGCTTTTCTTCGGGCGCATACCATTCTTTTTCACTGCCCGGATCAACAGATTCTTCGGGGTATGTTCCATATCGATGAATTCCAGGATCTGGGTCTCATAGCCCTGTTGTTCCAGCAGATTTGCTCTCAAAGCATCGGTGAGCAGTGCTGCCACGCGCTCCTTGATGATGCCGTATTTTAATACTGGTTTTAAAGGATCACATTTTATCTGCCGGTTCAGTTCATGCTGACAACAGGGAACCGCCAGAATGACTCTGGCCCCCCATTTTACCGCCTTGTCTAACGCATAATCTGTGGCAAGGTCACAGGCATGCAGGGTCACCACCATGTCCGCCACATCTGTGCCCTCGTAGGTACTGATGTCTCCCCTCTCGAACTTTAATCTGTCATACCCCAGCTTTTCCGCCAGTTCATTGCAGTGCCGGATCACATCGGTCTTCAGATCCAGTCCGGTCACCTGGATATCTCTATGCTGTAATTCATGCAGATAATAGTACATTGCAAAGGTAAGATAGGATTTGCCGCAGCCAAAATCAATAATGCGGATGGTACGGTCTTTCGGCAGTTCATCGATCACATCCTCGATAAATTCCAGATACCGGTTGATCTGACGGAATTTATCAAATCTTGCCCTGGTCACCCGGCCGTCCGGGGTCTGCACGCCCAGTCCTACCAGGAAATCCACCGGTTTTCCTTCCTCTAAAATATAATGCTTGGTACGGTTGTGAGCCAGTGCCTGCAGTTCCTCCTCTTCAGAAGCAGCCGTCCGCGGTGCCTTGCCACTGTTTTTCACCTTCAGTGTCAGCTTGCCCTTTTTGCTGACCAGAGCGGTGGCCTGCAGGGTCTTCGCTGAGAATTCTCCCTGCCGGAACTGCTCCTGTAAGGCGGTGCAGATCCGGTCCGTCAGCTGTTCTGCTGTAAAATTCTCGTGAAACGCCTGAGTTCCTCTGTAAGCAGTCTCCTGGAACAACAGTTCCTCCCGGATCAGCACCGGGCGGATCTTTACCTTCTGGGTCTGTTCCGGATGACGGCTGTTGCTCAGGATGATCTGCTGCAGATCTTTATTCAAAATTTTCTGTAAAAGTATTTTCAGTTCTTCCATGGTTTATCCTGTTTTTCAAATGTTTTGCGCATATTATAGCACGCTTTCCTATAAGAACGCAATCATTCCCCGTCGTCCACCGTGTCTCCTTTTGTAGATCTCATTGCACACCAACACATGGATCAGATCCTTTGATACTTTTTCCGCTTCCTGTTCCAGGATCGTGCTGATCGTATCCGCTATCCGGAACAGACTCAGGCGGTCCGGATATTCATCATAGATCATGCTTCCTTCATAGTCGTATTTGTCCAATATTTCCGCAATTCTGCGCTGACAGCGTCTGACCTCTCCGGGATAGGTCTGCTGCAGATATTCCAGATCATTTAAGATCTCGTTTTCATCCATTCTCCCCGGATATCCGGGCAATGTCATAAAAAACGGTCTTGCTACCATTTTAAAATGCCTCATGCTTTTTTATAACATATGCATTTTCTCTCTATAAAGTGAAAAACAGGTGCTGCGAAGCTTATCGCAGCACCTGAATTCTCGCCATTGCTCTCTGCAATGCCGTCTCTGCCCTGGCAATATCCGTCTCCGGCGTCTTGCTGCGCAGTCTCTCTTCCGCACGGTGCAATGCTGCCTCCGCACGATTTTCATCGATCTCATTCGGCCATTCGATAATCTCTGCCAGAATGATAACTCCTTCGGGAAGGATCTCGGCGAATCCGGAATGCAATGCTGCTTCCTTCTCTCCGTCCTTCTCCGTAATATGCAGGATACCCGGCTTCACGATCACCGTCAGGGGAATGTGGCCCGGAAGGACACCAATCTGTCCTTCCGTGGTATTGAATTCTACCATATCCACAATTCCCTCATAGAATACTCTTTCCGGGGTTATGATACGAAGTGTGAATTCTTTATCTGCCATATCTGTACTCCCCTCTCATGCTATGCATGAACCTTTGCCAGTACATCATCAATGCTTCCGGCATTCAGGAAGTAGCTCTCCGGAATATCATCATGCTTACCGTCCAGGATCTCACGGAATCCACGGATGGTCTCGCTGATAGGTACATATTTTCCTTCCAGACCGGTGAACTGTCCTGCCACGAAGAAGGGCTGGGACAGGAATCTCTGGATCTTACGGGCACGGGATACGACCAGCTTGTCTTCCTCGGACAGCTCATCCATACCGAGGATAGCAATAATATCCTGTAATTCCTTATATCTCTGCAGGATCTCCTGTACACCGCGGGCGGTCTCATAATGCTCCTTACCTACGATTCTGGGATCCAGAATGCGGGATGTGGACTCCAGAGGATCCACTGCGGGATAAATTCCCAGTTCTACAATAGAACGGGACAGAACCGTGGTGGCATCCAGATGTGCAAATGTGGTCGCAGGTGCCGGGTCTGTCAGGTCATCCGCAGGCACATAAACTGCCTGTACGGAAGTAATGGAACCGTTCTTGGTGGATGTGATACGCTCCTGGAGCGCACCCATCTCTGTCTGTAATGTAGGCTGGTATCCTACTGCGGAAGGCATACGGCCTAACAGTGCGGATACCTCACTTCCGGCCTGGGTGAATCGGAAGATGTTGTCGATGAACAACAGCACATCTTTTCCGCCCTTGTCACGGAAGTACTCTGCCATGGTCAGTCCGGTCAGACCGACTCTCATTCTTGCTCCGGGGGGCTCGTTCATCTGTCCGAATACCATGGTGGTCTTGTCCAATACGCCGGACTCCTGCATCTCGTGGTACAGGTCGTTACCCTCACGGGTACGCTCACCTACACCGGTGAATACGGAATATCCGCCGTGCTCGGTTGCGATATTACGGATCAGCTCCTGGATCAGTACGGTCTTACCTACACCAGCACCACCGAACAGACCGATCTTACCACCCTTCTGATAAGGGCAGAGCAGGTCAACGACCTTAATACCGGTCTCTAGCAGTTCTGTGTCCGTAGACTGCTCTGCGAAGGTCGGTGCGGCACGGTGGATAGGCTCGTAAGACACTCCTGCCGGTACCGGCTTGTTATCAATCGGCTGACCCAGTACATTAAATATTCTGCCCAGGGTATTCTCTCCTACCGGTACGGAAATGGGAGATCCGGTGGCGATAGCCTCCATTCCTCTCACAAGTCCGTCGGTAGTACCCATGGCAATACATCTGACAGTGTCATCACCCAAATGCTGGGAGACTTCCACTACCAGTTCTCCTCCATCTCTGGTAGGGATGCGGATCGCGTCATTGATCTCGGGAAGTTTGCCCTCATCGAAGCGTACATCCAGTACGGCACCGATGACCTGGGTGATCCTTCCTTTATTCTCTCCTGCCATTTCTACCTCTTTCCTGCCCACTGATGGGCATTATTACAATAGTTAAAGCGCCTCTGCGCCTGCAATGATCTCTGTAAGCTCCTGGGTAATGCTTCCCTGTCTTGCGCGGTTGTACTTCAGTGACAGATCACTGATCATATCCTCCGCATTGCTGGTGGCATTATCCATGGCCTGCATACGGGCACCGTTCTCACTGGCTGCCGCTTCCATCAGTGCACCATAGATCAGACTGGATATATATTTCGGTATGATCATATCCAGTGCTTCCACATCTTCCGGTTCGAAATTCATCAGCGCATCGGCACCCTCTGTGGATGCACCCGCCTCTGCATCATATTCCACGGGCAGAAGCTTCAACAGCTTCGGCTCGTGGCTCACCGTGTTCTTGAAGTGTGTGTATGCCAGATAAATCTCGCCGATCTCTCCGGCTGCAAATGATGTCAGCAGTTTGTCCGACAGAAGCATTGCTTCGGCATATGTGGGCTCTTCGATGACCTCCGGATAGGATTCCTTCACGGTATATCCCTTTCTCTCCAGAATCTCCCGGCCCTTATTACCGATGGCATAGACCACAACGTCTTCTGCCTTCCACTCCTCCTGTCCAGTGATCAGCTTGGCCACATTGGAGTTGTAACCGCCTGCCAGACCTCGGTTGGAGGTGATGACAATGACCGCCTTTTTGGGGGAAGCCCCCGGAACGAGATACTTATGTTCCAGATGACCTACCCTGGACAGGATATTGTTTACGGTATCATACATACAGTCAAAATACGTCTGAGAACGTTCTGCACCTGCTCTGGCTCTCTGAAGCTTTACCGTAGATACCAGCTTCATGGCCTTGGTGATCTGCTGTGTGCCCTGAATGCTGGTCTTACGGCGCTTGATATCACGCATTGATGCCATAGTTACCTCTCATTCTGCCGCAATCTGCGGCCGACACACTTATTTCAGAAATTCTGCCTTGAAATCATTCAGGGCTTTTACCAGCTTCTCTTCCGTAGCATCGGAGATCACTTTTTCCTCAGCGATCGCTGCGGGGATCTCGGGATGCTTCGTATCCAGATACTCGAAGAATTCCTTCTCGAATCTGGTGATTTCCTCTACAGGTACATCCAGCAGGAATCTCTTAGTGACTGCGTAGATGATGATTACCTGATATTGTACCGGCATGGGCTGGTACTGAGGCTGCTTCAGCACTTCTTTGATCCGTTCGCCCTGTGCCAGCTTCTCCTTGGTATCCGCATCCAGTTCGGATCCGAACTGTGCGAAGGAAGCAAGCTCTCTGTACTGGGCAAGCTCGGTACGGATAGGTGCTGCGATCTTCTTCATAGCCTTGATCTGTGCGGCACCACCTACACGGGATACGGACAGACCTGCATTTACCGCAGGACGGAAACCGGAGTTGAACATTTCTGTCTCCAGATAGATCTGTCCATCGGTAATGGAAATAACGTTGGTAGGGATGTATGCAGATACATCGCCTGCCTGGGTCTCAATGATGGGAAGTGCCGTCAGGGAACCTCCGCCGTATTCGTCGCTCATGCGGACTGCACGCTCCAGCAGTCTGGAATGCAGGTAGAATACGTCACCGGGATATGCTTCACGTCCGGGCGGACGACGAAGGAGCAGGGAGAGTGTACGGTATGCAGTAGCATGTTTACTCAGGTCATCATATACCACCAGTACGTCTTCTCCGTTCTCCATCCACTCCTCACCGATCGCACAACCGGAATAAGGAGCGATATACTGTAAGGGAGCCAGGTCACTTGCCGTGGATACCACAACGGTGGTATAAGCCATGGCACCGAACTCCTCCAGTGTTTTTACGATATTAGCCACGGTAGATGCTTTCTGACCGATAGCTACATAGATACATTTTACATTCTGACCCTTCTGGTTGATGATCGTGTCGATCGCAATAGCGGTCTTACCGGTCTGACGGTCACCGATGATCAGCTCACGCTGACCTCTTCCGATGGGAACCATGGAGTCGATTGCCTTGATACCTGTCTGGAGCGGCGTGTCTACGCTCTTACGAGTGATTACACCACTTGCCACACGCTCAATCTTACGGAATTTGTCAGTCTGTACGGGGCCTTTACCATCAATAGGCTGTCCTAAGGAGTTCACTACTCGTCCAAGCAATGCGTCTCCTACGGGAACCTCTACCACACGTCCGGTGGTCTTGACGATATCACCCTCTTCGATATTGCTGGCACTTCCCAACAATACGACACCGACATTATCTTCTTCCAGATTCAGCACCATGCCATATACATCGCCGGGGAACTGTAACAGCTCACCCTGCATGGCATTTTCCAGTCCATGTACACGAGCGATACCATCCGCTACCTGAATGACGGTTCCGACATCGGATACATCCAGTTGGGAAGAATATCTTTCGATCTGTTCCTTAATGACGGAACTAATTTCTTCTGGTCTTAAATTCATGGATCTGTCGCACCTTTCTTTCAGCCGGTCATCCCAGCTGAATATTTAATAATTGTTTCTTCATATCTTCCAGTTTGGTCCGGATACTGCTGTCCACCACCCGGTCACCCACCCGGATCACCATTCCGCCGATCAGCGTCGGATCCACATGGTAATACACATCAAAGGTCTGATAGGAAGTCGTAGCCAGCAGCTTATTTTTCACTGCCTGCTTCTGGGCCTCCGTCAGCTCCACTGCGGTATCCACATATGCGGTTCCCATCTTTTCAGATTCTCTGACCAGTTCGGTAAAATAAGCAAAGATTGCCTTTAATGAGCCGTAACGTTCCTTGGTCACCACGATCTTCAGAAACTCTGTCAGATCATCACTGACTCTGCCACGGAAGACCTGTTCCACCATGGAGAGTTTTTCCTGTTTGGGGATTCCGGGATGTTTCATCAGCTTGTCAAAATCCGGATTGTCTTCCAATATTTTCTCAAGCTGTGCGGTCTCATTCATCAGCTGGATCGCATTTCCATGGTCGACTGCCGCTTCGAAAAGGGCTTCTCCATAGACTTTGGAAACTAATTTTGCCATGTATCCTCACCCATTTCCTTCAGCGTCTCTTCGATCAGGCTGTTCTGTCTGGTGGTATCTATGGAAGCGCCTACCAGCTTACCTGCCATGACAGATGCCACGGATACGATCTCCTGTTTGATCTCATCGGACATTTTCTGCTTTTCCAGTCTGGCTTCTTCCTGTGCTCTCGCCAGGATTCTGGCTGCCTCTTCCTTGGCCTGTGTGACGATACGCTCCTCGTTCTGAAGAGCCCGTCTTCTGGCATCACTTAAGATGTCCTCCGCCTCTTTGTCGATGTCCTTCAACTTCGCCTCATACTGTGCCTTCAGTTCTGCGGCCTTTTCCTGATTGTCCTTTGCCTCTTCCAGTTCTCCCCTGATCTTCTCTTTACGATCATTTAAGAACTTTCTGGCCGGATTGAACAGAAAATAGCTGAGTGCCAGGAACAATACGAAGATGGCAATGATCATCAGGCAGGAGTCTGCCAGCAGCTGCCAGTCCAGGTCAAACAGTCTTGACATGGTCTCGCCTTCTGTTAATAGTATCATTTTCATCCGCATTCCTTTCGTTTAATCAGGGAAGTAAGGGCTTTACGAACAGCAGCAGCATAGCAATCAACAGACCGTACAGACCGGTGGTCTCGGCAACTGCCTGTCCCAATAACATGGTAGAAGTGATCTCGGACTTTGCTCCGGGATTACGTCCTACTGCTGCAGCAGCGTGTCCTGCTGCGATACCCTGGCCTACACCGGGTCCGATACCGGCAATAACTGCCAGACCAGCACCGATTGCAGAACAGCCTAAGATAAAGTTTTCATTAAAATCCATAGTAAATCCTCCTATTATTGAGATTCTTATCAGAATCTTTCTAGCATAGTTTCAGATAGCCATACCTGAACAGTACAGCTTTAAGCGTCTCCTCTTGCATTGGCAATGTAAGTCATGGTCAGCATACAGAATACGTATGTCTGGATGGCTCCGGAGAACAGGTCAAAGTATACATGCAGTGCTGCGGGCCACGCTGTAGCGATCACACCCAACAGTCCGTAGATCAGTGCCATCATTACCGTTCCGGACAATACGTTTGCGAACAGACGTAATGAAAGGGAAATCGGTACTGCGATCTCACTGATCAGGTTAATGGGCAGCCAGATCGGCAGCCAGGGGGGCAGCGGGGAACACATGCCTTCCCAGATTTCTTTCGGCTTCTGGTACTTGAACTGATTGTAATGGATCAGCAGGAAGGTCAGAACACCGAGAGGCAATGTCACGCCGTAGTCCGCTGTGGGGGGACGCAGGCCTAACAGACCGGAAATATTGCTCACCAGAATGAAGATGAAGATCGTTCCGATGTAGTTGTAGAACTTCGGTGCGGCCTTGCCCATGGGAGCATCCACCATGGCATCCAGCTTCTCCACGATCAGCTCCACCACATTCTGAAAACCTTCCGGCACTTCTCTGGCTTTGGCCATCTGGCGGTTGGCAGCAATGGCAAAACCAATGATAAGCAACATGACGATCAGCACACACACATGTGTGGTCGTTATCCATACCTCATGGCCGAAAAAGGAATACTTAAACACGCCATGTATCATAAAGTCGATATTGTCGGCACCGGATAACAGAATTCCATGTTCCATTGTTTCACCTCCTTATTGTTTATTCTGTTGTTCCTCTGTCACTTCTCCATCCTTCGGGGCTTCCGCTTCTTCCGCAGTCTGCGGAGCAGTTTTGTCTTCCGCAGTCTCCTCCGGCATCGCCTGGGGTATCGGATCCGTCTCGTGGAACAGTTTATTGCATAATTTATGGGTAAGCGGCTGTAGAAATGCCGTTACTTTCATACATATAACATAGGTGAAAAAGAAAATCAGAGGATTCATCACTCCGGTCTTCATCATCACCAACAGGAAAAAAATCAACATGACATATCGTAAGACATAGGCACGGATGATCATTTTCGTAGCAGTCTTCTCGGGCTGGTCCAATGCCCGGTCCAGGGAACGGTACATATGATATGTGGAAACCAGCGCCAGCAGAACGCCAAACCACAGACTTTTGGCATACATTGCTTCATCCTTTGCAATAAATGCTCCTATGATCTGCGCTGACACTCCCAGGAACAAGATCCCCAGATCCATCTCCAGAACCGTTCTATTTATCTTTTTTAGTGTGTTTATCATCGCCGTCTTCATAAATTGTCCTGGCCATCCGGTATACATTCTGCCCTCCGGCCACAGCTCCCATACAGAAAAGCAGGATCATCCAGAAGTCCGTTCCGAAATGTTTATCCAGCCAGATGCCGGCTGCGGACATCAGGCAGATCGGTACCAACATATTGATACCAAATTGCATGATCAGTGTGATCGCCCGAAACACCTGTCTGTCGTAGGGTTTCTTTTTTCTTGACACTGTGTCCTCCTGTGTTGATTTCTGCTCTCAGCATTTATTTTTGTACATTTTTGAAAATATTTTCCCACTGCAGGGCAAACCTATAGTCATTATAACGAAATCTTAATATGATGTCCAGTAAAATCCTCCTGTCCAAATGGTAAAAAATCTATAAAATCCTGCGAAAAAAAGATTGACTTGAAATCTCTCCGGAAGTACTATTTGAATAACTATTCAGTGACTTTACACCCTTATAGAAAGAAGGATGACGCGAATAAAGACTACAGACATCAAAAGACAGCTGCGGATCCGTATCGCCACCCCTGAGGATGCTGCAAGGCTGGTTGCCATTTATGCCCCTTATGTGGAAAATACCTCTATTACCTTTGAGTACATCGTTCCTTCCGCAGAAGAATTTGCGGACCGGATCCGTCACACTCTTACCCGTTATCCTTACCTGGTGGCTGAACTGGACGGGGAGCCGGCAGGATATGCTTACGCATCCGCTTTTAAAAGCCGCGCTGCTTATGACTGGTCTGTGGAGACTTCCATCTATGTCAGCCGGGATCTTCGAAGCAGCGGTGTCGGCAGTCTGTTATACGAAAAGCTGGAGGAATACCTGACCGCACAGCACGTCTGCAATGTCTGTGCCTGCATCACCTACCCCAATCCTCCCAGCATCGCCTTCCACGAAAAGCATGGTTATAAAACCGTGGCACATTTTCACGCTTCCGGTTACAAGCAGGATGCATGGCATGATATGATCTGGATGGAGAAGACGCTGTGTCCTCATACGATCCCTCCCAGGCCTTTTATCCCGTTTCCGGAACTGTGACCGTTGTAAAGCACACCGCACAAAGGAGAAACTCTATGAGCAACGAACTTCAGATCTACCGTAAACGGCTGATCCCGGAAGAATGCATTTTATTAAAGGATGATATTATCGTCGAGCAGAACGAAGACTACATTCTGACCAAATGGAAGACCTTGAATCCCAAGACCACGTTTTCCCACGGCTGTTCCTGCTATTATCTCAAGGAAGGCTTCAAGATCAGCAAGTTCTACCGCCATGACGGTTCTCTGCTGTACTGGTACTGCGATATTGTGGAATATACTTCCCGACCGGAAGATAATTCCCTGATCGTCACGGATCTGTTGGCTGACATTATCCTCTATCCTGATGGAAGGATGCATGTCGTGGATCTGGACGAGCTGGCCGAGGCTCTGGAAAAGGGGCTGATCACCCAGGCTCAAATGAGTGCCTGCCTGCGCCAGCTGAACAACCTGATCACCATTATCTATCGGGACAAGTTCGACAGGCTGCAGAATCCGTTGGATAGGAGCGGGCTGTAGCTGCAGTGCTTACTTTTTGCTCCCTGGTCAGAACTATTCAGAGTAACACATTCGCAAAATAAATGAGAGCATAGGCTCTTACGGACACAAGTGTCCGACGAGCTTCTGCTCTCACTTACTTTACTCTGAATAGTTCAGCAGGTTTCCGATGCAGTGTCCCAGAATCGTCAACAGTGTAATATCTTCATCCGACCACTTACGGTTGCGGTTGAACACATCAAAGTTCACGATCACATTCGGCACTCCCTCTTTGCGGGAAAGACATTGCAGGGAAGCACCGATCTCCTGCTTCTGCATCACGGCAAATGCCGCCGGATCCTGGAATCTGAGTTTCAATGTGTTGGATTCTATAAAATTATCATCATCCCCGAATAGCGCAAGATACTTCTCATCTTCAAAAAGTCCTCTTCCATCCGGTACTTCTACCATGTAATTACCATTCCGGCATACCAGCTGCGCTCCCGACTCTGAATAAATCGTGATTCCATCCAGATCGAAGAGACTGCGGATCTGCTGCAGACGTTCTTCCTTTTTTACAATGGAGTTCACACCGGATACACACAGTTCGGTGATCATCTTCGTGATGACTTCCCGCTTTTTCTCCTTAGATACCGCATAGGCCATAGCCATGTTCTGCATATCGTCGCTTTCCAGCTTGCCGTGAAGTCTCTCTTCATAGATGATATGGCGGTTCTTGCCTTTTTCCTTGGCCAGATAGAGTGCCTTATCCGCCTTGCGCATCAGTTCCTCGTATTCGCTTCCATCTACCGGATACTCCGATACGCCGATAGAAGCTGTCACATGGGTCTTCGGATCAAATGCCAGGGCAAATTCCTTCGCAATGGTCTTCAAAAGTGTCTTCAGCTGTTCTCTGGTCTCCACTTTCTCCAACAGGATCACATACTCGTCTCCGCCGAATCGTCCGATCACGCCCCGCTGTCCCACCAGCACCTGCATGATCTCCGCCACTCTCCGGATGACCTGGTCACCAAAAATATGTCCGTAGGTATCATTGATATGTTTGAAATCATCAATATCAATGATCACCAGCCATCTGGTACTATGATCCTTGCGGTTCAGCTGTTCGATGGTGTACTCTGTCCATGCCCGCTTGTTCAGCAGACCGGTTCCGGCATCTCTGGCTGCCGGAGTCAGATAATAGGCTTCCTTCTCCCGGTTTCTGTCCGGGATTATGATGCCCGCTACCATATCACGCTTCTTCGGGATCCGTGCGCCTTTGACCCTCCATATTCCCTTGTCCTCCTGCCCGCTGACGAATTCCATCTCGAAGAAATTGTCCCCGTTACGCAGATGTGCGCAAAAGGTCCGCAGCTGATCTTCCAGTCTGGAAATATCACTGCCCTCATGTGCCTGTTCCACATTCCGGATCAGCGCATTCATAGGCCCTTCAAACTGGTTCATGGCCCGCTCGTTGACATATTTATAGACCGTAATACTGTCCTGTTCGATCAGATATTCAAAAAAGTAAACATCTTCCAATGTCATAAAATGACGGTACTTCAGAATGCTCTGCTCCAGTCGTAAATTCCGGTTCTCCAGATCATGAATATCTGAAACGGTGATCTGATACAACGGAATCCCGTTCTCCGTCTGTTCACTCTGTTCCAGACGCAGATACACGTTCCTTACACTGTCCTTCAGATTGTGAAGCACCGTGATCAGTTCCAGCGGTTGGAACGTATCCGCCTCCACTGCTTTTTTCAACAGCTCCCCGTCTTCCGGCAGAAGCAGTTCACTCACCGGCCGGAAAGAATTCTCCCCTACGAATTCATAGAAAAATTCCGACGCCTTGGCTACTACCAGATCCTGCCTTACGAAGATCTTCCAGTCCATGATTCCATTTGCATAACCCTTTTGTTCTACGCTGTTGATTCTCATAGATTTTCGCTTTCGTTTAATAAAATACGTGTCCGCCGATATTGATACCTGTCAGTCCTTCCACCGGTGTGCGGAAATATACACAGTTTCCTACATTGGTCACACCGGACATAGCCTCGTCTGCCGCCTGGTAGCAGCGGCTGGTGGCTTTATTGGTGGCCAATGCCAGTTCCAGACGTCCGCTGGCCACCGGTGAGAACTGTTTGTTCTGATAGATCACTCCTACCACTGTGTTGGGATAAACAGAACTTCTGACACGGTTGATAACCACACTGGCTACCGCCAGCTGACCGTCATAGGGTTCTCCGCCCGCTTCACAATAGATCAGATTTGCCAGCAGATAACGGTCTCCCTCTTCAAAGGAGATATCCGAAATGTCCCGCCAGGTTGCGTTTGCCGCCTTCTGGGACATGGCGATCTCTTCTGCCAGCTTTTTCCGGAGTGTTTCCAGATTTTCTTCTTTTTGTTTGATCTCCTGTTCATATGCCAGGGCTCTCTGCTCTGCTTCCGAAATATCCCCGGCATATTTTGCAATGCTGTTAGATGTCTGGCTGATCAGACCGGACACCTTGCTTTTCTCGGTTTCCGCTGCCACCTTCAGACTATCCAGCTCCGTTTTCTCTGCCTGCAGTCTCGCCTCTTCCTCTTCGATCAGCTTGCGGTTCTCTTCGAATTCCTGCAGTTTCTTCTGGTCATAGGCTGCGATCCGTTCAAAAAAGTCCGCAGCGTTCAGCAGTTTATCGAAGCTCTGGGCATTCAGCAAAGCGTTGATGTAACTGGTCTCATTCCGCTCGTACATATCCCGTACCCGGATCACCATACACTCATACTGCCATGCTTCCGTAGCTTTCGCCTCTTCCAGACTGGCCTGGGTATCCGCGATCTCCTGCTCCTTGTCTGCGATCTGCTGTTCCAGATCTGACAGATTGTTACTGACTTCCGTCAGCTGACCGTTCAGATTATTCAGTTGTCCCTTGAGGGAATTCTGTTCTCCCTTCAGGTTCTCCAGATTATCATTTTCCTCATTCAGCTGATTCTGCAGGTTGTTTTTCTCTTCCTGCTCTTTCTGAATCTGCTGCCAGGTACTGCTGGTAGCTTCCACTTTGATATCTTCTGAAGAAAAGGCTCCTGCAAGGATCACTGCTGTAAGCAGCACAGCTGTCTTCTGTAGGCGCTTCAACCGTTTTACTCCTTTTATCTGTTGCTTCAGACCTCGATGCGTATCATGCGGCCCGTCTTACGGTACTGCACGTAATTCACTCCGGCCGCGTCAAACATCCGCTTGGCTGCCCGGTTGGGCGGAGTTCCCTCATACTTATCGCTGTCATATACCACCGTGCGGATCCCCGCCTGGATAATGGCTTTCGCACATTCATTGCAGGGAAAAAGAGAGACATACAGCTTCGTCCCCTCCAGGGAACCGCCACGATAATTCAAAATAGCATTCAGTTCACTATGTGTTACAAAGGGATACTTTGTCAGATTCCTGTCATTGTCGTTCTCCCTCTCCCAGGGGAACTCATCGTCGGAACAACCCTTGGGGAAGCCGTTGTATCCCATGGACAGGATCTTATTGTCCGGGCTGACAATGCAGGCTCCCACCTGGGTATTCGGGTCCTTGGACCGCATTCCAGACAGGTGGGCCACCCCCATAAAATATTCATCCCAGCTGATATAATCGCTGCGTTTGGCACTCATGGATGTCTCCTTTATTTGGTACCGAAAATACGGTCTCCTGCATCTCCCAGTCCGGGAACAATGTATCCATGATCATTCAGCTTCTGATCCAGTGCTCCGATATAGATATCCACATCCGGATGTGCTTCCTGCATAGCTTTTACACCTTCGGGTGCAGCGATGATGCACAGCAGACGGATGCTCTTGCAGCCCTTGTCCTTTAACAGTTGGATGGCTGCGATGGAAGAACCGCCGGTAGCCAGCATGGGATCTACCACGAATACCTCACGCTCTGCACAGTCTGCAGGCAGCTTGCAGTAATATTCTACAGGCTTTAAGGTCTCAGGATTGCGATACAGGCCGATATGTCCTACTTTTGCAGCAGGGATCAGGGATAACATACCGTCTACCATACCCAGACCTGCACGCAGGATAGGTACCAGTGCCAGCTTTTTACCCTTTAACTGCTTCACGGTGGTCTTGCAGATAGGGGTCTCGATCTCTACTTCTTCCAGAGGCAGATCCTTGGTTGCTTCATAACCGATCAGCATTGCGATCTCGCTGATGTTCTGTCTGAAGTCCTTGGTACCGGTCTCCTTTCTGCGGATGATTCCGATCTTCTGTTCGATTAAGGGGTGATCCATAACTACTACTTTTGACATATTGTTGTCCTCCTGTGTTTTGTATTTGTTATAAGGGTATTCCGTTGTTGTTCGTGTCTGTGTAATGCATTAAACCTCTTCGATCAGGCTGATTCTGCGGCTGTGTCTCTCTTCTCCGGAAAAAGGTGTATTCAGGAAAGTCTCCACGATCTCCAGCGCCAGGTTCTCACCGACAATGCCTGCACCCATTGCCAGCATGTTGGCATCGTTGTGCAGTCTGGTCATCTTCGCCGACAGAGGATCGGAGCAGAGTGCGCAGCGGATCCCCTTTACCTTGTTGGCAGAAATGCTGATACCGATACCGGTGGTGCAGATCACGATGCCCTTCTCGCAGGTACCGTCTGCCACAGCCCTTGCCGCTGCATGTCCAAACACAGGGTAATCGCAGCTTGCCTTGCTGTCACATCCCATATCCTGATATGGAATGTTCTTCTCCTCTAAATATTTCTTTACTCTTTCTTTCAGATCATATCCGCCATGATCACTTGCAATTGCTATCATTTTCCTTCTCCTCGTATTTTCTGTTTAAAGTTTTACTACTTTATGGCCCGCTGCTTTCAACAGCCGGTTCATAATGGCCTGTCCGAAGCCTTCCGTGGAAAATCCCTCGGAATAGATCTTTGTCACACCTTCATCATCGAATTCTCTCAGAATGGTGTACAGATGTCTGGCGATACTGCCCTCATCCTTACGGCTGCCGACACTTTTCACCACATCTGCTATATAACCGGACAGCATTTCTTCGGTTCCGATGATTCCGGTCTTCTCTCCTGCGGTATGGTCTGCTGCCGCAGCCCGGTTAATATACTCCCTTACCTGCCCCGGGGTTCCCTCTACGATGGTGAGTTCTCCCCTGGGTGCATAATGTCTGTACTTCATTCCGGGGGCCTTGGGTGCCTGTCCGCTGTCTGCCCGCAGGATCGTGGTGTCCGTATCCACTGTTCCCAGCACTATGCTCAGTTTCTCCTGGGTAATGTATCCGGGCCGCAGGATCTGTGGCGGTGTCACCGTCAGGTCAATAATGGTGGATTCCAGGCCAATCCCCACCTCACCGCCATCAATGATGGCATCGATCCGCCCCATCATATCTTCTTCGACATATTTTGCCACTGTGGGACTGGGCTTGCCGGAAGTATTGGCACTGGGCGCCGCAATATATCCCCCGCTGTATTTGATCAGCTTCTGCGCCGCCGGATGCGAGGGCATACGGATTGCTACCGTATCCAGACCACCTGTGGTCTCATAAGGCACCGCGTCTGATTTCGGCAGGATCATGGTCAGGGGACCCGGCCAGAAAGCATCCGCGATCTTCCGTGCCTGTTCCGGTACCTCCTTTGTAATCTTGTAAATGTCCTCAAACCGATAAATATGAACGATCAGTGGGTTGTCGGACGGTCTGCCCTTTGCCGCATATATTTTCTGGGAAGACGAAGGATTCAGTGCATCTCCCCCCAGCCCGTACACGGTCTCGGTAGGGAAAGCCACCAGTCCTCCCTGCTGCAGGATTGCTCCCGCCGCCCGGAGTTTCTCCTCATCTTCTTCGCTGACGGGGCCCTCTCCGGGACGAATCTTTATGATCTCAGTCTCCATGTTTTTACCTTCTGTGTTCTAAATTGCATTTGGATATAGTATATCATATCCCCAGTCAAATGGAAAGATTATTCCTCTCCGGTCTGCCGGGATGTTGTGTGTATAGAATAAACGGTCCATCCGACCAGCAGCGGAATCACCGCCACGGTCGGCAGTTCATAGCGGATTGCATTGGACATGGGGGATGCCAGGCACACCAACACGTTTATAAAGCTGGGAACCAACAGTATCAACGCACTGTATCTTTTCTTTTTCCACAGGAAAAATGCCAGCACTACCAGAATCCAGGTATACAATCCCGGAGTACACAGATACTTGATCAGCGGCAGCCGCATACTGAGGAACCAGATCTGCAGCAGAAACTCCGATGTCTGAATGGGGAATGTATGATGAATTCCCTGTTCCTGCGCATATTCCGGATACTCCAGCTGGATCCAGGCCTCTATGTTCTGTTCCACCGGTGCCAGATAGCCATAGCCCTTGTTGACAAATGCCGCCACATAGCATCCCGGATGCTTGAAAAACATCTGCACCCATATTTTCATGTAGGGCCCCAGGTCTCCGCCTCGATATAATATTTTAATGGGATCCGAAATCCGGGGTTCATAATTTTTCATAGCATCAAAGTTCAGGGTATCATTGATCACCTGTCTCTCATATTCCGTAACCTCATCTTCGTATTCGCAGACATATCTCGCCGTCTGCTGGAACGGTACGCTCAGCCCCTCGGAAGCTGCCGGTTTTCCCACATCGATCAACGCTCTGTATCCCACCACCGTGATCAGTTCATAGATCACCACAGTTGCCAGCAATACCAGGAATGCCTTCCTGCGTTCTTTGCCTTTCAGATAAATTGCCAGCAAAAGCAGTGCCGGAACAATCGCATAGATCCCGTTATTTCTAAGCAGGCAGGATAATACACTGAATACAATCAGTCCCGCCGCATCTTTCCCGCCACATTCCTTCTTTTTCAGTACCAACATCAGATATACTGCCTGTAACACCGTCATTTCCGCATACAGCAGATCTTTCTCAAACCATTGGGCATAGGTTCCCCAAAAAGGTGTCAGGGCGAAAAACAGGATTCCCACGGCACACCATTTCCATGAAATTCCCAGCTCCTGCAGTTTTTTCATGCTGAGGGAAAAAGCATAGGCCCCTACCAGTGTCTGCAGCAGGCAATACAGGAAAAAGCCGAAATTGGCATCTGCAATGGTTCTTCCCAGCACAAAACAGATTCCCATAATTGCGGAGGAAAATGGCGGATGTGCCGCTCCCCAGTCCTGTTCACCCAGAAACTGTTTCAGTTGCACCAGACCGTCCCCACTGGTAGTTCCCGGATAATTTAGCAGGATCCAGAACAGCCAGCTGAAGGCTATTACAAAAAAGCCCACCATCTGTAGGTGCTTTTTGCCCTGCTCTGCGGGTAATTCCACATGCTCCAGCCCAAAATATACCAGGCGCAATACCAGATACAATAACACTGCAAACCCCAAAACACAGAACGTGGATAATAGTATCTGAAAAGAATTGCCCCACAGGAAAATGGCAGAATCATATTTCTTAAAGCTGATACATACTATAAGAAGGAATGACAGAATAACAGAAAGCACCAACGTTGCCACATCTGTCTTCGCCTCTCTTTTCTTCACTTCCTTAAGCATTACAAATACTGCCGCAGCCGTTAACAGATCTGTATAATCCAGCACCGTAAATGCTCCGCACAGTTTATTCAGCCCATTGACAAGATTCGAATCCACGTATCCTCCCAGGCAGACTTCAAATGTACATTGCAATGCCAGTGTCACGATCACGGTCAACAGAACATTTCTTATTTTTTGATATCGTCTCATTTTCTCTCCCGTAACTTTATAAAATTCTGTCATAACATTCGAATCCTATATTATCATAATAACACTGTGTATACAACTCGTGCCTTTATTTTGTATTTCCCGTTTCAATCCCTCTGTATCCCGTTAATGTACTGTAAAATTCCTTTGTGGATCGACCATGCCACTCTGTCCTGATAGGCCTCGTCACACAGTTTTCCCGCCTCTGCCGCATTGGACAGGAAGCCGCATTCCACAATGACGATGGTTCCTTTGGTTTTTTTCAAAAGATAATAGCTGTCGTTGGGCTTGATCTGCCGGTGGTTCTCCGGATCCAAATCCTGGACCAGCTGTGTCTGGATCAGCCCTGCCAGTTGTTCCCCTCCGCTGCTGCCATTATAATAGAAGACCTGCGCTCCGTGCACATACTCTTCCGGATAGCTGTTCTGATGGATGCTCACCGTGAGAACCGGATCCGTCTGCTCAATCTTTTCGATCCGGCGTTTCATATCCTGCACTTTCTTATTGGGAGCAGATGCATCATACAATCCATCCTCCGTCTCTCTGGTCAGCACCACCCGGATTCCGTCTGCCTCCAGATACTGTCTCAGTTTCTCTGTGATCCGGAGATTGATATCCTTCTCCGGTGCTCCGTTGATACCAATCTTCCCCGGGTCATCCCCGCCATGGCCGGCATCGATCACTACCGTCGGTATTCCGTCCGTGTCCGCATTATTCCCCTGCAAGGCATTCACGACATTTACCGTTTCCACATATGTCGCCGTTTCCCTGCCAAGTATCGCCATAGACATAAGCAACAGGCATACCATCACCGCCCTTAAAACTTTCTGTTCCATCCCTGTTCTCCGGTGTCTCTTTTATTCTATATGATTTTATATGCCTTTTTCTCTGGAAATATCTTCCGAAAATTAAGAAATCCTTTTGTTTTAAACTATTGCATCCCCTTACTACTTCAGCGTATAATACCATTATGAAAATAAGCAAAAAAACTCTTTCTATCATTTTATTTGTTCTGGCGGGAATTTGTGTTCTTGCTGCAGTGATCCTGTTGGTAAAAGGGCGGATCGAAGACCGGCGTATGGAGGAAGCGCTGGATGAATTGCGCCCGACGCAGTCCGCGGAGACCACGCAGGCACCTTCCACAGTCGAAGGTGAGCCGACCGTTACCGCCTCCCCGGAACCGTCCACAGAAGAGGCCCCGGCTTCCACCGAGGAGTTCGAACGAGTGGCCAACCCTTATGCCGACAGTTTTCTTGCCAACAAGGATATGGCGGCCTGGCTGCAGATTCCGGGCACCAATATCGATTATCCGGTAATGTGGACTCCGGAAGATGAGACCTATTATCTCTACCGTGCTTTTGACGGCAGCGAAAATAAAAACGGCTGTCTGCTCCTTGACGATGAGAGCTGTGTAGATCCTCTGACCACGAATCTTATCATTCACGGTCACAATATGAAATCCGGTGCCATGTTCGGCAATCTGACCGATTACGAGAATCAGGATTTCTATAAGGAACACAAAAACATTATCCTCTATACCGAAGAGTGTCAGCGCAATTACGAGATCATTGCCGTCTTTCGCTCCCAGGTCTACCGGAAAACAGATCAGGTATTTAAGTTCTACAAATTTTTCCAGGCGGATACGCAGGAAGAATTTGATGACTTTTATAACAATATCAAGCAGTTATCCCAGTATGACACCGGTGTCACCGCAGAGTTCGGAGATCATTTTCTGACACTGTCCACCTGCGTATACCATGTAGAGCAGGGCCGGTTCGTAGTCGTTGCCAAAGAAGTGGAACCCGGTGATCACTACCTTCCCATACAGGAATAACTCACAGACAATCAGGAGGTTTTCTTATGAAGAGACTTAAAAAATTTGTCACACTGTTCACGCTGGCTGCCGTATGCTTTGCTATTCCCGGTCTGGGAAAGATCACTGTAAAGGCTGCGGAGCCCACCACCTATGTTCTGAACTATTCCGACAGCAGTTCCGAGTGGAGATACAAGGAAGCATCCAGCTGGTCCGCAGAAGTTCAGGACCGCGAGTTGTATTATCTGCAGCAGAATATCAAAGACGGTGACTATATTGTCATCGACAACGATGTGGAGAACAATGCCCTGGCCCTCAAGGTTTCTGTCCGTCTGGGCAACCTGACTTTCAAGAATACTGTTGGTGTTCCCGTAGTCTATGCCAACGGCTATGACAGTGTCTATTTCCTGAGCGGTACCTCCGGTGCTGTCAACGGTGATGTATCTCATGCCTATGTATATGGCGATGCCAAGGCAAATTTCAACAGCAATGTAGACACTCTGGAAATGATCGGCCTGACAGATGATAAATCCAATAATCTACATGCCACCATCAACGGTGTCGGTACCGTCAATCATCTGATTGCCAAAGACAACCGTGACCAGAGCGTTTTCTATGAGGCCTACAGTTTCGCCGCAGGTAAGCTGGCCATTGAAGACGGATCCCTGAAGACCGAAGCAAAGTATTACAGCACCACCGCTCCCGCTCCCGCTGCTGCCGCAGAAGCAGCTCCTGCAGCTACCGAGCAGCCCACACAGACCACAGCTCCTGCACAGGCCACACAGAACAATACTTCTTCCGAATATGACAACGTTCCAAAGACCGGTGAAAATTCTGCAATGTTCTGGCTTCTGGGTGCCGCAGTTGTATGCATGGCCGGAGGCTATACCATCCGCAGAAAGAACGTACAGGAAGCGGAATAAAGTTTGCGGCAGCAATAAAGCCCAGTCCCTTGCGGGACCGGGCTTTTACTATTTTATTCTGTTCCTACTGCAGATAGGCATTGATCAGTTCCCAGGCTGCCTGTGTTCCGTAACCTAGTCTCCATACCGCCACACCACCAATATTCTTGGTAGCCATCATGTTCAGCTTCACTGCGATGGATTCCGCATCTTCCAGCCAGATCTGATAGGTGGCATTTCCGGAGGTCCATTCTGCATAATTCTGACAGGTCTCCTCATCCCACTCTGCCGTCACACCGGCTCTGTTCATGAAGTCTGCCTCGTTGTTCATGGTAATATATTCATCCGTCACATCCGTGCCTTCGGTCTTCCACAGGATCGTGTAGAACGGAAGGGCATTGACTACCTTGTTTGCAGGCACCTCCTGCAATGTTCTGTCCAGACCGCCGGATACATAGCTGATGCTTGCCACGCTTCCGGGATCCTTGCTTCCGTGCCAGTGTTCGTCATATCCCATGATAATGACATAGTCTGCAACCTGTCCCTGGATATCCAGACGGTAATAATCATTGAAATTAAACGGTACATAGTTGGCAATGGACAATACCAGTCCCCTGTTGCGGCACTGAATGGAAAGTTCTCGTATAAATTCCACATAATGCGGTCCGCAGTCACTGCTCAGCTGCTCGAAGTCCACATTGATGCCGTCCAGTCCCAGGCTGACTGCTGCATCTGTCACGTTCCGCACAAAGTTCTGCCGGCTGGTGGTGGAGGACAGCATATTCAGAGTACTGATGGCCGTTCCGGTCTCATTGGCGTAATTAAAATTATCCACCACGCCCCATACCTGTAAGCCCATATTGTGGGCCGTGGTTACATAATTCGCTGTTCCGAAGTTCCGGATACTTCCGTTCTCATCCGTCAGACTGAACCAGGTCGGTGCAATGACATTCATACCCTTCGTACCGGACACCATGGAGTACAGAGTGTCATTACCGCCCGCACCGCCGATAGAATGCCAGCCCAGGCAGATCTTGCTGTCAGAAGTCAGGGCAGTATATTCCGGCTCCTGATAATCCGTCACCGGAGTCTCGGTCTCTTCCGTAATATCTCCCAGACGCTTGTTCTCCACATATCCGATCACGGAATCCGCTGTCTTCACCTTGCTCCAGGTCTCCATCTGCTCCAGAATCTCCAGGGTATCTCCCTTCGCTGCCTGCGTGAGGATCGGGCTCTTCACACCGCCCCGCAGACGCACCGCCGTATCCTTTTTCAGCTGTGCCACCTGTCTGGTCCCCCATTCGGTGTAGACCTGCACATGTCTGTCATAACAATCATAGGAATAATTTGTGAACAGCTTCACATAATCCGCCGCCACATATACGGTATCCCCTTCCACGAAACTGATCACATATCCGGCATCCTGTGTGCCTTCTGTTGTCGTATAGGAAGTCTCGCCGAAAGTCGTACGGATCACTTCTGTCGGATTGGCGTACAACAACAGTTTTTCCGTCATATCCGCATAAAACACTTCGTTCATATATTTATGGACAGTTGCCAGATCAAAATAGCATACATCATCTCTGATCAGTGCCTGTTCTTCTACCATTTCGTCCTGTAAAATAATGGCACTTCTGTCACTCTCTGACACCTGATAAAATTCGTTCCAGTCTGCCTCTTCTTTGCTGTAGGAATATTTATCCAACAGCACCTTTCCCAGTGCTCCGCCCGCGATCACAAGGATCAGCAGGATTGCTATGATCACCGGTAGTATTCTTTTCTTCATATGTGCTCCCATCCGCAGGCTGCCGCCTGCACCATTCTTGCCTTTTCTTCCGTTCCGTCTTCTATCGGCAGAACAGTTTTATTCTATCACAATTCCTCTATATAATACAAGGAACAATAGAGACAGATCCTGCACTGCGGGATACAGCCAGAGAGGCAATCCCGTTTTGCATCCCCGCAGCGCATTCTCTGTTTCAAAGTATTACCCGGGCAAGAGCTGACACCCTTTAACGCAGATCCACCTTATCCAGCCGGACCTGGCTGATTTTGCCCTGTTCTCCCAATATATAGTCTGCCATATACGGGCTTTCTTCTCTGACGGCATACGCTGCCGCCTGCGACGGTGAGACCTTTTCTCCGTCGACATACAATTCTGTGCCGTTTTTCTGAAGCTTTCGAAAATATTTTTCCACCTTTCTCCTGGGAAACTTCTTCCCGGGAGTCACAGCTTCCCGGTCCTCCACAGACACCTCCCGTCCGCAGCATATTTTACCAAAAGGATTCGTGAAACACTTTAAAATAACGCTGCTTTTTCCGCTAGTACATATAAGCGTAACTATTCAGAACACTATTCGCAATATAAATCATGTCAAATGTTCTTACGAATGCAAGCATTCGACGTACATATTGACACGATTTGCGTGGCTCTGAATAGTTACTTATAAATGCCTCTGACAGTACTTGTAGTAATTTGTGTGAAAATGTTGGAATTATGTTCGTGAAAAATATCTGTTGAAATATTATGACCAGACACGTATATGCCTGTAAGACATCTCCATACTATATTTTACAGATCAGCATAACCTATCCTTCCCAAATACATTAACAGCCATCTGCATCATAAAATAAAAAAGGGGATGAACTGGAACGAATCGTTCCCTGGTAAATCAACAAGAAAAAATGGAAAACTGTCGACCTCCTCTCCGTACCGGAGTATCAGAGGCATCTATAGGTCGGATTATACACTGCAGCCTGCTATTTGACAAGATGTTTTATTAAATTTTTTTAAACTGTGAATAGCTTCTATTGACTAAAATATAGGGAAAGTATAAGCTATATACCATACCAATGCGAAAGCAGAAAGGAAGTGTTGTCGCATGAAAATAGAAAAAGTAAATGAAAATCAGATTCGCTGCACCCTGACCCGTGAGGATCTCGCCAGCCGCGAATTAAAAATAAGCGAACTTGCCTACGGCACAGAAAAAGCTAAATCTCTGTTCCGTGATATGATGCAGCAGGCCAATTTTGAATTTGGCTTCGAAGCAGAGGATATTCCCCTGATGATTGAAGCCATCCCTCTGAATGCGGATTGTATCGTACTGATCATTACCAAAGTGGAAGATCCGGAAGAACTGGACACCCGTTTTTCCCGTTTTGCGCCTTCCGTTACGGAAGACAGTGATGAGGACAGTGATGAGAGCACGGCAGACGAGGTTCTGGATCTGTTCCGCCGTATCCAGAGCGAAGACAATACCGCAAGCACTCCTGAAGCTCCTTCCGCGTCCGCTCCCGAGGAGAGTGACAGTGTACGCTCCCGCCTGTTCCGTATGGAATCTCTGAATCAGGTAATCAACGCTGCCGTCGTGGCTGCCGGTCATTATCATGGGTTCAGCACACTGTATCACGAGGAGGGCACCGACGGGTATTATCTGATCCTGACGCAGGGCGAAGAAGATCGCGAGGTCTTCGACCGTGTCTGCAATGTCATCTCTGAATACGGTATTCCCAAGCGTTCCACACCGGCAAGCCTTACTTTTCTTGAGGAACATTGTTCCACACTGATCGCCGAACATGCTTTACAGCGTCTTGCAAATACTTCAATGTGACGACAGATCATAATATTCAGGAGAGTTCCCACTTTGTGGGGACTCTCTTATTTTATAGCTGTTTTATTCTTTTCCCTAGCGGCGGGGCTACGGGAAAGGAGCCGGAAAATGCATAACTTGAAAATATAACCTTATTCGCATATAATGATGTTTAATAAACGAAGTAATCCGTAGGCATGCAGCTTACGCAATTCCATACACATTTGGGATTACAAAGGGACGAACCGCCGGCTACAGTGGAAAGGATGTACACGATATGATTTCCGATGAAGAATTATACCGACAATATTTGAGCGGCGATGAAACAGGGTTGGTAGAATTGATGAAAAAATACGGCAACCCACTGACCTTATACATCAACGGCTATCTGCATGACATTCATGAGGCGGAGGACCTGATGATAGAAGTATTTTCCTACCTGTTCGCCAAAAGGCCCCCTATCCGGGATGGCGGATTCAGGGCTTACCTGTATAAAGCGGCACGGCATATGGCTTTGCGCCATAAAAGCATCCGGCGACATCACTTCTGTCTTGATGATCTGACCAAAGAGCCGGAAGGTGGGAAACTGGTGGATGAGGTGATCCGGACAAAAGAACGGAATCAGATCCTGCATTTATGCATGGGTGAACTGCATCCGGATTACAGAGAAGCTCTTTATCTGACCTATTTTGAGGGTATGAGTTACCGGCAGGTCGCTGAAGTTATGGGAAAAAGCGTGAAGCAGATCACTAATATAATGTACCGGGGAAAAGAGCGTCTGCGGGGATTATTGGAACGGGAGGGAATAACAAATGCGGAGTCATGAGGAACGGATCGCAGAAGTCCGACGAAGGATTGCGGAAAAAGAACGACAAAAAAGACGGAAACAGCGGCGGATCGTTGCTATTACCTGCATAGCGGCATGCCTTGCTGTGATCTTCGGGGCTTCCTTTGTCATGTCCGGGATTTCTGGGCAAATGGTGCCGGGGATCTCCTCCGGATATGAAACGGCGGCAACGATCCTCGGCGGAGGTGCTGCACCCGAATATATCATAATAGGGTTGCTTTCATTTCTTCTCGGCGTATGCGTGACGATCCTGTGTTTTCGTGTCCATCTGCTGGACAAAGAAGAGCAGGCAGAGCAGAGGGGGGACCGCGCCAATGGAATTGATCATTAATCTTTTGCAATTTTTCGTTACCATGCTGGGCTTCTGTCTGAGCGGCATTCGTTATCTGAGACATCGGACACTGTCATATTTTCTGCTGATTTGCTTTTATGGCTGTTTCGCACTGGGCTCCCTGTACTGGACATTGTATCTGTTATTGTTTTCCGAAACACCACGGATCTTTTATGTATCGGAATTCGGCTGGGTCTCCAGCGTTATTTTTCTCTGTCTCCTACAATATACTCTCTCCTCCCCGGAGGAAAGAAGCTTTTCCTGTCGGAAATCCCTGTTGGCTCCACTGATCGGAGTTCCGTTGTGCGCATTTTACTGTACCTTTGGTGACATTCTCTCCAACCTGCTCTGGTGCGGCATGATGATCCTTGTCTCCTATCGTTCCATCCACGGTCTTGTCTACGCAGAGACACAGACGGGAAAAGGACGGAACCTGCGGTATTTTCACATCGGAATCCTCTGCTATGTTGCGACAGAATACGCTCTGTGGACCTCCGGCTGCTTCTGGCCGGACGACTCTATCTTCAGTCCCTATTGTTGGTGTGATCTTCTGCTGACGTTCTGCCTTTTCGGGCTGCTGCCTGCCACAGGAAAGGCGGTGCGGACATGACCTATATTGAAAATGTATTTATCTGTATGGTCTCACCCCTGTTGATCGCCGCCCTGTGCATGGGTAGGCGACAGGCCAAATTCTTTTTGTGCTGTCTTGCAGGAATGGGGGCATGCCTGCTCTCTGCTTACATCAATACCTTCTTTGCCGCTCTTTACGCAGCGGATACGATTGCCGCCACCGCAGAGATCGCACCTGTGGTAGAAGAAGTGATGAAACTCCTGCCGCTGCTCTTTTATCTTCTTGTATTTGAGCCTGAACCGGTGCCGATAAAAAATGCTGCCATCATCGTTGCACTTTCTTTTGCCACCTTTGAGAATGTCTGCTATCTGATTCAAAACGGAGCCGGACATTTTTCCTTTATCTTTTTCCGGGGCATTGGAACGGGTGCCATGCACGTGATCTGTGGTGCCATCGTCGGCGGTGGACTGGCATATGTATGGCAGCGCACCTGGCTGAAAATCGCCGGAACCTGCGGTCTGCTCGGGGCAGCCATCACTTTTCATGCAATTTATAATCTTCTGATCGCCTATGGCGGTGCGATACAGTATATCGCATACATTTTGCCTGTGCTGATCCTGGCGGTGGGAAAACTGATTGTCCGCCTGCCCCAGAGTCACAACTGAATCCTGTCTTTTGCGGAGCTGCTGTCGGCAGCTCCTGTTTTTTTCAACCTTTTTCAACTTTTTTCAAAAAATTTGATTTTCAGGTGAGAGTTTTTTCGCTTTTTTGTACCTAATTAGATGAAGGGCATATGTATTTTATGACTTTACTTTCCGAAGGGAGGTTTTCAGCAATATGTATGATACAGAAAAGCGGGTCGAACTGGTGAAAAAACGGGTGCACGAAAAATATCGCCGGAAGAAGCGCCGCGGGATCTGCCGGCTGTCTGCCCTGTGCACAGCATTGTCTGCGTTCCTTGTGGGAACGGTGCACACAGCAGCCGGCCAGACGCAGATCACCGCCCGGGGAATGTACGGCTCTATCCTGCTGCATGAAGATGCCGGCGGTTATGTGCTGGTGGGGGTAATTTCTTTCTCCATAGCAGTCATGATCACTGTGCTGTGTATCAGACTCCGGGAAAGAGAACACCGCGGACAAGGCACGGGAAAAGGAAACGCATCACAACAACGGGAGGAAAAAAATTCATGAAAAAGCAAAAAATTCGGTTCTATGCAGCGCTGCTTTGCAGTTCCATGGTATTTTCTCTGGTCTCCACGCCGGTATCGGCAGCAGAAACCGGACAGCTGACGAATCCCCCGACATCCACAGAGGGTCCGGGTTCCCCGGAAAGCGCATCGGGAAATGAAGCTGCAGCGATTCTGAACGGACTGTACGCAGCACTGCCGGTCACAAACGGTGTGAAGGAAGTGGCGACAGCGGAGGAGCTGGCGGACGCACTGGCAGATAGCAGTATTTCCATAATCACACTGAAGGATGATGTTGAAATCAGCAGTACTCTGACAGTTAACCGCACTGTGACGCTGGATTTGAACGGTAATGTACTGAAAATGACCGGCAGCGACAGCGTAATCAAGGTAGAGTCGGGCGGCGATCTGACAATTGCGGACAGCACTCCCAACAAAGTACATAAATTTAACCCGAACTATACAGATATGTGGGGATGTGGCCTATGGAAACTGGACAAAGACACCGGCACGGAAATCGTCTCTGGTGGGGTTATTACGGGCGGTGGCGGTGATTTTGCCCACAGTGATGGCGGCGGTGTGCTTGTTAATGTCGGCGGTAAACTGACCATGACCGGTGGCAGCATCGTCGGATGCTCGGCAGGTGGTCTCGGCGGCGGTGTACACCTTGCCTATGACTCTTCCATCGGCAAGAGCAGCACATTCACCATGACGGGCGGAAGTATTATCGGCTGCGCGGCAAAAAACGGCGGCGGTGTGTCTGTCTCCCCGGGGTGCACATTCACCATGGGTTCCGGCTCTGAGATCCGCAACTGCAACGCACAATCCGGGGGTGGCGGTGTGGACATCAGCGCCCTATGGAATTCAAATACCATCGGCTGCTTTATCATGAACGGCGGAACAATCCGTACATGCACAGGATTATACGGCGGCGGTGTGTACAACTCTGGATCCTTTATTATGTCAGGCGGTACGATTAAAGCCAGCATCAGCACCACCCCCCAGTATGCTTCAAGCGGCGGGGTGTGGAATGATAATCAGTTCACCATGACAGGGGGCACGATCGGTGATCCTGGTAATCCGAATGATGCAAGCTCTGTATACAATACTTCCACTCAGAGAGTTACTCTTACTATAAGCGGCAATGCAAAAATCTACACAGATGTAACAAACGTTGGCATCCTGAATGCTGACGGCGGCGAAATGTCCGGCACAATGACGAACGATACTAACAGGTACGGCACCGGCACGATCACCGGCAGTGAGGGTGCCGCCGGCAGCACTGAGTTCCATGGCAAAGTGCCCAACACCGGCACCATCCGGAAGGGCACATTCAAGAATGAGGTCTTAAATGAGAGCAGTGGTACCATTAACGGCGGCACATTCACCGGCACAATTACAAACAATGATGGTACGGTTTTAGACGGTGATTTCAGCGGTGCCACCACCCTGAGCGGTACGCTCGTGATCACTTTTGACCCAAACAATGGGGATCAGCCCAGCACACAGAAAGCGAATTGGAGTAAGGACGGAGCGGCACTCACCGCACCGGATCCTGTTCCCACCAAAGAGGGGCATAGTATTGAAGGCTGGTATTATGATAACAACGGTACGGAAACAAAATGGAACTTTGACACGGATACAGTCAAATGCACTATGACCCTCAAGGCAAAATGGGAACTCTCCACCTATTCCGTAACGCTGCAGACAGACGGCGGTACGATTGCCAGCGGAAAAGAAGTAACCGGCTACACTTACGGCACCGGGGCAGTTCTTCCTACCACCAATGATATTACCCGCGAGGGATACCGCTTTGACGGCTGGTACGCAGACAGCAACTTTTCCGGTTCACCCGTCACAGAGATCACAGGTACCGATACGGGAAATAAAACGTTCTACGCAAAATGGACGCGAAACACGACTCCCATCATCTCCGGAAACACGATCAATTATATCGTGGAGCACTACAAGACGGACGGTAGCGACTACACGCTGGCGGAAACAGAACATTACGCAGGGAAGACAGGTGATACCGTCACAGCAACGCCGAAAACCTATGAAGGCTTTACCTACAATCCGGCAATCTCCACCGCCAGCGGAACGTTGAAGAAGATCAGCAGTCTGGAGGATATCGTGACTTTGAAGCTCTACTATGATATGAATGCTGACACCGAACAGGAAAGTACTGACAGCGGCTCCGAGGAAAAGGCTGACCGTGAGAATCCCTCTCCTGTCGTGAAAAACACCACCTCCTATATGACCTATACCGTACAGGCAGGTGACACTCTCTGGGCAATCGCCAGAAAATACAACTGCTCCATAACCGGGATCGTGGCAGCCAACAGTGACCGGATCAAGAACCCGAACCGGATTCACGCCGGCTGGCAGCTTAAGATTCCCCAAAGCGGAGCGCCTATCACAGGCGGCACTCCCGATGCTGTCCTGCCTGAGAATAAGAAAAGCGGGATATACATCGTCAGACAGGGCGACACCCTCTGGGCAATCGCCAGAAAATGCGGCTGCTTCGTGGCTGAAATCGTTTCCCTGAACCGGGAACTGATCCGCAATCCTGCTCTGATTCATTCAGGCTGGAAACTGAAAGTACCACAGGATTAGCCTCCCCTGAAAGAATCTACCGTGCTAGTCATACTTCATAATATCGGATCAGATAATATCTAAGGGAAAAAGGCAAAAAAAGACGGCCAAAGGCCGATGATCTGAATTCCTTGAATTCTTTTGATTTCTCAAATCCGCGCAATCGACGGACACATTTCGATTGCGCGGAAATCTGAGCTATGAAATTCCATAAATACTTTGTTTCACCTGTGTGCCCCGGTCAGGCGATGTTTCCAAAACAGAAATACAAAAATTACATTTCCTCGATCACTTTCATAAGCTCATCTACATCAATACCATGTACCATAGCTGCCTCTTCCAGGGTCTCTCCCTGTGAAGCAGGGCATCCCAGGCAATGCATTCCTGCATCGAGGAGTACGGGAGCTACTTCAGGATTGGCACGTAAGATCTCACCAATGGTCATGTCTTTTGTTACTCCGGTCATATCGGTCTCCTTTCTGCCGTATAAGGCTTTTTTAGTATAATACTTTCCCCGGAATAAGGCAAGATTATTCTTGTACATCCGCATTTGTTCTTCCCCGAAGATCAGCTCTGCCGCACACCACATTCATAAAAGCATTTGCTTCGCAAATGGCGCCGCTTCGCAGCTCATCTTTTATTTCATGTTGGTGTGCTTTGTCCATGAAAAAGAGATTTCCGTGCTTTGTGTGCAAGCACCCACGCACGTCAACCTTTTTTTCATGTCAGAGCTGATGTACAAAACTCGGAACAATTCCTAAAAAGGTTGACACTTACCCTTGTCAGGTAGTACACTTTTATCGTAAAGAAACAGCTTGGGATGCCAGCGCAACTGGTACTCTCAGTTGATAATATTAATTGTTTTTACCAGAAGGAGGTAAATTTTCATGGCAGAAGCATGGAGAGGTTTTAAAAAAGATGGCCACTGGGATGTAGACGTCAATGTACGTAACTTCATCCAGACCAACTACACTCCGTATGATGGAGATGAGAGCTTCCTGGAGGGACCTACCGAAGCAACTGATAAGCTTTGGGGCAGACTTCAGGAGTTACAGAAGGAAGAGCGTGAGCATAACGGCGTTCTGGAATGCGAAACAGAGATCGTATCCAGTCTGACCGCTTATGGCCCTGGCTATATTGATGAATCTATGAAGGATCTGGAGCAGATCGTTGGTCTGCAGACAGACAAGCCTTTAAAGAGAGCATTCATGCCTTATGGTGGTATCAAGATGGCTCAGCAGGCTGCAAGCACCTATGGCTACGAAGTAAATGAAAAGTATGACAAGATCTTCAATGAGTATCACAAGACTCACAACCAGGCAGTATTTGATGCTTATACCGATGAGATGAAGGTTGCTCGTCATACCCATATCGTTACCGGTCTTCCCGATACCTATGGTCGTGGACGTATCGTAGGCGACTACAGAAGAGTTGCTCTGTACGGTATTGATTTCCTGATCGAGGAGAAGAAGAAGGATAAGAAGAACTGCGGTACCGGCGTTATGACCGAGGATATCATTCGTCTGAGAGAAGAGATCGCTGATCAGATCAAGGCTCTGCAGGGAATGAAGGAAATGGCTAAGATCTACGGTTACGATATTTCCGGCCCCGCTACCAACGCTAAGGAAGCTATCCAGTGGTTATACTTCGGTTACCTGGCAGCTATCAAGACCCAGAACGGTGCAGCTATGTCCGTTGGACGTATCTCTACTTTCCTGGACATCTATATTGAGAGAGACTTAAAGGAAGGCACCCTGACCGAGAAAGAAGCTCAGGAGCTGATCGACCATATGACCATGAAGTTCCGTATGGTTAAGTTCGCTCGTATTCCTTCTTACAACCAGCTGTTCTCCGGTGACCCCGTATGGGCTACTCTGGAAGTTGGTGGTATCGGCATGGACGGCCGTCATATGGTTACCAAGAACGACTATCGTTTCCTGCATACTCTGGAGAACATGGGACCCAGCCCCGAGCCGAACCTGACCGTTCTGTACTCTAGCGCTTTGCCTGATAACTTCAAGAAGTACGCAGCTAAGATTTCTGTAAATACTTCTTCCATCCAGTACGAGAACGATGACGTTATGAAGCCTATCTGGGGTGATGACTACAGCATCTGCTGCTGCGTATCCGCTACTCAGACCGGTAAGGAGATCCAGTTCTTCGGTGCTCGTGCTAACCTGGCTAAGTGCTTACTGTACGCTATCAACGGTGGTAAGGATGAGAAGCATCTGGACAAGGACGGCAAACATATGCAGTGTGGTCCTGAAATCGCTCCTATCACTTCCGAGTACCTTGATTTCGACGAAGTTATGCATAAATATGACATCATGCTTGACTGGTGTGCATCTCTGTATGTTAACATCCTGAACCTGATCCACTACATGCATGATAAATACTACTACGAAGCAGCTGAGATGGCTTTGATCGATACCGATGTAAGAAGAACCTTCGCAACCGGTATTGCAGGTCTGTCTCACGTAGCTGACTCCCTGTCCGCTATCAAGTATGCTAAGGTTAAGGTTATCCGTGATGACCAGGGTTGTGCTGTAGACTTCAAGATCGAAGGCGACTTCCCTAAGTACGGTAACGATGATCCCAGAGCTGATGAATTCGCTGTATGGCTGCTGAAGACCTTCATGGAGAAGATCAAGAAGAACCACACCTACAGAAATTCTGAGCCTACCACTTCCGTACTGACCATTACCTCTAACGTTGTATATGGTAAGGCTACCGGTGCTCTGCCCGATGGTAGAGCAGCTTACACACCGTTCGCTCCCGGTGCATCACCTTCCTACGGTGCTGAGAAGAGTGGTCTGCTGGCTTCTCTGAACTCTGTAGCTAAGCTGCCTTATGAGTATGCTCTGGATGGTATCTCCAATACCCAGACTATGGCTCCTTCCGCTCTTGGTCACAACCTTGACGAGCAGAAAGAAACTCTGGTACGTGTAATGGATGGTTACTTCGATCGTGGTGCTCATCACCTCAACGTTAACGTATTCGGTACCGAGAAGCTGTTAGATGCACAGGCTCATCCTGAGAAGCCTGAGTACGCTAACTTCACCATCCGTGTATCCGGTTATGCTGTTAAGTTTATCAGCCTGACCAAGGAGCAGCAGGATGATGTTATCGCAAGAACCTGCCATAAGAGTCTGTAATTCTTACAGGTTTTGAGATAATTGATGTATATGGGGCCGGGCAGTAATGTCCGGTCCCTTTTTGGATACACTATTCAGAACCATTAAATATTTTCGGATGCTCTTCGAATGCTTGCATTCGCAAGAGTATTTGAAAATATTTATTTGGCGAAGCCATCTCCATGAGCAAAAGGAAAGTTCCGAAGGAACGATTTTGCGAATGGAGTTCTGAATAGTGTTAACTACACTCACCCCTCAGCTGCCTGCATGGCAGAGAATGGAGATTATTACAATGATCAAAGGCAGAATTCACTCATTAGAATCCTTCGGCGCAGTAGACGGACCCGGAATCCGCTATCTTATCTTCCTCAAGGGCTGCAATATGCGTTGTCAATATTGCCACAATGTAGATACCTGGAATCCCGACACTGACAATCTGATGACAGCAGACGAGCTTCTGGATAAAGCAGAGCGTTTCCGCAGCTACTGGGGCAAAGAAGGCGGCATCACTGTCAGCGGCGGCGAAGCCTTATTACAGATCGATTTTCTGATCGATCTTTTCCGCAAGGCCCACGAGAGAGGCATCAATACCAATCTTGATACTTCCGGACAGCCTTTTACCAGAGAAGAGCCTTTCTTCTCCAAATTCAATGAATTACTGAAATATACTGATCTCGTCATGTTGGACATCAAACATATTGATGACGAAGAACACAAGAAGCTAACCGGCCATACCAACAAGAATATTCTAGACTGCGCAAGATACCTTTCCGAGCAGGGTATTCCCATGTGGATCCGTCATGTACTGGTGCCCGGAATTACTGACAATGACGAATATCTGAAAAAGACAAGAGAATTTATTGATACTCTGGATACCGTCATGAAAGTAGAAGTTCTTCCCTACCATACTCTGGGTGAGTACAAGTGGAAAGAACTGGGGATTCCTTACAAGCTTGAGGGTGTAGAACCGCCCACCGAAGAGAGGATCCAGAACGCGAAGAAGATTCTGGAGTTCAATAAATATAAATAAGCAACTGTAACTATTGATAAAAAATACTAAATAAGGCTTGTATTCAAAGCCCATTTATATTACAATACAAGTGGTTATATTGATAAATTTGTATCAAACAAGAGATTTGATACACGCAAAATAGGAGGAAAAGATTATGGCATTTGTTATTGGTGATGCTTGTGTAGCATGTGGAGCTTGTGAGGCACAGTGCCCCGTTGGCGCTATCAGCATGGGCGACGGAAAGTTTGAAATCGATGCAGATAAGTGCATCAGCTGCGGTTCCTGCGCAGGTCAGTGCCCTGTTGGTGCTATCGCAGAGGATTAATTCCTGATTCAGAACGTACCCCGGGGAAGGCATTTCAGAAAATGAAATGCCTTTTCTTTTTTTCTGCCTTAATTTCCCTGCCGGTATTTTCTTTGTCTGCGATCTCTGTGGACTCTTTTTCCACTTTCGTCCTTCTCTCCTCTTTCTGCTGTTTCCGCAGTTGTCCCCTGGTCTTTTTCCGCAACAGCTCGTCCATCTTCTGATAGTACTCCTCGCTGCGCTGTTCCAGTCTGCGGTCTCTCTCCTCTTCCCGTTCTTCTCTGCTGCGGAACTGATAATCCAGCTCCTTGACCATGCTTTCCTTGAGTTCCCGGCAAAGGTCCTGGTTATTCTCCCGTACTGCCTCACGGATCAACTGTTGCAGGATCCACTGGAGCCTTTTAGCCTTCTCTTCCCTGCTTTCACTCTGCAGTCCTTCCTTCTCCGGCACCGTACATATCCTCTCCTGCGGCTGTACCGGCATCTCTTTATCCACCGGTTTATCAACGATCTCGATGGCCATGTGTGGTGTCCGGACTTCTGCCGGCTCTTTCCGGGCTTCTACAGGCTCTTTTTCCCGTTCCTCCGGCAGTACGTCCAGCCGTCCGTCCTTTAATATCATTTTAATTGCTTTCAACTGTAATCCCCTTTCTTTCATACTCTTGATCTCTTTGAACCGTTCCACGTCTTCCTTCGTATAATAGCGGTGCCCCAGCTCGTTTCTTTTGATGGGCAGATGTAATTCCTCTTCCCAATAGCGAAGTACATGGCTCTCCACCTTTACCTGTTTTGCAGCATCCGAAATCAATAAATACTCTCCCATATTCTCTTCCTTTCCACATATACATATATAATGATGTCGGGGTCAAAAGCCCCCGACTTTGATGCCTACGGATTGTTCCGTGCTACGCACTCCCACGTCTCCGCTCCGCTTCGGTCCGTGCTAAACATGTGCCACTGGCACATAGCACCCTACCCAATATTCGCATATCGTGGGATTATCATCCCACTTTTATGCTCATATCGGGGCGGGTCCTAAGGTCTTTCACCCACCTATGAGCAAGCTCATGTGGGCTTAGACCTTTTGACCCTGGCATCATATAATAAAAATGCGAAAGAGAACAGGTGCGGGGAATCTCCCTCACTTGTTCTCTTTCGTATTTTATGTTCTGTATTCGTAATATACTTAGAAATCTTTTTTTCTGTCGTTTTCCAGATTGGCAAACTTGGTGTATTCCGGCAGCCATGCCAGCTGTACGGTTCCGATGGGACCGTTTCTCTGTTTGGCTATGATGATCTCCGAAATACCTTTATCCGGCGAATCGTGATTATAATAATCATCACGGTAGATGAACATTACCACGTCGGCGTCCTGCTCGATGGCTCCGGACTCACGCAGGTCAGACAACATAGGGCGATGATCCGGTCTCTGCTCTACAGCCCGACTCAACTGAGACAATGCCAGCACCGGTACGGACAGCTCTCTGGCGACTGCTTTCAGGGATCTCGAAATATCGGAAATCTCCTGCTGTCTGGAATCGCTGCTTCTTCCGCCACTTCCCGACATCAACTGTAAGTAGTCGATGATGATCATGGACAGACCGTTTTCCTGCTTCATTCTTCTGCATTTGGAACGAAGCTCGGCAATGCTGATACCGGGGGTATCGTCGATCATCAGCTTGGACTTGCCGATGACACCGGCACTCTCGATCAGTCGTTCCCATTCCTGGTCATTCAGCTGACCGGTACGGAGCTTCTGGGCATCCACGCTGGATTCCAGGGAAAACATACGATTGATCAGCTGCTCCTTACTCATTTCCAGACTGAATATGGCTACCGGCAGATTCTGCTTAAATGCTACATGCTGCGCGATATTCAATACAAACGCCGTCTTACCCATGGAAGGACGGGCTGCGATCAGCACCAGGTCCGAGGGCTGCATTCCGGCGGTACGATAGTCCAGATCAATGAATCCGGTGGCAATACCTGTGACGGTTCCGTGCAGTTTGGAAGCCTTCTCGATCTTGTCCATGGCGTTCATGACTACGGTACGAATCGGTACGAATTCCTTGACGTTTTTCTTCTGTACCACTTCATTGATCTTGCTCTCGGTACTCTCCAGAATCGTATCCAGGCTCTCCTTGCCGCTATAACAGGTATTGGCAATCTCTTCATTGGTACGGATCAGACGCCGGAGTGTCGCCTTCTCCGCCACGATTCCAGCATAATACTTGATATTGGCGGAAGTAGGTACTGCTGCAATCAGATTCGTCAGGAAATCCAGTCCACTGACCTCGGGAGGCACATCCTCCTTGGATCGCAACCGATCCTGTAAAGTGACAAAGTCAATGGGCTTTCCTTCATTGTTCAACTCTACGATGGTGTCAAATACCACACCGTACTGCCTGTTGTAGAAATCCTCTCCGGAGATCTGCTCTGTGGCAGCCGCAATGGCTTCCGCGTCAATGAACATAGAGCCGATGACCGACTGCTCCGCCTCTAAACTGTGAGGCATTATTCTTTTGATTACATTTTCATCCATTGCGGGCATGGGGTCGTCTACGCCTCCGTAACTTTCACCGTCAGCTTCGCTGCCACCTGGGGATGAAGCTTCACTGTTACCTCATAGGAGCCGAAGTTCTTCAGACTCTCCGGCAGTTGGATTTTCTTCTTGTCAATCTCGATACCATGCTGTTCCTTGCAGGCAGTTGCAATCTCTTTGGAGGATACAGAGCCGAAGGTTCTTCCGCCCTCTCCTGCCTTGATCTTGACCACGACCTGCTTGGTCTCCAGCTCTGTTGCCAGCGCCTTTGCCGCATCCAGATTCTCCTGTGCCACCTTCTCTTCGTTTGCCTTATGGAGCTTCAGATCGTTCAGATTCTTGGAGCTTGCCTCCACACCGATCTTCTTCGGTAAAATATAGTTTCTTGCATATCCTTCGCTGGCCTCAATGATGTCACCTTTTTTTCCCAGCTTTTTTTCATCCTGAAGTAAAATAATTTTCATAGGATCAACCTGCCTTTCCTGAATCTTCTGTTTTATATGGTAAGACTTTTCAAACGGAATCCCTTAGATCTCACCGGATTCCAGCATGTCGTCGATGGTGTTCTTCAATACGCCAATGGCCTCTACCAGTCCCACGCCTTCCATCTGGCAGGCTGCGGTATTCATGTGGCCTCCACCGCCCATACGCTCCATGATGATCTGTACATTGACCTCATCAATGGATCTGGCGCTGACATAGATCTTGCCCTGATAATCGGTAAGTACAAAACTTGCCTTAATGCCCTTGATATTCAGCAGTTCGTTGGCTGCCTGCGCACCAATGATGGTAGGGCTGGGCAGATCCTCTGCGGTACACAGAGAGATTGCAAAGAACTGCTTGTAGATCTCTGCCTGACTGACAGCATCCGCCTTGGCCTTGTATTCTGCTGCATCCTCACGGAACAGTTTTCTCACACGGGTCACATCCGCACCGTTTCTGCGCAGGAATGCGGCAGCCTCGAAGGTGCGGACACCTGTCTTGGTCATAAAGTTATTGGTATCGATCATGATACCGGAATACATACAATCCGCCTCTTCCGTACGGATCTTGATATTGTCGTAGGTATACTGCAAGATCTCGGATACCATCTCGCAGGCGGAGGATGCATAAGGCTCCACATAAGACAATGTGGCATTCTCAATGGTCTCCGTACCCTGTCTGTGGTGGTCCAGTACTACGACGGATTTGCAGAAGCGAAGCAGATCCGGGCACTCTGTGATGGAGGGCTTATTGACATCCACCACCACCAGAACCGTATTGCTGCCTGCCATATCAATGGCCTGCTGGCTGGTGATGATCATATCCTCGTCATATTCCGGATTGTTCTTAAACAGCTCCACCAGCGGCTGTACAGAGGTCGTAGCCTCGTTCAATACAATGTGAGCCTTTCTGCCCAATGTCTGGGCGATCCGGTAAATACCCACCGCAGAACCGAAGCTGTCCACATCCGGCATCCGGTGTCCCATAACGATAACACGGTCTTTTCCGGTGATAATCTCCCGCAGGGCATGAGCTTTTACTCTTGCCTTGACACGGGTATTCTTCTCTACCTGCTGACTCTTGCCGCCGTAGTAGGTGATGCTCTCCGGGGTCTTGATCACGGCCTGATCCCCGCCACGTCCCAGTGCCAGATCAATGGCGGTACGGGCGAATTCATAGTTCTGTGCATAAGTCAGGCCATCCAGACCAATACCGATACTGATGGTCACTGCCATTTCATTGCCGATGTTTACGGTCTTGACCTCTTCCAGCAGATCGAAACGGTTCTCCTGCAGCTGCGCTACCGCTTTTTTCCGCATGATTACCAGATACTTGTCCTTTTCCAGCTTCTTGCTGATACCGTCCAGAGATGCAATGTACTTGTTCACCTTACGGTCGATCAGTGCGATCAGCAGGGATCTGCGGACTTCCTCAACGCTCTCCAGCGCTTCCTCATAGTTGTCCAGATAGATCATGCCTACGCTCAGACTCTGGTCATCCACTTCCTGCAGTGCAATATGCAGTGCCGTCTCATCGAAGAGATAGACGGCAATCAGGTAACCGTTATAGCCTTCCGCATCGATCATATCGCTGTGTTCCGCCATCTCCTTCAGAGAAATCTTGCGGAATTTGGCCACATACTCACAGCCCTCGTATTCCAGTTCATACTGTGCCTCGTCCACACCAGATTCGTCCGGAAGCCTGTCCCGGGTAATGGTAGGAAACAGGGAAGTGATGGATTTACTGTAGCCCTTGGGCTGATGCACCACATTCTCAAAGGCAATGTTGGTCCAGATCACCTTGCCGGAATCGTCCAGAAGGGCATATGGCAATTCCAGATCCCGCAGCAGTTTTCGCTGGATCTGACCATATTCCGTGGCAAAGCTGATCAACTCGTTCATGATGATCGGCTTGTTGTAGAAATACAGCGTCAGGGTAATTGCAAAATAAAAAATCGTAAATCCGAAGGTAAGCAGTCCTGCACGGAAATCCAACATGAATACCGCCGCATCGATAGCCAGCAGTAACAGGCCCAGATATAGGGTGAACTGGATATATGTACGGATCCTGCCTTTCAGTCTGATTCGTTTTTTCATGAAAGAACACCTCTCAATATTTGCGTTCGACAACTTCTATTATAACAAATAATAACCCGCTCCGCCACCATATTATTTTGACGAATAGACAATATTCCTCTGTCAAATTTGTGCTTTTTGTCAGCTTTTCCGGACGGAGAGCCGTTCTCTTACTTACACAGTTCCCAGAAAGCCACTGCGCTGGCGGCCGCCACGTTCAGGGAATCCACACCATGGGCCATGGGAATGCACACCGTATCGTCACAATCCGCAATGGTATCCGCTGCCAGTCCTTCCCCTTCCGTTCCCAGAATAATGGCAAGCTTTTCGACATTATGCAGTTTCTCATCATCCGGCCGCAAGCTGTCTTCTTTTAAAGCCATGGCTACGGTATGATACCCCATCTTCCGCAGCTGTTTCATGGTATGCTCCGGCCAGTCCTTTGTCTCCAGGATCGTCCACGGCACCTGGAATACGGTTCCCATGCTGACTCTTGCTGCCCGACGGTACAACGGGTCACTGCAGCCTCCCGTCAACAGTACTGCATCGATTCCCAACGCTGCCGCAGAACGGAAAATTGCGCCTACATTTGTGGGATTTACAACATTTTCCAGAACAGCAATGCGTCTGGCATTTCCGCACAAGTCTTCCATCTTCGGCAATGCTCTTCTGCGCATGGCACAGAGCATTCCTCTCGCCAGTTTAAAGCCGGAAATCTCCGACAGCACTTCATTGGATGCCACATATACGGGAATTTCCCCAGACACCTCTGCAATCCGCCCCAGGATTTCCCTGCCCTTCTCCGAATCCGCTTCCCGCTGTTCCATCAGAAGTGACAGCGGCTCATATCCCGCTGCCAGTGCCCGCAGAATCACATTGGGGCTCTCCGCAATGAACAGCCCCCGCTCTGGCTCATAATAATGAAAAAGATGTACCTCCCTGCGTTCATTGTAGATCTCCAGTTCCGGTGTATGCAGATCAGTAATTGGTATTAATCTATGCTTATCTGTACTCATGCTTTTGCGATACCTTTTCTCCAATAATTTTCTCTTTTTATTATAATGGAGCATCCGACCCCCGTCAAACGCAACCGTTACCCTGTACTCGGCTCATGGTATACACAAAAAGACCAGCCACAAAGGGCTGGTCTCTCATGATTGTCTTAGTCTGAATTATTCAGCTACATAAGGCATCAGTGCAACGTGACGTGCTCTCTTGATAGCAACGGTCAATGCTCTCTGATGCTTTGCACAAGTACCGGTAATACGACGAGGAAGGATCTTGCCTCTCTCAGATACATACTTCTTCAGCTTAGCTGTATCCTTGTAATCGATTACGTTATCTTTACCACAGAATACGCAAACTTTCTTTCTTCTGCGCATACCGCCTTTTTTTCTCATCGGAGAATCGGTCTTCTCAGTCTTATTAAAAGCCATTATTATTACCTCCTATCGGAATCTGTCAGGGCAGAGGCGGGTGTCAGCTCCGCTTGTCACTGAAACTTAGTTAAAGGGTAATTCTTCATCGATGCCGTCAGGGATGTTCATAAAGCCATCACCTGCTCCGGAAGGAGCAGGGGCATTATTACCACCACCAAAGCCAGCGTTCTGGTATCCGCCGTCATTATTGCCGGCTGATGCGTTCTTACTCTCTGCGAACTCTACGTTCTCAGCCACTACATCAGTAGTATACACACGCTGTCCATCCTTATTGGTATAGCTTCCGGTCTGGATACGTCCTTCCACAACGAACTTTGTTCCCTTGTGGCCGTATCTCTCAATAAACTCACCGGTTCTGCCAAACGCTACACAGTTAATAAAATCAGCATCCGGCTCACCGTCACGCTTAAATCTTCTATCTACTGCTATGGAAAAACGAGCAATCGCTGTTGCGGTAGCTCCCTGAGAATATCTTACCTCAGGATCCCTTGTTAAACGTCCCATAAGAATTACTTTATTCATATTTCGCTTCTCGCTTTCTGTTTATGCCTCGTCCTGTCTAACGCATAAGTATCTGATCACGTTGTCCATGATACGAACACGGCTCTCGATCTCTGCAGGAACAGTGCTCTCAGCTTCAAATCTGATGAAGTAGTAGAAAGCTTCTTTCATCTTCTGAACTTCGTAAGCAAGCTTCTTCTTGCCCCACTCGTCCACTTCTGTGATGTTGCCGCCGAATCTCTCAACCAGTGCTTTGCACTTGTCAACAACGGCTGCTCTCTCATCATCCTCGATCTTAGCGCTAACAACAACGGCTAATTCGTACTTGTTCATGTTAGTTACCTCCTTTTGGTCTCTGGCCCATATTTTATATATGAGCAAGGAATAAAGTGTCTCACGAAGGAACATGATACCATATTCCTGTCCACTTTTCAAGATTTTTCAACGATTTCTTTCACATTTTTTTCTAACAGTTTTCTTGCGATCATGATCTGGTGTCCACAGCCCAGACATTTCAGCCGGAAATCTGCTCCCACACGGAGTACTTCCCATTCTCTGCTGCCGCAGGGATGCTGTTTTTTCAGTTTCAATACATCTCCCACATTAATATCCATAACATTTTCCTCTTCTTTTCCTGACTGTATCGCCACTCCTCCGCAAACATGTCGCGACAGAGGCCTGTGATTCTGTATTATAAATGGTTCGCCATAAAGTCCTTCACTACCCCGAAAGCCTCCCGCAGCAGGTTATTCGGTACGGTAACGGGATAAGTTCCCGCGGACAGTCCCTCTACATGGGCATAGCCCTGTTTTCTCGCAATAGCCAACGCCCGGAACATATGAAAATTGTTGGTAATAACCACAACACTGTCCTCTGATTTGTCCAGCAGTTCTCCGCTGAAGATCAGATTCTGCGTGGTATTCGTGGAAGCATCCTCCATGAGGATCCGCTCCGGATCGATCCCGGCGGTTTCCAGATATCCTTGCATTCCCTCGGCTTCGCTGATGGGTTCATTGTATCCCTGTCCACCGGACACGATGACTTTGGTCTCCGGATTGGCATTCAGATATTCTATGGCTTTATCCAGCCGTTTCTGTAGCACATAACTGGGGCCGGAAGTCTTCCACTGGGCTCCCAGTATGATCACATAATCCGCACCTTCCTGCGCCGTGGCATGGAACTGGCTGACGATCATCCCTTCTATAATAAGAAGCAATACCATCCCTGCCATCACAAGACTCCGGAATGTAATATGCAGCCATCGGGGGATCCAGTAATATACGGTTCTGTGGGTCAGCACCCATGCCCATGCGGCACAAAAAGCACCAATCACACCCCAGACCAGGAAAAAGTAGCTGCCGAAGGCAACAAAAAGACCGATCCCCACACAGTACAGCAGACACAGCACCGCCAGAACATATAACGCCCTTGCTCCGTAATGTTTTTCTCCCACACCTCTGCCTCTGGGATCCAGATAGATCACTTTTTTACTTTTTTCCCTCGGAATCAAGTGGTTCCTTTTCATACTGCCTCCATTCTTTCCTACGATCTATTGTAGCATATCTCCTACGGCGGTCTCAATACCACATATTTTAGGGTTTTCTTAATTTTTTCGAAAATTTTCTTTACCGGACACTGATTGACTTGTCACTCACCTAACACTATGATGTAATTAACATACTACTTCTGAAAAAAGAAACGGATGGAAACCTTATGCATACCACATTATCCAAAAAAGATTTTTCCCGATATCTGCCCTTCCTCCTGCTGGTGATGACCGTTTTCCGCGTCCTCGCTGGACTGAGGATTCCTTATATGATCCTGGCAAATCAGCGCTATGATGACCGGCTGCTGTTCGAGAATGCTTACGATCTGCTGAGCGGTGTGTGGCTTGGCAGCTACGATTCTTATACACTGGCAAAAGGAATCGGCTATCCGCTGTTTCTGGTACTGGCGAAAAAGCTGTGCCTTCCCTACTCTGTTCTGCTGTCACTGTTGCAGGCGGCCGGTGCATGGCTGTTTGTCCGCGCAGTGTCTGTGAGATGGCAGAATCCCTATGGGCAGGCAATTCTCTATCTGCTCCTGTTGTTTTCCCCCATCAGCCTCACGCTGTTGGTCACGCAGCGGCTGTACCGCATGGCAATCGTTCCGGGAATGGTCCTGGTGGTATTTTCCAGCATGATCGGACTGACTCTGCGCAAAGAGCTCCCCTTGAAAAAACAGCTGCCCTGGGCATTCCTGACCGGACTGACTCTTGCCTTTTTCTGGCAGATCCGGGAGGATTCCGTCTGGATCCTGCCGTTTATCGCCGTTATGACGGTATGGAACGTGGGTTATGTAATTCTGGTCCTGCATAAGAAATTAAACACAAAGGCACTTCTGCTTCACTGCCTGACCATGTTATTGCCACTCCTTCTCCTGTTCGGCGTCAACACCGGTGTCTCCGTCGTCAACCGGATCCACTACGGTGTTTTCCTGAACAACGACCGCACGGAGGGAAATTTTGCAGAGCTGATGTCCCTGTTGTATCATCTGGACAGCAATACGAGAACCAATCCCGACATCTGGATCTCCCGGGATACTATTGTCAGAGCAGAAGCAGCCAGTCCCACTCTGCAGCAGATTCAGCCACTATTGGACAGTTATACCGAAGACTGGGCCACAAGGGATGGTGAGATTCCCGGCGATCACTTCAGCTGGGTACTGCGGGATGCGGTACAGGACTCGGGAATTGCCCCGAATGCCGTCAGTGCACAGACCTTTTATGGCAACGTCCTCTCCGAACTGCGGGCAGCCGTAGCCAGTGGCGAGCTGACCGAAAAGACGGACGGTGCCCTCTATTTTTCCTCCCAATCCCGTGGCGTACTGCCGGAAGAAATTCCCGGTATCCTCAGTGATACTTTGCAGAATATCTGGAAAATTGCAGGATACACCAATTGTGCTTTGAGCAGTTCCGCCAAAAGTGCCGGCCGGCTGTCGGATATCCGTCGTATGGAATCCTTTGCCTCCTGCCTGACCGTGTACCCCACACTGTCACAGTTTCAGGCTGCCGATTATGATTCCATTGAGGATGAGACCTTATATGATTTCAATGAGATCTACAGTTCCGGTATGGTATCTCTTCTGAATAAGAGCAACGCTATCTATCAGTTGTTGGGACAGCCCATGTTCCTGCTGGCACTGCTTGCCCTTTGTGTGCTGACCGTCCGCGTGATCCATGGACTTTTCCATGGGGACACAAAAGATCTCGAACTGTGGGTCCTGACCTGTGGGATTCTGCTCAGTGCCGTTCTGCTGCGTTTCGGCTGTGGCCTGTTCACCGCATGGTTTTCCGAAGACATGCAAAAGTTCATCAACAGCTTCTATTCCTGTGGCGTCTACATTCTGCTGCAGATGTTCAAATATCTGGCGGTTATTACTACTGCCGCCAGCCTGCAACCGATACGGAAACAATATTTTCAAAATTTTCGTAATTCTCATAAGGAAAAGGAGGAATAACTTATGGAAAATTTGAGCAAACAGATTCAGGAATTGCAAAAGATCATTGATACCTACGGCAATATCGTATTTTTCGGTGGTGCCGGTGTCTCCACCGAGAGTGGAATCCCGGATTTCCGAAGCGTGGACGGACTGTATCACCAACAATACGATTACCCGCCGGAGACGATTTTAAGTCACACCTTTTATCGTTCCCACACGGAGGAATTCTTTCGTTTTTATCGGAATAAGATGCTCTTCCCCAATGCACAGCCCAATGCCGCCCATAAAAAACTGGCAGAACTGGAAGCTGCCGGGAAAGTCCGGGCCGTGATCACCCAGAATATCGACGGACTGCATCAGGCTGCCGGAAGCAGGACCGTACTGGAGCTCCACGGCTCCGTGCTTCGCAATTACTGTGAAAAATGCTATCAGTTCTATGGAATCGACACGATCTTAAACAGCACCGGTATTCCCCGCTGTGAAAAATGCGGTGGTATCATCAAGCCGGATGTGGTTCTGTACGAAGAGGGACTGGATGAGAAGACGTTAAATGCCGCCGTCAGATACATCCACGAAGCAGATGTCCTGATCATCGGCGGCACTTCTCTGGCTGTCTATCCCGCAGCCGGGTTAATTGATTATTTTCAGGGTGATAAGCTGGTGGTCATCAACAAAAGTGCGACCCCCAGAGACAGCCACGCAGATCTCCTGATTCAGGGACCGATCGGGGAAGTATTTCAATCGATCCAGAATCCGTAAGTGATATCCTGTTCTCCGCTGATATGATAAGCATCTTCCACATCAGCGCCCCAGCTGTTGATACCACCCACGCCCCTCACTGCTCCCAGGATGGATACCACCGTCCTGCGGGCAGGAGGTAGTTCTTCGTGGTGCATGGCATTTTCCAGTTCCTGTGCCGTATAAGGCAGGCAGGAAAATGCGAAGTGTTTTCCCTCCTCCGCGGTTATTTTTAAACGGCTGCTTCTTTCTCCACGGTCTGTATTATCCAGGGAAGTCTTCCTAACGATCTCCAGCCATTTGGTCTGCATATGCATCCCACAGTCCTGAGGCACCATATAAGGTGTCACCGGCAGGCCCTGTACTTCATACACACCGGGAATTCCTCCTGCCATACGGTCCGGATAGGTCTCTCCGGACAATCCTTCATAGGTATACCTCTCCGCTGCGGTGGGCATCAGGAACCGCATTCCGAATACCGGAAGCTCCGGCAGACCCTGTTTTCCGAGATAATCCACCTGTACATGGATCCGGCCGTCCGATTCCACCAGATAGCTTACCGTGACTTCCGTTACCGGTACAGTGGGTGTCTTATACGTATAGACGATCTCGAATCTGTCACAGGTCTCTTTTCCAGTGTATTTATTATTCGCCGGTGCCAGCGGGATGGCAATCTCCTCTCCATCCATCCGGGCCGTTACCTTTACACAGCGCACAAAACGATCCGCCGCAGACCAGACCGCACTGCGGAATGCGAATCCACACCCTCTGTCATTGTCCGTGACCGCGCGCCAGAAAGCCGGTCGGGGAGCCCGGTACAGCCACTCTTTGCCATCCTTATATAAAGACTCCATGCCTCCGGAGCCCACGGAGAAAATATAGGAAAAATCCTGTCCATGTATACCGATAGTCACATCACCGATCACGATTCTGAGTGCCATAATAATATCTCACCTCCTGCATTGCCGGTTTTTCGCTGCGATTTGCGAAAAGAATTCCGTTGCCGGAAAATTCATAGTCGCTGGGACGGTCATCAAAGTCTCCGCCATAGCGCAGGACTCTCCGTCCTGTGACTTCATCTTCCACCCAAAGCGCCTGGTCAATATAATCCCAGATAAATCCGCCCTGATACATTTCAAAGCGGTCCAATAATTCCATATAGGACTTCATTCCGCCCAGAGAATTGCCCATGTCATGCATATATTCGCATAACAGATAGGGTTTCTTGGGGTCATGTTCCAGATAATCTATAATTTCCTGCGGGTATGCGTACATACGGCTCTCCACATCCGAGATCCGGTCTTCATAAGCTCTGTTGTGGAAGACACCTTCGTAATGTACCAGCCGTTGATCGTCCTTTTCCTTGAAAAACTGCTGCATGGCAGCAATATCATCTCCGGCATAGGATTCATTTCCCAGAGACCAGAACAGGATCGAAGGATGATTCTTAAAGCATTCAAAATTGGTTCTGGCACGGTCCACTACCGCTTCCTTCCACTCCGGCAGGGAACCGGGCACATTCCAGGAAGGTTCCACAGCTCCCATCTTCTGCCAGGAGCCGTGACTCTCCAGATTCGTCTCCGCCATCATGTAAATACCGGCTTCATCGCACAATGTGTACCATTCCATGCGATCCGGATAATGACAGGTACGGACGGCATTGATATGGTTACGTTTGAAGCATTCGATGTCCCATTTCATGTCTTCCAGGGAAATACACCGTCCGGAAGCTGCATTCCACTCATGACGGTTCACACCACAGATCACCAGCCGCTCGCCGTTCAGCTTCATTACCTTATCCTGAGGATCCAGCGCAAAATCACGGAAGCCTATTTTATATGGCACCACTTCCGTCACTTCCCCCTCACTGTCTGTCAGAGTGATCTCCAACTGATATAAGTACGGATTCTCATGGCTCCAGGGGATTACCTTTTCTGCCAATGTTTCCCGAAGGTGCAGCGTCTGCTCCGCCTGTGACTGCAAAATCTGTGTCTGCTCCAACAGGCATTTCCCGTTGGCATCCGACAGACATACACGCATTTTGCCCGGACGCTGTCCCTCACCCTCAGCAGATATTTTGATTGCTGCATCTAACGTGCCTTTTCCATCCTCTACGGAAAAATAAGGCTTCGCCCAAAGGTCTTCCACGTGCCACTGCGGCTTGGCATATAATTCCACACTCCGGAAGATTCCGAAAAAGCGGAAGAAATCCTGATCCTCCAGAAAAGCAGCCGTACTGCGCTTATGCACTTCCACCGCCAGCAGATTGTCCTTTTCCTTAATATAGGGTGTCAGATCGAATTCAGAGGGAGTAAAGCTGTCCTCGGCATATCCCACGAAATGCCCGTTCAGCCAGACATACATGGCCTGCTCCACACCTTCAAAACAGATAATGACTCTCTTTCCCCGCAGACCTTCTGCCAGATGAAAACGCTTCCGGTAAGAACCTACGGGATTATACTCTGCCTCGCTGAAAGCACCTTCTGCCAATCCTTTTCCCAGCGTGTAGGCCGGGCGGCGGTAAATTTTGCCCTCCCAGGGATACATGTTATTGATATAATGAATTTGGTCATAACCTGCCAGTTCAATATGTCCTGGCACACGGATCGTATCGAACTGTGCACTGTCGGCATTCTCCCGGTAGAAATCCACCGGACGGCTCTTCGCATTCACCGAATAGGCGAACTCCCATATTCCGTCCAGAGACTGTACCAGAGAGCTTCTGCCCTCTGCCGCTTCTTCCGTATCCTGATAGATCGGATGATCACTGTGGGCTGGCAGCTGACCGACCCGGAACACCTTCGGATCGTCCAGCCATCTGATATCTGCTTCCATTTTGGTCCTCCTTATTTATCCCTTTTCTATTATAATAATTGTGAATTTTCTTCCATGCAACAAATATTTATCTCTTCGGAAAAACAGATTCCATGATACACTGCCCGGAAATCAAGATTTTTGTGGCAGCATATGTGAAAATATGTTAATCTGTAAAAGTATTTGCCTTATATCCACAAATGATAGGAGATTCTGTTTATGTTATCCACAATTGAAGCAGTCAACAGTGTTGTTAACAATTTCATCTGGGGTGTTCCCGCCATGATCTGTATCATCGGCGTCGGTCTGTATTTAAGTATCCGGACGCGTTTCCTGCAGATCCGCAAGTTTCCCTACGCCATGAAGGTGACACTGGGACGTATGATGAAGAAAAAGGAAGCCTCCGATGGAGCCCTGACACCTTTTCAAGCGGTATGTACTGCTCTCGCCGCTACGGTAGGCACGGGTAACGTAGCCGGTGTTGCAGGTGCTATCGCTATCGGCGGCCCCGGTGCGGTATTCTGGATGTGGATTTCCGCATTGCTTGGTATGTGCACTAAGTTCGCCGAGGTAACTCTTGCAGTTCATTTCCGTGAAACCAACGCCAAGGGCGATCTGGTAGGCGGACCCATGTATTATATTAAGAACGGACTGGATAAAAAGTGGCATTTTCTGGCGTATTTGTTCGCCGCTTTCGGTGTGCTGGCTGTGTTCGGTACCGGTAATGCCACACAGGTCAACACTATCACTACTGCCATTGATTCTGCTCTGAGCAATTTCAATGTGTTGCCCGCAGACGCCGTTAATCTCGTAAACCTGATCATCGGTATCGCTCTGGCGATCATCATTGCCCTGATCCTCATCGGCGGTATCAAACGTATCGGTAACGTTACTTCCAAGCTGGTTCCCTTCATGGCGATCATGTATATCGTGCTGGCACTGGGCGTTATTATTTTCCATATAAAATCTGTGCCTGCCGTATTTGCTTCTATTATAGAAGGTGCTTTCCATCCCGCTTCCGTGACCGGCGGTGTGGTCGGAAGCTTCTTCATGAGCATGAAAAAGGGCGTGTCCCGCGGTATCTTTTCCAATGAAGCCGGTCTTGGTACCGGATCCATCGCCCATGCCTGTGCCGATACGAAGAAGCCGGTAAAGCAGGGTTTCTTCGGCATCTTTGAGGTATTTGTGGACACGATCATCATCTGCACCATGACAGCTCTGGTCATCCTGTGCAGTGGCGTGCCTGTGAATTACGGTGAAGCAGCCGGTGCGGAACTGACCATCAGCGGATTCACCACTGTCTACGGCAACTGGGTATCGATCTTTACCGCTGTGGCAATGTGCTGCTTCGCCTTCTCCACCATCATCGGCTGGGGACTGTACGGTACAAGATGTATCGAATTCCTCTTCGGTTCCCGCTCCAACATGCCTTTCATGGTTCTGTATTCCCTTACAGCTATCGTGGGTGCGACAATGAACCTCGGACTGATGTGGAGCATCGCCGAGACCTTCAACGGGCTTATGGCCATCCCCAACCTGATCGCTGTCTTCCTGCTGTCCGGTGTTGTAGTGAAACTGACGAAGGAATATTTCGCAAAAGAGAACGGATAATATCTGAATGGGATTTGCGTTATGATCATTGAATAAATGATGTAGTTCTTTCGTTCGATAATGACAGTGAATTGAAAGTTAGTGAAATAATCCCGTAGCCCTTGGCAGGGTATAAGAAACGCGGCACGCTCGTACTTTAGTACGAT